>Ga0307477_10000420_pt1 | contig 48266 bp, 46 predicted proteins | sample atmos_gasesECM2C_FD_203316 | JGI IMG/M metagenome (GOLD analysis project Ga0307477, IMG submission 203316) | Hardwood forest soil microbial communities from Morgan-Monroe State Forest, Indiana, United States - atmos_gasesECM2C_515 | ecosystem: Environmental > Terrestrial > Soil > Temperate... | reverse complement strand
GAGAGGTCGTAATGCGTCGCCTCGAAGCCATCCTCCTTATAGGTGTATGGCTCGCCGTTCTGTGGATTAATCGACGGCGCGAATGTGGAGGGCCCAAAGCCATGCCAGACGGGGATATTCGGCGCGATGGTGTGGGTCAAATCGACGTATTTTGCATGTACAAGGACATCGTCGTAGACCTTCCACAACCCTGGCGCGGCCGTGTTTGCCGCCGCCGCCGGAAGTGCGGCGAACGTTACGCTTGCCCAAAGGGCTCCGAAAATAAGGTGAAGGCCGTGTTGCCGCATTGCCGTTCTCCGCTTCCATCCTGGCAAATCATGCTCTAATTTCCGCCGCCATGCAGCCCTTCACGAAACTCAGCGGCGTCGCGGCGCCGCTCCCGATGGTCAACGTCGATACCGACATGATCATTCCCAAGCAATTCCTGAAGACCACGAAGCGCACGGGGCTTGGTTCTGCGCTGTTTTTCGAGATGCGCACCCGCCCCGACGGGTCGGAGAATCCGGATTTCGTGCTCAACAAGCCGGCCTACAGGAAGGCGCAGATTCTGGTCGCCGGCGCGAATTTCGGCTGCGGTTCGTCGCGCGAGCACGCACCCTGGGCGCTGCTCGATTTCGGCATACGTTGCGTGATCGCGCCGTCCTTTGCCGATATTTTCTACAACAATTGCTTCAAGAACGGCATTCTGCCGATCGCTTTGCCGCAAGCTGAGGTCGATAAATTGATGGACGATGCGGAGCGCGGCGCCAACGCGGTCATCAGCGTCGATCTGGAAAAGCAGGAAATCCGCGGACCGGACGGCGGCTGCATAAAATTCGAAATCGATCCATTCCGCAAACAATGTTTGCTGAATGGCTGGGACGACATCGGGTTGACGATGCGGCACGAGAACGAGATTTCCGAATTCGAATCGCGGCGCGGTATTTCAGAGCCCTGGATATAAACTAAGACTCACCTCCCCTTGCGGGGAGGTCGAAATGCGCCACGCGCATTTCGGGTGGGGGTGCGTTCGTACATGACCTACAAAATTCTTCTTCTTCCCGGCGATGGCATCGGACCCGAAGTCATGGCCGAAACCGAGCGCGTCCTGAATTGGATGGCGAAGAATCGTGGTCTTTCTTTCGCCGTCGAACGGGCGCTCGTCGGTGGGGCGGCCTTGGACGCGGAGGGTGTGCCGGTCACGGAAGAGACTATGAAGCTCGCCCATGCGGCGGACGCGATTCTGTTCGGCGCGGTCGGCGGACCGAAATGGGACAACAATCCCTTCGACAAGAAACCCGAACGCGGGCTCCTAAGGCTGCGCAAGGATTTGGAGCTGTTCGCCAATCTTCGTCCGGCGCTGTGTTTCGATGCGCTGAAAGACGCCTCGACCTTGCGTCCGGAAGTGGTTGCCGGCCTCGATCTTCTGATCATTCGCGAACTCACGGGCGGCGTCTATTTCGGCGAGCCCCGGGGCATCATCGAGCTCAATGACGGCACGCGGCGCGCGGTCGACACACAGGTCTACACCACCGGCGAAGTCCAGCGTATCGCGCGGGTGGCGTTTGGACTCGCGCGGCTGCGTTCGAATCGCGTGGCGTCGGCCGAGAAGTCCAACGTGATGCACACCGGGGTGCTTTGGCGGCAGGAGGTGCAGAAGCTCCATGACGCGGAATTCGCCGATGTGGAGCTCACGCATATCCTCGCGGACAATTGCGCGATGCAATTGGTGCGCAATCCCAAACAGTTCGACGTGATCGTCACCGACAATCTTTTTGGCGACGTGTTGTCCGACGAAGCTGCACAATGCACCGGTTCGATCGGCATGCTGCCTTCCGCCTCATTGGGCGCAAAGGACGAAAAAACCGGAAGGCAGCCCGGCCTCTACGAGCCCGTGCATGGCACCGCGCCGGACATTGCGGGCAAAGGTCTCGCCAATCCCTTCGCCTGTATTCTCTCGCTCGCAATGTGCCTGCGTTATTCGTTCGGGCGACTCGACGAGGCGAAACTCGTGGAACATGCGGTCGAGCGGGTGCTGAACGACGGTTTGCGCACCGGCGACATCATGCAGCCGGGAAAGAAGCTCGTTGATACGCGCGAAATGGGCGCCGCTGTGATTGCCGCATTGGACGAATTGAACCGCTAGCGACTGCCGGAAAGCTTTGAACCTTCCACGCGTTCGACCGCTATCGAACGGGTGTCGATTTCGTCGATGCAGCCGATATTCACGCCAACCATATCCGGCCGCGTGCGCGGCTGATGATGCGTATAGATGCCGCAATGTTTGCAGAAATAGTGCTTCGCCACGCGCGTATTCCACTGATAGAGCGAGAGCGCATGCTCACCCTTCAGCAGTCTGAATTTTTCCGCAGGAACCCGCAGCATGACCGCGTTTTTGCGTTTGCAAAGCGAACAATCGCACTGCACGCCGGAAACAATATCGCCATCGACTTCAAACTCGACCGCGTTGCAGTGACAGGAACCTTTATGAGTGGCCAAGGATTTGCTCATGCGGCGGCCTGCTTGATTTGTTCGATGTCGATTTTTTTCATTCGAAGCACGGCTTCCATCAGCTTTTCCGACTTCTTCGGATCTTGCAGAAGCTCTCTTATGATGGTGGGCACGACCTGCCACGAAACGCCATATTTGTCCTTCAGCCAGCCGCATTGCTGCGCCTTTGGATCTCCCCCCTCCGAGAGCCTCTGCCAATAATAGTCGATTTCTTCCTGCGAGCTGCAATTGACGACAAAAGATACCGCTTCGTTGAAGCGGAAATGGGGTCCGCCGTTCAGTGCAACGAATTCCTGCCCATCGAGTTCGAAGGCGACCGTCATCACGGTGCCCTTCTCTCGACCGCTTGCACGAGCGCCCGCTTCTCCGTAGCGAGCGACGCTGGCAATCTTCGCATTCTTGAAAATCGACACATAAAAATTTGCCGCTTCTTCAGCCTGGGTATCGAACCACAAAAACGGCGTTATCTTCTGCATGACTGTCTCCACTGGAAAAATCGCCTGTCCGTTGCGGTCAAAGGCAATGGCCGTCACCGAGTCTATCTCCGGCAATTCAAGCGGGCCATAGAGATGCGGAAACCGCTCGCCGCTCGGCGAGACTTCCCATCTGAGTCTGTGCCGCAATCTGGCGGCATCGATTGCCACAAGCAGCAAATCCCGTTCGCCGGCGAAATGCTTTTCATAGGTGCCGCGCAACTGCGCGGCAGAGGAGAGATGGACATATCCGTCACGCCGGTCATCGGGAGAGCCGAGATATACGCCGGCTTCTTGCGCCGATTCCCATTCGGCAGCACGCGCGATTTTGTAGACGGTTTCGCTCATCTTAAAAAAACCTACTGCGGGTAGCCCTGATACCGGCTGATCAGCGCGAGATAATCCGCGCGGCGGTTAGCTTTCAACAGCTCCAGCAGACGCGCGGCACGCGCTTTCATCACGGTTTCATACGCTGTGCGCGGTTGCAAAGTCGTCGCTGCCGTAAGTTCCTGCGCGATTTTCTCACGGTCGCGGTTCAAATCATAGGCGGACATGGCGAGCACATATTGCAGCCGGATCACGAGATTATTGGGATCGGCGGCAAAGGCCCGGCGGAAAAATTCCTCGCCTGCATCGGCGCGGGCGCCGTAGACGGTGCGGGCAAGAAAGGTCCCACCATTGCGAACAATCTCGATGTGCCAGGCGCCCATTGCGGCAAGGCTCCAGGCGTCGTTCGGTGCCACAGCCAGAGCCCGCTCCAGCGCCTGCTTCGCCTGTTCCGGATAGCGCGCGACGGTTGCGCTAAGATAGCCGATGACTCGTGCTTCATAGCCGATAGCAGCTGCGAGATACACGAAGGCATCGGGATGGTTCGCACCCAGCATGATCGAGCGCCGTGCAAGGTCCTCGACCCGCTTCAAACATGGCATGCAAGGGCTATCGCTCAAATTCGCTTCGGCAAACGCCGCGCGTGCGGCTATCGCGAGACCCTCGCCCGTATTCGCCGCTTGGCCCGCCGCGACGGCCCCTTCGTAATTGCCCATACGGTACAATTCGAAGATCGCATTGGCGTCCTCGGCCTTTGCGGACGCGCCGGCAAGCCACGCGAAAAGCATCGCAATGCAAGTCGACCAGCGCACGGTTATGACTTTGCTCCTGCGAGAAACGCGCCCGACAGCGCGGTGCGAATCAGCACCGCGGTTTGCGCGCAACCGAATAGGACCGCAAAAGAGCCCAAACGCGGTCCCTGGGTCTGCCCCAAAGCCACTTCGTAAATCGCTTTAAACCAGTCGCGCAGAGGTTCAAAGCCGTGACTCTTACCGATTTCGTAGACCACATTCTGCACCGTTTCGCTGTCCCGTTCCTCTGCCATGTTTTCCAGTGCATCGGCGAGCGCGGAAAGCGCCTCGCGCTCTTTCTCCGTCGCGGCGCGATAATGCTTCCGCGGACGCACGAAATCCTCATAATATTTTAGCGCGTAGGTCACGAGGCGGTCGAGCCCCGGATGGGTGTGGGGCGCGGCATTGGGTGCGTAGGCGCGAATAAAGCCCCACAGAATGTCGCGCTCATGCGCGCCCGATGCGCTGACCAGATTCAACAGCAACGCAAAACTCGCAGGGTAATCTTCGGCGGGAGGATCACCGCGATGAATGAACCAGACCGGATTTTCCAGCGTCGCCGCCGTATCGTTGCCGTCGCGATGATATTGCGCAAGAAATCCAATGTAATCGTCAACCGCTTTCGGAATGGCATCGAAATAAAGCCGTTTCGCCGCGCGGGGTTTCTGAAACATGAAAAGCGCGAGACTTTCCTCTGGGCCATAGGCAAGCCATTCATCCACGGAAAGGCCGTTGCCCTTGGATTTTGAGATCTTCTGCCCGCCTTCGTCGAGGAATAGCTCATAGGTGAAGGTCTCGGGGGGCTCGCCTCCGAGAATGCGCACGATCTTCGTCGACAGCTCGACCGAGGGAATGAGATCCTTACCCGACATTTCATAGTCGACGCCGAGCGCAAGCCAGCGCATCGCCCAATCGGCTTTCCATTGGAGCTTGCAATGCCCGCCGGTGACGGAGGTTTCTGTGCGCTTGCCCTCATCGTCATAAACAATGGTGCCAGCCTTCGCGTCCCACGCAATGATCGGCACTTGCAGCACGCGTCCGGTGCGCGGGCACAGCGGCAAGAACGGGCTGTAGGTTGCGCGCCGCTCCGGACCGAGTGTGGGAAGGACCACGTCGCGGACCTTTTCGTAATGCTTGAGCACCGTCAGCAGCGCCTGGTCGAAGAGCCCTTTTCGATAACACTCCGTCGAGCTGAAGAATTCGTACTGGAAGCCAAAACGGTCGAGAAATGCCTTTAGCCGCGCGTTGTTGTGCGCGCCGAAACTCTCATGAGTGCCGAAGGGATCGGGAATCGCGGTTAGCGGTTTTCCCAGATGCTCGCGCAGCATGTCCTGATTCGGCACATTATCCGGGACCTTCCGCAGGCCATCCATATCGTCCGAAAACGCCACAAGTCTTGTCGGCATGTCCGAGAGCATCGCGAAAGCTTGTCGCACCCAGCTTGTCCGCGCGACCTCTCCAAAGGTGCCGATATGAGGAAGTCCCGAGGGCCCATAACCGGTTTCAAAAAGGATTCGGTCTACCGGTTGCCCCGCGGCGCTGCGCCGCTCCAAGCGCGCCGTCAGCTTGCGCGCCTCCTCGAAAGGCCACGCCCGGGAAGCCTCCCCACTCTTCATATTAAAAAGGCGCGCAAAGCGCGCCGGACTGGCTTGGCAAGCTTGTGGCGTGAGCCGGGCGGCATTGGCAATTCCTGACGAGATCGAACGCAAGCTAGATTGAGCCTTGCTTGAGGTCAACGCGACCCTGTACCGAGAGCCCGTGGCCGCTGTGCAGATCACGTCTCTCCCGTTTTGGGACTATCCGGCCCTTGCGCTGACCGGCGGCGGAGCCGTGCTGGCACTTGCCTCGGGGGAAACGCACAGTTTGTCCGCAGAACAGGCGCGTCACGCGCTCGCCGCGGGCCAAGTCCTTCTCTGCCACGCGGCGTTCGTGGCACACCGCTTGAACGCGAAGATGTCAACGCCGCAATGGGATATGCTTGATCTCTTTAGCTTCACGCGTCCCGGAGTTCCTTGCCTTCCCAGCCCTCTTGGGCTTGCGCGGGCATTGCGCTTGCGCGAGCCCCATACGCCGGAGGACTGCGCGCAAAGCCTGCGAGAAGCGGCTTCGGTGCTGTTCGATTCTTTATCGGCACTCTCGACAGCGGAAAAAGATGCCGCGCGCAAGACTGCCGCCTTCATGGTAAAAGCCGGTTGGCGTTGGGGCCCAGCAGTGCTCTCTTTCCTTGGCGAGCCAGAGCGCATGACTGGGCCGATTTCGGGTCTAGAGAGCTGGCGCGGGCTTCCGGAATGGGAGGACGAGCCTCCAGCTTCGCGCGCGGGCAACCATATTGTCGAAGATGCGGAAACGCTGGCGCAGCTCACAGCGCTGATCGGGACTGGCGCCCAACGTCGCCAGCAGCGCGATTTCACGCTTGCTGCAAGCACGGCGTTTGCTCCGCGTGAGCGTGCCGGGTCGCCTCGCATTGCGCTCGCCGAAGCGGGAACCGGCACGGGAAAGACGCTCGGCTATCTCGCGCCGGCTTCCTTGTGGGCGGAGAAGAACGGTCCCAGCGTTTGGATTTCCACTTATACACGCAATCTTCAGCGCCAAATCCTCCAGGAGACGGCAAAACTCCGGCGGAGCTCGCGCGGGCGCGAATTGAAGATCGTATTGCGCAAGGGCCGTGAAAATTATCTCTGCCTGCTCAATTTCGAGGATGCGGTCAAACGCAGCGTCCTTGCACCGGCGCCGCGCGCGATGGCGCTGGCATTGGTTGCACGCTGGATTGCCGCCACGCCGGATGGCGACCTTTCGGGCGCGGGATTCCCAGCCTTTCTTGCCGCGCATCTGCCGTTGCGCGAACTGACGGACCGGCGAGGCGAGTGCATTTATGCCGCCTGCCCGCATTACCGCATTTGCTTCATCGAGCGCAGTATTCGCGGTGCGCACGGCGCCGACGTCGTCATCGCAAACCATGCGCTGGTGATGGCCAACGCGATGCGAACCGACGCCGAAGATTCGCGCGACCGGCCTCTGCGCTATGTCTTTGACGAAGGGCATCATTTGTTCGATGCCGCGGATTCTGCTTTTGCCGGGGAGATTTCGGGCAGCGAGATGGCCGAGCTGCGACGCTGGATTCGCGGTCCGGAAGGCCGGCAGTCGCGCGCCCGCGGGGTCGGCGAGCGCTTGCGGGAACTGATCACGGGCGAAGACGCGGTGAAGGCGCTTGAAGAAGCGATCTCCGCGGCCGGTGCACTCGCCGGCGAAGGCTGGCTTGCCCGCGTCCGAGGCGGTATTGCAAATGGGCCCAGCGAAGTTTTCCTGGCTCGTGCGTATGCGCATGTGCGCGCCCGCAGCAGCGACGGCGATTCGCAATATGGAATCGAGGCTGAGGTGCGACCGCTGCCGCCGGAATTGCAGGATGCGGCGGAGAAGCTCGATCATTGGATCGCGCGACTGATCGCGCCGTTGACGAGATTGGCAAATGGCTTGCGCAAGCGGCTCGACGAGGAAGCGGCGGAGCTCGATTCCAACATGCGGGCGCGGCTGGAGGGAGCGGCGCGCGGGCTCGAGCGCCGCGCGCAGGTGCTGCTGCCGTCCTGGCGTGCGATGTTGGCGGCGCTCGAAGAATCCGGCGAGGCAAGCGAATTCGCCGACTGGTTCGAGATTCTGCGGGAGGACGGCCGAGATGTCGATGTCGGTTTGCGGCGCCATTGGGTCGATCCCACTATTCCCTTTGCCGAGACAATTCTGAAACCAGCCCATGGCGCCCTGATTACCTCGGCGACTTTGCGGGACGCAGGGCGTGAGAGCGGCGAGGATGACGATTGGCGCGCAGCCGAAATCCGGGTGGGGGCGCATCATCTTCCCGAACCGCCGCTGCGCGCGGTTTTTGGCTCACCTTTCGATTGGAAAGCGCAGGCGCGCATCTTCGTGGTACGCGACATCGATCGCCATGATTGGGATCAGCTCGGCGCCGCCTATCGCGAGCTGTTTCTCGCCTCGGGCGGAGGGGCGCTCGGCCTCTTTACCGCGGTAAAGACCCTGAAAGCAGTACATGCGCGGGTGGCGGCGCCGCTCGCTGCTGCCGGGCTGATGCTTTACGCTCAGCATGTCGATGCCCTCGATACCGGAACGCTAGTCGATTTGTTTCGGGCGGAAGAGAATGCTTGTCTTTTCGGCACCGATGCGCTGCGCGATGGCATCGACGTGCCGGGCCGGTCGCTTCGGCTGTGCGTGTTCGACAAAGTGCCGTGGCCAAAACCGAGCATTCTGCACAAAGCCCGTCGCGCCCATTTCGGCAAGAGCTACGACGATCTCCTCGCGCGCTTGAGGCTGAAACAAGCCTTCGGAAGACTTATTCGCAGCGAGACGGACAAAGGCGTCTTCGTCATTCTGGATGGCGCTTGCCCCAGCCGCCTGCTCGCCTCGTTGCCTCCCGAGGTTCCGGTTGCGCGTTGCGGGTTGCAGCAGGCAATCGCCGAAACACGCAGATTTCTTGGCAGCGCGCAGCTATGATGCCAGCGAAAAGCGTGCCGCGACGGGGGACCAGATGAAGCGCATATTCGCCGGCCTTGCGGCTATCGTCCTCGTCATCGTCGGCACAATGGTTGTGCGCGCCCTGGCGATTGCGGCCCCAGACATCCCAACCGCCGCGCCGCCCATTCCGGTTGAAGCGAATATCGTCGCGCAGCATCTCGCTCAGGCGATCCGCTTCCAAACCGTCTCCTACGGCGACGGAATCAAAGAAAACGAGAAGAACACGGCGCTCCAAGCCATGCACCAATGGATGGAAAACACCTATCCCTATTTCCACGAAGCGGCAGGACCGGAGAAGTTCGGCGAAAGCCTGTTATTCACCTGGATTGGCAAGAATCCCAATTTGCCGCCTGTCCTCTTGATGGCCCATATGGACGTAGTTCCTGTGGTGCCCGGGACCGAGAAGGATTGGACGCACGCGCCGTTTTCCGGCGATATCGCGCAAGGCTTTGTCTGGGGCCGCGGCGCCATCGACGACAAAGGCCAACTGATCCCGATTCTGGAAGCGGCCAATGAGCTCGCGGCTTCCGGCTTCCAGCCCGAGCGCACCATCATGTTCGCCTTTGGCCAGGACGAGGAAGTCGGCGGCGCCAAGGGCAATGCGACAATCGCACGCGCGCTCGCATCGCGCGGCATCCATTTCGCATGGGTGTTGGACGAGGGCAGCTCGATCATGAATGAACCCTATCCCGGAATGCGCCGCCCCGTTGCATTCATCTCCATTGCGGAAAAGGGCTATCTCAGCGTGGAGTTGACGGCGCATGGCGAAGGCGGCCACGCGGCACGGCCCTCGCGCGATCTGGCGCTGCCGCGTTTAGCCACCGCGATCCTCAACGTCGTCGGCCATCCTTTTGTCTCCGATCTCGACGAAATCCAGCGCAGCAAATTCGCGATCCTCGCGCCTCTGGTGCCGTTCACAGATCGCTTGATTCTCGCCAACCTGTGGCTGACGAAGCCTCTGGTGTTGAGACAGATGGAACAAGTCCCGGATTCGGCGGCTGTCTTGCACACCACGATTTCGCCCACGGTGATGAATGCCGGAATCAAGGAGAACGTAATTCCGTCCACAGCGAACGCCATCGTGAATTTCCGATTGCATCCGCGCGACACCATCTCATCCGTGATTGAGCATGTGAAGGAAGCTGTCGGCGACTCCAAGGTCGACATCGGCATGCGCGAGGAGACGATCTCGGAAGCGACCAAGATCGTCGATCCGAACAACCCGGGCTTCATCTATATTTCGAACGCGATCAAGGCCACGTACGGCGTTCCGGTTGCGCCCGAGATGATGACTGGCGCGACCGATTCCCGTCATTATTTGCCGATTGCCGATGCCGTGTTGCGGTTTCGACCCTTTCACACGGAATTATCCGATCTTCCGCGCGTGCACGGCACGAATGAGCGCGTGGCAGTCAGCGATCTCGGCCCTGCGGTCGGTTTCTATATGCGGCTGATCCAGGACTTGAAATAGAAACGCCGGAGCCCAGCCACCCTTCCGGCTCGCCTCCGCTTCGCTTCGGCGATCCACCTCCACCACAAGGGGGAACGGCCGGAAATGAGAAAAAGCTTTCTTAGGTGTGGAAAGAGTTTGGAATCACGATTTTGCCTGTTACTAGAGCCGGACGACTCCGTTTACTAAGGATGGATGGGACGCAGCGTGGCGGCGCCGATCGAGAGCTTGCCCTTCGAGGAATCCCGAGAGCTTGCGGGAGAAAACCCGTATGGCAAATTCTCCACGGGCATTCTGCCGTCCCACGTGCTGCGCCGTCTGATCCGCGCGCGCCGCGAGGTACTCGCCGCAGAAGACGTCACAGACGCGCAAATCCAGCCCGCGAGTGTCGACCTCAGGCTTGGTGCCATGGCCTACCGCGTCCGCGCGAGCTTTCTTCCCGGGCGTTCCGCCCGCATTGCCGACAAGCTCTCGGAAATGGCGATTCATGAGATCGACCTCAAAGCCGGAGCGGTTTTGGAAACCGGCTGCGTTTATCTCGTGCCGCTGCTGGAGCGCCTGGAGCTGTCATTCCGCGTGTCCGGTATCGCCAATCCGAAAAGCTCGACCGGCCGCCTCGATGTGTTCACGCGCCTGATCACCGATCACGCGCAAGCCTTCGATCGCGTGGAGGAGGGCTATCACGGCCCGCTCTACGCGGAGATTTCGCCGCGCACTTTCCCGATCCTGGTGCGCAAAGGCTCGCGACTCAATCAGCTGCGCTTGCGGCACGGCTCGCCGCAATTCACCGACACGCAATTGAAGCGGCTGCATGACGAAGTAGGTCTGGTGGACGGTACGGCCGACATCCAGGGCGGGCTTGCGCTCTCCGTCGATCTCTCCGGCGAAAGTTTGACGCGCCAAGTAGGCTGGCGGGCGCGCCGCCATGCCGGCGTGATCGATATCGATGCGCGCGGCATCTACGATCCGCTGGATTTCTGGGATCCGATCTATGCGCGCAAGGCCACAGGCATCATCCTCGATCCCGACGAGTTCTACATCCTTGCTTCGCGCGAGGCGGTTTCCATTCCGCCGGACTTCGCCGCGGAGATGATGCCGTTCAATCCGCTGGTCGGTGAATTCCGCGTGCACTATGCCGGGTTTTTCGATCCCGGCTTCGGGCACGAGGCGGGATTGGGGCGAGGCGCGCGTGCGGTGTTGGAAGTGCGCTCCCGCGAAGTTCCCTTCGTGCTGGAAAATGGACAGATCATCGGACGGCTGGTGTTCGAGCGCCTCACCGACACACCGCCTCAGGTCTATGGCAGCGCGCTCGGTTCCAATTATCAGCGCCAGGGTTTGAAACTTTCTAAGCATTTTCACCTCCCGTGATGGAACTCATTGAAAAGTGTGGCTTTTTGTCCACAGCGCGAGGGGAAACGCCGAGCAACGCCGAATCTCGTTGCAAGCCGGTCCGTCTCGCGCAAAGCTTTCACTTGCGCAACCATCCGGGGGTTGGGTACGCGCAAAGCCCCGAACATGAGGGGGTGAGCGTCAGGCGGCCAGGTCCACCGTAGCAACGGGACGGATCGGCCGCCTTCGCTATTTCGGCTTCCCGCCAATGTACGGCTTCAACGCGGCGTACACCGCAAACAGAGCGGGTGTCGGAATGCCGTATCTTTCGCCGAGAGCGGTTGCATGGCCATGCAGCGCATCGAGCTCCAAGCGCTTTCCGGCAATCAGGTCCTGATACAGCGACGAGGTATTATCGGGCGCGAGCGATTCGAGGAATTCGCTGCATCGCGTTTTCATATTCTCATCCAGGCGCGCGTCCGACGCCTTGGCGAGCAGGAGCAGTTCTTCAACCTGCATCTGCCACAAACGGTGGGTCTCCGGCACGTCACGGATGAACTTGACTGGAAGCCGGGTCAGCGATGTCGCGCCGGCAATCGGCACCAGCGAGACGTATTTTTCCCACAGCGTCTTGCGGATATTGGTCGAAATCTCAGCCGGGATGGCCGCGCGGCGGCAGGCTCCGAGAAAGTCCGTAGCGCGTTTCGATGGCGCGCCGCTCATTTCGCCAAAGACGATTCGGCCAAGCTGGCGATGGACGATAATTCCCGGCTGCTCGATAAAGGAAAACACATAGGCGATCCCGCCCATAACGTGACTAGCGCCGAGAATTCGGCCGATCTTGTCCTCGTTGTCCACGCCGTTCTGGATGGAGAGAATGCCGGTCTGTGAGGCAACAATGGGCCGCAGGGATTCCGCCGCTTGTTCGGTATCGAAGGATTTGACGCAAAACAGTACGAGGTCAGCCGGCGGCTCGCCTTGAAGCGATTCGACGGCGCGAACCTTCACGCTCCATTCGCCCTCGATTGCCGAACGGATGACGAGCCCGCGTTCGCGTATGGCGCGCAAATGCTCTCCGCGCGCGACAAAGGTGACGTCTTCGCCGGCTTTCGCGAACTTCGCACCGAAATAACCGCCCGTCCCACCGGTGCCGAGAATGATGATGCGCATCGCCTTCCTTCTTTCGATCCTTCAGGAAGTGATGGTAAAACGATAGCTCGCGCCGTATCGGGCGCGCGAACGCCTGCGATGCCGGAGTGTAGCAAGGTTGCCCGCCATGTCGAAACCGCAGCTGGTCTGGATGAAAAAGCCCGAAGATAAAGACTATGAGGGAGCTCTGAACTTTCTCTCGCTTATTTTTCCCGGGGCTAAATCCAAAAATCTGGTACGCCGCATGCGAAAGGCCAAGACGATCGAGCGCTCCGCGAAAGACCTATTGCGGGCGAGCGATTTGCCGCTTCTGCCGCGCGACGAACCGCACGTCGACGAGGACCTTAAGAAGATTCACAAAGGTAAACCGTTGCCGCCCGTTCTGCTGGTGCGCGGCGACATTTCCAGAAGCGTTCCGTTGATCGTAGCCGACGGTTATCACCGCATTTGCGCGATCTGCTACTACGACGAGAGCGCCCCGATACCCTGCCTGATGGCGGACGGCCCGGCCGGCTGACCCCGTGCGGTGCGAAGCAGGGCGGATTTCACCATTCACCGGTCCGTGGTAAGAAAGACCATAGGCGGCATAGTTCAATGGTAGAACGGCAGCTTCCAGAGCTGATTTGATACCGCGTAACGCCGAGCCCGATGACGGAATCGTCCTGCGCTGAAAGCGGCCCTGAGTTTTTCACTTACGACGTTGAACCGATTCCAACAACGACCAAACCCGATTTCTGACGAGGGTGCAGGGAGGTTCCATAAATGACAACAGACAAAGAAGTGGTCCCAGCTGAGGAATCATCGGCAAAGCCAATTGTATGGTTTGTGATCCTAGGCCTGATAGTTTTTCTGTTGTTTTTTGGCTTCTATTTCTCGCTGGGCCCACATTGATCTTCGGTATAGCCCAGACCGTTTTCCGCCGAAGTGGTTTCCGGTTCGGCGTAGAAAACGCGATAAAATCAAAAAGCTAGAGCGATTTTGCGATTCGACAGAAATGCAAAATGCTCTGGGAATCGTGCCGGGCCGTTTGCCGCCGGTATCCACGCCGCTCGCCCGATGTACCCGCATCGCCCTTCGCGCCGCGCCTGGCGACCCCCGGCTACGAGGCGATGCACAGCGTGGCCAATTACGAAATCGGGGGCTCGGCCGCGCAACGCAGATCCATTCTACCTGGTAACAACATGGTCTAGGATCAGTTTGGGACCTGCAGCTCTACGTCGAACCTGCCTACGAGAACGGCCCTGCCAAAAGTGTGACCTTCGAGTCTCGCATCCAGTTCCTGCGCCGTAAGCCCAGGCGGCAAGGTCTTTGGATCGAGATCGGTCCCCCTCATGACGTATTCGTAGTGCTTCCTCTGACCAAGATTAGGACACATCCCGCGCCAAGTGCCCATGTTTCGGACGTTCTTGCCGCCGACAAATTTGTCGGACGGCTTGCTCAGTTCCCCCTCCGCAAAGGAGCGGACTTCGGCGGGAATGCCATACACGACTAAGCTTACATTTGGGGGATCTTCCAGCTCGTGCACGCTGAGCGCGAAGCTCTTGACCCTTGGATTGACGTTCATCCAGGACAATTGTGGCGAAATATTTTGGCCGAAACAGTTGGGAAATTCGGCCGTCTTGGTGTAGCCGACCTTGGGCGGTATCAATCCGCCGTCCTCGAAGGTTGTTGACGTCATCTGAAACTGGATGATTCGCCGCCGTTCCGCCCCATTGGCGATGGAACTCATGCACGACGCGACCAGCGCCGCTGCGCCGGCCGCACATAAGAATTTCGAAAGGCCCCTATCCGTCAAATCTTCCTCCCAAAATAATCAGGCGAGAGCGCAGGCTTTTCAGCGCCTGGCAATCGATGCATTGGAACCTGCCTCGCAGCATACGGCAATTTACATCCTTGCGCTTGCCAAGAATATCCTGCCGGTTCGGAATAGGCGCTAAGCTCGTGGCACGCCTTGTGGGTCACGAAGACGGACATTAGCCTCAAAAGTCTGGCTTCTCCGCAGTCGGCGTGCCGTAGTCGATGCCGAACGGGTTCGAATTGTTCTCGGAGCAGATGTCCTCCGCGTAGGTCCGGTTTACACGATCATATTGCCGCAGTGCCTGCCAAGGCTGGTTGAACGTGCCCGGGTCGTCGATTGTCATCACGATTTCCAGCTTCGCGCCGTTCTCGATCAGCCGCCAGCGTTCGGTAACATGCAGCTTATCGGTATGCGGCGTGCGATAATTATCAAGGAAACTCTTGTCGTTAAGGCCAATGGTATCGACGACGAGCGTATCGCCCTCGTAATGGCCCACAGATTCTCCGTTCCAGGATGGTTTCGGATTGGCGGAATGGGATTCATTCAGCCGGATATGCCGTGTTTCGTCGTTCCCGCTGAAGATCATCGTGACCTCCCGGGGCGATTGGAGGATGAACAAAGCACCGCCGAGCAGCACGTCGAAGCCCGGAACGCCACCGGGCTTGCAGGAGGAACGCGCGGTGAAGGCGAACTTCCCGGCGAGCACTTCGTCGTTGTCCTTCTTCATCACGTCTTTCGCCCATTGCTTCAGATTGGGGTTGCTGATGTCCCCAATGCGTTGGGTCGGCTGTTCTCCCGGAGTACCGTTGGGCACGTAGCGATAGGCCGGGTCCTGCCCGACCGGCTTTGGCGAGCCCGGAACCGGAAGAAGTGCACCGATGCCGATACCGACCCAAGCCGTCTGGGCGGTGGGGGAAAAATCGGGCGGCGCATTAGCAGCCACAGCCTGTTGTACGGCCGCCATCCTGGCGAGACTTGCGAGGAGCGCCAGCGCGACTATTTGCCATTTTCGGTACGATTTGCGCATCGTCTGGCGGAGGCGGGACTTACCGCGGCTTCTGGAAAACGAGGAAGAATTTGTCCGACTTGTCGCCAATCCCGCCCTGGCCCGGAACACGCGCCGTGTGCGGATCATTCGGATTGGCGAGAGCGTTAGTCTGGCGCAGCAGCCTGAATCCTGCTCCCGTCACCTCCGCCTTCACCACCGCCGGATCGATGCGGTGAAGCGTTCCCGTGTCGTGCGTGCCCGATCCGGGCGCCGCCGCGTGGTCGATGATGACGTAGAGCCCGCCGGGTTTCAGTGCCGCGAAAATCGCCCGGTCCATCGCCTCCGTGTCCACAAAGAACATGCCGGGATTCTTGAAGTCATGATAGTTCTGAGCAGTCCAAACCAAGTCGACAGGCTCCGGCACTTTCAGGTTGCTGAAATCCTGATCGGAAACCGTGACATTCGCGTAAGCCGGATCATCGGTAACGGCTTTGATCTGGTCCCGAATGCGCGGGTTTAGCGTGGCCAGATTGAGCGAATAGACATGCCCCTTCGGTCCCACGGCGGCGGATAACAGCCGCGTGGAATAACCCTGCGCCGGAATCAGTTCAGCCACCCTGTCGTCAGGCTTCACGCCAGAGAAGGCCAGCATAATCGCCGGCAGGCGGTCGGTATCGCGGTCCGTATCCGCTTTCGGCCGGTGGGGATCGGCAATCGCGGCGGCCACGAAGGCAGGTTGGTTCGCAGGGGCGCCGAAGCCCGGGCCTGAGGCAAAGGCGAAGAGCGCTATCGCGGTGACGGCGGCGCATGAAAAGCGGAGTTTCATTTTCGTTTCCCCGACGGTCGTTGTGGGGGCCAGACTAGCCGTGTTGGCGGGCGGCAGAAAGGCGGAATTTCGCCGTCGTCGCACTTGCGGACCGGTATCCACCCGGTGGTGATCCGGAGGCGCGCAATGCGCGTATGCTGTTCGAAACTGTGTTAATTCCGGCACTGAAATGTTGTCTGCGCGTCTTCGCCGGATCGCGCCACGGATAAGTGTGTCAAATGAAAACGGGCCGCAAGCGGCCGCGTTTTCTCGCGCTTGCAATCTAGCCGACATCAGCCGCGGTGGTGCCCGCCGCCATGCCCGCCGGACGTCGCCATATGGCCACCGGCGAAGTGACCGCCACCGGCGAAGCCACGGCCGCCTACGAAGTGGTCATGGCCAAAGCCACCGCCAATTCCGAAGCCGAAATAGGGAGCGATCACAGGAGGCGCCACATAGTAGTCCGGGTAAGCGGTGCAATACGGATATGAGTAGATGTAGTTACCGTATGCATCGTAGCAAACGGGAGCCGGAGCCACGTAAGGCGGCGCGACGCCGATGCCAAACCCCACTTGAGCCGCCGCCGGAGCTGTCGCGGCGACGGCAGCACCACAAGCCATGGCGGCGCCAATAGCCAGTTTTGCGATCGTTCTCATGACACCTTTCCTTCCGATTTGACGCTTCGAGAAGCGCACGATTACGCACATACTTAATATAAGCGCGGGCGCTTTAGGCTGCATGTACGCCTCATTCATCACCCATTCATCGCGCCAAAAGTCCGGGGTTTTCATGGTGTTTCGCCGCGATGGTTACGGCAGAAAAATTTTTGACAATTGCGGGAACAGCTCACCAGCGGGCGGCAGCACCGATGACAGGAGAAACAGGGCCGTTCCGATTCCGCTTGGTCCGACTTGGCTCAGACCAACGTCCATCCGCTTGCCGCGATGGGTGGTCGCAGTGTCGATTCGTTGTCCTGGATTTCCGACCCGGCGCCGCGAAATTGCGAGGTCTTCAATTTTCAGCCGCCGCATGCATTCCGGCGAGGCGGCTGAAGACCGCGTTGCGCGTTTGTCCGGTGAAGGCGGGATAGTTGTGAAAAAAAAGTCCCAGAATATCGCCCGATGCATAGAGGCCCTTGATCGGCTCGCGTAGTGAGTTCAGGACCTGCGCTCTGTCATTGACCTGCACGCCACCGAAGGTAAACGTAATCCCGCAGGTCACCGGATAGGCGCGATAGGGCGGCTTCTCGATTCGGTTGGCCCAGTTCGACTTTGGAATTGGCAGACCATAAGTCTTCCTTCCGTCGAGTCGCGCCGGATCGAACGGAACATCCTCGCGACAGGCCTCGTTGAATTCCTCAACCGTGTGAACGAGAACTTCCGGCGCTAGTCCAATCTTGCCTGCCAACTCGGGAATGCCGGCCGCTTCCTCGAACGTCGCTGTGTGATGTGGGTAGCGGTGCAGCCCGATTCCGGTTTGATCGTAGATTTGCCACGCGATCGCACCCGGCTGTTGGAGAATGATGCGCCCCGTCTTTGCGTAGGTAAAGGAATGCTGCGCCTCGCCTTCATCGAAGAACCGCAGCCCTAGTGCATTCACGGAAATGCCGAAATTATAATCGTAGCGACTCTGCGTGTTGCCGCGCCCGTCCGCATGCTGGGGCGTTTCGAAATCAGGCGCTTTCGCATCAATCGGCGACATATGGCCGCTCTGCCATTGGCCGGCTGCCGCCGCTCCGAGCGCGAGCAGATAATTCAGAACTTCGCCGGTGTCGTGTTTGGAACCTCTCACTTTGACGAAATCGGCATTGGCACCCAGGTAGCGCGCGCGCATTTCGGCGCTTGCCTGGAAGCCACCGGCACATGCAATGACGGAACGGGCGTGAAGGTCGTAGTCCCGCTGCGGCGTGCAGACGCGCGCGCCTTCGACGCGATGCATATTGCCACGGATCGCGCTCACCGCAGATGAAAAGCGAATCTCGATATTTTTCTCCGCGGCGATGCGACGCCACTGCTCCAACTGGCCTACGCCGCCTCCCGCCACATGAATGGCAATGCCGCGCTCGAAATACCGCTTGTTGCCGACTCGGGCGTGCTCTTTCAGAAGCTCCCAGCGGATGCCGGCGTCTTTCATCCAATGGACGGCGGCGTTCGATTGCTCCACCAGCGTTTGGGCGAGGACGGCATCCATGCGCCCGAGAGTCATCCGGATCAGATCGGCGGAAAAATCCTCCCTCGTATATGGAGGAATTTGCAGGCTCCTGAAATACTCCTCATCGGCATCGGGAACGAACTCGCGAATTTCCTCCGAGCCGCGGTGACAGAACCGAAAACCGGTGCCCGAGTATCGGGCATTGCCGCCATACTCCGCTTCGGGGGCCTTTTCGAGCATGACAACGTTTTCGGCGCCGTTTTCACGCGCCGCGACCGCGGCCTCGAACGCGGCGCTTCCACCGCCAATGACGATGACGTCACACCGCTCCATCGGGCTCAGGACGGCACTTTGTCTTTCCGTACTTCGGGTGCGCGGCTCTCACGATCGGCCTGGAATTCGGCTTCGTCATATCCGTGGACAGACACGTCGAAGAGATTGCCGTCAGGATCCATCGCGCGATATTCTGCATAAGGGCGGTTTGCCGGACGCTGGACCAGCGGTTCTTCGAATTTCGTCAATTTTGCCTCGATAGCGGCAATGTCGTCGACATGGAATCCGAAGTGATTGATGCCGCTGGGCGTGGCTTCGCCGCGATTGCGCAGAAGCGCGAGCGTCAGATAGCCGTCGCTCATATAGATCGCACCGCCCTTTTCGCTGCGGATGCGCTCGAGGCCAAAAACCTCCTCGTAAAAAGCCGCAAGCCGCTCGGGATTTTTTGTCTTGATCGCCAAATGCCGAATCTTTGCCATCATGTCCTCGCGAGTTCCCAATTGACCGGGACTGTAAAAGCCCCTGGTAGAGATGGGAAGCCGATAAAGACGAACGGCGGCACACACGATACACTCTAGGCACAACAGTCGGGGGGCGGGGTGATCGAGGCGTTGCGGGAGATTAGCGAACCCACGCGCCGGCTCAGCGCTTACATCGCCGGCGCACTTGGGCGGCGGCTACCAGCAGCCGTGGTGGAGAAAGCCCGCCAGCACGTTCTCGATACTTTTGCCGCAATGATTTCCGGGACACGCCTGCACCCCGGACAATTGGCCATCGCCTACGTCGCAAACCTCGGAGGGAGAAGACAGGCCTCGGTTGTGGGAACGCGCTTGCTGACGTCGCCTGTGAACGCAGCCCTTGGCAATGGCATGCTGGCACACGCGGACGAGACCGATGACTCCCACGCGCCGTCGCGCAACCACCCCGGCTGCGCCGTCATTCCGGCCGCCCTTGCCGTGGCCGAGAGCGTAGGCGCGAGCGGTAAGGAGTTCATCCGCGCGGTCGTTCTAGGCTACGATGTGGCGGCGCGCGTGAACTACGCGGTCGACGCAGATGCCTTTGCAGCAGCCTCGCGTAGCACGCATAGCCTAGGGGGCACCTTCGGCGCTGGAGCCGCCGCGGGCGCGCTCTTGCGACTCGACGCGCGCCAAGTGCGGCACCTTCTCTCCTTCTGCGCGCAGCAAGCATCGGGAGCCGGCTGCCACGTACGCGATCCCGATCATGTCGAAAAGGCCTTCGATTTCGGCGGAATGCCGGCGCGCAACGGCGTTACCGCGGCAAGCATGGTGGCGGCCGGCATGACCGGCGTAGACGACGTCTTTAGCGGTGAGCGAAATTTTTTCGAAGCCTATGCGCCCGAGCCCAATCCCCAAGAGCTCTGCGAAGGGCTCGGGCAACGCTTCGAAATTTTGGCTACGAATATAAAAAAATGGCCGGTGGGTTCGCCGGCGCAAGCCGCTCTCGATGCTCTGACGGCGTTGATCGCAAGCGATGAGATCGGACCTCAGGATGTCGCATCGATCGAGGTCCATTTGCCCGGACGCTCCGCCCGTACTGTCGATAACGCGCCGATGCCGAATCTCAACGTGCAGCATCTGATGGCGATGCTTTTGACCGACGGAACGCTTTCCTTCCGAGCCATCCACGACAAAAAGCGAATGCGCAATTCCCCGATTCTCGAGCTGCGGCGGAAGATTGCGTTGGTGTCGAGCGAGGAGTTGGCGCGTGCCCTTCCGCCGCGGCAGGCTATCGTCATCGTGAAGACGCAGGATGGCCGGCTTCTCTCCAAACGCGCGGTGGCAGTTCGGGGAACGCCCGATAATCCGATGACCCAGGCCGAAATCGAAGAGAAGGCGTTGGACCTCATCGCGGAGGTTCTTGGTCTGCGCCGGGGGCGGGCAATCCTGCGTGCGATGGCGAGCCTCGAGAAAGTGCCCGATGTCACAATGCTGCGCCGTTTTTGGCAGGCGCCCAAAGCCCGGGAGGCAATCGCGTGACGCTCCTGCTCTCGAACGAGGACGTTGAAGCAGCGCTTTCCATGACCGATTGCCTCGACGCCATGGAGATCGCCTATCGGGATCTCGGGGTCATGCACGGCGGCAATGGCATCCGCTGCGAGATCCTGACGCCGACATCCCGCGACGACGCGCTCTACTCGCTTCTGACCATGAGCGGCGTCTCGCCGCGATTCGGTGTCGGTGCGGTGCGCATCAATTCCGATATCCTCACTTGGCCGGAATCGTCCTCAGGCACGCGACGAGTCAAAGTACCGGCCGCGCCGAATGACCGCTATTGTGGTTTGGTGCTGCTGTTCAGTACGCATACGGGCGAGCCGCTCGCGATCTACCCCGATGGCGTCGTGCAGCGCATGCGGGTGGGCGCGACGAGCGGATTGGCCGCGAAATATCTCGCCCGGACGGACGCACGCGAAGTAGCACTTCTCGGCACCGGCTGGCAGGCCGGCGGACAGGCGATGGCGATCGCCTCTGTCCGCAGCCTCGAACGGATTCGGTGCTACAGCCCTATTTGCGAACGGCGCGAAGCGTTTGCTCTCGAGATGCAAGCGAAGCTCGGGATCGAGGTTGTTGCCATTGCGACCGCGCGCGAAGCGGCAGCCGGCGCCGATATCGTGCTGTGCGCCACCAATAGCTTACAGCCAGTGCTTGCAGAAGAGTGGCTCGAGCCGGGTATGCATGTGAGCAGCCTGTCGCGTCTCGAACTCGCTGCGAATGTCGCCAGCGCCGCGGACATAATTTTCATCCATGTCCGCGACGCCGAGTCCAAAACCGTTCGCACCGCCGGCGCTGACTTGGCGCGTGACTTGGATGGCCGAAAAGCCGCGCTCAGCAGCATGATCGCTCAAACGCCGCGGCCCGAACTTTCCGATCTGTTGTTGGGGCGAGCGGCCGGCCGCCGCTCGAATAGCGACATCAGCTTGTTTCTCAATTATGCCGGGCTTGGATACCAATTCGCCGCGACCGGCTATGTGATCTACACCAAGGCGCGCGAGCGTGGCTTGGGCCGCAAACTGGACACCGGTCTTTTTACCAGCGCGGTGCCTTCTTAAGGCCTTCCATCGCGGCGCGACGCACAGCTATGCTACGCAAAACGACGCGTCACTAGAGCGGAGAAGGCCGTGCCGTCATTCGCGCGTTCCATGGTGCGCTGTCTGTTGGTGACGGCCTGTCTTGCGCTCTTGCCGCTCAATGCCGTTGCGGTCGATGATTTCTACCGAGGCAAGACCATCATCTTCATCGTCGGTTCAGCCCCGGGCGGAGGCTACGACGCCTACAGCCGGTTGTTCGCCAACCATATCGGGGAACACCTCGAAGGCCGGCCCAAGGTCATAGCGCAGAATATGCCGGGCGCAGGCAGCATCCGGGCCGCCAATTATCTTTACAATTCGGCACGTAAGGACGGCACCGTCATCGGCATGCTGGATGAAGCGATCTATCTCAACCAGATTTTGGGTACGCAAGAACTCAAGGCAGATGTGGTCAAGTTCAATTGGATCGGCCGCATTCTTGCCAATAGCGCGATTCTGTTCGCGCGGCGCGCGGCTCGGGTTCAGAAAATCGGAGACGTGTTCGACAAGGAACTGATCGTTTCCACGTCGGGCACGGCCTCTCGATTGAATTGGACCGTCTTGAAGAACGCGTTGGGGATGAAATTCACGCTCATCCAGGGCTATCAAGGAACCGGCGAGAGCTTGCTCGCCATGCAGCGCGGCGAGGTGGATGCTTTGAGCATGGAATGGCCGGTCTTGAGGACCATGGGCGAACCTCTGATGCGCGAGCGGAAGATCAACCTTCTGCTTCAGACGGGAATCGAGAAAGAGGCGGACCTGCCGCAAATCCCCCGCATGATCGATTTGGCGCGAAACGCGGATGAACGAAAGTTGCTCGAGTTCTTCTCGTCGCCATCCTTGATTGGGCGTTCCGTGGTGGCGCCCCCGGGCTTACGGCCGGAGCGAGTGGCTGAGCTGCGCCGCGCCTTCATGGCGACGATGCAAGACCCTCTCTTTCTCGGCGACTTGAAGCGAGCCGGATTGGAAATCAGCTCCTTGCCTGGCGAACAGCTCCAGGCGGTCGTTGCGCGTGAAGGCGACGTCCCGGCCACGCTTATAGAGCAGGCGCGCCGCGTGGCCGGCATGACCGGCCGCTGAACGCAGGCGAGAGCCGGGCTCGGCCCAAGTGCGACGCCGAACTGCCATGAACCAGCCATCCATGTTATTGTCGTGCGGAGTAAAGAAGGAGATTCCCATGTCCTTCGCGTCGCAATGTTTGCTCTGCGTCACAGCCGCTGCCATTGTGACGGCGGCTCATGCCGCGGCGGCGCTGGTGCCCGAATTCGCGCCCAATCCGGCTGTCGGCTGGATTGCGCTTAACAACGAGTTCCAGCCGCCGCCCGCGGGCGCCGGTCCGGTCAGGCAGGACCCGGCCTACCCACGCGTCACCAATGACGAATTCCGCAGGACCGGCCGCCAGCCGACTCTGCCGGTAGCGGATTTGAGCAATCCGATTCTGCAGCCTTGGACCAGGGAAGAATTGCGCAAGCACAATGAGCTTGCCCGAGTCGGCAAAGCTTTGGGCCGGGGCGCGAGCTGTCAACCGGTCGGCGTCCCGGGCTTTGACCTACATGTCATTCATCCGATCTTTTTCATTCAGGCACCGGACGAAGTGCTCATGGTGTGGCAGGGCGACCACGATATTCGCCATATCTACCTCACGGACAGACATTCGCAGAATGTAAAGCCGTCATGGTCCGGAGAATCGATCGGTCATTATGAGGGAGACGAGCTGGTCGTGGACACGGTCGGGATCACGACCAAGGCCTTTGTCGACAATTATTTCACGCCGCATACGGACCAATTGCACGTGGTCGAACGGTTCAGAACGACCGATGGCGGCAACCGGCTGGAGGTCCGCGTTCATGTAGAGGATCCCGGCGCCTTTACCATGCCGTGGAATGCGGTCCTGCGTTATCGCCGCGTCGAGCCGGGGCGGGCGGAAAACGACGTGCCGTTCAGCCCGGTTTCGTCATCGACTGTTGCCGGCCCGCTGATCGAAGTGAGTTGCGCCGAGAATCCGTTCTCCTATTTCGGCGGCGAGACCGCACTCATTCCGCAGGCAGCCAAGCCGGATTTCTGAGCCGGAAGCGCGCGGGAATGCCGGATTTTTGAAACCCGGCCGGGAGGAAGCCATGAAAGCGTGCGTAAAATTCGCAGCGGCGTGCATTTTGGTAGTGCTGGGAATGATACCGGAGACAGAGGCCCTTGCAGCTAACCTCGTCATCGTCACTAACCAGGGGGCTATGCCTGGTTTGAAGGAACTCGCGGCCGCGTTCATGCGTGAAAGCGGGGACAATGTGATCGTGATTCTGGCAGAGGGCGACTTAATGGAGCAGAGATTGGCGAGCGGCACGGTAGACCTCGTTAGCCAAAATCCCGGGCCGATGCAGGAGCTCGTCAGGCGCGGGAGGATCGTGGGCAGCACGGTGACGCCGTTCCAGCTCGCCGAACTCGGCGTTGCGGTCAAGGCCGGCGCGCCGAAACCGGACATCGGCACGGTGCGGGCCTACAGGTCCGCTTTGCTCGCGGCCAAATCGATCGGCTATTCGCGCGGCTGTAGTGGTACCAACATCGCCGGAGGGATTGCGCAGCTTGGCCTCACCGCGCAGCTAAAAGACAAGACCGTTTTCACTACCGTGGGACCGGTCACCGACTATCTGGTGCGCGGCGATTTCGAGATCGGTCTACAGCAGACAAACATCATGGCCGGCGTGCCGGGGGTGGATTATGTGGGGCCTGTGCCTGCGCCTCTGAACAAGCCGTGCCAGTCGAATGTCGGTTTGGCGACGGCCGCGAAGGAGCCGGACGCCGCGCGCGCGATGATCCGGTTTATGATTTCACCCGACGCTGCGCCGCTGCTACGCAGGACGCACGCGGAGCCATTCAAACCCTGAGACCGAATCCCGAAGATTCGGTGGCCATCCTGCGTTGTGTATCGCACCGCGAACGCATCGCCCCAATGACGGCGCCACTCGGGTGCCTCCCCCGTCTGAGCTGTGATACGGTGCCCCGTGGCCTGACGCATTTGGCGCTCAGTCGCCTCAAAAACCAACGGGACAAAAGAGAAGGAGGGCGTCGTGGAAAAGCTCATCAATGGCCTCATTGGGCAGTATGAGAAGGGCGTGCTATCGCGGCGCGAATTGGTGGGGACGCTCGCCGCGCTCAGTATGATGGGAAAAGCCGCATTCGCCGCTGAGACAGGCTTTCAGAGCGCGAGCATCAATCACGTGTCGATCACCGCGAGCAATCTGGAGCGATCAGTCGCTTTCTATTCCCGCGTGTTCAACCTGACGCGTCAACCGCGGCCGGATGCGAATCTCGTGCAGCTTGCGGTCGGCAGGAATGCGCATCTTTCGCTCCGGCAGGGTGCAAACCCTCGCTTCGATCATTTCGCCATCGGAATCGAAGCTTTCAATAAGGACCGCGTAATCGCGGATTTAAAGGCACGCGGCGCAACGGCCATCGACGGCGGCGACGGTGCTGGGCTGCATGTCGCTGACCCGGACGGTCTCTTCGTTCAGGTGATCGGGAATGGGGTAGTCGGGTAACCGATCGAATCCGCCACCACGTCTGTTCAGGAATACGACAAGGAAAAGAATATGGCAGTTCCGCTGCCGCCGATGGCGGACGACAGTCCGTCGATCACGGTTCAAATCAGACAGCAGTTCTGCCGCCATCCACGGCGAGCTTCGCGCCGTGGATGAAACTCGCGCGGTCTGTCGCGAGGAACACGATCGCTTCAGCGATCTCGTTGGCCGTCGCTGGGCGCCGCGCCGGCGCCTCAGCGGCCAACCGCTCGAGAGCCTCGCCCATAGCCTCGGTACCTTCGGTGCGAGTGGGGCCGGGGCTCACTGCGTTCACGCGGACGCCGCGAGGACCATATTCGGCCGCCCACGCTTTCGTGAGCAGATTGATCGCCGCTTTGCTCGAGCCATACAGACTCATGCCGGCCGCTCCGTAATCGGCGACCATAGTCGACAGATTGACGATTGCCCCTTTGCCTCGTTTCGCCATCAACGGGGCAAGCTCGGCGACGAGGAAATACGGAGCCTTCACGTTCAGCGCATAGACTTCATCGAATGCAGCCTCGGTCATTTCATGGGTTGGCCCGAACGGAAATATGCCCGCATTGTTGACCAGGATATCGACCTGACCGTCGGTGATTTCGAGCGCTTTTCTGGCAACTGCACGCGCACTCGAAGCATCCCTGAGGTCCGACTGAATGAAGTCTGCTCGCCCGCCCGCTTTGCGTATATCGGCAACCGTCTTTTCACCGCGTGCCGGATTTCGGCCCACGACGACGACATGGACGCCTAGCTGGGCCAATTTGTTCGCCGTGGCGCGGCCGATGCCGCTCGTTCCTCCGGTGATGAGAGCGGTCGTAGTCATGGCACATCTCCTTTCAGCTTTGGTGCAACCGCGGCCAATTGCCGGCCGGCTAGAGAGAAGATGACTTCAACGAGTTACCGGCAGTAGACAGGCATTTCGTATTTGACTTATACGCTCCGCGTATGAGTGACCGGCTTCAGGAATTGTCCGCGTTTGTTCGTGCGGCAGAGACCGGCAGCTTCTCTCGCGTGGCTCGCGAATTCGGGGTCTCGCAGCCGTCCGTATCCCGAATGCTGGCGAATCTTGAGGCGCGGCTCGGAGTCAAGCTTCTTCTGCGCACCACGCGGCAAGTGACGCCAACGGATGCCGGCAGCGCGTTTCTCGAACGAGCGCGTCGTATCCTGGGGGATCTCGATGATGCCGAAAATGCAGCGCGAGGTTTGGAGAGCCTGCGAGGCACATTGCGGATTGCGATGTCGGGCGCATTCGGAATTCGCGAGGTCATTCCCCGTTTGCCGGCTTTCGTTGCGCAGCATGCGAAACTGCGCATCGAATTATTGGTATCGGACCGGACAGAGGACCTCGTCGCCGAAGGCGCGGATATGGCGTTGCGACTGGGGCCTTTGGTTGATTCCGGATTCGGCGTCCGTTTGCTCGGCAAGGCTTCGCGCCTCGTCATTGCTGCGCCTGCCTACCTGGAGAAAAGGGGCACCCCCGATACGCCCAGTGAGCTCGTGAATCACGACTGCATTCTCGGCCCGGGTCTATCCGGCCGGACTGGCTGGAGCTTTACGCGATCGGGGGTCGTGACCTCCCTCGCGGTGGAGGGGAAGGTGACGGTCGCCTCTGCGGATGGTGTAGTCGCCTGTGCCAAAGCAGGGCTGGGAATCGCTCTGGCTTCTTTATGGATGTGCCGGGCCGAACTGAGAAGTGGAGAGCTCGCCTCTATTCTCACTGACTATCAGCTCGATCAGGTCGAGCTTCACGCCGTGTATCCAGGCGGCCGGCGACCGTCTCTCAAGGTGAGAGCTTTTTCGGATTATCTCGCTCCCCAACTCGTTGACGAACGTGAACATGGCTAAATTTGGGAATTATGCCGATTGGTGCGTTGGAAACTTCTGTTTTAGGTCAATCTCTCCGGATCGGTGATGCCGACGCGACGTCCTAGAGCGGAACGTCATGCGACCGCGTCGATGCTTACCGAGCGAGAATTCTTTGGCCCGCAAAAAGTCCGGCTTGTCCGCCTGTGGGATCGGAGTGACATTCAAGTTGAAGAAGTTGGTGTTATTCTCGGCACAGATCGATTCGGACAGGTGAAGTGCGCGAAATATCCTGCTTTTTCAGGTTCGTTTTCTACGCCTGGTCACCAGCAAAACTACGATTCCTGCCCCACCGCCTAAAGCTGAAACGAGCCCGCTTATTCGCGCTTTCCGGTTAACTTCGTTCATATAGGTGTCCGGCCGTTCAATACTGGCGCATTCAGGATTGGAGCTCCTCGCCTGCGAATTTTCGCTGTAGCAGGCTCGTGCAATAGCGAGGTTAGCATAATCCCCCCGAGTTGATACAAACCATACTGCAGAGCAGATGACCGCCCAGAGTATCATCCCGCCGACCCAGGCAAACAATGTCCGCGCATTAACTTGGTACGGCTTACCATCACCGGCTGCTCGAGCGACCACGGTCACGGGTTCTTTGCGCTCAACCATTGTAATTCTCCCCGCGAGAGCCGTACGAGTAGCCGAGATAACTTATCTCGCGTGAACAATTCCAGCCTAGACGCTCATGAATAAACGAACCATGCCGGTAACGCTCTGCACTCAGGGTGTTGATTGTAGAAACGTCCGAAAAGAGAGAACATTCCCGCCAGATCGGATGCTTCCGGGGGATGCCGGTTTACAGTGGTGCTATGGGCGCGGTGATTGATAAGCGAATCGTGTTCGCCGGCTGTGCCAGGGATTGCGCGGCGGCTCTTCCGAAGGTTCTTGCGAATGTCGACCGCATCGCGGGCCTTTTTGCCGACGCAGACTATGTTCTGATGGAAAACGACTCCAAGGACACGACCAAAAACTTGCTCCGCGAGTGGTGCAGTAGCCGCCCAACAGCACATCTCATCACGCGCGACGACTTCAATATTAGCGCCCCTCGCACGATCCGTCTCGCCCAGCTGCGCGGCGAGTACACCGCGCTGGTCAAGGGCAAATTCGCCGATCGAGACTATCTCGCGGTACTCGATTGTGACGATGTCAATTCATCCGCGATCGATCTTGATGCTGTTATGCGCTCTATCGATTTCCTCGCGCAAGATAGGTCCTGTGCGGGCGCTTCCGCCAACTCTGTACCCTATTATTACGACCTGTGGGCTTTCCGGCACCCCGAATTGTGTCCCAGCGACTTTTGGGAGGATGTTCTGGACTATGCCGTGCGCTTTCGTGTTTCCGACGCGGAGGCATACACGAAAACATTGGCAAAGCGGACTGTGCAGTTGCCCCGGGACGGCCCGCCGTTGGAAGTCGATTCGGCTTTCGGCGGCTTCGCTATCTATAAAATGTCGAGCGTTCTGAAGAATCGAGCGCCGTTCACCGGCTACAAAAGGAAGGTTCTGCCTTCGCGAAACGGTCCGACTCAGGTGGGCCTTCAGGTATCGGAGCACGTGAGCTTCCACGCCGGGTTCCGAGCACGTGGCGACAGACTGTTTGTACTGCCGTGGTTGGTTAACTGCACAACCCGCAATCAGGACAGCTCGACTGCGAAATTCCGCGCGTCAACGTTTCGGAATCTGATCTTTGATCTTCGTGCCACTCGCTCAGAGCTTCGTGGCAGCATGCGACGATAGTAGCGCTTCGCAGCATGCGCGCTTGAAAGACGGGCCAGCCGGAGGAAATCGAGGGCCTTTTCGTCCCGCTCAGAAATCGGGCTTTTCCGATACGGGCATATGGTAGTCGAACAGATTCAAATTGTTCTCGGCGCAGATATCCTCATAAAACTGCACTTGCCCGCGCTGATGGCGTACATAGGTGGACCAGGGCCGGTTGAAGGTGTCCGGATCGTCCACGGTGATATTCACTTCGAGGACCTTGCCGCCGTCGATAAGATGCCAGCGCTCGACAACGTGAAGTTTTCCGGTGTGCGGCGTACGGAATGCGTCTACGACGGTTTTCGTGTTCTGGCCGATGGTGTCGACGACGAGCGTATCGCCCTCGTAATGGCCCACAGATTCTCCGTACCAGGACGGTTTGACGCCGCTCGAATGGGGCACGCCGAGATACACATGCCGGATTTCCACGCCCCCCTCCTTGATCATCACGACTTCCTTCGGCGTCTGCAGAATCATGAGCGGGTTTCCCGGCAGGAACATATTGGGAATGCCACTCGGCAAGCATGACGAACGTGCCTGGAACGCGATTTTTCCCCGGTCGATCTCGTCATTGTCCTTCTTCATCACCTGCTTGACCCATGGTTTCAGATTGGGATTGGCGAGGTCACCGATGCGCCAGGCGGCGCCGATGAAGGGGCGCCCAGGGTCCTGAACGACCGGCGACGGCGAGCCCTGAACGGGCGGAAACGTGGCGTTGAGCATGTGAACCCAGCCCGCATCGCCGGCCGAGAAATCCGGCACGCTGGCCGGCTGCGCGGCGGCGCCCGCAAGAGAGGCGAGCGAAACCAAGATGCCCCCCGCCAAACAGACCTTCGGCAGAACCGATCTCATGGAGGAATCTCCTATCCGAAGGTGCTTGTTGAGGCGGACAATAACATCCCGTTGCCGCGCCGATAAGGGCGGCCGGCAACGGTCAAAGGCTTGCCCTGAGACTGTGAGCCTGAATTCAGAAGCCGGCTCTGACCCTAACCGGACTTTAGTGCCGTGCGACGATGATCAGTACGAACCCAATCGCCGCAATTACTCCGCCATAATAGACCCACGTCATGTCATTGATCATGAAGCTGCTGGCTGGCCACCGTATATATCCCAGCCCCTGACCAACGAAGAGGAGACCGGCCGCCAATGCGGCCACCCCGATCAGTGTAATGAGCGCTTTCACGATCTACCATCGATGGAACTAAAGAGCTGTTCCGCTTTTGATTTCACCTAGGGGACAATCGACTGCCGTTATCTTTCTCAGCGTTGTCGGATGATTGTCCGGCAGGCGCGTCTTCTTCCAACGCTCGAATTCGGTCCATAAGGTCGGCTGCCGACTTTGAGGCTCGTTGCGCGATATCAGGGGCAAAATTCCCCAATCGTCCTGCGTATCTGTACAGCTGTACTGCGTGATCGAGGTCTGCGGGCACGCCCTGGCCGGTTTCGTACAGGCGGCCCAATTGGAACATCGCGGCCGCGGTTTGACCGTCAGGTTTGGTTTCATTTTCAAAGCGCTGCAGACAAGCCGCACCTTCTTCATATTGGTTTTTCGAAATCAAAGACGAGCACCGCTCGACGAGTTGGCGACGGTCCGAAACAGAATCGCCGACCTTATCACATGCCGAGATCGACAACTGGACCACCGCAACAGGCACCAAAGCAAACGTCTTATATCCTCCCATTTTCCATCAACCTCCCGAACGTCCTCATATGCCCAATCTCGGCAGATCAATCACGAGTCGTCAAACGGCCAGCCGCGGGGCAAAGAATTCCGACTACTGCGCCGGGCCGATTCGCTACGCCTAGCGATCGCGTGGGGGTTGGTTTAACTGTTCAAGCAGTGGGCGCAGCGCATTAAGCTCCGCTCCGAAACCGCTCCAGTCTCCCGCCTTCAACTTCGCGATGGCGTCATTGTAGTCGGCGAGCGCCTCGCGCGCGCGATCGGAGGGCGGGCCGGTCGCCACACTCGCCGTAGAAGCAGAGGTTGCCGCGGGCGAAGGCGCGGCCACACCCGGCGGCGCTCTGAAGAGCGCTGCCAGCGCGCCGGCGAGCGTTTCTTCCATCACGACCCGGTCGCCATAGATCGCGATCACGCGCTTGAGTTCGGGCAACTGTCCTGTCTGCGCGCGGAGATAAAGCGGTGTGACATACAGAATCGAATTTCCGATCGGAACGACGAGAAGATTTCCACGGATGACGCGCGAGCCGCTTTGATTCCATAGCGTGATCTGCTGCGAAACCTCAGTGTTCTGGTTGATCAGCGCCTCGATCTGGAACGGCCCGTAGACCAGTTTGTCCTTCGGAAACTCATAAACGATCAGCTTGCCGTAGTCGGGCTGATCGCAGCGCGCTGCGAGCCAGGAGATCATGTTCTCGCGCTGGCTTGGCACCATGGGAAGCATGAGGACGAATTCGGTGCGCGTCTCTCCGGGCAGCCGGATGTTGATGTAATACGGCGCCATCTTGCTGTCGGTCGTCTCGTCGATGCCATTCGGCTGACGCGGAAACTGCCAGAGGTCCTCGCGGTTGTAGAACACTTCCGGAGCGTCCATGTGATAAGCGCGATAGAGTTGCGCCTGGATTAGGAATAGATCTTCCGGATAGCGGGTGTGTTTCTGCAGATCAGCGGGCATCGCCGCAAACGGCTTGAACAGCGCCGGGAAGATGCGCCGAAAGGTCTCAACGACCGGATCGGCAGGATCGGCCACATAGAAATCTACGCTGCCATTATAGGCATCGATGATGATCTTGACCGAGTTTCGGATGTAGTTTGTCGGGTCGCCCGCGAGCGGCGGAGCGTAAGGAAACCAGCTGCTGATGGTGTAGGCATCCTGGATCCAATAGAGCCGCCCGCCGCTGACGACGATGTATGGGTCCTTATCGAGGCGCAGGAAGGGCGCGATCGCGCGCACGCGTTCCTGGATGTTGCGACGGAACACGACCCGGCTCTGTGCTGTGACGTATTGGCTGAGCAGGATGTTAGGGTCGGCGAAATACCAGGCAAAGAGGGCCCGCCGCGCGATACCGCCAACTGGAACACCATCCGCGCCGTCATACGCGCGGTAGACATTGTCGTTGCCCTTTGGATAGTCGAACTCCGGCGTGCTGCCCTTGACGATCACGTAAGGCGCGTCGCCTTCCCCGAAATAGATGCGCGGCTCGCTGACCGCCGGCCCGCCGGAGGCGACGGGCGGGATGTCCTGCAAATAGAAGATCGGCAACCCTTCGGGCGACGTACGCGTCACGGGCGACATTACAAGGCCATTGCCATGCGTGAAGAGCACGTGAAGGTTGACCCAGGTCTGGGCGTTGGCGGGAAGAAGCGAGGATTCCAGCTCGCGTGGCGAGAGCATCACCTGTTGATCGGTGTCTCCGAGCAGATAGCGATCGATATCGGCGTCGTGGAATTTGTAATAGGTGCGGATTTCCTGGAGCTGCGCGTAGGTGTCGAGCAGGGGCTGGCGGTCCCACAGCCTGATGTTGTCGATCGTGGCGCGATTATCCTGAAGCGACTGGTAGGTGAGCGATTGCTCCGCGGTGAACGGTTTGACGACGATGTTCCCGAGTCTATAGGCCTCACGCGTCAGCGCGATGTTTCGAGCAATGTACGGTGACTCAAGCTGCAACTCGTTGGGCTTCACGTAAACGCGCTGAAACAAGGCCGTAGCGACGGGGGAGAGCACGAACGATATGCCAAAAACCAACGCCGCCGAGGCAAGCGGAATCCTCGCCGAACGCAGTCGCACATTCACGAACGAGGCGAAGGCGGCGACGCAACAGAGCGCGATGAGCGCGATGAGAATCGGCAGTTTGACATGGATATCGGTGTAGCTCGCTCCCACGACGACGCCGTTATCGCCGTACAGGAGCAGATAACGGTCTAGATAGAAGGACCACGCCTCGACCACAAAGAAGAGCCCGAGCAGGACGGAGCCGTGCGCGGCGGCCGTGGCCGAGACGAAGCGGCGGCGCGCATCGAATGCGATCTCGCCGCACGCCCAATAAACCAGAGCAGCGAGGAGCGCGCTCAATACGAGGACGAGCAGCATCCAGTCCTTAATGGCGACGAAGGCAGGAAGGGAGAACAGATAGAAGCTGAAATCGTTGCCGTAGAGCGGGTCGCTTCGTCCGTAAGGCGCCTGGAAGATGTAGCTGAGCGCGAGATTCCAGTCGGCGGCCCAGCCGAGAGCGACGAGTATCCCGATGACGACGGAAATTCCTTTGACGAGCGGGCGCCAGGGCAGCCCGCGTACAAAGCGTTCGATCACCGCAGGCAATTCCTGGCTTCCGAGCGATTCCCAGGGTGTCTTGAGCGGACGCAGATAGGCGGGTGAGCGCGCGAAGCGCAACGCAAGCGCTCCGTTCACCCAAGCAACAATCGCGGTTGCCACGAAGACGGCAGCAAAGAGTACGCTCTTCGCGCCGATAATCGTCCAGAAGACTCCGGCAAAACCGATCGAAGAAAACCAGGTCCAGTCGACGAGGAATTCGATCGTGACCCCCAGCACGATTAGACACGCGAAAATGAGCGCAAATGCCAAAACAATTCCTCTGGATCGCGTCATCAATTCATCCTTTGGGCCGGAGAGCCCTCTTTCTTGCGTCCTTGAGATCGCGTAATTTTCTCCCCAAGAGGGAGGGAGCGTTCATGTTGGGGATGGTATCGCAGTTCCTTCCGCAGCTTCCATTGTTTCTCGCGGTCGCCGTTACGACGCATCTGGTCATCTCATTTGCGCAGACGGTGATGCATTGCAGACTGGGTCACCACCTCATAGGCGGTAAGTTTTTCCGCAATCACATCAACTTCCATCACACTTACTATTGCAAAGACCATCTCGTCTCGCGCGCGTATCTCGGCGACGAGGGGAACAATACGCCCTTTTTCCTCATTCCTGTATTTCTCGCCGGAACGTGTACATACCTGGTATTGCCGCTTGACCTCTTCGTGGTTCAGGGCGTCGCATGTGCGGCGTCGTTCTACGCGCATGTATTTTTCGATAAGGAATACCACGTGGAAGGATCGCGCCTTCAGCGGTTTGCCTGGTTCAGGCGCAAACAGGAACTACACTTCGTTCATCATCGGCACGCGGACAGCAATTTCGCCGTGATCCATTTCTTCTGGGATAGGATTCTCGGTACTTATAGACAGCCGGATGCAAAACGAATGGACTACCCGGCCAAATCCGGGGCTGTTTCAATAGGAAAAGCGCCATGAGACTGAACTTGTCCATCGCGGCGATTTCGTCCCTGATTGCGCTGCCCGCTTTGGCGCAGGCGCCGGCCCGCACCATTCCGGACTTTTCCGGCCTCTGGGCCCACCCGAATGTCGGGTGGGAATATCCGGTTTCGGGTCCCGGTCCGGTCCGCCACAAGCCGGGCGCTACGGGCTCCGCCCTGCTCGTCGGCGACGATAGCAATCCGGTGCTCAAACCCGGCACGGCAGCGATCATCCGCAGGAATAGTCAAATCTCGCTTTCCGGCCTCGCCTTTCCCGATCCGGACAATCAGTGCATGTCACAGCCGGTCCCGTACATTTTCTGGAATTTCGAGATCGAACTGCTTCAGCAACCGGACAAAGTCACCATTCTGTACAATCACGATCACGATTTCCGCGAAGTGCGGTTGAATCAACCGCATCCGGCGAAGATCGTTCCGTCATGGCACGGCGATTCCATCGGCCATTACGAGGGCGACACGCTGGTCGTCGACACTGTCGGTATCGAGACCGGAAAGTTCAGCAGCATCGATCGTTTCGGGACTCCGTACACGGATGCTTTGCATGTCGTCGAGCGTTATCGTCTCATCGGCTACGAAGCGGCCAAAGAGGCGCAGGCGCGCGGTGAAAAAGAATGGGGGCATGTCGCGGCCTATGACGTCGATCCGGCGTACCGCGGCAAGGGGTTGCAGCTCGCATTCGAGGTCGATGACCCGGGCGTATTCACGACGCCATGGACCGCGACGGTCACCTATCTCCATTCCATACACACGGAATGGGAGGAGCGTGTCTGTGCCGAGAATGTCGAACACTACTACACGCTGACCCAGTACTACTCGGACAAGTCGGCCCACATTCCGACGGCGTCGAAGCCGGAATTCTGAATGATCATAGCCGTACAGCCAAATCGCAACTGACCCTGCAACGGTTCTGCTGGCGTGAGCGCCTCGGGGGTTCACACCGGACCCATGTTCGGCTCAGGGCCAGATGTTCAACCGCACGGTACTGGGCTTTCTTGCCCGTCACTTGACGTAATAGCCTCATTCTTCCAGAACGCCTCTGTTTAAGCGCCGCCGACGGAAGTATCATGGCGGCCCGTGATATTCGCGAAAGGACTCGTCATGGCGACTTTGGCAACGCGCACCATTCGTCCTGCATTTGCGGCGCTGATCGTAGCGGCGGCAGCATCCGCTCCAGCGCAGGTTTCCTCGGCGCAGGAGTCCACGATGTTGCGCGGCAGGGTGATTTCCGCCAATGGCGAAGCGCTGGCGGGCATTCCCGTAAAGGCGCATCTCAACAACAGCAATATCACGGTCGCCGTCTACACCGACAAGGCAGGCGAGTACTCCTTCCCGTCCTGGTCCGACGTGAAGCCGGGTGCCTATACGTTGAAGATCGAACTGCCGGATTTCGAGCACGTGAACAAGGACAATGTGATGGTCGCTGCCGGCAAAACCGTGAAGGCCGATTTCCGGCTGAAGGCAAAGCCGGTCGCTTATGATGACGCGACCGCCTCCGAAATCATCGCGGGCCTTCCCGGCACCGACAAAGAGAAAGTGCTGTTCTCCCAATGCAGCAATTGCCACACCCTGCAATGGGCGCTGCAGATTCCACGCACGCATGATGGCTGGGTGAAAGTCATCCGCATGATGGCGGGTCGCGCGGCAGATGAAGATACGCCGGGCACCTACGCCTTCAGCCAGAAAAACATGATCGAGCCTCTGGCCGATTACCTGACGAAGATCCGCGGACCCGGCTCATCGGACAAGATTCCGTTCAAGCCGCGGCCTCGTCCGACGGATGAAGCTTCCACCAATCTCGTCGTCACCGAATACGATCTGCCGCGGGGCGGCACGCGCGACGCGTTCATGCTGCGCGGCGATCCGCAATATGTCTGGCCACACGATGTCATCATGAACGGCCAGTATGCCTATTATACCGATCATTTCTCCTACACGATCGGACGTCTCGACCGGAAAACCGGCGACGTGAAAGAGATGCAGTTCGAAGCCCCCGCGGGCGCTGGGCGCGATCCCATGGGCGGCGACGGGCGTCCGGGCAACCCGGGCGGCGGTACGCACGAACTGCAATTCGACCGCCAGGGCAACGTCATCATCGGCATGCGCAAGGGAACAGTACGCTACAATCCCGCCACCGATCGATTCAACGGCTGGGCGACGGGCAACGACCAGTTCGGGCTCGACCCGCAAGGCAATGTTTGGACGCTCCCCGTGAACGGCCAACTCGTGAAGCTCGATACTTCGACCGAAGCGCTGAAGCGCACGATCTATCCCATCCCGAAAAATGCCGGAATCTATGACATCGATACGGATGCGAAAGGCCGCACCGATCTCTACATCTGGCGCGAAGGCAAGATCGGTTTCTTCGATCCTGCCAGCGTCGAATATAAGGACTATCCGGTGCCGACTCCGATGTCGGGTCCGCGGCGCGGCCAGATCGATGCGCAGAACAGGCTTTGGGCAGCCGAGTTCTATGCCGGTCAGGTGGTGATGTTCGATCCGGACAAGCAGCAGCTGAAGGAATATCCGCTGATCGAAGGCGTGAAGCCCTATACGGCCCCCTATGCGGAGCCCTATTCGGCAAGCGTGGACGACCAGAACCACATCGTCTGGACCAACGATTTTTCCAGCAGCCGGATTTACAAGATCGATACGATCACGGGAAAATCTGTGGAGTACATGACGCCGTCGAATTATGAGATCCGCGATTTCAAGGTCGAAGTTGGTGCGGCACATCCGACCGTTTGGATTCCGGCTTACCGGCCGCCATCAAAGCTGGTGAAGGTACAGATGCGCTAGCGCGAGGGAGAGACAGCCATGCCGAATTCCGGATCATCGCGGAGGACTTTTATCAAAACAATGGGCGTTGTCGCCGCCGCCGCGACCTGCGGCCGCGCCGCGGCTGCTAAAGCCCAGGAGTACAAGCCTCAAGATCAGAAGAAGCTGACGCAGGCCGCCGCTAAGTATCAGGATCACCCGAACGGCAATGATGCCTGCGGTACCTGTCCGTATTTCCAATTTCCTAAAAGCTGCGTTCTGGTCGAGGGCGAGATCAGCCCGGCCGGCTGGTGCCGCATGTTCACGACATTTGCCCCACTCGACCGCGGCGCCCATACCTAAGGAGCGTTTCGACGCTCCTTAGGCGTGCTTGAACGCGACGTAACGAAAGGTTCGTTACGGCGTCAGCGGCTCGATGTGGACAATCTTGCCGGTCTGCTGGCCCTCGGTCCACATGCTGGAAGGGACGTTGGGGTCCGAACTCTTCTGCACGTCAATATGGCGCGTATTGATCGAAAGCGGCAGGAGATAAGAGCTCCATTCGCCGGTTTCGACATTCAGCCGCTGCACCAGATCGGTGCTCATATCGGCGCCCCAGGCATATTTCGCGTCGTCAAACTGAACGTCGTAGGCGCCGGCATAGGGGAACGGCACTTCCCACGCCCTGATTTTGTGGTTTTTGGCGTCATACATCGCAAAACGGTTGGCATGGAATTGCGAGAACCACAGCCGGTCCTGAGAATCGACATGTCCCCGCCGCGCACCACCCACCCCGATGGGCAGATCGATATAGGTCGTCTCGCCCGTCTTCGCGTCCGTGCGCCAGATTTGCGTCTGGTTCGGATTGTTATCGAGGCCATAGACATTGTTGTCGAGGTCGGTGACTAGTCCGTAAGCGGCAATGTCGCGCTTTCCGGCCGGCGGCATGACTTCGTGGAATGTCTTGGTCGCGAGATCGAACTGATACAGCTTGTTGGCGTGCCCGGGATCGGGGCCGCCACTGGTCTTGGCCCACAATTTCCCGTCGACGTTGGAATGGAAGGCGTCGATCATGGTGAACCGCGTGTCTTCTTTGTTCCAATCCGGCGCCAGATAGGTCGACATTTTTCCCGTCTTCGGATTGAGTTCGGCGATTTCCGACTGTCCCATCATGGCTTCCCAGATGTTGCCATCCTTATCCATGGTGATCATCAGGCCGCCGGTCGGAAAACCGGGCTTGGATATGGGAACCGGATAGCGCGTGACCTTGCCGGTCTTCGGGTCCAGTTTCGAAATGAACTGGTGCTGGAAATCCGAGAACCAGACATTGCCCTCCTTGTCGCGGAGCGTGTCATGCGGCGCAGCCTGATCGGGAAGATCATAGGTCGTGACGATGACCCGGGTGGATTCACCGGTCGGCCGCGACTGCGTTTGCAGTTTATAGGGCCAAGTTTTGCCGGAACTGAGATTGATCGAGGCAAGATATTTGCCGAATTCCTCCTGCGCCTTGGTCGGCGGCTGGCTCAATCTCACGGATGCGGTCTGCAGGAAGAAGGGAAAATTGGGCGAAGCATTCGCGGCATGCACACCCATGCGCTCTACCGTCTGCGCCATCTCCCCGGCATTTTCTTTCGAGAACATCGGACGCTGCAGGCCATGACAATCGAGGCATCTCAGCAATTCGATTTTTTCCGTCGGCGTACCCGGCGCGCTTTGCATCCATTCGCTATTGGTCAATTGCAGGGCCAGGGCGTCCGGCGCAGCCTTCGCGAGCTGAAGGTCGAGATGCGCGGGTTCGCCTGCCTGGATAACGGCGCTTGTCGGCTTCAGCGTGTAGCCGACCGCACGCATGGTGATGTCATAGGTGCCGGGGGCGAGCCGATCCTGCGGAAATGCGTATTCGCCTTTCGCGTTGGTATCGACCGAGATCATGATGGTCGAGCCGCGGAGCTTGGCGCTGACCACAACGCCTTCCATTTTTCCTTCTTGCGATGAGGATACAGTCCCCGTCAGCGCCGCCGGGCCATGGTTTTGAGCCATCGCCTGATGGCTCCCTACGGGCAAAGCCAATAGGCCCATGCTCGCTATTGCGCCGAAGGACAGTCTCGAAAGAGCTTTTCCAAGTCGCGTGGTGGTCGTCATTGAACTCTCCCGTGGCAGCGCAGTGGTGGACTCTATTTTCATTCGACGATCTTGCCGGCGGCCCCGGCACAGAACGCAAAGCAGATGATAACACCGGCCCGCCGGGACTGATAAGGCATTTTCCTGCTGCTTTCGTCCGGAGAGGGCCAAAACTTCGCTTCTCGGGTGTTTGGCCTGACATCGCCAAAACAGGGATTGAGGGGCTATTTCCGGCCCTCCTGGCAGGCGATGCCCTCCGTAATGCCGGCCAGTCCGCCGCCCTTGTTGCAATCATCCGCCGGCTTGGCCGCCGCGCCGCCGGTGGCGGTTTTTGGCGCGGCCTTGCTGTTCGCGTCTTTGGCCGCTGCATCGGCTTTTGTCTTGGCGTCGATCAGCGTCTGATGCCTGGGGCAAGGCTTGAGGATAGGTTGCAAAGCCTCTTCGCTCTCCACCATGCTTGTCAGCACACTCTTTTTGGCGGCGGTCTTCGCTTTCACCCAAACATCTAAGGCTTCCTTCGCGGCCGCTTCGGCCTTGTACTCGGCTTCGTAATCCTTCTTGCTTGCCGCCAGGCTCTTATAAGCGTTGTTCAGGTGGTTATAATTATCCAACGCCGCCGTAACCGTGGGATAGGTATCGGCTTCCAATGACACGGCAGCGTCGGCACGTGAAACTTCAATATCCGCCGCCCGGTAGGCCGCATTCATGGCGTCCAGACTCGTGCCGGTGTTGCACTGATCGGCATAGGCGGCGCGCGCTTTCTTTGCGCTCTGGAATGCCGCCTCGGTAAAGGCGCGCGTGCCAAGCTTTGGCGCCGCGGGCGATGGTGACGGCGACGGCCTGGGCGGCGGCGTCTGCGCCAAGGCGGCGCCGATGCAAGCCGCCGTCAGCAAACCGCAAAAGGCAATTTTCTTCAGCATGCCCGTCATCTTTCACCGAACGGCAGCTTAGCAGCCTAAGGGTGGGCGGAAAAAGCTGCAACTTCGAGGAGCCTGCCGCCGCTTGCCACTGGCCGACCGGGTACCAATAAAGACCTCGATATGTTATTCTTTCTCGTGAGTTTTTTTGGGGGGGAACACCATGAAAAATCTCGCCCTCGCCGCTGCCATCCTGCTGGCGGCCGCGCCGGCACTGGCGGCGCCGCTGAAGCTGCATCCCGGTTTGTCCATGACCACTAGCGTTTATGACGGGCTCGACTCCAACGGCAACCGCTCGGGCGATTATGAAACTGTAAATACCGTCACGGCGGTGTCGAACGGCAGCTACAGTTACAGCTACCGCTTCATTGCCGGAGATAAGAGCCATGGGGTTTCGCCCAATAACGGCACTCAGACTGTCTTCGCCGAGGATAACAAGCATGCCGCCCTGATGCGTGCGTTCTGGCCCAGCGGTGATCAGACTGCCAAGGGCTATTTGGGAGCGTTCCGCCTGTCCGACGATGTGTATCGAAGCATCAAAGCCGGCAAGGACACCAAGCTGGAATATGACGCCGGCGACAGCCCGCACTCCGTACGCAAAACAGGGGAGGAAGACCTCACAATCCTGATCAATGAGCAGCCCACGAAAGTGCACACACTTGTAGTAAAGAGCCCGGCCCAGAGCACGTTCTGGATTCTGGACAATCCGGACCTTTCGATCATGGTCAAGGGCGAGACCAAAACGAAGTGGGTCGTGACATCGCTGAACGATGCCGGGAGCGATGGCGGCGCCATCGTCGCCTCCCTCAAGGCCTCTGGCGAAGCGACCACGCATGCCATCCTGTTCGGATCCAATTCCGCCGATGTGGACGCCACCGCCAAACCGGTGCTGGATAGCGTGGCGCAATATCTTAAGGCCAATCCCTCCATCCGCCTGGAGGTGCAAGGCCATACTGATTCCATTGGAGGCGCGACGTCTAATCTCGCGCTGTCGCAGAGCCGTGCCGAAGCGGTAAAGGCGGCCCTGGTTGCCGATGGTGTGATGGCGACGCGCCTCATCCCCAAAGGCTATGGGCTCACTTTGCCTGTGGCCGACAACCGCGACCCCGAAGGGCGAGCGCGCAACCGCCGCGTGGTATTCAAGCAGCTTTGACTGAGTTCCCGCAATTGAGCGCAATTTTCACCGCGCGCGGCACAGCCGTATCCAAGAAATCCGTCTGTCTGGCTTGGCATCGCCACAATAGGGATTGAGGGGCTATTTCCGGCCCTCCTGGCAGGCGATGCCCTCCGTGATGCCGGCCAGTCCGCCGCCCTTGTTGCAATCATCCGCCGGCTTGGCCGCCGCGCCGCCGGTGGCGGTTTTTGGCGCGGCCTTGCTGTTCGCCTCCTTGGCCGCTGCATCGGCTTTTGTCTTGGCGTCAATCAGCGTCTGATGCCTGGGGCAAGGCTTGAGGATAGGTTGCAAAGCCTCTTCGCTATCCACCATGCTTGTCAGCACACTCTTTTTGGCGGCGGTCCTCGCTTTCACCAAAACATCGAAGGCTTTCGTCCAGGCCGCTTCGGCCTTGTACTCGGCTTCGTAATCCTTCTTGCTTGCCGCCAGACTCAAATAAGCGTCTCTCAGGTGATTATAATTGTCCAACGCCGCCACAACCGTGGGATAGGTATCGCCTTCCCATCCCACGGCATCGTCGGCACGTGTAACTTCCACACCCGCCGCCCGGTAGGCCGCATTCATGGCGTCCAGACTCGTGCCGGTGTTGCACTGATCGGCATAGGCGGCGCGCGCTTTCTTGGCGCTCTGGATTGCCGCCTCAGTAAAGGCGCGCGTACCAAGCTTTGGCGCCGCGGGCGATGGTGACGGAGATGGCTTGGGCGAAGGCGGCGTCTGCGCCAGGGCGCCGCCGATGCAAGCCGCCGTCAGCAAACCGCAAAAGGCAATTTTCTTCAGCATGAGAGCCCCCAACCCTTTACCGAACCGGCAGTTTAAGGACGCACGGGAAAAGGTACAACTTCGCGAGCCTGCCGCCGGTCGCGACAGCCGCGGCCGCATACCAATGAGCGCCTCGATATGTTACTTTTGCTCGGGAGTTTTTTTGGGGGATCACCATGAAAAATCTCGCCCTCGCCGCCGCCATCCTGCTGGCGGCGCAGGCCGCCCAAGCGGCTTCGGTCCGCTATGACCTCAATGGCGAATGGCAGGCGGAATTCCACAATCCCGACAAGGTGGAAGTCGAGAAGATCATGATCGTGGATTACGGCAACGGGTTGACCGCAACCAAGGAAACCGGCGACGAATATGTACCGGCGGGCAAGGTCACCTTCCAGGGCACCTATACGTCAAGCCCGTTCCAGGTGCAGGACCAGCGCGCCCAGAAAGGCTATATCAATCCGAGCTGGATGCCCGCGACCATCACGGTGCTGGACAAGGACCATTTCAATATTTCATACACGGGCTCGGGCGGAATTGATCATTGGCAGCGCATCGGCAAGCCGGTCCTGGCGCTGGACAATTCCATCCTGTTCGACCTGGACAAATATCAATTGAAGCCCGATGCCGCCCAGACCCTGGACAAGGTGGTGGCTTGGCTGAACCAGATGCATCCTGTCTCCCATCTTCTGGTGGCGGGCTATACCGATGATACCGGTGCGGATGCGCTCAATCTCAGCTTGTCGCAGAAACGCGCGGCGACAGTCGCCGCGGCCTTGAAGGCGAAAGGCATCGCCCCGGCTCGACTCGCCACCCAGGGCTTGGGCAAGTCAAATCCGCGCTATCCCAATGTCAATGATGACAGCCGCGCCCATAATCGGCGAGTCGAGATCGTCATTCAGGATTAAGGGCACAAAGCGGCCGGCTGCAACACAGCTGTCCGGCACAGACCGCAACCCTGATCTGTGGTCATTCAGAGAGTATTGGTTCAAATGGCTCACTGCTTCACGTGCGGCGCGGATTGGTCGGCCGGGAGGTTTTCCGAGAGCTGTAGCGAATGCGATGGAGGCGCGATGGCGCGGCCGTGCTGGTTCTGCGATGGCCGGTGCGGTGAGGTCTTACTGCGCGCCGTTTCCGACTCTAACGACTCCGGGCTGGGGCATTGGGCTGGTCGTTGCAAGCTACCGCAAGCCGAGAAGCACGCAGCGATGGAAGAAATTCGAAAGCGTGACAAGTAATGGCGATAAACAGCACCTCCGGGAGGACCCCTATGAAAAACATGGTTGTGAAAGTTCTGGCTATGGCGTCGGTTCTGAGTCCGGCGGCAGCAATCGCCCAGGCCGCAAAGACGGCGCCGGCGACCGCTACGTACATCATGAAAGAAGACATCGACAAAATCAGCGCAACGGAACAATCACTGAGCACTCGGGACGAAAACGCGAAGGTTGTCGATCTCGGCTACGAGAACTTCGCGCTCGGGATCATCCATCGAGGCTCCACGCGAACCCCAGCGCCCCCAGCACCTGCCGGCGGTGGCGCGGCCGCGCAGGCCCAGCCCTGCGGGCGCACAATGGCAACTCTGCCCGCGGGCGGAACGCCGGGTGGCATAACGCATGACTTCCAGACCGAGGGCTATATCATCGTCTCCGGCGGCGGAACGATGTTCACCGACGGGTATATCGTCAACGGACGGCACAACAACCAGAACCCTCAGGGAGGACCGAACGGGCCGACCTGCGGCGGGATGGCGTATGGCGTGAAGAAGGTCACCGTGAAGGTTGGAGACGTGGTGATCGTCCCGCCGGGCGTGGTGCACGGATGGGCCGATATTCCGGATCATGTGGACTATTTAAGCTTCCGGCCATCGCAGCGCGTTATGCAGCCTGGCTGGGTGAATCCTACGATCGCGAAGTAGAATGGGATAGCCGGGTAACCGATCCACCACGTCGCACAGTCTGGCCTCGACGTGATATGCTCGCGCCTCCAGGCCACATGGGAGGGATGCTCATCATGGATCCGATCAGACGCCAAATCATAGCTACAGGAGCAGCGGCGACGGCAGTGGCCGCAGCGCAGGGCGTGTTTGCTGCACAGACTGCGCAAGCACCCTCCGGCACCTCCTTCTTCGACAAGGGCCCGGTCCGCACACATTACGAAGATCAGGGCGGAACGGGTTTCCCGCTGCTGTGCATCCCGGGCGGTGGGCTGAATTCGGTGCTCGCCAGCCTGCACAATGGGCCGTTTGACCCGTTCAAGGAATTTGCCGGCGACTTCCGTTGCATCACTCAGGATCTGCGGAACGCCAATGCCGGTCAATCCAGCGGACCGCTCGAAATCGACCGGCCGTGGGATTCCCACACTGACGACCAGCTCGACCTGATGGATCATCTGGGCATCAACAAGTTCATGGTGATCGGCTTTTGCATCGGCGGTCCGCTGGTGTGGAATCTGCTGAAGCGGGCGCCCGATCGTGTCGTCGCTGCCGTACTCGCCCAGCCGAGCGGTTTTCGCCCCGAAATGCCCACTCTGACCTATGACGGCAACATGATGGGCTGGGGTCCGGACCTGGTGAAACGCCGGCCCGATATCACGATGGACATGGTGCAGAGATATCTGACCAACATGTACAAGAAGAACCCCGACTTCGTGTTCACCGTCACGCGCGATTTCGTCCGCCAATGCCAAACGCCGATTCTGATTCTGCCCGACGACATTCCGGCGCATCCCTACAAGGTGGCGATGGAGGCGGCGATGCTGGCGCCGAATGCCGAAGTCAGCATGTATCCCTGGAAAGAACCCAAGGAGCGGATTCCCATCGCAGTCCGGCAAGTACGTTCATTCCTGAAGGCGCATCGCCCCGCGTCCGCGTAGCAAGGGAACGAACAAAAGGGGCCAAGTAGAATTCCGGGTGCCGCCAGGCGTGCTGTCGTGCGGCTGTTCCTCATTAAGCCAGCGCTCAGAAGTCACTTCTCCCTGCGATGGCACCTGATCTCCCATCAGCGGGCCGGGCCGTCCGCCGTCAGGCAGGGTATCGGGGCGCTCTCGGCACGGGGCGCGCAGTCAGCGGCCGATGGCTAGCTTCCGACCTTGATATTGGTGAGTGTCGACAAAAGACCGAAGACCTGGAGCAGCCACAAAACAACCGCGATGACTACTACGGCGTTGAGAATGCCCTTAATTTTCCCATCCATGGGAATATAGGTATTCACCAGCCAAAGCAGCACGCCGACGACGATCAAGACGACGATGACTGAAACAAGCGACATTGTGTTTCCTCCCTGGTAGCGGTGGAGAAGAACGTAGGGTTTCCCGAAGAGTTCCCCTATGGCCAACTCCGGCATCGTTTGTTCGCGCCTGACATCAGCATTAGAAGCGACAATAAGGCCGTAAGCGCTCCTCTGCCCAGCAGCCGGTCACGCGCATCAGGCGGATTTCATGAGAAGCCGTTATCGTGCTAAAAAAGTGCGTAGGCGGGCGTAGTTCAATGGTAGAACGGCAGCTTCCCAAGCTGCACACGAGGGTTCGATTCCCTTCGCCCGCTCCAGCACTTAACTGAAATTGGCTGGCTATTTTAACACCAGTTTTGACAGGTTCCGTTCACGGAGCGTCCCGGCTATTTGAGAGGCGGCATGGCACTCGTCCGGCGAGGGCCATGGCGGAGCGGAGGTGCGAAATGAACCCCTTACGTTGGAAGCGGGAATATCAAATTGCGTTTTTGGTTGCAGTCGTGTTTGGCGCCGTCATCGGCATCTTCTTCGGGTTGCGGCAAGTCGAACCGTCCACAAGCCTCTATTGGCTGCATGTGGGATCGTGGGCTGTCGCCGGGGCAGTATTGGCCGGACTTGGAGCTTTTATCCGCCAAGTGTTGCGAGACCGAACGTCAAATTAGGAACCGCCGTGCATCGCAGAGCCGAGCTCGCCGGCGGCGTTGAAGTATGCATTCTGACGAAGACTTACTTTCCCGTCCCATACTCAATCGAAAGCACTTCAACCGTCTCCGGTCCCGAAGGCGTGCGGAATTGGATGACGTCGCCGACACGAGCTTTCATCAACGCGCGCGCGACGGGCGACAGCCAGCTGATCTTACCGCTTGCGAGTTCGGCCTGGTCGACGCCGACAATGGTCACCTTCTGCTGCGTGTTGTCCTTGCGCGCGTATTCGACGGTGGCGCCGAAAAACACCTGATCCCGGTTTTTCTGCCGTTCCGGATCGACCACTTCGGCGCTTTCAATGCGTTTCGTGAGGTAGCGCACCCGCACGTCGATTTCGCGCAAGCGTTTCTTGCCGTAAATGTAATCGCCATTTTCGGAACGGTCGCCATTGCCGGCCGCCCAGGACACGATCTCCACCACTTTAGGCCGTTCCTCATAAAGCAGTTTGCGGAATTCCTCTTGCAGCGCGGCCATCCCCGCCGGCGTCACATAATTTTTGGCATGAGCGGGCAAAGCATCGGCTTCTTCGGCCTCACTATCCGCGCCGTTGCTTTCTTTGGTGAAGGCTTTGCTCATGGAAAGACTATACGTGAAATGTGGGACGACCGCGCTACAAGACCAGAAACTGCTACGTTCTTGAATCAAAGAATTGGATTCTGCTTCTCAATCGGGCGGCGGGGTGGGCCTTTGACCAGCGCGGAGGCGTTGGGCTTGTGTGGTACAGCTTAAGAGTAACGAACTGCGGAGCGAGCACGGGCACATTTACACACTGTGACGTAGTTATCATCGGCGCCGGCCACAATGGGCTGGTCTGCGCCGCCTACTTGGCTGCATCGGGTCTGAAGGTCATCGTACTGGAGCGCCGCCACGTGGCCGGCGGCGCGGCGGTTACAGAGGAATTCTATCCCGGCTTTCGCAACTCGATTGCGTCTTACACCGTTTCGTTGCTCAATCCCAAGATCATTCGCGATCTTGATTTGGCCGGCCACGGTCTCTCCATCGCGGAACGTAAGTTAGCGAATTTCCTGCCGGCCGCGGATGGGCGCTATCTGATGATCGGAGCGGGACGGACCCCCGCCGAAGTCGCAAAATTCTCGCGCAATGACGCTGCACGGCTCGATGATTACGGCGCGGCTCTGCAGCGCATCGCCGATGTCCTGCGTGGTCTAGTACTGGAAACGCCACCCAACCTCGCGCACGGAAATTGGCGCGCTGCGCTGCCGGACCTGTTGTGCGCCGGACGTCTGGGCGTAAAATTGGCGAAGCTGCCGATCCCGGCGCGTCGCGACCTCCTTAAGCTCTTCGCGAGTTCGGCGGGAGACTTTCTCGATTCCTGGTTCGAGAGCGACCCCATCAAAGCGGTCTACGGTTTCGATAGCATTGTCGGCACCTACGCGAGTCCCTATGCCGCGGGTACCGCTTATGTGCTGCTTCACCACGCCTTCGGTGAAGTCAATGGCAAGAAGGGCGCGTGGGGGCACGCCATCGGCGGCATGGGCGCCATCACGCAGGCGATGGCAAAGGCGGCAACGGCGCGGGGAGCCGACATTCGCATCAACTCAGGCGTGCGCGAAGTCATAGTCGAAAGGGATCGGGCGGTGGGTGTCGCCACCGAGGCCGGCGAAACGATCCGCGCGAGCGCCGTGGTTTCAAGTTTGAATCCCAGACTTTTGTATTTGAGGTTGATCGATTCGTCCGTGCTTCCGCCCGAGTTTCTCGCGCGGATGGGTCAGTGGCGCTGTGCCTCGGGCACATTCCGAATGAATGTGGCACTGTCCCAGTTGCCGGATTTCACCTGCCTGCCCGGCGCAGGCGATCATTTGACTTCGGGCATCATCCTCGCACCGACGCTTTCCTATATGGAGCGCGCCTATTTCGACGCGCGGCTCCATGGTTGGTCCAGGGAGCCCATCGTGGAGCTTGTGATCCCCTCCACTTTGGACGACAGCCTTGCGCCGCCCGGACGCCATGTCGCCAGTCTATTCTGCCAACACGTGGCGCCGCAGTTACCCAATGGCGAGACCTGGGATCAGCACCGCGAAAAGGTTGCCGATCTGATGATCGACACCGTCAATCGCTTCGCGCCAAACTTCAAATCCGCCGTTCTCGGCCGCCAGATCATGAGCCCTCTCGACCTGGAGCGTACCTTCGGTATGGTCGGCGGCGACATCTTCCACGGGGCGCTAAGTCTGGACCAGATGTTCTCCGCGCGGCCGATGTTGGGCTATGGCGATTATCGTGGACCATTGCGCGGGCTTTACATGTGCGGCTCAGGTACACATCCCGGCGGCGGCGTAACCGGCGTTCCCGGCCATAATGCAGCCCGTGAGATCATCGCCGACTTTAAGCGAAGACGCTTGCGCAAAAATTGACGGTCACGGCGCCGTTGAAAAATTGACATCACGTCTGCACGTCTGCACGGAAGCTCGATTCTACGGGCTTTTTTTCACGTTTCAGGGTTGCACGCGAGGTTGCACGCGAATCAGCGAAGTTGCACGGAAGGAATTTTCTGTCACAAATCTTCACGCAGCTCCCCTCCCCGAAGCTGCTAACGCAGCTTCGACCCTCCCTCAAGG
>Ga0307477_10000417_pt1 | contig 48421 bp, 41 predicted proteins | sample atmos_gasesECM2C_FD_203316 | JGI IMG/M metagenome (GOLD analysis project Ga0307477, IMG submission 203316) | Hardwood forest soil microbial communities from Morgan-Monroe State Forest, Indiana, United States - atmos_gasesECM2C_515 | ecosystem: Environmental > Terrestrial > Soil > Temperate... | reverse complement strand
GGCGAATAGGCGGAGCCGGGTCCGTCTGTTGCGGACACGATCACGGTATCTGGATCAGCAGGATCCACGGCAACACCCACGAGGTAGAGGTGCTTCAATCCATCCTCGGGCGATCTCCACGAGTCCCCAGCATCGGTGCTTTCATAGTACCCATCGCCGGCGGCCGAGTAGATCCGCCCGGGCGCAAACGGATGCGTCATCGCTGTGTGCGTGTCGTAGGGACCGCCGCGAACGCGATCACCCCAGGTCCGCCCGCCGTCGAACGTGCGCACGAGCGCGCCAGCCTCGATCGCGACAAACACGCGATCCGTGACGCTCACGTCGGCTTCGATCCACCGAACATGATGCGTCTGGGGCCGTGGGGGAAAACTCCAGGTGTCAGCAGAAGGGAGCGCGCGCAATCCGGCGAGGTCCAACCAGCTATCGCCGCCATTGTCGGAGCGAAACACCGCACTTGGTTCGGTGCCGGCATAGACGACGCCGAACCCGTCAGCTTGTTCCGCGGGACCCACATCAACCGCGGTGACCATCAAGTGGTCGATGCCCCGTCCGACTGGTTCCCAATTCCGGCCGCTGTCGCGGCTTCGGAAGAGACCGGCACGCGCAGTTCCGCAGTACACTTGGGCCGGGCTGCTGGTGTCGACCGCAACACATCCGGGCGACATGCCGGCCAAGTGTTCGTCGACGGTCCAGGTGGAGGCGCGCCGAGCGATCAACACGGCCGCTCGGGTTACGACTACGATGCCGACCATGACTCAATCTCCTTCATTGCCCCGCTGGGCCACACGAAGCATGATCTCGCCGTGTTTCTTCATATTGAACCCACGCGAGACTTAAGCCTTAACGGTAGCAGGCGGCCGCTGGGCAAAATTTAGGGCGGTTGTTTGGGCAGGCTTCTTGCCATAATCTGAAGCTAATTTTTGCGCTTGCAATATTTCTTCTGTCGTCAGCAATTCCGCCATTTTTCTTTTTTCGGAGCCGATTGAATCCTTCATTTCCAAAATGTTTTTTTCGCAAATCAAGTACCACACGTAGGCAGACATTGGATCTTTTTGTACGCCACGGCCTTCCGAGTACATCTTGGCGAGCGCTATCTGGGCCCGAGGCATTCCGTGTTCCGCTGCACGCTGGCAGGACGCGAAACTCATACCTTTTTCTAGGCCACGTACGTCTTGGACAGGCTGCTGGCCCGACGCCGTGTGGCTCAAGGTCAAAAACAAAAGTTCAATCCGACTCGAGACACCCAGTTTGTCAAATACGCGGAATAGATAGTTCTTAATCGTGTGTTGGCTGAGCCCTAGACGAGCTGCAATTTCCCGATTGCTTAGTCCTTCCGCCAAACTCGATACCACTTCCAGTTCGCGCTCCGAAAGAAGATTAAGACCGTTGGCGTCAACTGCTCGCACAGCAGGGGTCGAGGCCAGAGCTTCGAGGGCGACAGTTATCTGCTCGGAGCTGGCCCAAATCTCTCCGCCATGAACCTTTCGAACGCATTCAGATAGAGATTCTAAGGATGCGTCGCGGCTGAACAATCCTGTAGCGCCTGCTCGGAACGATGCCAAAATTGCTTCCCGGCGCGTGGAGTCAAGTAAAACCACGAATCGCATCTTCGGACACAACCCTCGAATTTTTCGGATTGCGTCGAGCCCCCCAAGAGGCTCCTCATCTAGACGAGAACTGATGACCGCTACGTCTATATGGCGAGCAACTGCTGTTTCAACGATGTCCGGAGAATGAGGTGCGGGACTGAAAGCTTCGAGCAGAGGATCGCGACGGAGAGCGTCTGCAAGCAGCTGAGTATGGATACGGGTGCCGTCGGAGACAAGAACGCGAATCACTTCTGGCGCAGTCCGCCCGCTCTTCATAAATCCTCCGGTTCCTGCGAACCAAACAAACCATCCGTGCTGTTCACATCCCGACTGAATAGTCCGGGCAACGCAGATCAAGAACAGTGAAACTAACGACTCCTAAAGAAAGGGAACATCGGCAACATAGAAGGGGGAGGCCGTACTTACAGACAGCATTTTACACGACCGTCAATCGGCGTCCAATCATAAGGTGAAAATAATTGCACTTTTAGGGCGTAAGTGCCGTAGGCCAAAGCCTCGAACTATCTCCGGACATTAATGTATCTAAAGCAAACATATGTAATTTAGGCTGTTACAGCTACTTAGGCAACATACTTTAAGTTACTAATGATATTAGAAAATGCCCTCGGAAGTAACAAATGTAGTGCAAACGAGGTAATCATTCTCTAGCCATTAACTCTCATATTGGAATAAAACCGCTGAGCGCAATAGGGATTTTAGTCCTAGAGATTGCAGGTCACTTGCAGCGGATTGCACTGCCTGCTAAGGTACCCATGGTTAGCGGGGTTTCCCCAAACCCATTTGTGATGCTTACTCCCTCGTGTTCTGGGGCGCATTCGTTTTTTGGACGCGCCTTGTAGCTTTGCATCAAAGAAAAAAAAGTGCAGGACACCGAGGAACGAATTGCAAATTGTGACCGAGGGGGCGAAGCTATGTCCGACGCCCGATAACCGGTCAATCATTCGGATCTGAAGCGGTGCTCTGAGGCAATGCGGTTTTGCCGTCCGTGTGGACTCATGCAGCGGCTCCCCAACCGTTGGGCCTCCACCGGTACGACGTGGTTTTGTATCTCTCCCTTCCTAAAGTGTTCCTAAGCCCCGAGGAATTGCAATGTTAACCGATACCATGACACCAGCATTAGTGTTGCTTGTAAGCAGGGATCCTTCTGCCCTGTTTCCGCGATGGACCATCGGGCTCGATAGTCCATGGCAACTTGAGGTTGCCGATAGCGGTTGGCAGGCGTTAGAGAGAGTTCAAACCCACGACGGCCCCGATCTTATCCTGCTCGACCTCGGAGAAAATGCCGCGGACGGTTTGCACACGCTGCGATGGCTGCGCCGGGTTCGTCCAGATATTCCAATCCTGCTGCTGTCACAGTCCGAAGACGCACTCCAAAGGATGGAGGCGCTCCGGTTGGGCGCAAAGGATTACCTGGTTAAGCCTCTCCGGGAAGCTGATTTGCAGAGAGTAATCGATCGCCACATTGATTCACCCGTGCGAGGTGCCAGGTTCGAGATTTCAAGCGAGAGCATCGAGCAAGTTGCGGACGATATGTTCTTTGTTTCCGCCAGTCCAGCCATGCGAGAACTTAGAGCGCAGGCGGAATTATTGGCGCAAATCGACGCCCCCTTGCTGGTAGTGGGGCAAAAGGACAGCGGCAAACATATTGTCGCAAGGCTGATTCATAAACTCTCCGTTCGTTCCGGTTTCCAATTTCTGAAGGTGCATTGTTCGGCGTTACCTGCGGATCTTCTGGAGGCCGAGCTTTTTGGCAAGGATCGCGCGGTCGTGGCAGGGGTGTCGCGAACTATTCCTGGCAAATTCGACCTTTGCGAAAAGGGAACAGTTTATTTCGATGAAATCACGGAATTGCCCCCGCGCTTGCAGGAAAAATTGGTCCGTCTGCTGCAGGACAAATCATTCTCGCGGGTAGGGGGAGACGATCGCGTTAGAGCCGACTTCCGTATCGTGGCTGCTACCCAAGCCAATGTCGAACAGGCCTTGGCGGAAGGAAAGCTGCGGGAAGATCTTTATTTTCGGCTCAGTGCTTTCAGCGTCTACGTTCCTCCCCTGAGGCAGCGGAAAGAAGACATCTCGTTGCTTCTGGGACACTTAATGAATCGGCTGTCACAGCACTACGTTTTGCCGGCAAGAGCGTTTTCTCCGCAAGTGCTACAAGCATGCCAACGTTATTCGTGGCCAGGAAACCTGAAAGAGTTGGAAAACTTCGTTAAGCGTTTTCTAGTAGTCGGGGACGAGGAATTGGCATTAACTGAGTTAGCACGAAAGTCCGAAGTCATTGCTGAACCGCGCTCCGGTCCTACAACATTGGAACTCGTGCCTGAAGTTGCCAGCCAGACTCCGGAGCCAGAAGAATTCACGTTCGGGCTCAAGTCTCTGGTGCAGACTATAAAAGGAGAAGCTGAGCGAAATGCAATCGCCACCGCTTTGGAGCAAACACACTGGAACCGCAAGGCGGCATCACGAGTCTTGCAGGTGAGTTACCGAACATTGTTGTACAAGATCCAGCAGTACCATTTGACGCCACCGCCGAGCTATCTCTCTGAAGCTTTTCCGGGGCAGGGAGTAAAAAGCAACGGGCACTGAAGACTTGAAGAAGTGATTGCATAGGCGACTGACGACTACAGAAGAAGGCAACGGAGCAAGGATAGAAATGCATAAGAAAGCAACAGTTCTAATGGCGATGGTCTTGACGCTCGCGGGAGGGTTGGCGGCGCAAGCAGGCGCGGCAAATTCAAACAACGGGTCCGCCGCCCCGACGCTGCCGACAGCAACGTCGAGCGCAAGCCCAGCTACCAAACCCCACGACGATACCTTCATTATTGGCGCAGACGATGTGCTTGCGGTCAACGTTTGGAAAGAGCCAGACATCTCTCGTTCGGTCCCGGTACGATCCGACGGAATGATTTCTTTGCCGTTGGCGGGCGAACTGCAAGCTTCCGGGCAGACTCCCCACCAACTCGAAATCGCCATTGCCGGCAAGCTGAAGAGTTACATCTCCGAGCCAGAAGTTACAGTTATCGTCCAGGAAATTAGAAGCCAGAAGTTCAATATTTTGGGGCAAATAGCACGCCCGGGTTCGTATCCCCTAACAAATGCGAGCACTGTGCTAGACGCCATAGCGCTCGCAGGGGGCTTCCGCGACTTCGCCAAACAGAAAAATATTTATATCTTGCGGCAAAATCCCGACGGAGGGCAGTCCCGCCTTCCCTTTAACTACAAAGAAGTAATTAAGGGGAAAGATGCCGCGCAGAATATCAAGCTTCAGCCTCGTGACACGATAGTGATCCCGTGAACAATAGTCGAGAGAATATATCTTGAGTCGAATATTTCTAATATTTCTGCTGTCAGCAGTAGCCGCGAGAACCTCGGCGCAGACCGATTCCAACGCGCAAAAGGCGGCGAGTGGCGCCTCGACAGTCTCAGGTCAGTCGGCGCCGTCCAGCGATGAACCGAACCCCGCGCCACCAGCGATGGACCAGAGCATGGTTGCTCCACCGATTTTGACTGGTGCGGCATCACCTCTTGCTTTTACATCGGAAAGCGAACGATCGAACTACCTGCGTGGAGGCGCGACGGGCAGTTTCGCCTACAACACAAATGTCATTAACACTACCGGAAGCCCTGTTGGCGACGAACTCTACACCATTAGCCCGTTCATCGACTTGGACATAAACAGAACCCGCTTCCGGTTCAGCACAATCTATAGTCCGGGTTTTACTTTTTATCAGCACTTGACCGATCGCAATCAGAGTAATCAGAGCTTAGGTTTGAACTTTGCCTATCGTCTGAGTCCCCATGTGACCTTCACGGCACAGGATAGTTTGGCGAAGACGTCTACCTATTCCGGATTGGCTTTCAACACCCTCGCCGGGGTTCCCAACGCCATTCAGTCACCGAACTTGGCGGTCGTCGCCCCAGTTTCGGATACCCTAATAAATGCGGCCAGTGTCGGCCTCAGCTATCAGTTCGGCAGAAATGACATGGTAGGAGTTACCGGCAATTCTTCGATGTTGCGCTACTTGAATCAATCCCAAACGCCAGGACTCTTCGATTCGACCGGCTATGGGGCGGGAGGTTACTACACACACCGCTTCGGGCGGAACTACCTGGGTGTGAACTATCTCTTTCAAGACTTCACAACTGAGACCATTCAGCTGAAAACGAAGACCGACAGCATCTACGGATCCTACACGTTCTACTTGAAGCCCAACCTGTCGCTTTCCGCCTTCGGAGGGCCGCAATACTCCGACACGTTCGGACCCGGCACCGTTCCGATTAAGAAGTGGTCTCCCGCAGGTGGCGGAAGCGTCAGTTGGCAGGGTGAACAGACCAGTTTTGCTGTCACGTTTTCCCACAGAATTACCGACGGCGGAGGGTTGCCAGGAGCGGTCACTGCAAATAGTGTAAACGCGTCGTTTCGAGCCCAGCTAACCCGTACGATAATTGGAGCAGTTGGTGCGGGTTATTCGTCGAATACCGCTCTCGATCCTGCATTTCAAAGCCAGTCTAACGGCAATTCAGCTTCGGCGACCGCGAACGTGCAGCGCAATTTTGGAGAACACTTTAGCGGTTCCGTTGGATATCTGTATTTCCACCAAAGCTACAACAATATTCCAGTGATCAATACGGCTCCGAACCAAAGTCAGGTATCGATTTCGGTTTCGTACTATTTCGAACGGCCGTTGGGAAGGTGAGAACCAAGATATGTTGGAAGAGTTAGAAGAGAAAAATTCAGAGACTTTCAATATCCACCAATACTGGGCGATCATTCGACGTCGGCACTGGTTTTTTCTGATCCCGCTTTTCCTGGGATGGTTTGCAGTCTGGGGAGCGAGTTGGCTCATGCCGTCTGTGTACCGCTCAGGAACATTGATTCTGGTGGAACAGCCGACGGTGCCGCAGCAGTACGTCACACCCAACGTGAGCGACAATCTGCAGGATCGTTTGCAGAGCATCACGCAACAGATTCTAAGCCGAACCCGCTTGTTGCACATTATCCAGCAGCTAAACCTCTATAGCGCCGAAAGCCAACGTTCCAATCCCGACCAGCTCGTCGAGCGGATGCAAAAGGACATCGAAATCGAATTAGCCAAATCCACCACGGGTCAGCAACTTACCTCTTTTAAGGTCTATTACTCATCCCCCGACCCTAACGTGGCGCAGCAAGTCACGAGGCAACTGACCGATCTCTTTATCAGCGAGAACTTGGAAGTTCGCCAGCAGCAGTCGCAAGAGACGACGAAATTCCTTGAATCTCAGTTGGAAGAAGCTCGCAAGACTCTTGCCGATCAAGAACAAAAAGTCCGCGATTTTAAGGACCAACACCTGGGAGAACTGCCGGGTCAATTGCAGGGTAACCTGCAAATCCTTGGAGGATTACAGTCCCAGTTGCAATCGGAAGACGACGCGCTGTTTAGCGCCAAGCAACAGAATTCCTACCTGCAATCCTTAATTCAGCAATACCGATCATCACAGAGATCTACCAAGGGCGGCGATGGTACACCGATGGGACTTCCTGCTATCGACGATAAGTTGGAAAAGTTGAGGGCGCAGTTGTCCGATCTCGAGTCGCACTATACGGACCGTCATCCCGATGTACGCAAGGTAAAGGAACAGATTGCGGAGACAGAAAAGATGAAGGAACACCTTGAGGCCAATCTCAAGGCGAACGCCGCCCACCCTCAGGCTGATGTTCCACCCACCCCGGGCGACACTGATCTCACTTCCCCAATCGCGCAACTTCAGAATCAGCTGGAAGCCAATAAGATCGAGATAGCTAACCGGGAGAGAGCTATAGCGGAGCTGAAAACCAAAATCGGTGCCGGCCAGGCACATCTTAATCAGGAACCGGTTCGGGAGCAGGAACTTTCCGAACTTACTCGAGGCTACGAACAATCGCAGGCCAATTACGACGACCTCTTAAAGAAGAAGAACGAGTCCGAGCTTGCTACTAGTATGGAGTTGCGGCAGCAGGGCGAACATTTTCAAATCCTCGATCCTCCCAGCTTACCCACAACACCGTTTTCGCCGAATCGGCTGAAACTTTGTGGCATCGGACTGTTTGCCGGATTGGTACTCGGGGCCGTATTCACGGGCGGTGCGGAATTGATGGATGATCGCCTTTACAGCGAAAAGGATCTGAAGGAATTGATCAATGCGGACGTGATTTCGGAAATTCCGAACATCATCACCCCAGATGAGGACAAGAGTCGACGAAGAATTCTCCAAGTAGAAATGGCAAGCGCGGTATTGGTATTCGCGCTCATCGCGGCAGGGTATGCCTTCAGCTACTTTCGCGGATAGATTGAATGTATAAAGCTTTCTACAATCTTCAACGAAATCCGTTCGAGATAAGCCCGGACCCCTCGTTCCTGTTTCCCACGCGGAGACACAACGAGGCTCTCGCCGCGCTTTATTACGGTGTCCGCCGGCACAAGGGTTTCGTCGTGATGACGGGTGAAGTCGGAACCGGCAAGACTCTGCTAGTTCGGTGCCTGCTGCAACTGCTGAACCGAAACGATGTCAGCTACGCCTACGTTTTCAACAGCATTTTGTCTCCGGTCGAATTCTTGCAATACATCGCCGCAGATTTCGGACTGCGAGCGTCCGGAAAGAACAAGAGCGAACTGCTTTGGGAATTGCACAACTACTTGATCACCCGATATCAGAAAAAACTTACAACGGTGTTGGTAGTCGACGAAGCCCATCATGTTTCAGCGGAAGTACTGGAAGAAATTCGCTTGCTCACCAATCTGGAGACTGCGCAGGAAAAATTGTTGCAGATTCTTTTGGTCGGGCAGCCTGAACTCGACGAAAAGCTGGATTCGGTTGCGTTGCGGCAACTAAAGCAGCGAATCGTGCTGCGGTCTCGGCTTGAACCACTCGATCTGGAAGAGACTCGAGGTTACCTACACCGGAGGTTGGAGCTCGCTGGCATGGCTCCTCAACCGAATCCTCTGTTTCCAATCGAAACCATTGCAACGATCCATCGCCATTCCCGAGGCATTCCGAGGCTCATTAATACGATTTGCGAAAACGCGCTGATCGCCGGATTCGCCAAGCAAGCGAAGAGCATATCTCCTGCCCTTATTGAAGAAGTTGCATCAGACCTCCGTTTAAACGTTGTGCATCCCGTGGTGCAAGCCGAACACCTCCCCAAGGACGAGAAAGACAAGGCATTAGCGGCGGTTAAAGCCTTGTTGCAGTTGCAGGAGTATCTGCAAACTACGCAATCCAACGATTTGGAAGAACTTTCCTTGGCACCTGGAGCCATCAAGCATGAGCCATATATTTGAAGCGCTGCAAAAATCGGAGGCAGAGCGATCCCCCGGGGGACAAGCCTCAGTAATGCCCGCGGAGCTCTTGCGCGCGGCCGAACGGGATGCGTTACCTTCAACCCCTGAAGAGACTGAAGCAGATCTCGATCAGTTTCCGTCGTTAAAAATCACCCCCTTACCTAACGGTAAACTGCTCAGCCTGACCGACACGGAGAGTCTGGCGGCGGAAAAATTTCGTTTCTTCGGAGTTCGCTTGCGCCAGTTGCAACAACTTAGGGCGTTCAAGAAAGTGCTGATTACCAGCACAATTCCCGAAGAAGGCAAAAGCATGATTTGCGCAAATCTTGCTGTCATACTTGCCCGGAAAAAACGCCAACGAGTCCTTCTTTTGGAAGGCGACTTGCGTAGGCCGGTATTGCCGGTGCGCTTCGGGCTGGGCAAAGTCGAGGGTCTAAGCGAATGGTTGCAGGGCGAGTCGCAATCGATACCTAACATTTATCGCCTAGAGGGCCTGAATCTCTGGCTTCTGCCCGCAGGCCGCGCTCCGGAAAACCCCTTAGAAATGATGCAGTCGAGCCGGCTTGGCAGCCTAATGGATCAACTGGGCAACTGGTTTGATTGGATTTTGATCGATTCGCCACCGATATTGCCCCTGGCGGATACCAGTGTATGGATGCGAATGGCGGACGGCGTAATCCTCGTTGCAAGAGAAGGACTTACGGAAAAGCGCGAACTCAAGCGCGGTCTGGAAATATTGGAGCAGTCGAAATTGCTGGGGGTCGTGCTCAACAGTTCCACCGAAACCGACCACAGCAACTACTACCAGCGGTACGCGCTGCAATCGCCGAACGGCAAGGCAAAGGCGCCGACCTTCGTCGAGGATTAACGCTGGATTAACACCAAAGTTTTAACCTTCTTAATATATTTCCAAGGACAAACCCATGGCACAGCTTGCATCAAATCCGTTCTTATCTGTATCCAGCAAGGCGGACGCAGAGGCAGGAGAGGGCGTTGTGAAACCACCTGAGTCGAAGACTAACGGCCACGCGGCAAGAACGCGCGTCGACCAAAACATTCTGGACGAAACAACTCTTCACAAGATGATCTCGCTGGAGCGAAAGCGCTCGGAGCGTTCCGGAAAGCCGTTCTTGCTCATGCTTTTGGAGATCAATGGAATGGCGGCGGAAAAGAATGGCAAAGTTGTAAACAAGGTCTTTTCAGCGCTGGCGCAAACGACTCGAGAAACTGATGTGATGGGCTGGTATGGCACCAACTCCGTGGTGGGCGTTATGTTTACGGAACTCAATCTCGATGACCGGGATTTGATTCTCCGCACGATCATGAACAAGTCGTGTGAGGCTTTACGGCAAAACTTGGCTCCCGAGCAATTTGATCGGATAACCATTTCCTTTCATCTTTTTCCCGAGGAATGGGATCACAAACTTCCGGAACGCCCAAGTAATCCCGCGCTTTATCCCGATCTTTCGAAGCGCGATTCCGCCAACAAATTGTTTACGACTATCAAGAGAGTGATGGACGTGGTTGGAAGCGTTTTTGCGATTGTCATTTTCTCCCCGCTATTTCTTGCTATTGGTGTCGCTATAAAACTTACTTCTAAAGGTCCAATCTTCTTCCGTCAAAAACGGATTGGACAGTATGGAGTTCCTTTCGTTTTCCTGAAATTCAGGTCCATGTATGTGAACAATGACACCAGCGTCCACAAAGAATATGTGCGGCAGTTGATCGCAGGTGAGGCCGAGCCCAAGCTTTCTCCGGACGGAAATGGGGGAGGCGTTTACAAGCTCACGAAGGATGCCAGAATTACGCGGGTAGGCCGCATCATTCGCCGGCTTAGTCTCGATGAGCTTCCTCAATTCTTCCATGTTCTTCACGGCGAAATGTCCCTCGTAGGTCCGCGTCCTCCGATCGCGTACGAAGTCGAGGCCTATGACATCTGGCATCGGCGCCGCGTGCTCGAGGCCAAGCCGGGAATTACCGGACTGTGGCAGGTCAACGGACGTAGTCGCGTCAAGTTCGACGATATGGTGCGGCTTGATCTGAAATATGCAACGACTTGGTCACCTTGGATGGATGTCAAAATACTCCTGCGCACTCCCGCAGCGGTTCTGTTCGGAGAGGGCGCACACTAAGCAGTGTTTATAAATTTTTACTGACGAATGTAGTTTTGTTTGCCCGAACGAAATGACCCTTCAAACAATCCCCCATTCAAATGTCTCCCACACTAGAAGCTAACGTTTTAACTCGCAAGAGAGACGATTCCTATGGGGATAACACCATGGTCAGATTTGGCGTAATCGGATACGGATACTGGGGACCAAATGTAGTCAGGAACCTCAGCCAGTTGGATGGGTCTGAAGTAGTCGCCGTGTGCGACAAGAGTCCAACCGCACGCAAGCGAGTGCAAAAAGCGTATCCAACGGTGCGAATCGCAGCTGATTGTGCGGACCTTACGACTGCTCGCGACATCGATGCCATTGCAGTCGTCACCCCGGTTTGGAGCCACTACGAGTTGGCCAAAGCTGCTCTGCAGAATGGAAAGCACGTATTCATCGAAAAGCCTCTCACGAGCAGTGCTGCTCAGGCCGAAGAACTAATCGATCTGGCCGAACAGAAGAACTTGAAGATCATGGTGGATCACACCTTCCTTTTTACAGGAGCGGTAAAAAAGATCAGCCAGCTTCTAGATGATGGAGCTCTGGGCAAGCTCTATTACTACGATTCGACCCGAGTCAATCTCGGGTTATTCCAGCACGATGTGAATGTCGTTTGGGATCTGGCTCCGCATGACCTTTCCATCATTGATCATCTGATTAAAGAAACGCCTGAAGCCATCGTCGCGACCGGGCAGACTCACCTTAATGGTCACGAAGACATCGCCTTCCTCACTGTCTACTTTCCAAACAAAATCATCGCCCACATCAATGTCAATTGGTTATCGCCAGTAAAGGTCCGTACGACCCTAATAGGCGGTGAGAAGAAAATGTTGTTATGGAATGACCTTGAAGCTGACGAGAAGATCAAGATTTATGACAAGGGCGTCAACATCACCAGTCGTCAGGGACTGTACAACCTCTTGGTGAATTACCGCTCGGGAGACATGTGGTCCCCACAGATAGAGCAGGTCGAGGCTCTGCGCCAGGAGTTAGCTTATTTCGTCGATTGCATAGCCAACAATCAAAGGCCGACAAATGACGGCGCTGCCGGTCTGCGAGTGGTGAAAATGTTGGAAGCTGCGACTGAGTCCCTGAAAAAACGCGGCGCCCTCGTTTATCTGTGAACCTGCTCAGCCTTTTACCCCGTAGTTCTTCGTGTTGCGCGGTCTCCGTTAGCTGACCGAGATGGCCACGATTCCCGCCATGATGAATTCCTACCAATGCGTTGCTCCCGACGTGAGGCTCGGCCGGGATGTGAAACTTTCAAAGTTTATAAATCTCTATGGATGTGAAATCGGGGACGAAACCAAGATTGGTGCGTTTGTCGAAATCCAAAAGAATGCAACCATCGGCAAACGCTGCAAGGTTTCCAGTCATACGTTCGTGTGCGAGGGCGTAGTCGTTGAAGACAACGTTTTCATCGGCCACGGCGTGACGTTTATTAATGATATCTATCCACGTGCGACTACTCCTGACGGAAATCTGCAGACAGAAGCCGATTGGAGAGTAGAGCGGACTCTGGTAAGAAAAGGAGCCTCGATCGGTTCCGGAACGACCGTTCTCGCAGGAATCACCATTGGCGAAAATGCCATTGTCGGAGCCGGCAGCGTGGTCACCAAAGACGTTCCCCCTAACAGCATCGTAGCTGGCAATCCCGCCAAATTCTTACGTTTGATTGATGCGACAATGGAGGCAGCGAAGTGAGCAATAATATTAAGAGTGTTCCATTTCTTGACTTGGTTACTCCTCATGCCGAGCTTCGGTCTGAACTTACCGCAGTGTTTCGCGAAGCGCTCCGCACGGCCGGTTTTGTCGGCGGCCCGATGGTCGAGAGCTTCGAGCGGGAATTCGCCAAATTTTGCGAAACTCAATACTGCGTCGGTCTAGGAAGCGGAACCGACGCTTTGCGGTTCGCTTTAATCGCCGCGGGCATTGGTAATGGAGATGCGGTAATCACCGTTCCTAATACGTTTATCGCTACCACCGAAGCCATCGCTCAGGCCGGGGCTTACCCAGTATTCGTCGATATCGTCGAGCGTACCTACAACATGGATGTGGCCAAGCTCCAAGCTTATTTGGAGAGCTGTGAATCGCATTCGGCGAGTGGCCCGCTTCGTGACCGTAAGACTCAAGCAATCGTTAAAGCCATTGTCCCAGTTCATCTCTACGGACAAATGGCCGACATGGATGCGATTCTCGCTCTCGCCGAGCGCTACAACCTGATCGTTATCGAGGACGCATGCCAGGCACACGGGGCAGAGTATTTCTCGCAAAAAGAGAATTGCTGGAAGAAAGCTGGATCCATGGGCCTCGCTGCCGCTTTCAGCTTCTATCCCGGCAAAAACCTGGGAGCCTGTGGAGAAGCCGGTGCCGTCACCACCAACGACGAGAAAATTGCCACGACCATCAAAATGATTCGCGATCACGGCCAATCGCGGAAGTATTATCACGACCTTGTGGGATACAACGGAAGGCTCGACTCCATCCAAGCTGGCTTCCTGTCGGTCAAACTAAAACATCTTGCCGAGTGGAATATTAAACGCCGGGCCCACGCTGCGAAATATCGCGAACTGTTCGGCGCCAACACGGAAAACTGCGTGTTGCCATACGAGTTGCCGAGCACGCGACCCGTTTATCATCTTTACGTAATTCGCACCGCAGATCGTGAGGGACTAAGAATCTCCCTCGCCGAATCTGGAATCGGCACCGCCATACACTATCCTGTACCGCTCCACCTGCAAACCGCCTACGTTTCAATGGGCCACAAGCATGGAGATTTCCCAGTAACCGAAAAAGTAGCCTCCGAAATATTGTCGTTGCCCATGTATCCCGGCCTGCAGCACGACGAGCAGGTGAGAGTAGTAGCAAACGTCATCGAAGAAATAGGCATTCGCCGGTCCAGCCAAAGCGTCGGTGTAGGGGCGCGGGAGCAGGCAGTTTAGATTTTCTTCGCTGAGCTGCTCAAAATGTTTGGCTTTGCTCTCCTCTTATTCGTGAAGGGCGACTTTTCTAAACGTTCCCCACTCCTGCAAAAATCGTGTCAACGATCCGCAACTACGTCCTGATAACTCCGGCACGGAATGAGGCTGAATTCATTGACCTCACTCTGAAGTCGGTTGTGTCGCAGAGCGTTCGGCCGATAAAGTGGGTTATCGTCAGCGATGGTTCGAGCGATGCGACGGATGAAATCGTACGCAAATATGTCGCTAATTATCCTTGGATAGACCTGCTTCAGATGCCGGAGCGCGAGGAACGACATTTTGCTGGTAAGGTTCAAGCCTTTAACGCAGGTTATGCCCGACTCGGTGGTTTGGAATATGAGGTAATCGCCAGTCTCGACGGTGACATTTCGTTCGATGAAGATTATTTTTCGTTCTTGCTTCAGAAGTTGTCGGAGGATCCCGCGCTGGGTCTCGTTGGAACCCCCTTCAAGGAGAATTCAAGTCAGGGCTATGACTATCGTTTCGTGAGCATCGAACACGTTTCCGGCGGATGTCAGATGTTCCGGCGCGAATGCTTTGAAGCAATCGGTGGGTATGTTCCAGTAAAGGGCGGTGGCATAGATCATATCGCTGTGATGACCGCGAGAATGAAGGGGTGGAAGACCAAGACGTTCACGGACAAAACGTACGTTCACCATCGAACCATGGGTACAGCTGAGCATAGCGTATTTAGAGCAAGGTTCAGAAATGGCGAGAAGGACTACAGGCTTGGAAGTCACCCTCTGTGGCAGCTCTTTAGAATGGTCTATCAGATGACTAAACGGCCGTTCGTTCTGGGAGGCTTGGCGCTTACTGCTGGATATTTTTGGGCAATGATTCGCCGAGTGCCGAAATCAGTCTCTCCCGCGATGATGACCTTTCGCAGATCCGAAGAGATGTACCGATTAAAACGGTTCTTCGTGGGCACAGATTCTGAGAAGTCAGCCTTAAGTCATCCGCAACTATCCGGCTCGGACCATCGAGTCAGTTAACCGCCAACCGCACTTTTCTCAAGTTGCCGCGTCCGGCAGGCTATTGGCAGCGAAGCTAACCTCACCGTGAGCACCAAGTCCGCTTTACAAGCCGAGCGGGACCTCTCCATCAAGACCGATCGGGTCACAGGCTCAACACAAAAATCATCCAATGGCGGCGCTCTAATCATAAACGCCGATGACTGGGGGAGAGACCACGAGACGACGCAGCGCATTCTCGAATGCGCACTTCGCGGTTCTGTTTCGTCTGTAAGTGCCATGGTCTTCATGGAGGATTCGGAGCGAGCCGCGGAACTGGCCCTGGAGCGAGGAATTGACGCTGGCCTTCATCTGAACCTGACCACACCGTTTTCCGGGACCGTGAGGGACCACAAACTCATCGCGCAGCAGGAGCGCGTATCTCGATATCTTGGAAGGCACCGATTGGCTTCTGCGCTATTTCATCCCGGTCTAGCCGGTTCGTTCAAATACGTTGTCCAAGCACAACTCGAAGAATTTCGCAGGATATATGGGGGGAACCCGAAACGGATTGACGGGCACCACCACATGCACCTTTGTGCCAACGTCCTCTTGGGTGGCCTTTTGCCGGAAGGAACCAATGTTCGGCGCAACTTCACATTTGCGTCAAGCGAGAAGAGCATGGGAAACCGGCTGTATCGCAAAATCGTCGATCGTATTCTCGCGCGGCACCACCAGCTTACCGACTACTTCTTCTGTCTCGCCCCAATCGAACCGCAGCGAATTGAAAAGATACTTTCATTAGCCCAACAATTTACCGTAGAAGTCGAAACCCATCCGGTCAACCCCGAAGAGTATGGCTTTCTCGTGAGGGGTGATCTCTTGGGGCGACCGCAAGTATCGGGTTAGCAACTTGCATTCTAGGATCTATTAACTTGTTGGATGTGCTTCACGCTTTTCGACACATTGTGGTCTTCAGCGAGTGCAAAACATCTCAACCATGTATCGAGAGACTCAGAACTTAGAAATTCCTGTCCCTGCTTTTGCGGTCCTTCCATTTGATCCAGCCGGGACTGGAAAAAACAAGCACATTGCTGTGTGCATTTGTACTTATAAGCGCACGGATTTCCTTTTGCGCTTGTTAGATGAGCTTTGCTCCCAGGACACGGGCGGATTATTCACGTATTCCATCGTCGTTGCGGACAACGATCAACTGCGCTCTGCCGAGCCTCTAGTATTGGAATTCGCGGGATCTTCGCAAATTCCCATTCGGTACTGCGTCGAGCCCCGCCAGAATATTGCACTAGCCCGGAACAAGGCCATCGAAAATGCCAACGGGGATTTTGTTGCTTTCATCGACGACGATGAGTTTCCGACGAAGCAATGGCTGCTGACATTGTTCAAGGCTTGCGACAAGTATCAGGTGGACGGAGTACTTGGCCCGGTGAAGCCACAATTTGACGGCGAGACTCCAAGTTGGGTCATTAAGGGTAAATTTTACGATCGGCCGACTTACCCCACAGGGTTCGTTATTGATGGGACAAAAGGGCGGACCGGCAACGTCTTATTGAAGAAAGATATTTTCGCCCGGGATTCGCAACCATTCCGTCAAGAGTTTCTGACGGGAGAAGATCAGGATTTTTTCCGAAGAATGATCGACAGAAATCACGTTTTCATCTGGTGCGACGAAGCTCTGGCTTATGAAATTGTTCCGCCAATACGCTGGAAACGTACCTTCATGTTGAGAAGAGCTCTGCTTCGGGGAAGGACTGCAGTAGTCCATCCTACATTTGGAGCAGTTGAAGTGGCAAAATCTGTTCTTGCTGTTCCCGCCTATACGATCGCGTTGCCTTTCGCGTCGCTCCTGGGGCATCACCGATTCATGACTCTCTTGGTGAAACTCTTCGATCATTTGGGTAAGCTCTTTGCTCTTTTGGGCATTAACGCCGTGGGAGAGCGATACGTCACCGAGTAAGAACAAATCATGATCCGATCAAAGCTAGAGCACATCATCGGACCCGACGATCTCGTTTTAATTACCGGGGCGACCGGCTTTATTGGAGTTAGCGTCGTAGAGAATTTGCTAAGACTTGGATTCCGCAACCTGCGGTGTTTCGCGAGACCCTCGAGTCAAATGGATAAAATCGAGGCCCTTCGCCGCAATCATCGCGCCGATGCACGGATTGAAGTATTTCGAGGAAACCTTCTTGTCAGCGAAGATTGCGTCGCTGCGACAAAGGATGTGTCAGTTATATTTCATCTTGCCGCGGGCAGAGGCGAGAAGTCTTTTCCCGACGCCTATATGAACTCGGTGATCACCACTCGAAACCTTCTCGAAGCCTGCCTCAAAACAAAATGTCTTAAGCGGTTTGTCAATGTCAGCTCGTTCGCCGTCTACACCAACACCCAGAAAGCCCATGGCAGGTTACTGGACGAGGCATGCCCGACTGAGACTCATCCAGAGCTCCGGGGGGATGCCTATTCCTTTGCCAAAGTGAAGCAGGAACAAATGGTTGTCGAATATGGTGACAAGTTTGGTGTCCCCTATGTCATCGTCAGACCTGGGCATGTCTATGGTCCTGGCAACGAAGCCATCAGCGCTCGGGTGGGAATCGGGACGTTCGGCGTTTTTTTGCATCTTGGAGGCCCCAACACGATACCTCTCACATACGTTGACAACTGCGCCGAGGCGATTGTTCTGGCCGGATTGAAGAAAGGGATTGATCGCGAGACATTCAATGTAGTGGACGACGATCTTCCTTCGAGTCGTCAATTCTTGCGTTTGTATAAGCAGAATGTAACGCGCTTCAAGTCTCTGTACTTACCGCATGCACTCAGTTTCACGCTCTGCTATTTATGGGAAAGATTCTCTGAGTGGTCGGTGGGACAGGTCCCGCCTGCCTTCAATCGCAAGAGATGGCACTCATTTTGGAAGAAGACACGCTACAGCAACGAGAAATTGAAGTCTCGTGTAGGTTGGGCGCCCCAGGTATCCACCGCAGAAGGGCTCGGGCGCTATTTTGAAAGCTGCAGGAATTTAGAATCCCATGCTTAAAGTAGCCATTGTCGGATGTGGAAAGATTGCCGACTCCCACGTTTCGCAAATCCAAAGGATCAAAGGGTGCGAAGTCGTCGGAGTTTGCGATAAGGAACCGCTGATGGCGAAGCAACTTTGCGAAAGGTTTTCCATCAAACGGAACTTTGGCGATTTGCCCGAACTGATAAGTGAGGTTCATCCCGATGTCGTTCACATCACGACACCGCCAGCGGTTCATTTTGATATTGCGAGCTTTTGTCTGAAACAGGGATGCCACGTCTATGTGGAGAAGCCTTTCACCCTTTACGAAGACGAAGCCCATAAACTGATCGAGCTGGCGACTGATGAGAACCTCAAGATAACTGCTGGTCACGATGATCAGTTCACTCATGTGGCCCGGCGGATGCGGACACTTGTCCAAAGTGGGTTCCTGGGGGACGGGCCAGTTCATATGGAGAGCTATTACTGCTATGAACTTGCATTAACTGGCTACGCCGGCGCAATCCTTGGGGACAAGCAGCATTGGGTTCGTAGGCTGCCCGGAAAGCTTTTGCACAACATCATTAGCCACGGCATCGCGAGGATAGCAGAATTTCTAGTTACCGATTCACCGCAGGTCATTGTCCATGGATTTACGAGTCCTCTTTTGAGGAGCAGGGGTGAAACTGAGATCATCGACGAATTGCGGGTAATTATCTCTGAGGAACAACGCACTACTGCTTACTTCACTTTCTCGTCACAGATGCGCCCGTCGCTCCACATGTTTCGAGTCTTTGGGTCCAGAAACGGCCTCGTGCTCGACCATGATCAGGAGACTCTAATTAAGCTTCGTGGGACGAGACTAAAAAGCTACGTCGAGAAGTTCGTTCCGCCGATAACGATGGCAAAACAGTATCTTGGGAATCTTCGCATAAATTTAGGCACTTTTCTGGCGAGGGACTTCCAGATGAAATCCGGAATGAAATATCTAATCGAATCTTTTTACCAGTCAATACAAGATGGAACACCCCCGCCGATCCCCTACAGAGAAATCTTACTAACAGCTAGAATCATGGACTCGATCTTTTCCCAACTCAATCAACAATCGGAAAGCGAAGCTCGCAGCCATGTTCCACTCCTTGCTTCGATGGCAAAGTAAGCCGGCAACTTGCAGGTGTTGAGGGTGGAATTGCGCTACCCGAGCTCATGGCGAGGGTTGGTAGCCGGGAAACAATTGTGAACAACACTATTGAGATCAGCGTAAATAAGGGCCACTGGATCACGGTCCCGTCGTTGTGCGTGAATGGGAAGGACATTATCGTCAAAGGACGATTGATTCGGATCGCTAGTGTCCACGACGAGGAATGGCTGGAAACGGAAGTGCAGGATCCCGAACTGTGTCTGAAAAGGTTGAAGGCTCAAGAAGAGTCGGGATTGCGCGCAGACCTCTTTACCTTCACTCAGAAACTGCCCGCAACTCAACCGCAGTACAGCTACCCCTTGGAATGGGAAAGCATTGCTGCAATTCACCTGACGAGTTTCAAAGAATGGTGGGAGAGTCTGCCTCAGGAAACCCGCAAGAATGTGAGGAGATCCCAGAAGCGAGGCGTAACTGTAACCATCAGACCATTTGATGACGAGCTTATTAGGGGAATCGTTGCAGTGAACAATGACACTCCGATGGTGCAAGGGCTGCCCAACCCGTACTTCGGAAAGAGTTTTCAAGAAGTGAAAAAAGATCACTCGTCATTTGTTGAACGTAGCGACTTCGTTTGCGCTTACTTCGGGGATGAGTTGCTGGGGATCCTGAAACTCGTTTATAGAGGAGAAGTTGCTAGCATTTTGAGTTTCCTCTCCAGGACGAGTCATTCCGATAAAAGGCCCGCTAACGCTATGATCGCAAAGGCGGTGGAGCTGTGCGAAACAAAGGGAATTACATACCTCACATATGGGAATTTCAACTACGGCAACAAACGCCACAGTCCTCTGCGGGAGTTTAAGGTTCGAAACGGATTTAAAGAAATATTAGTACCGAGATACTGTGTGCCTCTGACCGCATGGGGAGCAATCTGTTTGAAATTGAAGTTTCATCGCGGACTTCTCGGTATTCTCCCTCACGGCGTAATCACAGTGGGCGCTCGCGCGCGTACGAAATGGGTTAACCTAAAAGATTCCATCCGCCGGTGTAGCTCAATGTTAGAGCGGCCGAATAGTGATCGGCAGACGGGGCGTTCAAATCCCCCCGCCGGCTCCAGCCTTTAAGCCCCTTGTCATCTCGTTTCAAAAAGTCAGACAAGTAACTTCATGCCAGGAATTGTAGGTCTCATTACAAAATTGCCACGCAAACAAGCGGAGGCAGAACTACATCGGATGATAGAAGCTCTTTGTCACGAGGCTTTCTACGTAACGGGAAGATGGATCGACGAAGCGTCCGGTCTTTATATAGGTTGGGTCATCCGCAAAGATTCCTTTTCCGACCGAATGCCTTTACATAATGAGCGAAACGACATCTCCTTGATTTTTTCGGGAGAGGAGTTTTCGGGATCTGAAACCGCAGTTCACCTGAAAAGCCGCGGCCACACTCTGGATGCAGCCGGGCCCGATTATCTCGTTCATGTTTACGAGGAAGATTCGACGTTTCCAGCCTGCCTGAACGGAAGATTCCAGGGGCTGGTGAGTGATAAGACTCGCGGAACGGCAACTCTCTTCAACGATCGGTACGGGATGGAACGCGTCTACTACCACGAATCAAGAGAGGCCTTTCATTTCGCGGCCGAAGCAAAGGCGATTCTTGCGGTGCGTCCCGAACTTCGCGCTACTGATTCTCGCTCGATGGCGGAATTAGTATCCTGCGGATGCGTGTTAGAGAACCGGACAATCTTCAAGGATATTCACGCTCTTCCTCCAGCTTCTGCCTGGGTTTTTCGAAGCGGTTCGTTAGAGGAAAAAGGCGCCTACTTCAACCCTTCGAAATGGGAGGATCAAACCGTCCTCGAAGCGGGGGCTTACTATCAGGAGCTCCGGGACACATTCTCCCAGGCCCTCCCTCGGTATTTCGAAGGAAGAGAGCGGGTCGGGATGTCCCTCACCGGTGGACTCGATTCGCGGATGATCATGGCTTGGCGGAACGCTCCGCCCGGATCCCTCCCTTGTTATTCGTTTGGGGGAATGTTTCGAGATTGCCAGGACGTGGTCATGGCCCGGCAAGTAGCCCGTACATGCGGGCAACCACACGAGGTGATTCCGGTAGGAACCGAGTTCCTTTCCCGCTTCCCTCATTATTCAGAGCGAACAATCTATCTTACCGACGGCTGCGCAGACGTTAGCCGCTCTTCCGATCTTTATATTAATGAGCTGGCCAGAAACATCGCACCCGTCCGGATGACAGGGAATTACGGGGGAGAGGTTCTTCGGCGGGTTCGGGCGTTCAAGCCAGTGGACCCTCCACCTGCGTTATTCAATCCGGAATTTTCCCCGTACTTCCAGCAGGCGAGGGATACATATACTGGCCTGCTGCAGGGACATCCCCTCTCTTTTGCCGTGTTCCGCCAGGCTCCCTGGCACCACTACGGTCTTCTCGCACTCGAGCAGACGCAGCTTTCACTTAGGTCGCCGTTCCTGGACAATAACTTCGTGCGGACAGTCTTTAGGGCCCCGCAGTCCACGCTGACTAGCAATGACATTTCACTGCGCTTGATAGAGGACGGGAATCCAGCGCTGCGAAAAATTCGCACCGACCGCGGCCTTGCTGGGAGCCGCGACCCTATCTCCTCTGCGATGTTGCTTCAGTATCTTGAGTTTACTTTTAAGGCAGAATACGCGTATGACTACGGCATGCCCCAGTGGGTTTCGCGCGTCGATCATGCGTTCTCACCACTGCGCCTCCAACGACTATTCCTGGGCCGGCACAAGTTTTATCATTTCCGGGTGTGGTACCGGGATGCCCTTGCCGAGTACGTCCGGAGCATGCTGCTCGATTCGCGGACGCTGTCCCGCCCGTATCTGCAACGGCGCACGGTAGAAGGTTTGGTGCGAGGTCACCTGGACGGCGGCCTCAATTACACTACTGCAATTCATAAGCTACTCACTCTCGAACACCTGCATCGCCTCTTCATCGATTAGAGACGTGTCGCATCAAAAATTTCGCACTCTTAGCCACTAAATGCCTCCACAGATTGCATTGATTGTGTATGCCAGTGGGATCGCAGGTCTTTTCCTGCTCGATCGGGACCGCACGGTCAAGACGAGCAAAGCCCTTTGGATTCCGACGATCTGGCTGTTGATCAACGCTTCGCGACCTGTGTCTCAGTGGTTGCAGATTGGGCCAAATATTAACTCTCCGGACGCCTATCTCGACGGGAGTCCTCTCGATGCAGCGGTCTTCGGAGTCTTGTTGGCCGCGGGTTTGGTGGTGCTTGCCGGAAGAGGCCGGAAGGTTGGAACGATCCTGCGGGCCAATTTACCGCTCGTCTTGTTTTTCGGATACTGCGCCATTAGTACTGTGTGGTCCGACTATAGCTTTGTTTCTGCAAAGCGTTGGATTAAGTCCACCGGAGATGTCGTAATGGTCTTGGTCGTATTGACCGATCCTGACCGCTTATCCGCGATCAAGAGGTTCTTGACGCGAGCCGGATTTGTCTTACTACCTGTCTCGGTTTTGCTTATCAAGTATTATCCCGACCTGGGACGGAGCTACAACATCTGGACCTGGACGCCGGAGTTTAGCGGCGTCACCATGGGCAAGAACGGACTCGGGATGATCTGCTTGGTCTTCGGACTTGCATCCGTGTGGCGCCTACTTTCTGCCTCCCAGGAACGAAAAAGCAGGGAACGCACGCGGCACTTAATTGCTCATGGCTTAGTTGCAGCAAGCGCGGTATGGCTCTTGTGGATGGCCAACTCCATGACCTCGTTATTATGCTTCGTTATGGCAGGCAGCTTGATCGCAACAACCAGAATAGTCCGGCTAGCGCGCAAGTCAGCAGTAGTGCATCTTCTCGTGGCTCTTATTGTTTGTATTTCCGTCTCCATCCTGTTCCTCGGTGCTGGTGATGCGGCTTTGGAAGCAGTAGGAAGGGATCCGACCATTACTGGCCGGACGGACATCTGGAATATAGTCCTCGGATTAGTTCGAAATCCGTTGATTGGTACCGGTTTCGAGAGTTTCTGGCTTGGCGATCGCCTGCAGAAGGTTTGGGATGCTTACGTCGGCACCCACATCCAGGAGGCTCACAATGGGTATATTGAAGTCTATCTAAATCTCGGTTGGTTTGGGATCACGCTGCTCGCGGTCCTCATACTAACGGGGTATCGGAACGTAATTCAAGCGTTCCGGCGGAATCCTGATGTCGGCCGACTCCGCCTGGCATTCGTCGTCGCCGCAGTCCTCTATAGCTTGACCGAAGCTGGGTTCAGAATGATGTCCCCGATTTGGCTCGCCTTCCTCTTAGCAATAACGGCCGTACCGGTGGTTGCTGCGAAGAAGGCTCGTCCTCACTCTCCGCCAGGTGGGCTCCCTATTCCGCTGAGTGCTAGTTATGGTTTTGACGAAATGTTTCCTACTCAGTCAAGAAAAGAAGTTATATACAAATAATGAAGACCGCTTACCTCGTGTTTGCCTACAAGAATCCAAATCTTCTCGAGAGAGTAATAGGGCGACTCTCGTCCGAGAATTGCGCCTTTTTCACTCACATAGATAAAAAGGTCGCCATTGAGGAGTTTTCCAACATTCAAGGGGCGAACGTGTTCTTTAGCGAGGAGCGACTACCCGTGTATTGGGCCGAATTCTCCGGAATACAAGCAATACTCTTGCTGCTCCGGCAGGCGTTGCGAGGGCCCCAGAGTTACGACTATTTTGTTCTTCTAAGTGGGAGCGAATACCCGATAAGAAGTGGTAGATATATTCACAAATTCTTAGAAGAGAATCGCGGACAAGAATTCCTGAATATAGTGAAAATGCCAAATGAGGCAGCCGGCAAACCGATCTCGCGAATCAATACTCTGAGAATGCAGTCTAGTAAACCTTATCGCCGCTTCGCTACGAGGGTAATGGCGAAGATGGGTTTAGCACAGCGCGATTACAAAAAATACCTGGGCAACATGGAGCCCTACGCGGGCAATACTTGGTGGGCCCTAAGCAAGGATGCGTGCAAATACATTGTGGAGTTTGTGGAACGCAGTCCTCGGGTTGAGGAATTCTTCCAAAATGTGTTCGCTCCCGAGGAGACTTTCTTCCATACGATTCTTGGCAATTCTCCATTCAGGTCCCGAATCCGGCGGAATTTGGTCTATGAAGACTGGTCCACGCAAGGGGCCCACCCCGCCATGATTAACGACCAGCACGTACGGTTCTTCGAGGCCCATGAGAAAGTGGAAATTAACGACGTCTACGGATCAGGGGAGCTTTTATTCGCACGCAAGTTTTCTGACGATGGTTTAGACCTGTTAGAACGGATCGATGCCATGATAAAGCGCAAGGAAGGAAACTCTTTACGCCGAGCACAACCAACCGGCGCTTCAGAAGCTACATTGCCTGGGACCTTAACGATCCCATGAAATCGTCGCGAGTCGCCTAGTGCGCGTTATTTTCATAAAGTTATCCGGCCCCAGGCGAACCTCAAACCCATTGACCATGGCCAAACGCTAGCAGCCAATGGCCTTGCGCCGCCGACCAATGTACTTTCGAGCCCTTGAGCTCCCACCTGCTAGTGCGTAGGGTAAATGGAGTTAACCCGAAGTGAGCCAAAAGGGAAGCAGGGTAATGGGTGAGCTTCCTGACTCATTGAATTACGCTAGCGAGGTGAAATGAGACGCAAGAGTTCGTTGGCATCCCCCGTTTTCGCAGTTTTGCTTTGTCTTTCGGTGTATTCCCAAGCACAACTTTGGTCCGGAGTGCTTTCTTCAAGCCGTGCCGTCGATTGGTCATCCACCAACCCTGGCGTGGTAGGAGGGATTCCCTCTGGGAGTTGGACACAATGCGGTTCCACAATTCCGGCCTATTCAGGGAGTGCTGCTACCATCAATAATGCGATTTCTGCCTGTCCGGCGAATAAGTACGTTCAGCTTGGCGCCGGAACTTTTACTCTGACCAGCGGCATTAATATGCTCTCGAACGTGGCGTTGCGCGGTATGGGGGCAGACCAAACCTTTCTTGTATTTACGGGTTTTATAAGTTGCAACGGAGCAAATCCTGGAATCTGTTTTCTCGGAGACCCCATTTACTACGGTAGCGGTTACGTACAACCCGGAGGCTCGAACGCCGCTACCTGGACTTCCGGATACGCCCAAGGCACAACCTCGATTACCCTCGCGAATGTCGGCAGTATCGGTATTCACAATGGCTCGTACATTTACCTCGATCAAGCCAACGACGCAGGAGTCGGGCCCGATTTTTTTGTCTGTGGAGCGGCTTCTACCTGTGCCACCGAGGGTGGCACTTTCGGACGGGGCATCGGTGGCATAAGTCGTGGGCAGGTTCAAATCGTAACCGTCACCTCGGGCTGTAGTTCTACCTGTAAGGGCGCAGGACCATTCAACCTTACGATCAGTCCCGGTCTTTACTCCCCAAACTGGCGTAGCGGGCAAAACCCGGGCGCGTGGTTTCCCGCCGCGACGGTGACAAATTCCGGCATCGAGAACTTTTCTATTGATACGAGTGCCATCGCAAACCCCAGTTACGATCTTAAGGCAATTCAGTTCGACAATGCGGCGAACTGTTGGGTGAAAGGGATAAGAAGCATTCGCAATCCGGGAAGGCGAAGCCATATCGAGCTACAGAATTCTGCACACATTACGGTTCAAGATAGTTACTTCTACGGCGGCGGCACTGGGGGATCGGTTCAATACGGCATCGAATCCTTAATAAGCTCTGACAACTTGATACAAAACAACATTTTTCAGGCTACTGGCCCGATCATGATGGGTCCAGCGATAGGGACAGTTGTTGCCTACAATTTTACGATTAACCAGCCGAGCAGTCCTAACACGTGGAACTCGGCAATGATCTGGGAGCATGATGCCGGCGTCGAGTACACGCTTGTTGAAGGGAATATAGGACCTGGCCTAACGGCTGACAGCTACCACGGCAATTCCAATTTCAACACCCTATTTCGCAATCGGCTTACGGGGCAAGACACTGGAAAAAACCAGAACACGACCGCAGTAGCACTATGGGCTTACAATCGCTACCACAATATCATCGGTAACGTACTGGGGGTATCTGGCTACACATCTACTTACATTTCTAACCCCGGAGGCAATGGGACCACAGCGACCGTCTACGCTTTCGGCGATGGCAATGGAATAGCAAATGACCCTCTGGTCGCCACAACCACGATGCTGTGGGGGAATTATGACACCGTCAATGCGGCCAACCGCTTTGTGAGTTCCGAGATCCCGACCCGAATCAGCCCTTATGCCAATGCTGCACCAAGCAACAACAACAATCTGCCCGCATCGTTCTACCTTGCTTCGAAGCCCAACTGGTGGGGATCGATGGCTTGGCCCCCGATTGGGCCAGATGTAACTGGAGGCAATATTGGCGGCACGGGTGGCCACGCGTATCTAACCCCGGCAGCGACTTGCTTTCTGAATTCAATGGGTGCTCCGTCAGACGGCTCCGGTAATGTGCTAACGTTCAACGCCAACACCTGCTACCCAAGTTCTTCTGGTGGAACTAGTAACCAAGCTCCTCCGCCTCCTACAAACCTTACGGGGACCGTGCAGTAAGATCTCGAAGTTTGGAGCAGCGAAATCCAGATGGGTTTCGCTTCTCCGCTCAACATATCCGTCTGGTGGTTTCGTAAGCTTACACCTACATCACATCCTTAAGACTTGCCGTGACCAACCTCGGAGGTTGGACTACCGGCTCATTGGCATCGATCCCGCATGACCGTCATCAGCCCAACTAAAACGTTTCGCCTCTTCTTTCGCGCAAGCGAGTCCAAGGACCTACGTCACCGCAGGTTAGTTGGCATCATTCAGGGCGTTGTCGGTGGGTTGGGAAACAAAATCGTAGGAATGTTGGTAAGCCTTCTGTCGGTTCCTCTGACGATCCACTATTTGGGTCCGGAGCGATACGGCGCGTGGGTCACTCTTGGCTCTTTGCTGGCCTGGTTAAACTTGACTGATTTTGGTCTGGGCAATGGCTTTACCAACGCCGTCACAACGGCTGCCGCACAGGAACGTCCTGAACTCGTTCGGACACACGTCAGCAATGCCGTGCTACTGCTTTCGGCTATCGCTCTGACTACAGGAATAGCGGCAATCATAGTGTGGCCTTACATCAATTGGAGTTCATTGCTTGGTGTGAGAAGTTCTACTGCGCGGTCCGAGATCGGATACGCCGCCGCAGCTGCGCTCGCGATTTTCCTGCTACAGTTTCCGCTCGCAATTACTGGCAGGATATATCTCGCCTATCAGGAAGGCAGGATCGCCGGCTATTGGGGCGTTGCAAGCAACCTGCTGACGCTCGTGGCCATTATCATTGTTACAAGGACAAGAGGCGGTCTGGTCTGGCTCGTGATCGCCATCTCGGGAGCATCACTACTTGTCAACCTAGCCAGTACTCTGTGGGTTTTCTTTTATCACAGGCCTTTTCTGGCGCCCAAACTCAAGCACATAGACTTTCACTCGATGGGCGCTCTAAGTCAAATTGGCTCGCAATTTTTCTTGATCCAGATAATGGCGCTGGTCACGTTTCAGACGGACAACCTGGTCATCAGCCACTATCTCGGCGCTGCCCGGGTTCCGGAGTACAGTCTTACCTACAATTTATTTGCCTACACATCGCTTCCGCAGGCCATGCTGTTTTCTTATCTGTGGGCGGCCTATACAGAAGCTATCGCGCGCAAGGATATCGCCTGGGTCGCACGAACGTTCCGCTTGAATCTGGTCATCGGCCTTCTCTTCACCGGACTGACGGCTCTGATTCTCGCTACCTTCGTTAAACCCTTCATTGGTTGGTGGGCAAGTCACGCGGTCATTCCGTCGTCCGCTTTGGTCGCGTGGATGGCGGCGTGGAGCGTGATTAACGCATTGACGAGCCCCACAGCTTGCTTGTTGGCTGCGGCATCACATCTCCGTGCCCAAATCGTTTATTCCGGCTTGGCAACTGTATCGAACATCGTCCTCTCTCTGTATCTAGTGCAGCGCTGGGGCGTGAGTGGAGTGATTGCGGCCACGGTTATTTCCTACGCGCTATGGGTCTGTGTTCCCGTTTATGTCGATGCGGAGATATTGATTAAAAGGTTGCGGCATGCTGTGTAAACTCTGCAATCAGGTATCGGAGCGCATCTTCGAAAGGCGTTTACTGAAAAAATACGATGTCGCCTATTGGCAGTGCCGGAATTGCGAGTTCATGCAGACGGAGGAGCCGTACTGGTTGGAAGAGGCGTATTCTTCCGCGATCAGTGACTTGGATCTCGGTCCAGTAAATCGCGCGGTTACCGGTTCGAAAATGGTGGAGGGCGTGATCCTCGCTGGTTTCGACCCGAACGCCAAGTTCGTGGATTGGGGCGGAGGATACGGCGTTTTCACGCGGTTGATGCGCGATCTTGGCTACGATTTCTATTGGCGCGATCGATACTGCCAAAACCTGTTTGCGAAGCAGTTCGTGGCGGATGCCGGTTCGAAGTACGAATTGGTGACGGCGTTCGAGGTTTTCGAGCACCTTGTCGATCCAATGAGCGAGATCGAGAGCATGTTAGATCTTGCTTCGAACGTGTTCTTCACGACGTTGATACCGCCATCGCGACTGACGAATACTACCGAATGGTGGTATCTTGCGCTCGAACATGGGCAGCATGTGTCGATCTATTCCATTAAATCGTTGCGCTTTATCGCCGAGAAGTTCGGGCTTCATCTTAGTACGGACGGAACTATGACGCATCTCCTGTCGCGAAAACCATTTTCGAGCGTGGTGTTCAAAATCATCGCTCAGCATCACAAAGCGGCGTCGCTGGTGCGACGAATTCAACGCCGTAAGCTACGCAACCAGTCATTGCTCATGCAGGATTTTCGCGACGTCACAGGCTGGACTGTGTGAGAGTTGCCGTTTGGCACAACCTTCCCAGTGGTGGTGGTAAGCGAGCCTTATACGACCATGTACGAGGGCTCGTCTCACGCGGCCATACGGTCGAGGCATGGTGCCCACCGACCGCCGACCGTGAGTTTCTTTCACTTGAAACGCTCATTCCCGAACATGTCGTCGACCTCGCCTGGCCGGCTCGCCATAGTCGTTTCAACGTGTGGCAAATGGAACGATTGCTCGCAGCCATGGATGCCCACTGTCAAAAATGTGCCGATGAGATTCAACGCCTTGGATTCGACGTCTTGCTTGCCAACCCCTGTCAGTTCTTCAGGACCAGTCCGATCGGCCGCTACGCGAAGTTGCCAAGGGTCCTATACCTCCAGGAACCGTATCGATTGCTGTATGAGGCCTTGCCAAGTCTATGGTGGCTTGCCCGACCGGCGGAGAGTTTTTCTCCTTTTCGCCCGTCATCGTGGCGGTCCGCTGTCGGCGATTGGCGCCGGGTCCGAGGCTCACGCCTTCAAGGCCGAGAGGAAGTCAGAAATGCGGCTGCGTTCAATAGGATTTTGGTGAACTCATATTACAGTCGTGAGAGTGTCCTCCGGGCTTACGGGTTAGACTCGGATGTTTGCTATCTCGGGATCGACACCAGTAATTTTGTGGATCGAGGCCTTGCGCGTGAGGATTACGTTGTCGGTCTTGGCTCGGTTTCGCCTGAGAAGAATCTTAGCTTAGTCATCGAGGCTATCGGAGCGATGCCGACGCCCCGGCCAAGCCTCATCTGGGTAGGTAATTTCTCGAGCACCGAGTATCAAAAGGCCATGGTTGAACTCGCAAAAGCACTTGGTGTTGCGCTCGATGTGAGGGTAGGCATCTCCGATGACCAACTGATCGAAGTGCTAAATTCCGCATTTGTCATGGTCTATGCGCCGCGTCTGGAGCCGTTCGGTCTGGCACCCCTCGAGGCTAATGCCTGCGGGGTTCCGGTCATTGCCGTACGTGAGGGAGGCGTTCGGGAGACTATTCGGCATGAAGTTAATGGGCTGCTTGCCGACGCCAATCCGAGCGATCTCGCTCGTGCTATCGCAACACTTCGTGACAATCCAGCTTTGGCGCGACAGCTTGGGACGAATGGAAGTAGGTTGGTTGCCTCCGATTGGTCGCTAGAGGCCGCGAGCATCCGGCTGGAACAACGACTCTTAGGTTATTTGGGTCGCAATTAAAATCGAAAGGTCGGCCTTGCCGGGCCTGGTAGCTAATTTATGAAAACGCAGCGCCGAGCATTAATTACGGGAATCACGGGTCAAGACGGCTCTTACTTGGCAGAATTCCTATTGGAGAAGAATTATCGAGTTTACGGATTGGTTCGACGTAGCAGCACTATCAACTTTGAACGCATCAATCATCTTCAAGATAGAGTCGAACTGCTCCCGGGCGACCTTCTCGACCAGAGTTCGCTCATCACCGCATTGCAAAAATCCGAGCCCGATGAGGTTTACAATCTGGCTGCACAGTCATTCGTTCCCACATCTTGGAGCCAGCCAGTTTTGACTGGAGAGTTTACCGCTCTCGGCGTTACACGCCTGTTGGAGGCAATCCGGGTGGTGAACCCCGCAATTCGCTTTTACCAGGCATCCTCCAGCGAAATGTTTGGCATGGTGGAGTCATCTCCTCAGAATGAAGCGACACGTTTTTATCCGCGAAGTCCTTATGGTGTGGCAAAACTATACGGCCACTGGATCACGGTAAATGCGCGAGAGAGCTACGGATTGTTCACCTGTTCGGGAATTTTGTTTAACCATGAATCGCCCAGGCGAGGGATTGAGTTCGTGACCAGAAAGGTCAGCTACAACGTCGCGCGAATTAAACTCGGGCACCAGCAGAAACTAAAAATTGGAAACTTGGACGCTGAAAGGGATTGGGGATTTGCAGCGGATTACGTCCGTGCGATGTGGCTGATGATGCAACAGGATCAACCGCAGGATTACGTAATCGCCACTGGAGTGACTCACAGCGTAAAGGAGCTGGTCGAATTGGCATTTTCGCATGCCGGGATGGACTACCGAGATCATGTCGAGATTGACCCTGAGTTGCTCCGACCAGCAGAGGTTCATCATCTCCTGGGAGATTGCAGCAAAGCTCGGAGCGAGCTAGGTTGGAAACCTCTTGTGAGCTTCGAGGAACTCGTTCGAATGATGGTGGACTGCGATCTCGATCTTGTATCCAAGTCGCCGGCCATTGCGGCCTCAATTCGGGCGCGCTGAAGTCATTGTCGGAGTGACCGGACATACGGTTGGCCTTCTCGATTCTAATAACTGGCGGTACTGGATTTGTTGGAAAACATCTGGTCCAACTTCTCCTTAAGCAATCTGGCATCTCCATTGCCGTACTCTCTTCTGGTCGGAATTTCGCCGCAGACTCTCAAGTGCATCACTACCAAGCTGACCTGCGGAACGGCGACCACGTGGCCGGGATTGTGAGAGAAGTGAATCCAACCCATGTTTACCATCTCGCTGCCGTCTCGGCGATTGACGCTTCTTGGTCCGATCCGAAGCTCACCTATGAAATTAATTTTTGGGGAGCCCGTAATGTCTTCGAAGCTGCCGTGAAACTTCCTTCTGCCGCGAGAATACTGAATGTCAGTACGTCTCAGGTATACGGACGATCACGTGATAGGCTGACCGAATCTAGCCCTGTGGCTCCAGAAAGCCCCTATGCAGCAAGCAAAGCCATGTCAGAATTTTTGAGAATCGAATTTGGCAGCTTCTCCAGCGGCGGTGTTGTTACCGCGAGGCCCTTTAACCACTCGGGACCCGGCCAGTCCCCCAACTTTGTCCTAGCCGCAATGGCGAAGCAGTTCGCCGAGATGAGTTTAGGGTTGTCTCCGCCAAAACTCTCGGTTGGAAATGTCGCAGTAAAACGAGACTTTACTGATGTTCGAGACGTAGTTGTAGCGTATGCGCTGTTAATGGAAAAGGGGCGGGTTGGAGACATCTACAACGTATGCTCCGGTAGCACAGTATCTCTGTCCGACGTGATAAAGATGTTCGAGGCGGCATCAAACATTCGGGTCGACGTCGTGTCTAGCCCGAATAAAATCCGTCCAGGCGAAGCTGATGAGATCTGCGGCGATCCTCGTAAGATCACTTCCGACACGGGATGGTCTCCGAAAATATCGCTGCAGAAGACCATAGTCGATTTGCTGGATTACTGGCGATCACTACTGGGACCTAGGCCCAGCGCTGTACTCACCGGACTTTAAAATCATTGCGGCTTTAAATCTCAGGTTACGGTTCGTGCTCTGAAATAGCCTCCTACTCGCTGTCAAACAATGGACCTTGAAATAAATATGACTCCCGCGGCAAGGCTGATCGCCCTTTATCTTCCTCAGTTTCATCCCATTCCGGAAAATGATGATTGGTGGGGTAAAGGTTTTACGGAGTGGACGAATGTCGCAAAAGCGAAGCCATTGTTTAGTGGTCACTATCAACCACGATTGCCGGCGGACTTAGGCTTTTATGATTTAAGAATCCCGGAAGTTCGGGAAGCCCAAGCTGAACTTGCTCGAAACGCTGGTATCGAAGGCTTCTGTTATTACCATTACTGGTTTGACGGAAAGCGGCTCCTCGAACGCCCATTTCAAGAGGTTGTTTCATCAGGCAAGCCCGACTTTCCGTTTTGTTTGTGTTGGGCCAATCAAACTTGGTCAGGAATATGGCACGGAGCTCCTAATCGGATTCTTATTGAGCAAACATATCCGGGCACTCAAGACAATCGTAAACATTTTCTAGCGCTCCGAGATGCATTCCTGGACAAGCGTTACCTGTGCGTGGATGGACGCCCCATCTTCGTCGTCTTTCGTCCGACTGAATTTCCCGGTGTGGCAAACTTCACCCACGAATGGCAAGAGTTGGCTCTTCAGAACGGGCTGCCCGGAATGCATTTTGTCGCCTATTTGTTCCCCAAGGAATCGACCTGGGACTACAGCTCAAGAGGTTTTAGCAGCTGCGTCGTAGTGAGCTCTCTAAAAGTGTTTGGTGAGTCGGCGCGCGATATGTTTCCTGCGTTTAATGGAAATGGGGCGCGAAGGAATCTTAACGATATCCGCACGGCGAACGCCGATGCTCTCAAAGGGGAATTAAGCCAATGGTTGTGGCGACGTTATCGAAGATCGCTTGGACAGTTCGATAACGTCAGGCTCTATCGGCACGCGCGCCCGTTCCTGCTCGACGGATGTACCGAGCAAGCAACTGTGTATCCTGCTGTGACCCCTAATTGGGATAACACACCCAGATCCGGCATACGGGGCAGCGTGCTGCACGAATCCACTCCCGATCTTTTTCGGATACATTTGCGGGATGCCCTGACCTTAGTGCGGTCTCGCACTATGAGCCAGCGGTTGGTTTTCATCAAATCATGGAACGAGTGGGCCGAGGGAAACTACTTGGAGCCGGATCAGAAGTTTGGACATCAGTATCTTGATGTCGTGCGTGAGGAATTAGCGCTGCTGTAACCTAGCCTTGCACATCTTTTGTCAATGAATCCACAATGGAAATAGTTTCAATTCTTATCCCAGCGTTTAATGCTGAGGAATGGATCAGCGAGACGATTCAGTCTGCGATTTCACAAACGTGGGAGCGAATTGAAATTATCGTCGTGGATGATGGCTCAACCGATCGAACTCTCGCCGTCGCGCGACAATTTGAAAAAGACGGAATCAGAGTTATCACCCAAGAAAACCAAGGCGCCGCGGCGGCGAGAAACGAGGCATTCACCCTTTGCAAAGGCGACTACATTCAGTGGCTCGATGCCGATGACCTTCTGGCTCCTGACAAAATCGCAAGTCAGATGAAAGTGTTAAACCAAAATATCAACAGACGTACGCTGCTCTCGGCGGCATGGGGCAGGTTCACGTATAGCCGACATCGGGCGCAGGTCCGTCCCGACGCGCTTTGGTGTGATCTGTCTCCAGCAGAATTTCTTTTGCGAAAACTTGGACAGAATCTTTATATGCCGAATGCAGCCTGGCTTGTGAGTCGAGAGCTGACTGAAGCTGCGGGGCCGTGGGACGTCAATATGTTTGTGGATGACGATGGCGAGTACTTCTGTCGCGTTCTTCTCGCCAGTGACGGCATTCGATTCGTTCCCGACGCGAAAGTATACTACCGAGATTCAGGTCCGGGCAGCCTTAGTGACATTGGAAAATCTGATAAGAAAATGGATGCCCAGTGGCGCTCAATGCAACTGCACATGGATTACCTTCGATCATTGGAGGAGAGTCCCCGTGTCCACAGCGCATGCGTAACGTATCTGCAGAACTGGTTAATGTACTTCTACCCAAATAGGCTCGACCTCGTTAAGCAGGCACATAATATGGCCGCAGCATTCGGAGGCAGTCTGACCTGTCCTCGTTTTTCATGGAAGTATTCCTGGATAAAGACACTCTTTGGGTGGGATCTTGCGAAAAGGGCAGAGAAATTGCTGCCGGGCATCAGATGGTCGTGGCAAAAATTTTGGGACAGGTTGTTACTTCACTTTGAAAATCGAAACCTAGGCGTGAATTCAAGGGAGTGAGTTTGACGCGGACGCTCGTCGCTGGTCTACGGCCAGTCTACCGGGTTTGAGCAGCGGGCAATATTGTGTACTTAGCGCAAAAAGTTCGAAATAAGTTACGCGCATTGGTTCAGTGTTATGGGACTGAAAATCTCAAGAGTCATTTGTGGAATTCTGAATTTTCTCGAGGGCGATGGGACTGCCTCGAGGCAACCCCGAGCGATTGTGTCTATCCCTACATCGAAAAATACGCCAATAACGGAAGCATCCTTGATCTGGGGTGCGGCTCGGGTAGCACCGGGAATGAGTTGGCGGAGAATTCATATCAGGATTACACAGGGGTTGACATCTCGGACGTTGCGGTGAGCAAGGCGAGAAAAAGGACAGAAGATAATGGACGAGCCGCGAAGAGCCGGTTTTTCCAGTCCGATGTTTTTAGCTATGTTCCGAGTCAACAATTTGACGTCATACTGTTTCGGGATTCCATTTATTACATTCCTCGAATAAAAATCAAATCGATGCTAGATCGATATTCGAAGTATCTGAAGCACGACGGTGTTTTTGTCGTGCGGATGTGGGACGGGAATCACAAGCACAAACCCATTGCCGATACGATAGAAAGCACCTTTGAGATCGTTGATAAACATATATCCACGCAACCCAATGCGGTAGTAATTGTCTTTAGGCAGGGGAGTAAGAATGGCTAGCGTGACAGTAGCTGCGGGAGAACAAAAAGAAATCCGGAAGGAACAGGCGGATTTGAAGTCCCAAATATATGAGTCGATTCGCCGGCTATCCGACTGGTTGGAGAAGAATGACTACCGAGGCTATGACACTTTCGACGGCCTTAGCGCAAGGTTCCTGCGTCCGCTGACGTTCGAAAACAAGTTTCTGCGCATTGCGCTTCAGCAGGGAGTACGGCGGTTCCCCATCAATCTTCGTCCTATGGTCGGGGTTGCCAAGAGTCATTCCACCAAGGCCATGGGTTTTCTTGCCCGGGGGTTTATACGTTTGCATCAGGCTACCGGAGATAACGCTTGGCGTGAAAAAGCGGAGTTTGCGCTGAAGTGGCTGACCGACAATCAATCCACTGGTTATAGCGGAGCCTGTTGGGGTAACCATTTTGATTACCAATCGCGAAGTGGCTATGAGAAAAAGTACTCGCCATCGGTAGTGTGGACATCGCTAATTGGGCACGCATTTCTGGATGGCTATGAACATTTCCACAACGACCGTTATCTCGAGGTTGCGGTCAGCGCATGCCGCCACATCTTGCACGATCTCGGCACGACTCGAGAAGACTCCCCGTGCATTAGGTATTTCCCAACTTCAGTCCATGAAGTCCACAACGCCAATACGCTGGGGGCCAGCCTGCTCGCACGCACTTATTCTTATACCGGCAACGAAGCTTGGCGCGCGATGGCGGAAAAAGCAGTTGAATATACTGCACAACATCAAAGACCCGATTCCTCCTGGTACTACGGCGAGGCGGCCAATCTCCGCTGGGTTGATAACTTCCATACCGCGTACGTTCTGGACTGTTTTAAATATTATGCCGCGGGCACAGGCGATAATCGCTTCGACAAACAACTAACATCGGGATACGAATACTGGAAAAGGACGTTCTTTTTGCCGAATGGGACTCCGAAATACTACAATTCCAAAACGCTCCCGCTCGATATCCAGTGCTGTTCCCAGGCAATTGACACGCTTGTCTTTTTCCATGACCGTGATCCCGAAAGTTTGCCGTTGGCGGTAAAAGTTGCGGAGTGGACGATTGGGAACATGCAAGACTCGAGCGGATTTTTCTACTACCGCCGTTACTCTTCATGGCTGGTAAACAAGACCCCCACCCTGCACTGGGGACAGGCGACCATGATGTCGGCGCTAAGCGCGCTTTACAAATTGTTGTGATCCGTGAATTCGTTTCCCATCGACATTTTTCATATATGACTCAAACCATCCGACTATGTTTTCGCAGGAGGCTGGCCAGAGCCCACGCGTGAAGCTCATTGAAGCATTGGAAGTGTTGCAGCGTCCCGTTAAGGATAACGCTTCGCAGGTGAAGATATTTTTGGCGGTCGGTTTTATGCCCCTTCATTTGCAAACCTTCCTGGGCGCTGAATTAAGGGCACTTTTCCCTGAAGAGCGCATCGACATCGAAGTCGGGGTTTTTGGCGATTTGTGTGGAAGCGTAGAGCGCCTAAAGCCATTTGAGATGGACTCTATCGCTGTGGTGGTCGAGTGGAGCGATCTTGACGCGCGTTTGGGTGTTCGTAGTCTGGGGGGGTGGCGGCCAGAGCACTTGACGGATATCGTCGAGTCTGCTGCAAGGACAAAGGACCGTTTGGAGCGCGGGCTCAAGGCACTCTCCGAACGTGCTCCGGTAGTTGTTTGTATGCCAACACTGCCGCTTCCTCCGATGTTTTGGACGCGGCCCGCACAAGCTGGGTCGGCGATGTTACAACTCCAGCTAGTGGTCGCCTCACTGGCGGAGTCTTTATCTCAAAGCAATGGCCTTCGGATCGTTAATTCGCAACTTCTAAATGAAACTTCCGCCCCGAGTGAGCGGTATGACTTGAAATCAGATGTCATGACAGGATTTCCCTACTGCCTTCGTCACGCTTCCGCCGTCGGAAAAAGTCTTGCTGACTTAGTGCGTAATCCATCACCCAAGAAGGGATTGATCACTGATCTTGATGACACTCTGTGGGCCGGCATCGTAGGCGAGGATGGAGTCGATGGAATCTCCTGGGATCTGAACAGCCACACTCACATGCACGGCCTCTTTCAGCAAGTCCTGGCTTCGTTGGCGGGCGCTGGTATATTGGTTGCCGTTGCGAGCAAGAACGATCCTGCCATTGTGGACCGCGCCTTTGAGAGAACCGACTTACTGCTGACGAGGGCCAGCATATTCCCGCTTGAAATTCATTGGTCTCGCAAATCGGAATCAGTGCAGCGCATCCTTAAGACTTGGAACGTAAGCGCAGATTCGGTGGTTTTTGTTGATGACAACCCAATGGAGATCGCCGAGGTCAAGGGCGCTTTTCCGGAAATGGAGTGCATCCTCTTCCCCAAGAATAACTATCAAGGCATCTGGGATTTGTTCAAACATCTGCGAGTTCTCTTCGGAAAGCCATGCCTCACGGACGAGGACACAATCCGGCTACACAGTGTCCGAGAATCTGGCGCATGGCGAGATATAGATCTTTCTTCCGGTAGTTCGTCGGATGATTTCCTCAGGGCATCGGACGCTTCGGTCGTCTTTGATTCCACCCAGTCATGGGGAGACCTCAGAGCATTCGAGCTAATTAACAAGACTAATCAGTTCAATCTCAATGGCAAACGGTTTACTGAGACGGCCTGGCGAGCTTTTTTTAGCGAGCCCGCGGCATTTCTTCTCACGGTCAGCTACAAAGATAAGTTCGGACCTCTGGGAAAGATCGCTGCGATCGTTGGGAAAGCTCATGGACGCACTCTTTGTGTTAATAGCTGGGTGATGAGCTGCCGCGCTTTTTCGCGTCGAATTGAACACCAGTGCTTAAAGTACTTGTTCGAAAATTTCGAGGTTCAAGAAATTGCGTTTGATTACGAACCTACGCTCCGCAATGGCCCATTACAGACATTTTTTGAGGAATTGAATGGGAATACGCCCACAGAAGGCTTTACGCTCTCGAAGGGAAAATTTGAAGCCAATGTCCCTCTATTATTTCATCGAGTAGAAGGGATAGTGCGTGTCTGAGCGAGACGACCGTTTAGTTCGCTGCTTCGCTTCTGTATTTCACGGGCTCACTCCGGATGAAATTCGCTCAACCAGCGACGAGTCGGTAGGAACCTGGGACTCTCTAACTACGGTCACGCTAGCCGCACTAGTTCAGGAAGAGTTTAACGTTGAGATTGACGCGGAAGTTCTTTCCCGGTTGGATTCCTTTGAGGCGTTTCGAGGGTACCTCGCCGATTTACACCAGGACAAGGAATAAACGAAATCCATGAAAGAAGGCTTGCTGCGAGGGCTCGGTAACCGCATATTACAACACCTGGCTAGGGTCCTACCTGGAGCGCAGAGCCTTAGGGTAAAGCTGCATCGAGCCCGAGGGGTTCAGATTGGCAAAAACGTCTGGATTGGGTACGACGTAGTTTTGGATACATCTCGCCCATTTCTGATTACGCTCGAAGACGGTTGCACGATTAGTATGCGCGTCACCGTTGTCGCACATTTTCGGGGCTCGACCGGCGTCAAGATTGAACAGGATGCCTTTATCGGCCCCGGGGCAATAATACTTCCGAATGTCGTGGTTGGCCGCGGAGCCGTGGTGACAGCCGGAAGTGTTGTAACTCGCTCAATACCTCCCATGACGATGGTCCAGGGAAATCCCGCAGTCCCAGTTGCGAAATGCGGCGTTCCACTTATCGCGAAATTCACGGTCAAAGAATTTTCCAAGCATCTCCAGCCAATTTCCTCCCGCGGCGTAGCCTCGAAACGACACATTAAACCAGAAGTTGACCTCGAGAAAAAGAGCGAACCTTGAGACTCGTTGTTCCATATCTCGGAACCCCGCGACCGGCGGACCTTCGATTGATTCGGCTTGCCGACTTTCTCGGAGTAGGTGCGGACTCAGTTCCTTTGGAGAAGCAAGCTGGAGGAGACGCAAAGTATCTTTGCGATGTATTTCCTACTGAGGGTTCGTGCTTAGTCGTGAACCCGAAAGTCATTCAGGAATGGATCGGGGAGCACCAACTGTCGGACTTTGTATCTTCCCTTGTATCACGCTTCTCGTACGTGTTGGTCCATGCACCTTGTCCAGACCGTTTCGACGATAGTTTGATCGCCGCGTTATCAAAGGGCGAGTTTCAATCTGTTCGACGAATAGATTCCGTCGGTGTGTATGAGGTAGCTATCGATTCCAGAGATATCTGCGGCGCGTTTTCAGGACTTTCGTTTGGTCCCACAAATCCAGCGAATGATCTTGTTTTCTCTTCCGGTGGTACAAAACCCGCGGTAGAAAAACTTATCTCGATAAGCGGCGAAGCTTTCATGGCAAGGATGAAATGGAAGAAGGCGGAGATTCTGTTTCTGGGAAGCGTGGACGTCGCAGACTTAAGCCGGGAAGTGGGAGACGCGCCACTGACAGACTATTTTTCACAGATATTGCCCGCCGCGATGGCCTTGAAGCATATCTTTGGGAGGGAATGCTGGAATCCCGGCGAACATCACGCTTCGATCATCGTTGACGATCCACTGCTGAGACGAAAATACGGCTTTTTGGATTTTGAGTTTCTCCTCAGTCTCATGAAGCAACATAATTTTCATACCGAGATCGCGTTCATTCCCCGCAACTTTCGCAGAAGCTCTAAGCGCATGACCCGGATGTTCAGGGAGAATGCCGATAATTTCGCCCTTTGCTTTCACGGAAACGATCATCTGAGCGCCGAGTTTGCTTCAACTAATACGGCCCTTCTCGACACGATGCTGCAAATCGCCGAACGACGGATGAATCACCATCGCATGCTGACTGGCGTGGAATGTGATCGCGTGATGGTATTTCCCCAAGGGAACTTCTCAGTCGAAGCGATGTCCGCCTTGAGATCGCGAAACTTCGATGCCGCAGTAAATACTGTCTCGCACCCTAAGGGGAAAGCAAGCTGCTTAACCATTGCAGAGCTCGCGCAGCCCGCCGTAGTCCGGTACGGAGGCTTCCCATTATTTCTTCGTAAGGACAGCCAACACACCCAGAGTCAAGATATTGCCTTCAACTTGTTCTTCGGAAGACCAGTGCTGGTTGTTGAGCATCACCATGTTTTTCAACATCCGGAAATCTTGACGGAAGTCGTTACCAGAATCAACTCGATGAAGCCAAAAGTGAATTGGTCAAGGTTGGCAAGCGCAGTAGCCAATTCCACTCTGAGCCGACTTGAATCCGATGGCACACATAGCGTTCGCGCCTACTCGGGTACCGTACAAGTTGTAAATAAATCGACTTCTATCGAGCGTTTCGTGGTGGAATGGACACAGCGACATGGCGATCGAGTTGAGAAAGTGCTTGTGAACGGTAAGTCCCATCTGAACTTCGAAACGGATGATATCGGAACCCGAATTAGACTAGATTTAGCTCCGGGTAGGCACACCATCTCGTTACTTAATCAACTCACCGACGTCCCAATTCGGAGCCTGGGCTTCCGCTGGAGCTTCAAAGCGTTTATGCGACGACGCCTCTCGGAGGCCAGGGACAACTACCTTAGTAAGAATCCTCAAGTTCTCGCAGCCGCTCAGATTTTACAGAAGCGCTTCCTGCACTAATGAACTTTTGTGGGGGCTTCTAACGTTTGCCATTAGCGCGTTGATATGTTTCTCCCGCTTTGAAAAGAACCGGAAAGGGATAACTAGGAACGCGACCCAAATAAGAATTAGGGCGAACTGCGGAGGCTCAGGTGCAGCCGTGATCAACAGCACTCCGTCGTGATTCCCTAATATAAAAGTGGGATTCTCGGGCGTCCCGCTGAACAATGGGGCGGTGAAGCTGGTCAATAACATTGTGTCGCAGAAAGGATCTTGCGTAGTGTCAGAATTGCAGAACATATCAAACCTGTACGGATCGCCGGGTTCAGCATAAAAGACAATTAAATAAGGAACGAACCTGCTGGAAGGTGCACCGATAGCTGTCCACACGGGAATAGGGCCTATTCCCAGATCGTAACCATCCACGTGACTCGGCGGAGGACTGGCGGGGAGGGTAAAGCTCCAAGTAAAGTTGGTCCAGCCCGGCGCGAAAACAAAGTTGTCCATCGGAACCGAATCCGCAAGACAGATCCCGGAGAACAGGACGATGGCAAACGCTGCAGCAACCAAACGTCGCGGCCTCATAAAAATAATCTCCACCAAAATTTAACAATATACTCTGTCTGAGGCCCTTTCAAAAAACTTTTAGCACGCTCATGACTTCCAACCCAAACTCGAAGCCTTGTAAGGTCTTGATGTTGATCGAGAACCTTTCGTTTCCGTGGGATCGCCGCATGCGGCATCTTGCGACGGCGCTGCAGCAGGCAGGGTATGAGGTTCGCATTATCTGTCCAAAGGGCGAAAAGCAGGATCGTAGCAGTTTCGAAATAGTCAGCGGAATAAAAGTCTATCGGTATCCCATGGGGTACCAAGCGAGCAGCGGTTTGGGTTACGTGGTTGAGTACTCTTGGGCGTTTCTTTGCGCGGCTTTTTTGTCTTTGGTGGTTTTGATTCGGGACGGCTTCGACATTATCCATTCTGCGAATCCGCCAGATATGTTTTTCCTGCTTGCGTGGCCATACAAATTGTTGGGAAAGAAATTTGTTTATGACCAACACGATGTTTGCCCTGAACTTTACGAGTCAAAATTCGAAAGGCGCGACTGGCTTTACCGAATGCTGTTGTTATTTGAAAGGAACTCGTATCGCTCAGCGGATTTGGCTTTAGCTACTAACCAGTCTTACTACGACATTGCAAAGGAACGCGGCAGACTGCCGGAGCATCGTCTGGCGATCGTTAGAAATGGCGTGGACACAACTTATTTTCACCGTGTCTCTCCGCGCCCAGACCTCAAAAGGAATTTCACGTACATGGCTTTGTACCTTGGGGTCATGGGAAAGCAGGACGGAGTCGACCGGGTTATCCAGGCTGCGCAGCACGTTGTTCATACATACGGCCGAAAGGATGTTTTGTTCTTGATGGTCGGAACCGGCGAATCCTGGAACAAACTGCGACAACTAGCTCGCGACCTACACGTAGACGACGTCGTGCACTTTACTGGGCGCATTTCGGATGAAAGTTTATTTGAATACTTGTCGACTGCGGATGTCTGTCTAGCGCCCGATCCACCGGACCGCATGAATCAGCTATCCACGATGACCAAGATCTTAGAGTACCTGGCCTTCCAACAACCGATTGTTTCATTCGATCTGCTGGAGTCCCGCCGGTCCGCTGGGGATGCCGCTCTATACGTGGAAAGGGAAGACCCAAAGCTTTTTGCTGAAGCTGTCCTCGAACTGATAGATGATCCTTCACGCCGAAAGCGGATGGGCCAGATCGGGCTAGACCGCTCCGAAAACCTGATCTCATGGAATCAGTCGAGAGCGGCGTTATTAGAGGCTTATTCGCGACTGAGCGGGTACCGGGTAGAGTCGATTGGCGTCTCCGAACAAGCGCCAGTAGCCCTGGGAAAATCTAATGCTCGCTAATGATACTGCCGTGCTCCAGGTCTATGAAACGGATCCGATGTTGGATCCGCGATGGGAAGAGCTGGTGCGCAAGCATCCGCGCGCGTCAGTTTTCCATTCTTCACATTGGCTGAAGGCATTGCGCCGTACCTACGACTACGAACCATTTGTTGTCACCACCTGCTCTCCCGACACTGAGCTTACGAATGGACTGCTATTCTGCCGCGTAAGGAGCTGGCTCACGGGAGACCGTTTGGTCTCTTTGCCGTTTTCTGACCATTGCGAGCCACTAGTCGATAGCGCCGACGAACTCAGTTGTCTACTAATGGAAATGCAGCATAGGGTGGACCAAAATACGTGGAAGTACGTAGAAATCAGGCCGACTTTATTCGAACCTGGTATTGAAACCGGTATGGGAAAGGCCGGGGCGTATTTTTTTCATCGTTTGAAATTAGAAGGGAAGAGCTCTGTAGAGTTATTTCATAGCCTCCATAAAAACTGCGTTCAGAGAAAGATTCGGCGCGCGGAGCGAGAGGGCCTTCAATACGAGGAAGGGAGATCAGAAGAGCTTCTCCGGAAGTTCTACCATCTTCTTTTGTTGACCCGGCGGCGGCAAGGGCTTCCGCCTCAGCCACTGGCGTGGTTTAGGAGCCTGGCGGAAAGCTTCGGCAACACCTTAAAAATTCGGGTTGCGTCGAAGAACCAAGTGGCGGTTTCCAGCATCCTAACCATCTCGTTCGGAAGGACGATGACGTACAAGTATGGCTGTAGCGATGAAAACTTGAACAAGTACGGCGGAATGGCCTTCTTGATGTGGAAAGCTATCGAGGACGCCAAAAATAGCGGGTTAGATGGACTTGATTTGGGCCGTAGCGACGTTAAGAATGAAGGACTAGCCGTATTCAAAGACCGGTTGGGCGCGTCACGGTCGTTGATGAATTACTGGAGGTTTCCAAAAAATGATTCGCCGGGCGAGGCAGGATGGAAAACGCGATTTGCCAGGCAAGTCGTCTCAATCGCCCCGGATTCTTCGTTGGCCGCAGCCGGAAACCTTCTCTACCGCCACTTCGGTTAGCGAGTTGCCCCGATTGCGTCATGCGGGCGTAGCAGGTTTGAAATCGTCCCGAGTAGGTTCCGAAATTCCAACAAACGAAATGGATCGTTCCTTAGCAGAATACTATCGGTATCCCGAGAATTTAGTGCGAATCGCCCAGAAAGAAAATCCTTCTCGGGCTAAGGGATTTTTCCGCTTCGGAAAGGATTTGGTCTGTTACGGCAGGTGCGCCGGTGTTGTCTCCAACTCGCCCAAGGGAATCCTTTTCGATGCGTTGAAAAAAACATGTGTGGAATCTGGAACGACATTTCTGCCCTTTGATCTCGCGGAAGTTGTCGACAATCTGCGTTACGAACTCTATACCGAGGACATACCGGGCGGTTCATTTAGCAGTCCCGCTCTCGCGAGGATCTATTACTTCCTCCGCCCGATTTTGCCGATTGAAGTGCGAAAGCATCTGCAAAAGGCCGGACTAAACGGATGGCGTGATTTGCGCTTCCCTCACTGGCCCGTCGATCGCACCGTGGACACTTTGTTCGAGAAGGTTTTGGCTCAAACATTACGCTCCGGCCAGACCCACGAGATTCCCTTCATTTGGTTTTGGCCTGATGGCGCATCCAGTTGCGCAATTATGACTCATGACGTGGAAACAGCGTCCGGACGGGACTCATGCCCTTCTTTGATGGACATAAATGATTCGTTCAAAATCCGCGCGTCCTTCCAGATCGTGCCCGAGAAGCGCTACGAGGTTTCCGACAGCTTTCTTAATTCAATTCGCGATCGCGGATTTGAGATCAATGTTCAAGATTTGAATCATGACGGCCAATTGTTTAGGAGCCACCGGGAATTCCTTGAAAGGGCGGCCAAAATAGATGTTTATCGGAAACAGTTTGGGGCTGAGGGTTTTCGGGCGGCAGTACTTTATAGAAATCAGCAGTGGTATGACGCGCTAAAGTTCTCTTACGATATGTCGGTTCCGAATGTTGCCCACCTAGATCCCCAACGCGGGGGATGTTGCACAGTGATGCCTTATTTCATCGGAGACATTTTAGAGTTGCCGGTCACTACAACCCAGGACTATTCGCTCTTTCACATTCTGAATGACTATTCGATCGATTTGTGGAAGCAGCAAACCGAGCTGATCATGGAAAAACACGGGTTGATGAATTTTATTGTGCATCCGGATTACATCACCGGCGCCCGCGAGCAGAGTGTGTACAAGGAATTGCTCACCTACTTGTCGACGCTACGAGATGAAGGAAATGTGTGGATACCAACCTCGTCGGAGGTAAATCGCTGGTGGCGACAACGCCGGGAAATGAAGCTGGTTCCCGAGAGTGATGGATGGAGAATTGAAGGGGAAGGGAACCAGCGGGCCCGAATCGCTTACGCCAGCGAGCATGATGGGCATCTCGTCTATTCGTTAACTCCGCAGAGTCAAAAGCAAAAAATGGAAGAAATTAGAAATTCCTCTTAAGTGGCGGCGTAGCGAGTTGTTGCAACCCAGCCTAAACCCGCCCGCCCAAATCCTTCCGAGTAAATTAACACTCCGCCTCAACTTCCTCTCGCTTTTCTTTCCCAAATATCATTCTGTTCGCTGCCGGGGATTTTTCTGTCCTCCGAGAATGTCGCGTTCTTCTTCTTCCAAACCCTACATGCGTCCAAAATTCCATTCCGCCGACTTGCCCCTACCTAAAAGGGGAGCCTTATACAGGGAAGTCTTCGACCCAACTGTAGGGTAGAGTCAGAGCAACTCTTCGGTGGCAACCTCGATCGTGATTGCCAGTTCGACTCCCACTCGCTTCCGCCAATTTTTTTCAATAATCCACGCAGCCCTTGATAGGGTGCCCCACATCATCTGTGAGGCGTTGAAATAACCTGTGTTTTAGCTGCCCCTTCTCATTTCTTGGAGTAACGCGTCGCAACTCCTCAAGCACCCCGGGAGCTAGCCGAGCGTAAACCAAGTCATTTGTCAGATGGCCTATATATTGGGGCTTTTTAATACTTCCGGTATATGCAATGTTGCGCAGTCTAAACATTTTCACGATAGAACTCTCCCGGGAAAGTCTTTACCCATTTGCGGAGTTCCTTCGCGACGAACTCTTCCCAAATTTTTGCAAGCGCATCTCGTGCTCGGTCTGCTTGGTATCCAGTATCCTCATCAACCAACGCAACAATTCCGACCCGGGCGAAGCCGCGCACCAAAATCTCGCATTGTTTTGCTACGTGTTGTTGTTTTTCGGTCAAAGAACCTTGCTTTCGGGCTTCCAACACAGCATCACAAATATCCGCCAAAAGGGTAGCTTCATAGCCAAGTGTCCTCCTTCCGTCTGGAGTTCTAAACTCTATTGGAACTAAGGTCCCGGGCTTTAACCTCTCTGAAGTGAATGGTTCGAGGCGATCTTGGGTGGCAAATTTGACCATTCGGTCCTGACCATGACTCGATCCTCCGGGCGTCATTCCAAGCGCAGTGATCATTCCTCTTTGCCCCAATACCCGACGGCCATCTTCCAAGACAAAACATGGAATCTCAACTTCACCAATTCGCAATGGGCTATCAGGAGAACCGTGAGTGGCTTGTGCTACCTCCTGTGTTTTCCCTGTCTTCTTCCATCGAGCCTCAATTGCGCCAACAGCGATTACGCGCTGTCTCATTCCACGTATGCCCACGGTGATGCTGCCCGGCTGCAGTTCTGGGACAAATAGGAACTTTATCCGTCTAATACTCGTAAACTGGTCTATGCGGCGATTTGTGGACAGCTTCGGCCAGGTCATCGGCGCCATATGGGCGCACAAACTTCGCTCCTTCCTCACCATGTTTGGAATCGCATGGGGGGTCGGATCGCTGCTGCTCCTGGTTGGACTAGGAGAGGGGTTTCGCGCGGGAACCGAGAAGAGTCTGGCAGGTTTCGGCGAAGATTACATGCAGATCTACAACGGCCGCGTGCCGGCGGTTGGCGGCAGCCAGCTTTCTTCCCGCCAGTACTACCTCGACTATCAAGACTATCTGGACATTCGCAATTCGCCCTATGTTCGCAATGCCGCGCCAATAGTCAACCGCAATGACCTTCGCCTGGTAAGCGAGTGGGGCAGCAGCAATGGCTACGTCGATGGCTCCGAGCCGCAGTTCTATGACATCCGCTACCAACCACTTGGCCAGGGGCGCTGGCCGAGTTGGGCCGACGAACAGCAGCGCAACAACGTCTGCGTCATCGGCACTGAATTCGTGCGCCTGTTGTTTCCCGGCCATCCGGTACTGGGCGGCAGGCTCCTGATCAATGGCGTTCCCTTCCAGGTAATCGGAACCATTCAGAGCATTGGCCGCGGCAACAACAACGACCAGAATATGCGGCTGGTCATGCCGTACTCCACCATGGCGACCTACTTCCCGACGCAGGGGGACGGCAACTCCAAGGCGATCAAGTATGTGGCCTACCAACCGATTACTCGAGAGCAGCACGAGCAAGCGAAGGAAGCCGTCCACGTCATTGTGGCCAGAAATCACCACTTCGATCCCGAGACGCCCGATGCGTTTGACGAATGGGATACCGTCGAAACCGCTGAGATGGTCGGCAAAATCTCCAATGCCATGGATGTATTCCTGGGAGCGGTCGGTTTGGTGACACTCGCTTTGGGGGCCATGGGAGTTGTGAACATCATGCTGGTCTCTGTGGCGGAGCGCACCCGCGAGATTGGTCTGCGCAAGGCCCTGGGCGCTACCCGACGGAGTATCCTGTTCCAGTTCTTCCTGGAAGGGCTGATGCTTACGGCAATCAGCGGCGGCATTGGAGTGGCGGCGGCATACGGGGCGACCAAGCTTTTCGGGCTGGCACCGCCGATTGATGGGTTCGAACTGCCACACATCTACCCGGCGACCGCCGCACTGGCCATGGGAAGCCTCGCGGCGGCAGGCATCATCGCTGGACTTTTTCCCGCCCGGCGGGCAGCCTTGCTGACGCCGGTCGAAGCGCTGCGTCAGGAGTAGCACCGGAGTAGCCCCAGGACTAGCCAGGAGTAGCCGATGATCCTCGCGAAAGACGTGCTCTCCGAAGCCTATGATGCACTCCGGCAAAACCGCCACCGTAGCGCGATCACTATATTGGGCATGGCCTGGGGAATCGCCACCGTAGTGCTGTTACTGGCTTATGGCACGGGTTTTTCAACCGCCATCGTCAGCATATTTAAGTCCTTTGCCAGCATGCAGGCCATGGGCATTGCGGGCGGGCGCACGTCGATGCAGGCCGGCGGAAACAAAGCTGGTAGCGATGTCCGTTTGACCAACGACGACATTGACCGTCTTGTAACCAATGTGCCGCAAGTCATCCGCATATCTCCGGAATCGTTTATTGACACCCCTGTCAGCTACGAGGGGCGCTCTTACACTTGGAGTGTCCATGGCGGCAATTCCAAGTTGCCGGAGATTCAGAACCTGCAAGTGGATGTCGGGCGTTTCTACAGCGCCGAAGATCTTCAGATGCGCGCGCGGGTATGCGTAATCGGCTCGGAATCCAAAGAGAAACTGTTCTCCGGCCGCTTCGCCTTGGGAGCGAAGATTCGTATCAAAGGCATTCCCTACGAAGTCATCGGCGT
>Ga0307477_10000416_pt1 | contig 48661 bp, 38 predicted proteins | sample atmos_gasesECM2C_FD_203316 | JGI IMG/M metagenome (GOLD analysis project Ga0307477, IMG submission 203316) | Hardwood forest soil microbial communities from Morgan-Monroe State Forest, Indiana, United States - atmos_gasesECM2C_515 | ecosystem: Environmental > Terrestrial > Soil > Temperate... | reverse complement strand
AAGGAAGATCCCAGACTGAAAACAATTCCCATCGTTATTTTAACTACCTCTGAGGCGGAGGTGGACATTGTGAGGAGTTATGAACTTCAGGCCAATTGCTACCTCAGCAAGCCCGTGCAGTTGGAGCAGTTTGAGGCTCTGGTAAAGAGCATTGATGATTTCTGGCTGACCAAGGTCAAGTTGCCGCAGCCGAGGCTAACCGCGTGAACCTGAACTGGACCACCGGAGTTTTCCCTCTCAAGGTTGACCGCGGACTTCCCCAGGCAAACCTCCGCGCCAACAGAACGGATGGTATTTCGATCCAGTCGCAACCCCAGAAGATTTCGACCGTTCCTTTTGCTACTACAGGAAGCGAGACGCAATCATGAATCCCATTGGGGGAAAAGGCATTCCCACCGAGGTTCTTCTGGTCGAAGACAGTCCTGGAGATGTGCGGCTGACGCGGGAGGCTTTCCGCCATGCCAATCAGTCCATCCATCTGCACGTAGCTTGCGACGGGGTGGAGGCCATGGCATTTCTGAAAAACGAAGGGACGCACGCCAATGCTCCGCGCCCGGACATTATCCTTCTGGACTTGAATCTTCCCAAAATGGATGGCCGCGAAGTTTTGGCGCATATCAAGGAAGATGAGAGCCTGAAGACGATTCCCATCGTTGTTCTGACCACCTCCGTGGCGGAAGTGGACATTGTGAAAAGTTATCAGCTGCGCGCCAACTGCTACCTCAGCAAGCCCGTGCAACTGAGCGAGTTCGAGGCTCTGGTGAAGAGCATTAACGATTTCTGGCTGACAGCGGTCAAGCTGCCGAACCAGGGGAAGATCGAATGACGAAATCGATCAAAGTCCTTCTCCTCGTGGAGGATAACCCCGGCGACGCCCGTTTGCTTCGAGAGATGTTTAACGAGCAGGGCTTGCACGGCATCCATATGACGCACGTGGAGTCCATGGGTGAAGCCGAGGTGCATCTTGGACAGACTGCCTTCGACATTATCCTGCTCGATCTGGGGTTGCCCGATGTACACAGGCTGGGAGCGGTGCGGCGAGCCCACGCGGCCGCGCCCCGCGTCCCTCTGGTGGTGCTGACGAGTTCAGACGACGAGTCCATGGCCACGCAAGCCTTTCAAGAAGGCGCGCAAGACTATCTCATCAAGGGCCAAATCGATGGGCGTGGTTTGCTTCGGGCCTTGCGCTACGCCATCGAACGCAAAACTCTGGAGGAAGCGTTCTTCGACGAAAAGGAACGCGCCCAGGTCACCCTCAACTGCATTGGGGACGCCGTCGTTTGCACGGACATTTCGGGAAACATTACCTTTCTCAATCTCGTCGCGGAAAAAATGACCGGCTGGGCTTGGAAAGAAGCGACCGGCCACCCGATGGCCGAAGTATTCAAAATCCTCGACGCCGTGACCCGCGAAACCACCCCGAATACCATGCAGCGGGTTGTGGGGCAAGGCCGCACCATGCACCTGCCGGCGAACTGCATCCTCATCCGCCGTGACGGTTTTGAAATCCCCATTGAAGACTCCGTGGCCCTCATCCACAACCGGGAAGGAGAGCCCACCGGAGCGGTGATCGTTTTTCGCGATGTCAGCGCGGCCCGGGCGATGGTGGTGCAGATGATGCATTCCGCCGAGCACGATTTCCTCACGGGCTTGCCCAATCGCATGCTCCTGAATGACCGAGTGAACCAGGCCATCGCCGCGGCTCCGCGGCATAACAAAAAGGTCGCGGTCCTCTTCTTGGATCTGGATGGCTTCAAGCACATCAACGATTCTCTCGGTCATCCCATCGGCGACAAACTCCTTCAATCCATCGCAAAACGTCTGGTAGATTGCGTTCGCAGCTCGGACACCGTGAGTCGCCAGGGAGGCGACGAGTTTGTGGTACTGCTTTCCGAAATGGAACAATCCGAAGACGCCGCCATATCCGCTCTAAGATTGCTGCAGGCGGTTGTGGAGGCCCACACTATCGATCAGCACGATCTGCATGTCACCACCAGCATTGGCGTAAGCGTTTTCCCCGATGACGGCAAAGATGCCGAGACGCTCATCAAGAATGCGGACACCGCGATGTACCAGGCTAAGGAAAATGGCCGTCAGAGCTATCAGTTTTTCAAGCCGGCCATGAACGTCCGGGCCGTTGAGCGGCAGTCCATCGAAGAGAATCTGCGGCGCGCCTTGGAACGGCAGGAATTCGCGTTGCACTACCAGCCGAAGATCGACCTGCGGACCGGCAAGATTTCCGGCGCGGAAGCGCTGATCCGCTGGACGCATCCCGTGAGGGGCCCCGTCTCTCCGGCGCAATTTATCCCCGTTGCCGAGGACTGCGGCCTGATTCTTCCGATCGGCCAGTGGGTTCTGCGTGAAGCGTGCAAGCAAGCCCGGGCCTGGGTGGACGCCGGTCTGCCCTTGACCAGTATGGCGGTCAATATCTCATCGATGGAGTTCCGCGACGACAATTTTCTGGAGAGCGTGTTCGCCGCCCTCAGCGAGACTGGCCTGGATCCGCAATCGCTGGAGCTGGAGCTGACGGAAAGCGTTCTCATGAAGCGTGCCGAGTCCGCTGCGTCCGTCCTGAAAACCCTCAGAGCAAGAGGCGTGCAGATTGCCGTGGACGACTTCGGCACCGGCTACTCCAGCTTGAGCTATCTGACGAAGTTTCCGATCGATGCCTTGAAAATCGACCAGTCCTTTGTCCGCCAAATCTCTTCCACGCCCGAAGATACGACTATCGTGACGGCCGTGATCAGCATGGGCCGGAGCCTGAAGCTGCGTGTCGTTGCCGAGGGAGTGGAAACGCGGGATGAGCTGGCATTTCTTCAGGCTCGCCAATGCGACGAAGCCCAAGGATATTATTTCAGCCGGCCGGTGCTACCTCAGCAATTCGCCAAGCTGCTCATAAGCGGGATTCCCGAACCGGCCGTTGTGGTTCATCGTTGAGTTCGTATCTTGCCGTCGGATCGCCAGCACAGGACACCGGCGTGTGCGAGACAAGCTCGCCTGCCGAAGAGTTTGCGATGACCTTCCCGCAGGCAATCGCGGAAAGCGTCGTTTCCATCGAGCTTCCCCCAGCGTACGCGGCCAAATGGTGAAGGTGTACAATACGGGACAGACTTCTTCACCCGGCGCTCATACGATCTCTGAACAAGCGGCTTGAGGAGATGACGGGGACCGGAAAGCAGGGCTGGGCCGAGTTCTTTTCACCTCCTCGCCGTTTTAAAGATTTGCCTGGGAGATTTGGAATTCTTTCTCGGAAGGCTCTTGTCTCAACGTGTTTTCAGGTTTCTCCTTCCTGGGTCAGGGTTGGCTTAGCTCAGTGCGGCCGGATCCTAGGAATGCCTCTGCTTCTTACTCTGTTCCTCGAGGCTCCTGCTTTCTCACTTCCACCATATTGACGGCTTCTTTTGGGTTGGAGACGCGCGCCCTAAGCCATTTCACCGCCGTATGCCGGACCTGCGAATTAACTTGCTGTGCTTACGCGCCGGCCGCGAGCACTTGATGAATCCCAAGTGCTCGCGGCTTGTTCGTCCTCTATTGGGACTGTGAGTTGGGTTGAGGCTGCTAGCGGGGTTTCTTCCTGGGCGGCCGTGCTTGTGACTTAGAGTCTCCGCCCTTGGTGCTGATCAACGCCAAGAAATCCCTGGCGTTAAACGGGTAGCGACGCGTGGATTGTTGTCCGGTAGTGCTTAGCGTGACGTCCACGCGCCTGTTGTTGGCCAGCACCATGACCGTGAGATTGTTCAGCATCTGTTGCCGCTCGTCCTGTGTGACGTCGGGATTCTGCGTGATCTGCTCCTTGGTTTGCTCGGCAGTCAGTTGGTCCTCTAGGCCATAGGATCGCGTGTCAATGTGATCCGCAGGGACGCCATGTTCCACTAGGTAGCTCTTGGTGCGTCCAACGCGCCGGTCGGTGAGACCCTTGTTGTACTCCACGGAGCCGCGCGGGTCCGCATGGCCACCAAGAATCAAGTGCGCGTTCGGGCTGAAGGTCAAGTATCTGATGAAGTCGGCCGCGAGCTTTGCCAGAATCTGCTCCTGGCTACCGACCAGGCCGCCGGTGGGATTCCCCGAAGTCGGGCGAGCCGTCGCAAAATAGATGCTGTGAAGCGACAGCCTTGCTTCAAGCTCCACCATTTCCGGCGGAGGCGGAGGCAGCTGCACTTCGATTCCGAGCTGGCAGTCTGCGGAGCCACCCCGGCCATCGTCTACGTGGCCCATCACCGAATAGTGCCCGGCGCTCAGGCCCGCTGTTTCAAACCTCACGGATGCATCCCTGCCGCGGACTCGTCCGCCGCTGGATTTCCAGGAATATGTAAGCGGGTCGTTGTCGGGATCGTTGGCCGTTGCTGTGATCTGCACGGTGTCGCCAACGGTTACGGAATTGCGGTCCGCGGAGCAGCTCATCGTGGGCGGCCGATTGGGCTGCGGCTCCACACGAATATCCGTCGAACAATCAGCGGTGCCGCCGCGCCCGTCATCCACGCGCACTTTTATGCTGTAGGTTCCCGGAGTCGCGCCGGAGGAGTTCCATCTCGCTTCGGAACCGCTGCCCTCCACGCTACCGCCGTTCGTGGACCACGAATATGACAGCGGATCGTTGTCTGGATCACTGGCCGCTGCGCGGATACCGGTCGACTCTCCCGACCCTGCGTAAATCGCGGCCTTATCAGCCGAGCAGGAAACCACCGGAGGATGGTTGGGTGGAGGAAGCGGAGCGTTCCCGCCAAAGCGGAACACAATTCCCGCAGAGAGGCGCACATTGCTTTGCCAATCCGTTTCCCCGGTGGGGGAAGTTGGATCCGCGAAGTGGGTGAGTAGGAATTCAGCTTGAAATAACCGCAGAGCGATTCGGTGATTGACCTTGTAATCCAGCCCGCCCCCCGCCGTCATGGTGAAAACCGTTTCTCGGGCGAGAGGTGTGCATGCATAAATGGGGGCAGTGCAGCCGACTAGCGTGAGTTCATCGGCGTGCGCGACTCCACCCAGTACCTGCAGAAAGGGCGTGAACCGGTCATGGTGCTCGCGGAAGGAGAGGCGCGGACCAAACATGACGGTGAAGACGTTGCTCTTCGCGTCCACGTTGCGGGAAGGACTGAAAGCCGCGCCGGGACTGGTGAACTCTAGCGAATCCACCTTGAAGCCGCCAAAATCGGCAACCAGGCCGAGGTGCCTGTTCAGATTGTAGGCCAGCGACGTGCTCCCGCCATGCATACCGTCTATCCGGTTTCGAATGCTGTCTGGCACGGCCCTCCAATAGGAGTAGCCCATAAACAGTTCAACCTTTGGAGTGTCATTGTCCCGTCCTCGCATTCGGCGCTCGTGCCCCTGCGAATGCTTGCCCTTGTGTTCTCCCGCGGGCGTTTGCCGTGAGGAGCCGGCCGGCAATGGGAGCAGTAGTGTTCCCGCACGCTCGGGCTTCGCCGGAACGCCGGAAGCCGCGCTGGAGTTCACGGACTCATCCTTTTTGGGCGTGTCCCCGGGCTTTGCCGTGTCGTCCGCAAAAAGTGTAGGCACTAGAAAAAAAGCAACCGCCACTATGGGAATGATGCGCGCTCCCAATTTCATTTTCGCCTCCTGAATCGTGCCTACTGGCTGCGAAGCGGGCCGAACAACCCCGCTTCGCGGCCTTACAAAGTGCTCGTTACCCGTCCGCTTCCAGCGGCCCATGCCTTACGGCCCGGGCACGGTGACGGTGCTGGCGTTCACCGTGGCCGACCCGGCCCCACCGGCAGCACCGGCAAACATTCTTCCTGTCACTGCTGTTCCGGTATTAATCGTGATGCTGGTGGCGGCGAGCACATTTCCTTCGAAGATGGATGTGACGCCGAGCGTCGCGGAGGTGCCCACTTGCCAGAAGACGTTGCCTGCCTTGGCGCCGCCGGCGAGGATTACCTGAGAACTGGTCCCCGTAGTGAGCGTGGACCCCATCTTGAAAATGAACACCGCATTCGGGTTGCCCTGCGCGTCGAGAGTGACATTGTTGCCGGGCCCTGCTCCCGATAACAGAACGGAGGTCGAGTTCACATAGAGCCCTGGCGTGAACGTCAGCCCTCCCATGTTTCCGGGCAAGGTCAATGCATTGGTTGACCGGCTTACCGCGTCGTTGTAAGCGGCTAGCAAATCGGCTTGGGCGTTGGTTATCACCGGATCGTTGACGTGAATTGTCCCGTTTACTTGTGCCGGCGGAATACCCTGCGAGGTGCCAGGAGCCAACCCCACGTCTCCATTGATCACCACAGGGCCGGTGCTGGTGATCGAGGCCGTGGCCATCACGGCGAAGCTGCCCGCGGAGCCGAGGTTGATCGTCGCTGGACCTCCGGCGCCTGTCGCCGTGCCAGTCGTGAAACTCCATGGATCCGGCGGAGTCGACGCCGGCCCGCTTGTCAACGCATTGCCGGACAGATCTTTGACCGCGTTTGAAACCGTCGCCGTATATTGAGTACTGGCCGTCAGATTGGCCGAAGGACTAAAGGTCGCGATCTGGCTTGCCGAATCGTATACAACTGTGCCGCTCACTTTAGCTCCGCCTGTTCCCGCAACCGCCAGCGTGAACGTCGCGTTGGTGATCGTCGTGGGGTCCATCGCCGTGCTGAACGTGGCGCTGACGGTTGTATCGATAAAGACGTTCGTGGCCACGCTGGCCGGGTTGGTAACCGTGATCGTCGGACCGACCACGTTGGTGGCAATGCCTGTCGTAAAGCTCCAGACGTAATTCGCGGCCATGGCCACGCCGGTCAGGTCTTTAGCGGCGGTGGTGATCGTCGCGGTGTATTGCGTGCTCGCCGCCAGATTCGCGGTTGGGCTAAAGATTGCCGTCTTGCCCGCGTAGGAGACGCTTCCCGGTACCGCGGATCCGCCGACCGTTGCCACTACCGTGAACGTGCCAACCGCGGAAATGGTGGACGGGTCCATAAACGTGCTGAACGTCGCCGCGACTTTCTGATTGAGCGGCACAGTAATCGCTGCATTGGCTGGATTCGTGGAAGTTACGGTTGGCGCGCTTGCGTTCGCCGCCAGGCCGGTCGTGAAACTCCATACATAGTTCGCAGGCAGCGCGTTGGCTTGTGCGCTTTTGGCCGCGGTGGTAACCGTAGCCGTATATTGCGTACTGGCCGTGAGCGCGGCGGTTGGCGCAAAGATGGCTGTATTGCTTGCGGAATCGTACGTGACCGTGCCGGCCACGGCAGCGCCGCCGGTCGTTGCTGCTAGCGTGAATGTCCCGGCGGCGGTGATTGTCGATGCGGTCATTGGGATACTAAAGGTGGCGGTAACCTTCTGATTGAGGGGCACGTTGATCGCGCCATTCGCGGGATCCGTAGCGGTCACCGCGGGCGGCGGAGCAGTCGTGAATGTCCAGACATGATTGGCGGCCAGGGGCGCGCCGGTCGGATCTTTCGCGCCGGTGGTAATGGTGGCTGTATATAAGGTGCTGACGGCAAGAGCCGCCGCGGGGGTGAAGGTCGCCGTGCTCCCGGCGTAGCTGACGGATCCCGTTACCGCCGTCGTACCTGGTCCAGTCAGTGTGAAGGTGCTTGCGGTAATTGTTGTGGCGTCCATTGGCACGCTAAACGTGGCCGTGACAGTGGTGTTTTCCGCCACATTGACAGCGCCCGGTAACGGAACAGTGGAAACTACGGTAGGAGCCGGCGCGGTCGTAAAGGTCCACACAAAGTTGGCAGCAAGTGCAGCGCCCGAGGGATCTTTTGCTCCCGTCGTAATGGTGGCGGTGAACAAGGTGCTGTTCGCGAGAATGGCCGCGGGCGTAAACGTGGCGGTGTTGCCGGAGTAAGTCACGGCGCCGGTCACGGGAGTCGCTCCTGGCCCGGTTACCGTGAACGTAGCGCCGCTGATCGTGGCGGGGTTCATCGGCGCGTTGAACGTAGCGGAGACGAGAGTGTTGACGGCCACAGAGGGGGCCCCATTCACTGGGACAGTCGAAACCACGCTCGGTGGAGGTGCGGTCGTAAAAGTCCACGCAAAGTTGGCGGCGAGGGCCGCGCCCGTGGGATCTTGCGCCCCCGTCGTGATGGTGGCTGTAAACAGTGTGCCGTTTGCCAGAAGGGCCGTGGGCGTAAACGTGGCGGTGGTCCCAGAATACGTGACTGCGCCCGCCACGGGAGTCGCTCCTGGCCCGGTCACCTTAAACGTTGCCCCAGTGATGGTTGCCGCGTTCATGGCTTCGCTGAACGTAGCGGAGATTGTCGTGTTCACAGCCACTAAGGTGGCGCCATTTGCGGGAACCGTGGAGACCACCGTGGGCGGCGGAGCGGTCGTGAAGGTCCACGGAAAGTTTGCTGTCAACGCGACGCCAGCGGGATCTTTCGCTCCGGTTGTAATCGTGGCCGTATATAGAGTGCTGCTGGCAAGAACGAGCGTCGGCGTGAATGTTGCCGTGGAGCCCGCGTACGTCACTACTCCCGCTACCGGAGTGGCGCCCGGCCCCTTCACGGTAAACGTGACTGCCGTAAACGTCGCCGCGTTCATCGGTTCGCTGAACGTAGCGGAGACAACGGTATTGACGGCTACCGCCGTAGCCAGGTTCGCCGGGACCGTCGATATAACGGTCGGCGCACCGGTCGTGAAGCTCCAGACAAAATTGACGCCCAGAGCGTTGCCGCCAGGGTCTGTCGCCCCGGTCGTGATGGTACCGGTGTACATCGTATTCGCGGCGAGCGTCGCCGTCGGCGTAAAGGTGGCAGTGGTGCCCGCGTAGCTGACCGTTCCGGCCACGGGAGTCGCGCCGGGCCCTGTCAGCGTAAACGTTGTCGTGTTGACCGTGGCCGGCGCCATCACCGTGCTAAAAGTTGCGGTCACCACGGTGTTAAGAAGCACGCCGGTAGCGCCATTCGCAGGAGTGGTGGCGACGACCACGGGCGACACCGGACTGAATGCTTGTTCCCGGCCGCATCCGCCTAGAAGAGTCACCAATACGAACGCCAGCAACGAAATTTTCCCAATCTTGAATTTGCGCATTAGCTTCTCCTGTTCAACCGGTGACAAGGCGTTCCCTTTTAAATTCCATGGCCGCCGTACAAGTGCATCCTTGAATCCGTCAAGCCGTCTTTTCGCACCTGCACGCGTCAAGCATACGAATCGCCCGAGAATCGGCTTTCCATACCGTTTTGCCACTGCAGGTTTGGGCCACGAATCATGAAGTGGCCTGCGGCAATTCTTCACCTCGACCGGAGAGAGTTGCACCGAGGCTGGGAACTCGATGCATAGGTCGTAACTGGTGAGTGGGTCGAATATCTGGTTAGGGCTCTTCTGTTTCTTTCCGCAGATCCTAGTGCGAATTGGTATCGCGTTTATTTAGTGCAGCCCTGTTTCCTTGGTTGGAGGACTTGCAAGACGATTGCCAGATTTCATTGCTGAACCACCGTGCGCAAGTTCTCTCGGCAGGCCATTAAAGGCTTGATTCCAGTGAGCGGCAGCCATCTTGTTTTTTCACGCCCATTGCACCGACTTCTCTTGATGAGTCGATTTCGTACCAACGTTGAGCGGGAGCCGTCCCATTTGCGGAATGTGTGCCGTTTCGAAATTCCTCGCAGCTTCTTGCACCCCTGAACCGCTAAATCCGGTTTTCGACTCGCCACTCGCGCGGAACCTGCCAAGACGTGTTTGATCGGGCCGCCCAAAACAACCTTGCAAGAATTTCCATCTCCACCGTTCTAAGTCCAGAGCGTACCGGCAGTCGCATAACGTGCCGCTGAGCCGCTACGAAAAAACGATTCTATGGAACAACCAACTGTTGTTCGCGCGTCATCCTATCTGTCCAAAAGCACACTCCGTCCCCGAGTCGCCAAGACAAGGTACGCGCTCGTCACTCTTGAAGATGAGGAGGCTATCTGTATGCCCGCTCGACCTGCAGCAACTCAAAACTCGAAAAAAGGCGCCGCATTGCCACTCTTCTGGCTCTGCTTCTTCGCGCTCTCGCTCGTTATCGCGGTCAATACATACGGTCAATCAACTCCGCACTCTCCGGGTTGGGTGGTCTTGCCCGTGGATGAGTATCGAACTCTTCACGCTCGAGCCTATCCCACGGAACACGACCCTGAACCCCCGCCCGTCGAAGCCACCCTCACCCGCGTGGACTACGATTTGCGCATCAATACTGATCTGGCCTCCGGCCGCGCCACCCTCACCGTGGACGTCCTGAAAGACGGCTGGGTGCGCGTACCCGTTCCCGCTGGTCTGTTGGTTCGCGAAGCCAGGCTCGACGGCAAACTCGTCTCTCTCGTGCCAGGCGCCGGCGGCAAAGCCGGCGACCAGCTCTCCGCTCTCCTCTCTCATCCGGGCCGCGCCGTTTTACTCCTCGATATTGCGCTGCCGGTCGCCTCCTCGGCCGGCGAAGAAAGCATCTCTCTCGCAGCAACCGCTTCCGGTGTCACTCGCGCCTCCGTGCAGCTCCTTCGCCAGAGCGTGGACGTCAAACTTGCCGGCGGCCTTCTCTCCGAAAAATCCGAGTCCGCCACCGAAAGCAAGTGGATTGCCTACGGCCGCGGAAACGAGCCGCTCACTTTCACTTGGCGGCGAAAGACCGAGGATCACCGCACTACGCAACCCTTGCGTTTGCGCGGGTCACTCACGCAACTCTTGGGTCTCGGCGAAGATTCCACCTCCATAAACGCGGAAGTCAATCTGGAAGTTACCCAGGGCGCCGCGCACGAGGTAAAAATTCAAGTCCCGGACAAAATCACGATCAACCAGGTTCTCGGCGCCATGGTGGCCGATTGGGAAGTGAAGTCCAACGAACTTTCCGTGACCTTCCTCGAACCCGTCGAACAGCGCGCACGTTTTGTCATCACCGGAGAAACGCGCAGCCCTCGCGAAGGGCAAATCGAAATTCCTCTTCTGCGCCTTCTCGACGCCGAGCGTGAAACGGGCGGCGTCGCCGTCGAAGTTCTTGGCGCTGGCGAGATCAAGGACGTCAGGTCCGAAGGCCTTGAAAGCGCCGACACCACCGATCTCGGCGAAATGGTCGCCGGTCATCAATCGCAATCCCTCACCGCTTTCCGTTTTCGTCCCGGCGCCGCGAAACTGACCAGGTCGCTCAGCGTGGATGTTGCTCGCTACACGCCACAAGCCGTGCTCATGGCCAATGTCGAAGAAGCGCGCTACCAGGTGTTAATCAGTGGCGAGGGAAAAATTCTCGTGCAAGCGCGCTACGCCGTTCGAAACAACCAGCGCAACTTCCTCAAGATCACCTTGCCTCCGGGTGCCACCCTCTGGGGCGCTTCGCTGGCAGGCAGGGCGATTCGCCCGGGACAGTCCCCGGATGGCAGTCTTCTCTTGCCTCTCGATAAAGCGCGCTCCGGTGAAGAAGCCCCCGAATTTGCCGTCGAAGTTGTCTATCTGGCTCGCGGCACGGCGTGGAATGACAAGGGCCAATTCAAACTCGCTTTGCCAGCGCTCGATCTGCCCGTCTCCCGCACTGGATTGCTCGTCTACCATCCGCCGCTCTTCAAAGTAGCGCCGGAAACGGGAGCGTTTCGAACGGCTGCGTACGAGACTCCGGTCTCGGCCGCTCTCCATCCTCCTGTTTCGTTCGCCACCGGGGCTGGCGTGGCAGGCGCCGCAGTGTCCGCACCTGTCCCTCCGCAACCGTCTGCCTTAGTTATGGAAGACAAGGACGAGCTCAATTCGAAACGCGCGCAAGCCGCGACGCAAACGCTTCTCGACAAATTCAGAACGGACTCCTTGGCAGGGAAGCGCGCCGGGATTCTTCCCATTCACGTCTCCTTCCCGGCATTTGGACCTTCACTTTATCTCGTCTCCGAATTAACCGCGGAAAATCAGGCTCCAACCGCGGACTTAAGTTATCAGCACGAAAAAAAGGCAGGTGGAAAATGAAAAAGATCCTCTCAATCATTTTGGTTTGGATGTTGCTGCTTCCCGGATTTGCCTCCGCAGGGGAGACGCCGCTCCCTCCCGTCCCTGCGGCAGGCAATGTCACTCTCCCGCTTGACGAGTACAACCATCTTCTCGAACTCGCGAGCAAGCCCATTCGAAGGCCGGACGCCCCACCCGTGCCCTACACGATGAAGCGCGCCGATCTCAAATTTCGCGTGACCGACGAATCGGTGCAGGGAACCATACAACTGCAAGGGGAAGTTCTCCACAAAGGAGCCACCAAAGTTCCTCTGACCACCGGCTTGGCCATTCTGGACGCCCGCCAGGAAGGGAAGGGTCTTCCGCTGGAGTTGGAAAATGGCACGCACACCGCCGTTCTCCCCGGACCATCTGAATTCGCCGTCACGCTCGACGCCGGGATGCCTCTGAGCATTGAAGCAGGCAAAGCCTCCTTTGTTCTTCCCACGCCCTCGGCCAGCAGCGTGCGCCTCGCGCTCGTCGTTCCCGGTGATCGCACCAGTGTTCGCATCAGTCCCGGACTCATTACTTCCCGATCCTCCGAGAACGGGCAAACCTTCATCGAAGCCACGCTCGTTCCCGGCGTGCAAGCCAACATCTGGTGGGCCAGTCGCGAAGTCACCGCGCCCGTCGTTCCCAAAGAAGTGCGCTTTCTTTCGGACGTAAAAACGCTTGTCTCCGTCAGCGAAGCGGAAATTCGAATCGCCGTCCTCGCCGACATCTCCGTCGTCCAGGGCGAACCCTCTCAATTCGAACTCGAGATTCCCGCCGGATACGAGGTCACCGGAACCACTGGTGCCTCCGTGGAATCCGCCGAACTGGATTCGAACGTTTTGACTCTAAAAGTCAACGCTCCCGCGCAGCGCGCGCATCAATTCCTTATCTCCATGGAAAAATCCATCACCGCCACAAAAATAGATGCGCCGTTTCTCAGCTTCACAAATGCCCAGCGGGAAACCGGCGAACTCCTCGTCGAAGGCGCTGGAACGATCGAGTTAACGGCCACCGAAGGCGGAGGCCTCAAGCGCATGGATTTCAAGGAGACCAATCCCTACCTGCGTTCCCTCGCGCGCTTCCCGATGCAAGCCGCATTTCGCTATCACAAGCAGCCGAACGAAAAGCCCAGCCTGGCGCTTGAATGGACGCGCTTCCCCGACAGTAGCGTGCTCTCTGCCGTCGCGGAATGCGCCATCGTCACGACCCTGGTGACCACCAAAGGAAGATCGCTGACCGAAGTGAAACTCATCGTCAAAAATCAGGCCCAGCCTTTTTTGAAAGTGGTGTTGCCTTCTGGCGCAAGCATTCTCACCGCCGAAGTCGCCGGAGAAAAAGTGAAACCAGTCGAAGCCCCCGACGGAAATCGCGTCCCGCTCGTGAGGCCCGGCTTGCGCACCAGCGATTCGTACACCGTTTCTTTTGTCTTTATGCACGCGGGCTCGCCCTTTGCAAAAAAAGGCGGCTCCGATCTTTCGCTTCCGAAAATGGAAATCCCCATCGACATTTTGCAGTGGGAAGTCTTTCTTCCTGAACAGTACAAGGTGAAAGATTTTGGCGGTGACGCCATCGCCGCGAATCTCTTGCCGCCCGCATCCCAGGACGTTTCCGGCGCGGAATCAGAAGGAGATGTCGTTGGTGGAATTCCATCAGCAGTTCCCATCACCAATTACGAATCGGTTTCGCTGCTTCCGGGACAACTGGGCGGCATCCTCGTGGATCCATCAGGAGCGGTCATCCTGAACGCGCGAGTCACGGTCACTCAGCTCGACACCGGCGCCGTGCGCAGCGTGGTCACCGATTCGTCCGGCCGTTGGCTCGTTTCGAATCTGCCTTCGGGCCGGGTCCGGATTACGGTTTTCGCTCCCGGCTTCCAACAACTCGTCAGCGAAACCAATTACGACGGTAGCCGGCCCGCTCCCCTCGCCAACACTCTAAACATCGGCGCAACCACGGAATCAGTGACCGTCATGAGCACCAACGGGGCCATCGATTATCTTGCGCTGCAACACGACGCAAAAAAAGCCGCTCAGAAAGCCGCCGAGAAACAACAGACCATGGCTTCTGCCAACGTGACCAATCTCCAACAACGCATTTCCGGCGTGCTCCCCGTTCGCATCGACGTGCCCAGAGCAGGGAACTCGTACCACTTCATCCGGCCGCTGGTTCTCGACGAAGAAACAAAAGTGAGCTTCACCTACAAATCCAGGTAGGCCTCAAAAACGTTCGGCAGAAGCAGGCTCGCGATTCGCTGCGCGCACAGCGCGATCGAGGGCCTGCTTTTCTTCTTCTTCGAGCGTCCGCGTGGCGCCTTTTGGCAGCTCGCCCAAGTTGAGCGGCCCAATCGCCACACGCACGAGCCGCAAAACTTCGATTCGAAATTGTTCCAGCATCCGCCGGATCTGCCGGTTCTTGCCTTCATCGAGCACAATCTCGATCCACGAATTTCGCTCACCGTGACGCAGGATGCTGGCGTCTTTCACGCGCAGCCATTCGACATCCACCTGAATTCCTTTCCGCAATTCATTCAGTAATCGTTCGTCTGCAATCGTTGCAACTTGAACGTGATAGGTCTTATCCACGTGCGTTTCCGGCGCCGCGATTCGCGCGGCCCATTCCGAGTCATTCGTAATTAGCAGCAGACCCTCGCTGGCCTTGTCGAGCCGCCCCACCGGCGCAACCCACGGCAGTCCGGGTGGCAAAAAGGCATAAACAGTTTCGCGCCCTTTTTCGTCGGAAGCCGAACTAACTACGCCGCGTGGTTTATTCAGCACCAGATAGATCTTCTCGGTGCCAGCCAGCGGCTTGCCATCAATCTCGATGCGGTCCTTGCCGATATGCACCGGCGTTTCCGGATCGCGACGCAATGCTTCATTCAAATGCACGCGTCCCGAGCGAATCAGTTCGGCCGCGCGCGAACGTGAGCAATAACCGAGCTTTGAGATCGCCCGCGCCAGCCCAACTTTCTTAAGTGCTCCGGCATGGCGTTTGCTGTTGCTGATTGTCCGCTTCACGGACAGATCATAGCGCTTTGCAGAAAATGCGAGGGTCGCGTTATTTTGCCGGAGCCGTCGGCGCAGACGTTGAGGCTGCCGCCCGCGCTGGCGCCGCTTCAGAATTACTTGCCGTTGGAGTTGCCGAGGCGTTAGCCGGAGCAGCATCATGTTTCACGACGCCGTAGCGCCCGGCCAGCCAATCGCGAACTTCGGCCGGTTTGTAGTTGAACGGGCCCATTCCTCCGCGATACGCGATGTGGCCGCTCCCATCAATAATGTAGAAGCGCTCCGGCCACGCGGCGTAAGCATCATTCGCGGCGTTGCTCATATCGTCCACGCCAAAAGGCAACGGATACTTGAAGCGCTTGGTGAAATCATTGGCAATCGCCATGCGCTGTTCCAGCGTTTTCGGCTGCGCATAGCACACATCATCCTTCACGTTGGACTTCATCTGCCACTCGTCGGTGGGGTGCGCCTCGCGCACATAAACCGTGAGGAAATCGGCGTGTTCCTTATAGTCGTTGTAAATCTGCACCACGTCGCCAACCTGGCGCCGAAACGGCGGTCAAGTAAAACTTCCAAACACCAGGACAAGTGGCCGCGCGCCGGTGCGTTCGCGGATATGGAAACGGGTTACGCCGTCGAGTTCCAGAATCCGCGCATCCGGCGCATCGTCGCCAACCTTAAGCGTGCCGCGGTGCATATGTGGCAAAGCGTAGCGCACCATGCCATACGCATCCTTCGGACTTCCCGCCATGAAGGACAAGACGGTGAAAGCCGCAACCAGCAGCACGCCCAAAATCCCCGCCATCCATTTCCAAAAACGCTTCACGCTATCTCGCTCCAGAAAATGAGTTTGGTCATTCGTTCAAGAAAGAACCCCGCGCAGAGCTGGCCCGCCGTCCAACGGGAGCGCCTTTCAGCCGATGCAAAATAGCATCGAGCTCGGGCGGCAAGAATAGTGCATTTGTATTACTGCTGGTCCCTTGCGCGAAGCTTGTCCCGCTGGTCTTTATAACGCGCCAGTGACTTTTCAATCACGTTGACGGCCGCGTAGGCCGGGCGGATGTCATCCACCTGCACCTGCTTGCCTTCCAATTGTTTGTAGTCCTGGAAGAAACGTTTCAGGACCAGCAAGCGATGCGGCGGCAACTCGTTGGCCTCCACGTAGCTGTTAAATTCCGGATCGTTTGTTGCCACCGCGATCACTTTGTCGTCGCTGGCGCCGGAATCGATCATGGTCATCAACCCGATGGCGCGCGCTTTGATCAATGCGAGCGGCTGCACCGGCTCCTGGCACAACACCAGCACATCGAGGGGATCGTTGTCCTCCGCGTAGGTCTGCGGGATAAATCCATAGTTCGCCGGATAAAATACCGCCGAATGAATGATGCGGTCCACTTTCAAAAGTCCGCTGGGCTTGTCCAACTCGTATTTCACATTGGAGCCCAGTGGGATTTCGATGACCGCCTGGAAATCGCGCGGGAGGTCGTCTCCGGGAGAAACGTCGTGCCATGCGTGGAGCATTGGTGGTGATCCTTGGTGGCGGAGTGGCCTCCACCATTATCGCCTGAGTCGGTGACAGGTGCCAGAACCGGGAAGAAACTGTGGCAGCCGCCAGTGTGCGCGCGGGGAATAAAACAGGTATGGAAAAGAGCTGGAGCCAACCGCCGCAACCCTGAAACCAAGGGAGCGACTGACACCCAGCGGCTTTGGCGGCGTGGGGACTGGGGTATGCAGGGTTTATTCGTATCGCAGCGCGACCATGGGATCGACGCGCATGGCGCGGCGTGCAGGGACGGCGCAGGCGGCGAGGGCAACGATGGCGAGCAAGGCCATGACGCTTGCCAAGACAAACGGGTCGAGAGGGCGAACGCCATAGATTTCGCTGGCGAAAGCCTTTTGCAAGGAGATAGCGCCGACAACGCCTAGAATCAAGCCGACGGCCACGAGTTGGAACCCCTCGCGCAGAACGAGCCGGAGGATGCCCGCCCGGGTGCTGCCAAGCGCCACGCGAATACCTATTTCCCGCGTGCGCTGGGCAACCAGATTTGCCAAAACGCCATAAATGCCGAGCGTCGCCAGGAACAAGGCGACTCCGCCGAAGGCGTTGGCTAGAAGCATGGAAGTACGGCGAGAAGCCAAGGAGAGGTCGATGCGGTCGGACATGGAATGGACGTCGAAGACCGCCAAGTCGGGATCCAAGCGTGACATTTCCGCGCGCAAGGCACGGATGACGGAAGCTTGATCAGCGGTTGACTTGAGGGCAAACGTAAAACCGCCGGCGGGCTGCTGCGAATTGGGGAAGTAGTACGCCCCGACCGGTGCGCTAGAACCATCGAGGTTTTCATAGCGCAAAGTGCGTGCGACACCGACAACCGTAATCCAAACCGTATGCTCGTCAATCTTCAGCAGATCTTTGGTGTCGGAAGGCATGTACATTCGACGCCCAATCGGGTCGCGGTCCGGCCAGAAGTGCTGCGCCAAGCGTTCGTCAACGATAACCACCTGCGGGGCATTCTCTGTATCGCGGTCATCGAAGCTGCGGCCTCGAGCCATGCGAATGCCCAGGGCTTCGAAATATCCCGGGGTCACCGTGAGGCTCAAGGGCGAGATCAGTGATTCTCCCGGCTTCATCTGATAGCCTTCCGCGAGGATGACGCTGTCACTGTGATCGCCGCCAAGGGGAATGATATCCGTTGCGCCGGCGACGAAAACTCCCGGAATGGCGCGGACGGCGGGCAGGGCGCGGTTCATGAAGTTGCGCTTGTCCTCTGTCTTGCCGTATTTGGAGCGTGGCAAGCTGACGGATGCCGTGACCACGCCGTTGGAGTTGAATCCCGGATCAACCTGCAGCAACAGGCGAAAGCTGGCGAGAAGCAAGCCGGCGCCTACGAGCAGCGCGAAAGCAAATCCAACTTGCGCGGCCACAAGCAGCTGACGGACACTGCGTGATTTCTTCCCTGTGGTGCCCGTGCGGCTCTCTTCATGAAGTGCGTCGTTGATGCCGATTTTCGAAATGCCGGCAAGCGGGAACAACCCCACAAAGAGTCCAGCTGCCAGGGACAAACCCAGAGAAACGAGAACGACTCGGCCGTCCAATTGCACTTCTCCAGCCCGGGGAAAATGTTCGAGGCCAATGGCATTGAGGGTCCGCAGCAAACCTGCTCCCAGGGCGATGCCACCCACTCCCCCGAGCAAAGCCAGCCCCATGTTTTCCAGGATCAACTGCCGCATGATCTGTACGCGTCCCGCGCCCAAGGCCATGCGGGTGGCCATTTCCTTGCGGCGCAGAGCGAGCCTGGCGAGCGCAAGGTTGGCAATATTCAACCCGCCGATCAGAAGGACGACGAACGCGCCGCCCCACAAGAGGTACAGCGTCTTTTTGACTCCGGCAGTCAGCAGGTCCTGCAGCGGTTTGACTTTGGTGTTGAAGCCGGCGTTGATCAGCAGTTCTTTGAACTCCGGGAAGCGTTCCAGATTCCGACCGTTCAGCGCATTCACCTGTTCTTGTGCTTGCTGCAAGGTGGCGCCCTGTTTCAGGCGGCCGATGTGATACCAGTTGTTGTTGTGATGGACGGTCTTGTCTTTGTCGCTGAACGCCAGCGGCAGCCACAGCCGAACGTCCGGGTCGATGAAACTGAAGCTGGGAGCCATCACGCCGACGATGGTGTAGGGCCGTCCGCTAATGCGCAGCACGCGGCCGAGGGCCAATTTGTCTCCCGCATACAATTGCTGCCAAAGCCCGTGGCTGAGGATCACCTCCTGCTCGTTACCGATCTCGCCCTCCTCTCGCGTAAAAGGGCGGCCGACCGCCGGGGAGATGCGCAGTAGCTCAAACCACGAGGGTGTCACCACCATCCCGTGAATCCGCTGTGGCGAACCGTTCAGCTCCACCGTTTGATCGCGCTGGTGGAAGATGGCTTGGCTCTCGAAAACCGTCATCTCCCGCAGGCGGTCGAAGTAGTCTCCGGAACTGCTGTTGTTCAAGTCGGCCGCGCCAGCCTTCGGGTAATCATTGGAAAAAAGCACGATCGAATTGGCGTCGGGCACTGGTAAAGGTCGCAAGACGACAGAGTTAACTATGGCGAAGAGGGCGGTGTTGGCGGCGATGCAGACAGCGAAGGTGACAAGAACAGTTAGGGCAAAACCTTTGTCGCGCAACAAAGAACGCGTACCGTACTTAAGATCGAGGAGCAATGCATCCATACAATTACGACCCTCCATCACGGAAATTGTAATCCGCTAAACCTTGGGACGAACCCGTGCCCTGGATTAAGTACGCAGAGACAAAAGACAAAGTTCCCTACGATTGCGGTCCAAGAAGGCCAGAGGTGCGCCGGATTAGGCGCGCGCTTTGTCGATCATTTCTTCCCAAATGCCTTTGGACCTCAGGATGATTTCGACGAGTTCGCGGGCGGCGCCCTTGCCGCCATCAGCTTTTGTGGTGTAGTGCGCGGCGCGGCGGACTTCCGGGGTAGCGTTATGAACGGCCACGGCCAGTCCTACGCGTTTCATGACCATCAAGTCCGGCAGGTCATCCCCTAAATAGGCGACTTCGGACTCAGCGGCGCCCGTCTTGCGCAGTATGTCTTCGTAGGCCGCGATTTTGTGCCCCTGCTTTTCGTAGACAAATTCAATGTCCAGCTCTTTGCAGCGGCGGCGCAGGGCCGCGCTGCCCCTGCCGGTGATGACGCCCGTGCGCAGTCCGGAGGTTACCGCGAGGGTCAGCCCTTGACCGTCGTGGGCATCAAAAGTCTTGCTCTCGAGCGCGGAGCCGTCGGATTGCGACACCAGCGTCACGCTGCCGTCGGTCAGCGTGCCGTCCACGTCCATGAGCACAACGAGAATCTGTTTTGCGCGCCTCGCCAGTTTGGTTGGAACCTTCTTTCCTCGTCTCGCCAAGTCGTTCTCCTTTTTCCTCTGTGATCTCCGGCCTCTGCGATCTCTGTGCTAAGTCTTCTTCCTTTTTGTCGATCGTTACATCAGCTCCAACGTCCACAAGTCGTGCAAATGCACCACGCCGAGCACGCCCTGGGCTTCATCCACTACGACGATGGAAGTGATTTTGCGTTTCTCCATAAAGTTCAATGCTTCGCTGGCGAGCAGATGCGGCCCGATGGTTTGCGGATTCTTTGTCATACCATCCGCCGCGCGCATCTCCAGCACTGCTCCGCGATGCTTTTCCATCAATCGACGCAAATCGCCGTCGGTCAATATCCCGGCCAATCGCCCATCCGGCTCTAAGACGGTGGTCATCCCCAATTTTTTGGCCGACATTTCGTGGAAAACATCGGGCATAGGAGTGTCTCTCGAAACATGGGGCAGCGCCTCACCCGCATGCATCAAGTGTTCGACGCGAAGCAATTTCTTGCCAAGACGCCCGGCAGGATGCAGCGCCGCAAAGTCGTCATGGCGGAAATTACGGCGCTCCAGCAAGGAAACCGCCAGCGCATCGCCGACCGCCATCGCCACTGTTGTGCTGGCCGTTGGCGCCAAATTCAGCGAGCAGGCCTCCTCTTTCACGCTGACGTCCAGTACCACGTCGCTGGCCTCCGCCAATGTGGAATGCGGCTTGCCGGTCAGGGTCACCAGTGGCATCTCCAGCCGTTTCAAAGCTTCGAGCAGCCGGATGATCTCTTCGGTTTCGCCGCCATAGGACACGGCCAGCATGGCATCGCCGCGCGCCAGCATCCCCAAATCGCCGTGCAGCGCTTCAGCCGCGTGCAGAAAAAAAGATGGAGTTCCCGTGCTGGATAGTGTCGCGGAAATCTTTCGTCCGATCAGCCCGGATTTGCCCATGCCAGTAACCACGGCGCGACCTTTGCAGGCGAATAAGACATCCACTGCTTTTTCGAAGCTCGCGTCCAGCCGCTCGAGAACATCTTGAATCGCTTGCGCTTCGATCTTGAGCACGCGCCGGGCAGTGTCGAGGCTCATGATGTCCTGACTCGTGATTCGAGACTCATGACTGGCTGGGGCGGAAAGTATATCGGCAAGCTCATTTGTAGTGGCGCACCATGCTGCTTCACTACAAGCAACAACGTAGCCGTCATCGGAGGTTTCATGATTGCGCGCTCCAGCGGCGGACTACGGTGCTGAGCCCCTTTAATTTCATAAGCAGGCTCTGGAGCTGCGACAGCGGTAGCGCATTGGGTCCGTCGGAGAGCGCCTTGGCGGGGTTGTCGTGAGTTTCCAGAAATATGCCGTCCACGCCTGCCGCCACGCCCGCGCGCGCCAGCGGCTCAATAAACTGCGGTTGGCCGCCACTGGATTGTCCTTGTCCGCCGGGAAGCTGCACGGAATGCGTAACGTCAAAGACGACCGGATAACCGGTTCTTTGCATAATTGGAAAGGAACGCATATCCACCACAAGATTCTGATATCCAAACGAAGAGCCGCGCTCCGTCAGAATAATTTTTGTATTTCCGGTGCTGGCCACCTTTTCCGCCACGTTGCCCATGTCCCACGGCGAAAGAAACTGTGCTTTCTTCACGTTGATGATCCGGCCCGTTTTGCCCGCCGCAAGCAGCAAATCAGTCTGGCGCGCCAGGAACGCCGGGATTTGCAGCACGTCGCAAACTTCTGCGGCCGGCTCCGCCTGCGAGGCATCGTGAATATCGGTCAGGATAGGAACCTTCAATTCTGACTTGATGGATTTGAGAATCCGCAAGCCCTGCTTGAGTCCCGGCCCGCGGGACGCCTTCAACGAAGACCGGTTCGCCTTGTCATAGGACGCCTTGAAAATAAAGGGCATGCCTGCGTCGGCTGCGATCTTGGCTACCTTTTCTGCCATCATGCGCGCGTGCGCTTCGCTTTCAATCACGCACGGTCCCGCGATCAGGAACAGCGGATTACCGCCGCCGAGGCGCAGAGAGCCAAGTGCAATTTCGTGTTGAGCAGACATACGAATTAAAGAAGATAGCACAGAGGCATCAGGCATTGGTCATTCGACAGGGGCTTTTGGGCGTTGTGCTGTCAAAGAGCACAGACCGAATAAAGTTTCACATAAAAAGCTTCCCGCGCGCGTAGTTCGGGAGCGGCGCGTGTGTTTCGTCACCGGGAAGGCATTCACATCGCAAGGTCTACAGCCCATGCCAAAATGTGCAAAATGCGGAACTGATTTTCACGGCACGGGCTGTCCGGCCTGCGGAGACGCTCGAGCCGACACGGCCAGGAAACGGTCCCTTGCGTACTTGTTCTTGCTGCAGTGGCTGGTCGGCCTTGCCGGCCCCTTAATCGCTGTTCACGCTTATCCCCCATTGGACGAGAACCCGCTGATGATCTTGGCCCTTTGTCTCTTCTTTTCTCCGGTAGTCGTGTGTGTATTGTTCGGTGTCCGCTTGCGCAGACGGCTGCCAGTTAACACCGACTTGCTTCGTTGCATCTTTGTTTGGTCGGTTAGCGGCAGTATGTTACTGATCGTTTTTCTGGCGCTGAATGGCGTAGCGGATCATGGCATGGTGCGCACAGTCCACACCTCAATCACCCGTAAATACATTCCCAACGGCAAATACAGTACGAGCTACCACCTTGTCGTCTCGTCGTGGCGGCCGGGGCGCGATCACGAAGACCTACAGGTGGATAAGAAGACGTATCACGAAATGTTCGTCGGGCAGCCGGTGGTTATCGAAGTGCACCCCGGGCTCCTTGCATTGCCCTGGTATGCTCGAACAGGCGTTGCGTTTGCAACGGTTTACGCAGTGAGGTGCGGGGCCACGCGAGCGGCTTGGGCGTGCGCCGGTTCAGAGGCTGGGCGCATTTTGTTTTTTTTATTTTCCAATGCCGCCCCGATGAAGGCGGCGAAAAGCGGGTGCGGCTCCAGCGGCTTGGATTTGAATTCCGGATGGAACTGGCAGCCGAGGAACCACGGATGCTCGGGCGCCTCGACAATTTCCACGTAATTTTCGTCCGGGGTGCGGCCGGTGATTCGCAAGCCGGCGGCAACAAGCGCCTTCTCGTAATCGCGATTAAATTCGTAGCGGTGCCGGTGGCGCTCGGTGATCTCCAGTTTGCCGTAAGCCTTGTGCGCGAAGGAGCCGGGGACCAGTTTGCAAGGCCACGCGCCCAGCCGCATCGTGCCGCCCATCTCATCCACGCCGAGCAGTTCGCGCAGCTTATAAATGACGCGGTGCGGGGTTTGCGGATCGAATTCCGTGCTGTCCGCCTGCTTCAATCCGGCGACGTCGCGTGCGTATTCAATCGTCGCGCACTGCATTCCCAGGCAAATGCCGAAGAAGGGCACCTTGTGCTCGCGCGCGTATTGGATGGTGTGCACCATTCCCTGAATTCCGCGCTTGCCAAAACCGCCCGGAACGAGAATGCCGTCGTAGCCGTGCAATCGCGCCTCAGCCGTCGCCGGCGAATCGATCTCCTCAGCTTCGATCCATTCCAAAACAGTCTTGTGATTGTGGGCCAGCCCCCCGTGCAGCAAGGCTTCGCGCAAACTCTTATAAGCGTCCTCGAGCTGCACGTACTTGCCGACTACCGCGATCCTCGCTTCGCCCGCTGGATGATGCATGCGCTGTACCAGGTCCAGCCACGGCTTCATGTTCGACGCATGGTCCTTCAACTTCAGTAGCCGCAGTATCTGCGCGTCCAATCCTTCTTTGCTGAGTTCCGCGGGCACGGCGTAAATGGTGTCCACGTCTTCCATCGAAATAACACAGGCTTCCGCCACGTTGCAAAACAGCGCAATCTTTTTCTTCAATTCGCTAGGGATGTGGTGGTCGCTGCGGCAAAGCAAAATATCCGGCTGAATCCCGATGCTCAGCATCTCTTTCACGCTGTGTTGTGTGGGCTTGGTCTTCAGTTCGCCCGCCGCGGCGATGAACGGAACCAGCGTGACGTGCACGAATAGCGTATTCTCTGCACCCATTTCCAGGCGCATCTGCCTGATGGCTTCGAGGAAGGGAAGCGACTCGATGTCGCCGACCGTTCCGCCGATCTCGACGATGACCACGTCCACGCCTTCAGAAACTTTTTTGATCGTGGCTTTGATTTCGTCGGTGACGTGCGGGATCACCTGCACCGTTTTTCCGAGATAGTCGCCGCGCCGCTCTTTGGTTAGGATCGTTTCGTAGATGCGGCCGGTGGTCCAGTTATTGTCGCGGGAAAGTTTGGCGTGCGTGAAGCGCTCGTAGTGCCCCAGGTCGAGGTCCGTCTCTGCGCCGTCTTCGGTCACAAACACTTCACCGTGCTGAAAAGGGCTCATCGTGCCTGGATCCACGTTCAGGTAGGGATCGCATTTCTGCAGGGTGACTTTGAAACCGCGGCTTTCGAGGAGACAACCGATCGAGGAGGCTGCTACGCCTTTTCCAAGTGAGGAAACAACTCCGCCGGTAACAAAAATATATTTTGGCGCCATCCTTAGAGCCCGCGTTTCTGCGCCGGGCTTGTTTCCCCTCCACAGGATTGACGTACATACAATTATGGACGGGACTCGCCATTCTGTCAAATGCAACTCTCCGCGGCCACAAAACGATATTTTTTCTGACTGCAAGAACGCAACTTTTTTGCCGGGAACGGGTTGATAGCAAACGGGGAATATCCATTGAGGTGTCATGGTGTTCCTTGAGAGCTGAACGCGCGCGCCGAAAAGAATGTTGCACCGCAGGAAAAAACGGCGCCGTAAAAGAAACCGTAATGGTTGGATTTGCCATCTAATGGGTCGAACCTTCGCTTTGCGTCTCGAAACGGCCCGCTAGCTTTACAGAGCGGGCCGGCGTTTGGTCCCCGCAGCGCGGAAGAGTTCCAAGTGGTTCACTCGCAACTGGGAAGGGGAAATGAAACTGACAATTCGAAAGGTAGCTGTATCTCTCATGTTCGCCGGCGCGCTGGCATTTTGCCTTTCCGCTGCTGCGCAACAAACCGCATCATCCGCTACGCAACAGCTGCAATCCTATGATCAGAGTCGGGAAGTTTCGCTCGTGGGCACGGTCGTCAAATACGATCCGGCTTCCAGTGTTGCGCCGGTCGGGGCGCACGTACTGATTCAGTCCGGGTCCGGACAAGTGGACGTGCATCTCGGCAACTCCAAGGTGCTCCAGGCCAGTCATCTTGAATTGAACGCGGGCGATAGCGTACGCATCATTGGCGAGAATTTAGCCGCCGGAAACGGCACGATCTTTGCCGCGCGCATCGTGCAAAAAGGCACCCAGGCGGTAGCCGTTCGCAGTAGTAAAGGTTTCCCGCTTACCCCCGCTTCCTCCTTGTCGCAGAATCAAAAGGAAGCGCTGGGAGGTGTGCGATGAAGCGCCTTTTGTTGGCCTTGGCCTCCGTTGCAGCCCTTTGGACTGCTGCCTGTGGCGGTGGGGGCGGGACAACCGTACTCCCGCCTCCAACTGGCAAGTTCAGCCTTAGCAGCCTCATGGGCACGTACTCCTTTGTAACCAACGGCGAAGTCATTACCAGCACCGCGGCGACATCTTTTGCTCTTGCCAGAGCTGGCAGTTTCACGGCGAATGGGCAAGGTGGCATCACCGCCGGCGTTGAGGATGTTAATTCTTCTGGCGTTACGACCCTCGCGGTCCAAATCACCGGCGGCAGTTATACCGTCAACGCGGACGGACGTGGAACCCTGACATTGAATCTTGGTTCGGGAGGTTCCATCAATTTCGGCCTCGTTCTCACTTCTACTAGCGGTGGCCTGATGATTGACGAGACCTTCAATTCCACGCAAGCGTCCACCGGTAGCGGCAATTTCACCCTGCAAACTGGCGGCCCGTTCACTGTCGCTTCCGCGGCAGGCTCGTACGTCTTTGATTTTTCCGGGTTGGATGGAAGCGGCAATCCTGACTCCATCGTCGGCGAATTTGCTGCGAACGCCGGCGTCGTTAACACGGGCGTGCAAGACGAAAATGACAATGGGAATATTCCGGCCACTCCGACTCCCGTTTCGTTTACCGGCGTGCTCGCGCAAGACGCCCTGGACCCGAACGGGCCTGCTGATCTCGGCACGTTCGGTCGCGGTGTTGCTTCCCTCAATGGCATCAACTACGTGTTTTACATCGTGAGTAGCAACCGATTGAGGTTTCTGAGCACCAGCAACGGCGAAATGCTTGTCGGGGACGCGGTGGCCCAAAACAACACGATTCCCGCGAACGTCGCGGCCCTCAATAGCGGCTTTTCCTTTATCGTCTCGGGAACTTCCGGCAACGGCGGCATCGTTCGTATCGGGCGCTTCACTGCCACAGGCGCGACCGTAAGTAACGTTCTTGTGGACACCAACGACGCGGGCAAATTCACACCCACAAATAGCGGCACAAGCACAAGCATCGCCCTTGATCCAGTGAACCCTGGCCGCGGCACGGTGACCTTTAAGGATCCAAATCTGAGTGTCCCGTTCACCTTTGTGTTTTATTTAAGTTCTGCGACCAACGGCGTCATCCAGGACGTTACCCAGTCGACTACCAACGGCGCTACCGACGTCGCGGACGGCGCCATCGGTGGGCAAACGGGCAGTCCGTTCGCCAGCAGCAATATCACGGGAACGTACGCTATGAACTGGAGCGGTCTGAGCATACAGGCCGGCGTCGCGGACGAGGAGGACTTCGTGGGCCAAGCCACAGTTTCCAACCTCGCATTCACCACTGGCGCTGCTGATATCTTCGAGTTTCAGAGCATTTTCCTCAATAATACTGGCGCGCAGACAGATAACGCCCTCACCGGCTCGATTCTACTTAACGGTGGGAACGGTACAGGCAGTGACGGAAAACGAAGTACCATGGCGGTCACGCTGACCAAGAACGGTCAGGCCACAACCGTCAATTTCGTCGTCTATTTCGTCAGCCCGCAGCTCGCGTACTTCGCAAACACCAGCACCAGTTCGACGCGCATCGTGGCCGGAGTCCTGGAGGCGCAGCCATAGGCCAGGCCGGACTAGGGCAAGTCTCAAGAGATGAAAGGCAAGGTCCGGCGGAATTCCCGCCGGGCCGTTTTATGTGTGCCGAGCAGGGTCGATAGCTTGGAGGTGAAAGTCCTCTTCACAGCCTGATGGAGGTAAAGTGATAGCGAAGCGCAAGGGCCGAACCGCGAGGTGAGGTCTGAAAGAAGCGTGGAGCAAACACGCGAGCTGATGGACAAGAACTGGATATGAAGTTCCTCAGGGTTCAGCTTCAGTCGCCACAAGGAACCCAAGCGGCGCATCGCGCCGAAGGTCCTGCTGCGCTGCAAGCAGAAAATCCGGGAGCTGACGCAACGGACACGAGGAATCGGCCTAGAACAGATGATGAAGGAACTCGCCGCCTATCTACGAGGCTGGAAGAGCTACTTCGGCTTCTGTCAGACACCCTCGCGGCTGAAAGCTCTGGAGGAATGGATACGACGTCGGTTACGATCCATGATCTGGAAGCAGTGGAAACGCGGAAAGCACCGGTACGCGCAGTTGCGCCATCTCGGGATCAGTTGGGACCTCGCCGCACGAACGGCGGGCAGTCCACACGGCCCTTGTCCGGTCGTGTGGGAGGGGAGGACGGGTAACCGTCTCCCCTATCCCGGTTTTTCCTTGATTTTCTTTAGCAATTCGGCACCATTGGAGTTCGGTTATTTTACGCTCGCGCTCCCCCAGCCATATCCCTTGTTCCGAAGACCACACAAGTAAGTAGTGCAGAATCAACGCATGCAAGGCGCCCGCAAATGTTGAAAATAAAAGACTTACAGAAACACTAAACCCTTTAAAAGCAACACAACCGGGAGCGTGAAAGTTGGACACTCTCGCAGCTCCAAAATGGAAAGCCAAGCCCTCAGTGCTGGCCCTGTAACAGCTTCTCTACTCGTCCTACGTCTTCGGGAACGTCCACGCTGACAGCGTCATGCTCCACCTCGGCCACTCGGATCTTCCACCCGTTTTCCATCCAGCGTAATTGTTCGAGCTGCTCAATGCGCTCCAACTCTCCCTGGGGAAGTGTGGCGTACTCAAGGAGTGCCTCCCGCTGGAAAACGTAAAGCCCCAGATGCTTGAGGTGACGCACCAGAGTCTTGCTCGCTGTATCGCGCACCCAGGGAATCGGCGCTCGCGAAAAATAGAGGGCATTGCCGTCGAAATCCAGAACCGTCTTCACGACATTCGGATCCATGATGTCGCCCGGCGTCTTGATCGGAGTTGCCACCGTGCTGATCGAAGCCGCCGGCTCTTCCAGCAGGGAAGAAACCGCCGCATCCACCGCCGCGGGATCGAGCAGCGGCTCGTCTCCCTGCACATTCACGAAAATATCCCCTTCCACGTGGGCGGCCACCTCTGCCACTCGCTCCGTGCCTGTGCGATGGTCCGTGCGAGTCAGGCGCGCCTCGCCGCCAAATGCTTCGACGGCCTTCACGATGCGTTCATCATCCGTGGCCACGATCACCTGGTTGGCCTGCTTCGCCAGCTTGGCGCGTTCGTAGACGCGCTGGATCATCGGTTTTCCGGCCAGGAGCACAAGCGGTTTGCCCGGCAACCTCGTCGAACCGTACCGCGCGGGAATGACGACCACTACTTTGGCCATGCCCTTCTCCTCTTTCTTGCGCGCTGGGAATAACCGCCCTTCCGGCTCAGTCTAATCGAGCGAGGGAGGTTCCCGAGCGGCGATGCTACCACAGGGCCCGCGCTCCGGAAGGTGCATGGCACTGTGCGATATTGCACATAAAGGAATTGCGCTTGTTTTCGGGAATCCGAGTGGTAGAATCCCCTTCAGTCCGAGCCGCGCGGCCATCCCAGCAGGTCGGGATGATGGGGGTGCCGTGAAACGCTATTTGCTCTGTTCCTATCGTGTCCTGCTTCTTGTTTGTCTTTTCGTTGCGCCCAGCGCCCTCCTACCCGCTCCGCAATCCGCCTCTGACGACAACAAATCCAAAGGCGAAGCGCAGCCCGACCTGGTTAAGGACGTAGTCAAGAAAGTTGACCTGAAGCGAGACACTCCTGGCTTGCCATTCAAGCCGGGGAGCGTCCTGCATTACGACGTGGACTTGGCTCTTGTAAACGTCACGGTCACCGATCCTTACAATCGTCTGGTCACCGGGCTGGAGCAAGACAACTTTCGTGTGTTCGAAGACAACATCGAGCAGGAACTCGTCACCTTCTCCGCCGAGGACGTGCCCATCTCGATAGGCGTGATTTTTGATTTCAGCGGCAGCATGGCCAACAAAGTCGGCAAAGCCCGCGAGGCCGCCGTGCAATTCTTTAAGACTGCCAACCCGCAGGATGAATTTTTTCTGGTGAGCTTTAACGAGCGCGCGGAACTGACCAGTACGTTCACCAACAGCGTCGAGGATTTGCAGAGCCGCATGATGCTGACGGCTCCCAAGGGCCGAACCGCGCTTCTGGATGCCATCTATCTCGGCCTCAGCCAGATGAGGGGTGCACACAACGCCAAACGTTCCTTGCTCATCCTATCCGATGGAGGCGATAATCATAGTCGGTACAACGAAAGCGATATCAAGCGCTTGGTCAAGGAAGCCGATACCCAGCTCTATGCCATCGGCATTTACGACCCGCTTGGTTACCGCAACCGGACGCCGGAAGAACTGAACGGCCCGACGCTTCTCAGCGAAGTTACCGAGATGACGGGTGGCCGCGTTTTTTCGGTGGAAAAGTTGGACGACCTTCCGGACATCGCTTCGAAAATCGGCATGGAGCTGCGTAACCAATATGTCCTCGGCTATAAACCAAGTAACAAGGCCCACGACGCGCGTTGGCGCAAGGTCAAAATCCGGCTGCGCGCACCTAAGGGTCTGCCGCCACTCAGCGTCTATTCAAAGACAGGGTATTACGCCCCCAGCCACTGATTTCGCGTCCCGCCTGCCTTCGCTCGCTCGTTATTCTGCCGCGTTGCTGTTGCTCCTGGGGCTTTTTGCTTCGACGGTTTGCGCCCAGCTCCCCGTGCCCGTTGCGCCGCCCCCGCCCCCTCCAGGGCAGGACGCCAGCTCCGGCAAGCAAGGCTCGAAACTGGTTTTCAACGTGGACTTGGTGGTCCTTCACACCACGGTTCTCGACGACCGCCAACGTTTTGCCGACGGACTGAAAAGCGAGAACTTCCGCGTTTTTGAAGACAAAGTCGAACAGAAACTCTCGGTCTTCAAACGTGAAGACGTTCCCGTCAGCATGGGCCTGGTCATTGATAACAGCGGCAGCATGCGGGACAAGCGCCCGCGCGTGAATGAAGCCGCCATCACTTTGGTGCAAGCCAGCAATCCTTCCGATGAAGCGTTCGTCGTCAATTTCAACGACGATTTTTATCTCGATCTCGACAAGGACTTCACCAACAACATTCCGGAATTGAAGGAAGCGCTCGAACGCATTGATTCCCGCGGCAGCACGGCCTTGTATGACGCCATTATCGGTTCGCTCGACCATTTGAAGAAAGCGTCCAAAGACAAGCGCGTGCTGCTGATCGTTACCGACGGCGAGGACAACACCAGTCACAATTCGCTGGAAAAGACGATTCGGGAGATTCAGAGGACCGACACGGTCATCTATGCGATCGGCCTGCTCAGCCAGGAACGGAAGAAAGAAGCGAAGCGCGCCAAGAAAGCTTTGGAACAGATCGCCGCAGCCTCCGGCGGAGTGTCGTATTTCCCGGAAGACGTCGAAGATGTGCACCACATTTGCGAGCAGGTCGCCCACGACATTCGCAATCAGTACATTCTCGCCTACTACCCAACGAACACTCGCCGCGACGGGACGTTTCGAGCCGTCAATGTCGAAGTCATTCCTCCACGCGGCCGCGGCAAGCTTGTCCCCCGCACCCGCAACGGCTACTACGCCCCCTTAGAGAAGACTGCTGCTGCCGGCAACTGACGACGCAGCGAAGTTAGACCATTCCCAATAAGGCAGAAGGCAGGGTGGAAGGCGACGCCTTCGAAATTGCAAGGCACATTGCGTTGACCTTGATTTGGCGGAAAAAGTTGGGTCACAAGATCGTTGGTTTCACTGCAATGCGTTTCGCCGCTTACGCTTTCGTTTCACTCGGAGAACTGCTGGCCAGGACCAAAGCGGCGCCGCACAGCGCCAGTATTTCGAATCCACTGGTCCAAGGGCCTGGGTCGTGGAGTTGGCCGATGATGCGAGGAACATAGAACAAAAGGAAGAACAGAAAAAGGATCGTCGCCAGAAGTGTGGCAGCCATGGGTATCTTCATGCGCAGAACGATCGCCGCGCCGGTGGCCACAAGGATCACGCCGGCCAGACAGGCCCAAACGGGCCTCCCCAAAAGCCACGGTGGACCCAGTCCCGCAGCGTAACCCGCGTAAACAAAATGCTGAATCCCGAACGCGACAAAAGCTAGGGCAAAGAAATATCGCCCGAGCTTGAGGAAGGGGTCCGCGGTCTCGCGCTCCAACAAAGGAGAGGCGCTGGCGAGAACCCATGCGCCTCCGCACATGGCCAGAGCCACAAATCCGCTGGTCCATTCGTTGCCGTTACGCGAATGCAGGGAAATTCTAGGGATGTGGAGGAGTAGGACGAAAAGAAAAAACATCACGCCAAGAAGAGTGGCTGCCGGGCGCGCCAACATTTCGGTGAGGATGCCAGCGGCAGCTGCAAAAAACGCGACGCCCACAAAGTACGCCCAGAAGAGTTGCTTGGGCATCCAATCGGGCACGAGTCCCGCCACGAAGCCGCTGTACATAAAGTGTTGAACCCCGAAAACGATCAGGGAAACGGCAACGAAAATTCGTCCGAGGGTCTGGCTCTTTGCCACAATGTTCAGCAGTCTACACGAGTTCGATTGCCACTTGGCGATCAATCGGGCGCCCCGGCCTATGATCCGCCTAGAAACGCGGCTGCGGTTTTCAAGAACTCCGGCCACCGCTGCCCGAGGAACGGTCCATGGCCTGCATTCGGAATGATCCACAGGCTGGATCGCGGAATTGCGCCCGCCATGTCGACGGAAATCTGCAGCGGGTAAAGTGGGTCGCGATCACCCTGTACGATCAGGGTGCGCGCTGTAATTCTTCCAAGATATGGCGATGTAAAGTTCATGTCGTCATAGCTGTCGGCAAACGCCTTGGTGCTAGCCAAAAGCGCGTCGATCTGCGCTTCTCCGCCGGGATGACGCCGACGCAGATTTTCTCTCTCCGCATCGGGCAAATTGTCCGGGTATCGCCGCATGATCGGTCGTGCCTGAGCAGGGAAGTAGCTCGTCGCGCTTACGAGCACCATGGCTTCCACGCGATGCGGCCGCTTCGTTGCCATGTGCAACAGAACGTTTCCACCTCCGCTAACCCCAATGCCTTTGAACGTTTCAATCCCCAGATGGTCGAGCAGTGCAAACATGTCCCCTGCCGATTCGTCGTGGCGCCAGGCGGAGAACTTTGGTGGCACGTCCACTCCTGACGGAACGATTTTCGTGCCAGAAAGGCCGTCTGCTTCTGGAGCGAAGGAACGTCCATGTCCCCGCATATCTGGAACGATCTGCTGAAATCCGTCTCCAGTCGTGAGGGTTTCCGCCCCAACGGACGCGGACCAGTCTTGGCTGCAACCCGAGTAACCATGCAACAACAGCAGCGGATAGCCGGTCCCGTGCACCTCAAAGTAGATCGGTACTCCGTTCAGCACTTCGATCCGGCCAGGCGAACTTGTAAACGTCATATCGCCAGCTCCTTTCGCAAAAAACGTCGCGCAAATAAAAAAACCGCCCGCGCCATTGGCGTGAGCGGTTCATTAAATTTCAGTTTATCAGCCACAGCGCTTTCGGTCAATCCAGTGCAGTGCAGGCTAGTGGGTCAGGTTCCGGTTAACGTAGCCAGGCGCTGGCTCTGACAGGCGAAGCTGCCCAACGTCATTTGTGTCCAGCCTGGGATCTCCGACAAGGTCATCATCGTGGGAGCGCATTTCGACCACATTTCCGCAGGGGATGGAGTCGTCGATAACTGGAGCGGTGCGTCATTGCTGCCTTCGCTTCACGAAGTGGTAAAAATTGAACCACGCAAACATACCTACATCTTCATTGAGTTCACTGACGAGGAACGGGGCGAAGTTGGATCGCGCTTCTATGCGCATCAAATGACAAAGGAACAGGTCGCCGCAACCGATGCGATGGTGAACATGGACAAGCTTGACCTAGCGCCTAGCGAGGTTTGGGACAGTCAGTCGGACAAGTAGCTGACCGGCACACTTGCATACCTCGGTAAGCAACTGAACTCACCCGTCACCGGCGTTAATGTGGAGCGGGTGGGCAGCACCGACTCAGCTCAGTTTTCCGAGCGCAAGATCCCCAGTATTACGATCCACTCTCTGAGCCAGGAAACGTTTGACGCCCACATCCTTCACACGTCGAAGGACAAGCTCTCAGCCATGCGGCTCGATGATTACTACCAGACGTACCGCCTGCTTGCGGCTTATCTCGTTTTTCTCGACCAGGCTGCCGGTGTTCCAGCGGCGCCGACTGCGCATTAGAGGCGAGTTCACTGCCATAACATCGTCGTTACGCGGTTCCCACATCAGCCAGTGACGGAATTAGAGGAAACTGACACACCGGTGCGGATTGCAGAATCGGCCGGAATGCGAGCCATCAATCCCAGCACATGCTTCTTCTCGAACACTGCTATTTGAGCGACGGCGAAGGAGCGATTGTGCGCGGTAGAATCAAGGAATGGAGCGCAAGGTCTTCTGGGCTACGTTTATTGTGCTGGGGCTGATCGCGGATTTCACGATGCCCATCTTGTGGTCGCTGCTGGCGACGATTCCAATTGGGATGTTTAGCTGGTGGGTGGCGTACCGGAGCGAATGGTTCTGACGGAACGAATTGCCTGATGGGTTTTACCGCTCCGACCAGGACGGGCAGCAACTTCCGGTAAGGACCCACAATTCGTAGTTTTCGTTATCGTGCTACTTCACTGCTTCGCTGCTTCTTCATTCCATTCAAGAAGCTCTTGCCATGCGGGATCGCCGTGCCGAAATTTTCGGCAATGGTCTGGCCCATATCTGACAGAGTGTCGCGCACTCCTAAATTCAACCCGGCGCCGCCTCCCGGCGAGTAGGCCATGATCGGGACGTATTCGCGCGAATGGTCCGTGGTGGGCCAGCGCGGGTCGGGATCGCAGCCGTGGTCGGCGGTGATCATCAGCAAGTCGGACAGATTCAGCAGCGGCAGAAAACCCGCGAGCAGGCGGTCGAACTCTTCGAGCGATTTGGCGAAGCCTTCGACGTCTTTGCGGTGGCCGTACAACATATCGAAATCCACGAGATTGCAGAAAATCAGGCCGCTCCTGCGTTCGCTCGCCGCGGCAGTCATTTTTTCCATGCCGTCGGCGTTGCCTTTCGTGGTGACGTATTCTTCGACGCCGCGGCCGTTATAGATGTCGTGAATTTTGCCGATGCCAAAGACGCGCACTTTGCGTTCTGCGAGAACGTCCATCAACATCGGCTTCGGCGGGTCGACGGCATAGTCATGCCGACGCGTGGTGCGCACGAAGTTTCCTGGCGTTCCGGCAAAAGGGCGAGCGATGACACGGCCCACGCGATTGGGGCCGTCCAGCAGTTTTCGCGCGATCTCGCACATGCGGTAGAGCTCGGCGACGGGAATGACGTCTTCGTGGGTGGCAATTTGAAAGACGCTGTCGCCAGACGTGTAGACAATCGGTTTGCCGGTTCGAACGTGTTCTTCTCCCAGCTCTTTGATGATTTCGGTGCCGGAAGCGGGCTTGTTGCCGACGGTTTTGCGGCCGATCTGTTGCTCAAACTCTTCGATCAATTCGAGCGGGAATCCGTTCTTGTAAACAGGGAAGGCCTGATCGAGCCACACGCCTGCCATTTCCCAATGTCCTGTGGTGGTGTCTTTTCCGGGAGAGCGGGTGGCCCCTTTTCCGTACGCGCCGATCGGAGCGGCCGCAGGCCTCTGGTGTTTTAGCGGTGCGATATTGGCCAGCCCGAGACGCACGAGGTTCGGAATTGCCAGCGCGCGCGATTCCGCAATGTGGCCGAGCGTGTTTCTGCCTACGTCGCCGTAGTCGGCTGCGTCTGGCAGCTCGCCGATTCCTACGCTGTCCAGCACGATCCAAAAAACTCGTTCGAATTCCGTCATGACCCAGCCTCACAAACCCCATTCACGCGAACTCTAGCACAGGCGCCTGCCTTCGCCACACCCTTACTCGACGCGCCTCTCCTCGTGGCCTTGCGCTGACACACATCGACCATGGATACTGCACTGAACTCTTTTTCCATTTCATGCGTAGTACTAAGTAACGGAGGTGTGCCATGGCCCAGGACGGTAGCCAGCGGTCGAGATCGGTGGTCTTCCCGATTGTGCTGATTGTCATTGGTGTTCTCTTTTTGCTGCGGATGTGGCGTCCGGATTTCGACCCCGGGCCAGTCCTGTGGACGTATTGGCCGCTGATTCTCATCTTCATCGGACTGGGAAAAATCTGGGATAACATGCAGCGCAGCCGCAATCCCGACGCGCCTCCCGGCTTTTCCGCCGGCACGACCATCGGAACTCTGGCGTTTGTTCTTCTTCTTGTTTTCCTGGTGTGGCACGGGCGAAGCTTTACTCGCCGGCACGGGTTCTACGCGGGATCGAAACACGTTTCGCAAACTGTTGATTTGCAGGGCGCAAAATCAGCGCGTGCCAAGCTGGAGATGGGCGCGGGGCAATTGACCATCAACGGCGGAGCGAATCATTTGCTGGACGCCGACTTTACCTACGATGATTCGAATGGCACGCCGAAAGTGGACTACAACGTGTCCGGTGGCATCGGGGAACTCAACATCTCCCAGGAATCCGGGTCCGTGCATATCGGCCATTCGCAGAATGACTGGAACCTGCACTTCAGCAAGGATACGCCGCTGGAATTGCGAATTGATATGGGTGCAGGACAGGGGAATCTGCATTTCCGCGACATACCGCTCACGCAACTGGATTTGAATTTGGGAGCGGGGCAAATGGACATTGATTTCACCGGGGATCGAAAGGCCGATTTGACGGCGGTGATCGAGGGAGGAGTTGGGCAGGCAAATATCCGGCTGCCGAAAAACGTCGGGGTAATCGCCACGGCTTCGGGCGGAATTGGATCGATCCGCGTGCGCGGTCTGACGAAGGACGGGGATTCCTACACGAACGAGGCGTATCGAAAGACTCCCGCGACGATCCACTTGAAAGTGGAAGGAGGGATTGGAGAGATTGCGCTCACGGAAGAGCCGTGAGCTCCGTGCAAGACCGCCGTTTGCCCCGACTTGACGGCGGACGTATAATTTAAAGTTTAGGCAGTGGGTGCGAAACGCGCTGTCTAGGCTTCCCCTTGGCGACCAAAGAGATTACCTCTACAACCGCGGATGTCACGACGCAGCAGGAGTCTATCCGCGTGCGTGGCGCGCGCGTCCACAATCTCAAGAACATCAGCGTGGATGTTCCGCATAACGCCATTACCGTCGTTACGGGCGTGAGCGGGTCGGGGAAATCGTCGCTCGCGTTCGATACGATTTACGCGGAAGGGCAGCGGCGGTACGTGGAATCGCTCTCGGCGTATGCGCGGCAGTTCCTGGAGCGCATGGAAAAGCCGGACGTGGATGAGATCTCCGGAATTGCGCCGGCGGTGGCGATTCGGCAGAAAAACTCCACGCGGAATCCGCGATCGACGGTAGCGACGGCGACGGAGATTTACGACTACCTGCGGTTATTCTTCGCACGCTGCGGACAGACGTTCTGCGTCAAGTGCGGAGCGGAGGTCCGCCGGGACAATCCAGACGAAATTGCCACGCGGATTTTGTCGCTGGAGGCGGGTAGGCGCTTTTACATTCTGTACGAGTTTCGAATTGCTTCGCCCCCGATGCCTGCTGGTTCGAAACGTGGCGCGAAGAAAACGCCGGCGGGCCCCAGCGGGGAAGCGCTACGGCAGGGACTTGCTGATTTACAGAAGCGTGGGTTCAATCGTTTGTATCAGGATGGGCGCATCCACGAGTTCTCCTCGCCGGAGACGCTGTTGGACGTGGACTTTTCGAAACCGGTTTACGTGCTGGTGGACCGGCTGGCGGTGAACCAGGAGTCACGCGCGCGGCTGGTGGATTCGATCGAGATTTGCTACCGCGAAGGACATGGCGAAGCGATTCTGGAATTTCCCGGGGACGGCGTGGGAATTCCGGGGGAACGGCTCACGTTCAATGAACGGTTCGAATGCAAGAACGACGGCACGCTTTATCAAGAGCCGGAGCCGCGGCTTTTTTCCTTTAACAATCCGTATGGAGCGTGTCCACGGTGTCAGGGTTTCGGCAACACCATTGATTTTGACTTGAATCTCGTGGTCCCGGACCCGAGCAAGTCTCTCGATGAAGGAGCGATCGAGCCTTGGACCAAGCCGCGCTACCGCACGCTTTTCCAGGACGCAAAAAAATGGGCGCGCGGCCGGGGCATTCCCACGAATGTGCCATGGCGCCAGCTTACCGCCGAGCAACGCCGGTTGATTTTGGAAGGCGATCGGGAAAACGACTACGAAGGAGTGAAAGGCTTCTTTACCTGGCTGGAGCGGAAAAAATACAAGCTGCACGTACGCGTTTTCTTGAGCCGCTTTCGCGGATACGCGACGTGCCCTGATTGCGGCGGAACGCGCTTGCGGGCGGAAGCGCGCGCGGTTCGCGTGGCCGGCAAATCCATCACCGAGATTTGCAAGTTCACGGTGAAGGAGGCGCGAGCGTTCTTCTCGACGCTGCAACTCTCCGATGCGCAACTAAAAATCGCAGACAAGATTCTCGAGGAGATCCGCACGCGCTTGCAATTTCTGGATGAAGTCGGGCTGGACTACCTGACGCTCGACCGGCTGACGTCCACGCTCTCGGGCGGGGAATCGCAGCGCATTCAGCTTGCCACGTCTCTGGGATCTCATCTGGTCGGCGCTCTGTATGTTCTGGACGAGCCTTCAATCGGCTTGCATCCGCGCGACACGCAGCGCCTGATTGACATTCTCAAGTCACTTCGCGATCTGGGAAATACGGTGCTGGTCGTGGAACACGATCCCGATACGATTCAGGCCGCGGATTGCGTGATCGATCTCGGTCCGGGCGCCGGAGAGCTTGGCGGGAAGCTGCTCTTCACTGGCCCGTATCCCGCAATGCTCGAGGAGCATAAATCGCTTACCGGGCGCTATTTATGCGGCGAGCTGCGTATCCCCGTGCCGAACGTGAGGCACAAGCCCGCGGGCAAATTCCTGCGCATCTATGGCGCGAGCCTGCACAATCTGCAGAATCTGGATGTGATGATTCCTCTCGGGATGCTCATGGTGGTTACGGGCGTGAGCGGTTCGGGAAAATCCACGCTGGTGCATGATGTGCTTTACAAGGCGCTGTTGGCCAAGCGAGTGGGTGGCAGCATCAAGGAGTTTTGCGATCGCCTCGAAGGGGGTGAAAGCGTCCGCGAAGTGATCATCGTGGATCAATCGCCGATTGGGCGCACGCCGCGTTCGAATCCGGCTACGTACTTAAAAGCTTTCGACGCGATTCGCGAAGTGTTTGCGGGAACGCCGGACGCCAAACGCCGGGGGTACGCCGCCGGCCATTTTTCGTTCAACGTACCGGGCGGCCGCTGCGAAACCTGCCAGGGGGACGGAACGGTCACGGTGGAAATGCAGTTTTTGGCGGACGTTGAGCTGATCTGCGAAGAGTGCCGCGGCACGCGCTTCAAGAGTGGTGTTCTGGAAGTGCACTATCACGGGAAAAATATTCACGAGGTTTTGCAACTGACGGTGCGCGAAGCGCTGGCGTTTTTTGTGAATGTGACCAAGGTGGTGTCCAAACTCCGAATCCTGAACGAAATCGGACTCGGTTACTTGCGCCTCGGACAATCCGCCACGACGCTCTCCGGCGGCGAAGCGCAGCGGCTGAAGCTAGCGGCACATCTGAACCGCACGGACAACGAGGGTATTCTTTACATTCTGGATGAGCCGACGACGGGGCTGCATTTCGATGATATCGCCAAGCTGCTCGCCGCGTTCCGCAAGCTGATAGAAGGCGGCGCATCGCTGCTGGTCATCGAGCACAACCTGGACGTCATCAAATCCGCGGACTGGCTGATTGACCTTGGGCCCGAGGGCGGCGATCAAGGCGGCAAGATCATTGCGTCGGGCACGCCCGAGCAGGTGGCGCGTAACACGCAATCGCACACGGGCCACTATCTCGCGCGCGTCTTGAATGGCAACGGGCAGGCAAAGCGCAATGCGAATGGCGCATCCAAACCGGGAGGCCCTTCGGCTACAATCCCCGAAGGAGCCAAAACTCCTCCGGCAAAATGATGACGCGTTCGAATCTTCGATGGTCTCTGTTTAAACCTCTTCGCTACGCACTGTGGATTGTCTACTTTCTTGGCACGCAATTATCTGCTTCTGCGCAATCTTCTTCCGCCCCTGCGGGCCAATCCAAATCCGTGAAACTGGCCAATCCTCTCAACGAGCTGCTGGACGAAGCGAAGCGGGACATTGACAAGAACCAGTTCGAAGCTGCGATCGTCCCGCTGCAAAAGGTTATCGCCGAGGAGCCGAACACCGCGTACGCCCATTTTCAACTTGCCTATGTTTTCACAGCGCTGAAGCGCGTGGACGAGGCGCGCGCGCAATACGAGCGCACTATCGCAATTGACCCTAAATTGTCGGAAGCCTATCTGGACCTGGGGATTTTGCTATTGGATAGGGAGCCGCGCGCGGCGATTGCGCCTTTGACCAAAGCCGTGGAGTTGCGTCCGGCGGAGTCTCGGCCGCGGTTTCTGCTGGGCGTTGCGGAAGAACGTTCCGGCGATCTTGCGAAGGCTTTCGATTCGTTTGAGAGCGCTGTGCGGTTGGACCCGCGCGACTTCGAAACGAGTGCGCATCTTGGCAGCCTTTATCTTCAGCTGAAGCGTCCGGCGGACGCGGAGACAAAATTCCGGGGCGCACTCGAACTGCAGCCTGCGGATCCCAGGGCCCTGCTGGGTCTGGCGCAAAGTTTGGACGCGCAGAAAAAACCGGAGGCCGCGGACGCTTTTCGAAAGTATCTTGCGGTGCAGCCTTCGGACGCGGTTGCCCGTGCCCGGCTTGTGCGCGTATTGATGGAGGGGCAGGAGTACAATGCCGCGCTTGCGGAACTGGACCGCGCGGACGCCGGAACGTCGCCCTCGATGGATTCGTTGAAGCTGCGGGCCGATATTCAGATCACGCAAAAGAAGTACGATGATGCGGCGGCGACGCTGGGCCGGGCCATCGCGCTTTCCCCAAAGGATGCCCAACTTCACGGCGGGCTCGGCAGACTCTATCTGCAGAAGCGCGATTTTGCGTCCGCTGAAAAGGAGCTGAAGATTGCGCTGGGAATGGAGCCCAACAATCTGCTCTATTGGAAGGATCTTAGCTCGACCTATTACCTCGGGGGCAATTACGCGTCAGCCATCGCGACTCTCGATGTCATCGCCAAAGTCGAAACACCGGGCGCGGGCCCGTGGTTTATCCGCGCACTTTGTTACGATAAACTGAACCAGCCGAAGCCCGCGCTCGAAGCGTACGAGAAATTTCTCAAGCTCGATGAGGGTAAAAATCCGGATCAGGTCTGGCAGGCGCAGCAGCGCAGCAAAGTTTTGCGGCGCATGCTGGAACAGAAAAGGTAACGGCATGAGGGTCCGCGGGAAGTCCCTGGGAGCGTTGTGCGGCCTGGCCGCCGTTCTCTTTGTTGCTCCTTGTGCTGCCACGGATCTGCTGGCCGATTTGCAGGCTCGGTTCGACCGGGAAACCAACGGGGTTCACAAAGCAAAGATGATGGGGGCTCTGGGCGACGCGCAGTTTGATGAGGCGCGCCGCGCAGGGAAGGCTAGCGACCACAGTACCGTCGCTCTAACGCTGGAAAAGTACCGCGACAATGTCCGCGCTGCACTGGACGCTTTACGGAAACAACACCCTGACGCCGAGAAAAACTCCAACGGCTACCGGCAATTGCAGGTTCACGTGCACAGGGGAATCCGCGAGGTCGAAGAATCGCTGCTGGCGGCCCCGGAGCCTTACAAGCCGCCATTGGAGATCGTTCGCGAGGATTTGATTGCCATGGATGACGAGCTGCTTAAATTGCTTTTTCCGCGGCGACCGTTGAATACGCCCGTGTCCCCTGCCGCACCGGAGAAACAGCCATGAAATTTGTAATTTTCATTCTAATGGTCGTGAGCTGTCTCGGAACTACCCCCAGTCCAGTGCTGGCGCGTTTGCCGCAGCAGAAGGACTATCTTACGCCCCTGGAAGCGGACAAGATTCGCGATGCGGAATCGACAAACGACCGGATCAAATTGTTCCTGACGTTTGCCGCTGACCGGCTGAAGAAGTTTCAATACGAGCTGGAACACCCTTCCACGAATCGCCATGGGGACATGCTGAATTCGCTGCTGAACGCCTACGTGGGATGCATTGACGACGCGGCGGACCTCATTCAACTGGGCATCGAGAAACAGGACAACATCCGGCAGGGAATCGAATTGATGTCTTCGCGAACAAAGGATTTCCTGGCGGTGTTGCAGAAACTTTCGACGGACGGCCCGGAACAGGAAACTTACAAAGACAACCTGGACGACGCCATCGAAGGCACGCAAGACGCGATGAACGATGCGGAAAAAGCGAAGAAAAAAGTTGCTCCTCCACCCGTCCGGCGCAAGAAATAGTGGTTGGGGAATCCGAAAGGCCAATGAAGAAGAGCCATCAAAAAGGATCGCTTGTTCCCGGTGGCGGGGCTCTGTTTCAGCGCATGTTCACGCGGCTGGGATGCGACGGCCGGCCGCCGCGGTTTCGAGTTGAGTTTTATCCGTATTCCAGCCTGGTGCTGACCATCCGGCGCAAGGAAGAGGTGCTGTGCGTGCGGTTTTCCGATCTGCTGTGGCGCGCTCCGCTTGCGGTGCTGGAAGCCGCGGCGGCGTTGTTGCTTGCTCGTGTTTACCGGCGCAAGGCTGCGGCTTCGCTTGTCGCACCGTACCTGGAATATGCACGCTCGGACAGAACTCGCACCCGCATGAATCTCATGCGGCGGGGACGCGTGCGATTAGCCCCGACTAGTCCTCTCGGAGAGCATTTTGACTTGGCGAAACTTTTTGACGAATTGAATCGGAGGTATTTCGGAGGGGAGTTGCAGCGGCCGCACATTGCGTGGAGCGGGCGAAGTTGGCGGCGGCAATTCGGGTGTTACGATCCGGGCCCGCATCAGATCCTGCTGAATCGGCGCATGGATCGTCCCGGCGTTCCGCAATGCGCAGTGGAATATGTTTTGTTTCACGAGATGCTGCACGTCAAACACCCAACGCGGCGTTCGGGATGCAGCCTAGTTTCGCATTCGCGCGAATTCCGGGAAGAAGAAAAACGGTTTGCGGAATTCGAACGGGCGCGGCGCATCCTGGACCGACTGGCGCGCTGACCATACGAACAGCGGAGCTTCGCGCGGCGCAGCTTATTCCTTTTTCTCTTTTTCGACTTCCTTCCAGAGCTTTTCGAGTTTCTTTTTTATTTTGTCGCCGTCTTCGGCGTGCGGGTACAAGTCGAGATAGCGCTGGTAGGATTTAATGGCTTGCTTCTTGAGGCCTTTTTTTTCCTGCGCTTCACCCAGGTAGCGGAAGGGAACCGCGTAGCCGGGTTTCGCAGTCGTGGCATCCTGGAAGCGGTCAATGGCGGCATCCAAATCGCCCCGCCTCATGTAGTACTGGCCGACCTCCATGTCTTTTTCCGCGCGCAAGGGATCCCAGGTCGGCTGGTCGGGCGCGTTCTGTGTTGCGTTGTCCTTGTTTGCCTTGGCCGGAGGCTTGGGTGGCGGAGCGCCCTGCGCAGACTCCTTCGGGGGATCCTGGGCGTGCAGCGGCGATCCCGCGGCGAGCAGGAATGCGGCGATCACGATCTGCATGGCCCAGTGAAGTCTCATTGGCGAAGCGGAGGTGCTCCCTCTTCTCCGATTCACTCTAGTATGATGGAAGTTGTCTGACGATTGAAGCCCTCTGCACAGAATCCACATGGAACCCAGAGAAAAAGCCGCGTTTCTTCCGGAAAGCCCAGGCGTCTATCTGTTCAAGGACGCCGGCGGGACGGTGCTGTACGTCGGGAAGGCCGGCAATCTGCGCAGCCGCGTGCGATCGTATTTCCTGGAATCGAGGTGGATGGATGCCAAGACTGGTTCGCTCGCGCGGGAAATTGTCGAGCTGGAGACGATTGTTGTTGGCAATGAGCGTGAAGCGCTCGCGCTGGAACACAATCTCATCAAACAGTACCGGCCCAAATTCAACGTCGTTCTGCGCGACGACAAGACGTATCCGTACATCAAGTTCACGGCGGGAGAAAAATATCCGCGGGTGTATTTTACGCGTCGCATCAAAAAAGATGGGTCTCTCTATTTCGGGCCGTACTTCCCCTCAAGCCTGGCGCGGCGCATTCTTCATTTTGTGCACAAGCGTTTTATGGTGCCGTCGTGCACGGTGGACCTGACGCGGAGTCACGCGCGGCCGTGTTTGCAGTATTACATCAAGCGGTGTCTTGGTCCGTGCGTGGCGGGACTGACAACGGATGAGCGCTATGCGGAAGCGGCTCGCGACGTGCGGCTCTTCCTCGAAGGGCGGCGACACGATTTGATCAAGAGCCTCGAAGAGCGAATGACGAGCGCCGCGGAGAAGGAACTTTTTGAGCAGGCGGCGGCGTATCGCGATTTGCTGCGCACGCTGGAAGATATTGAGGAGCGGCAACGGATCGCGGCGACTCAGGGGGATGATACGGACGTGCTGGCGTATTACGCGGAGCCGCCGTTGGTAGCCGCGGATCTGTTTCATTTGCGCGGGGGACGCGTCGTGGACCGTCGCGAATTTTATTGGGAAGACCTGGAGGAATTTGATGCGCAGGAATTTGTGCCATCGCTGCTGAAGCAGCTTTATCTGGAGGCGGAATATTTGCCGAAGGCGATCCACGTGTCGATCGATTTCGAGGACCGCGAGCCCCTGGAAGAGATACTGACGGAGCGCGCCGGCCATAAGGTGGAAATTCTCACGCCACAGCGCGGGACGAAACGCGCGTTTCTCGATTTGGTGGAGAGCAATGCGAAGCATTCATTCGAACAGCGCTTCCGTGTGCTGAAGCCAAGTTCGAAAGCGATCGGGGAAGCGCTGCAGAATACTCTCAATCTGGCGGAAGAACCGAAGCGCATGGAAAGCTTCGACATCTCGCACATTCAGGGGACAGACACGGTGGCATCCATGGTGGTTTGGGAAAATGGCCGGATGAAGAAGTCGGACTATCGAAAATTCATCATTCGTGGCGACGGGGGGCGCGACGGCGGGGGGACAAACGGAAATCCACCGCGACAAAACGACGACTTCGCGAGCATGCGGGAAGCTGTTACGCGCCGTTACCGGCGGCTGCAGGAAGAAAACAAACAACTGCCGGACCTGGTTCTGATTGATGGCGGTATTGGGCAGCTTCATGCGGCCGCGCAGGCACTGGAATCGTTGCAGATCATCAATCAGCCGCTGGCGAGTATCGCGAAGAAGGAAGAAATTCTTTACGTTCTTGGACAGGAGAACGAGCCCATCATCCTCGAGCGGCATTCGCCCGTCCTCCATCTCATTCAGCAGATTCGCGACGAGACGCACCGATTTGCGGTCACCTTTCACAGGCAACGGCGGGGCAAGCGTCAGACCGAAACTGCGCTCAATGAAATTCCGGGAGTTGGGCCGAGAACGGCGCAGAAGCTACTAAAGGAATTCGGAAGCGTGGCCAACATTCGGCGGGCAGGCGTAGAGGAATTGAGCCGTGTGGTGCCACGAAAAAGCGCGGAGAAGATCTTGGCGCATCTAGGCGCCGCATCGGTGGGATAACCGCTTGCGTAGCGTATAGCGGTTATCTTGTCTTGCGGCTCCCCAATGGCTATGCTACGGTTTCTTTGGAGGTTGCCATGGCGGACAATGTTGGTTCCAAGGTGACTTATTTTCTGGTAGGGCTCGGAGTGGGAGCCCTTGTGGGGATTTTATTCGCACCGAAATCCGGTGAGGACACACGCGAGTTTCTTGCGAAGAAGGCCGACGAGGGAAAGGATTTCGCCCAGAAGAAAGCCCGCGAACTTCGCGAGCGCGCGGATGAGCTGATTGAGCGCGGTAAAGAAGTTGCGGTGCGGAAAAAGGATTCGATTTCGGCGGCGGTAGAGGCCGGACGCGAAGCCTATTTGCGCGAAGCGAAATCGTAGGGATGCGGCGGGGTTACAGCACGGGTTCCGCTTCCGAGTGGGGCGGGTGGGGCACCTATGCAATTCTGGCTCGAATTCTTCAGTATCGTGGCGGCAATCGCGCTTGTCATACAGGTGGTGATGCTGACGCTGCTGTTTTTTCAGATGCGCCGGACGTCGGAGAACGTCAACCGGCTCGTGGGTGATTTGCAGTCGCGCGTCGGGCCCATCCTCACGCGCGTGCAGATTCTTCTGGATGATACGCAGCCAAAAATATCCAGCATGGTGACCGACGCTTCGCACATTGTTTACCTGGCGCGCGGACAGGCGCAAAAGATCGACCGCGTGGTTACGGATGCCGCGGATCGGGTGCGCGGCCAGCTGGTGCATGCGGACCGGATTCTGACGGGGACGCTGGAGGCCGTGGAAGACGCCGGCTTCAAGTTCAAACAAGGTCTTTGGCGACCGGTACAGAAGGCGTCGGCGCTGGTGCAGGGAATTAAAGTGGGTCTCGATCTGCTCCGTTCGAGGCGGGGCAAGTCCCGCCGCGACGACCCCCGCGAGCAGCAGGAAGAAGAACTATTCATTTGATCCGCATTAGCGGATCCAGCCGCCTCCGAGCACACGATCCCCATCGTAAAAAACTGCGGCTTGCCCCGGAGTGATCGCGCGCTGGGGCGCGTCGAAGTTTACGCGCGCGCGGTTCGAATCCAGCGGCTCGATGGTTGCAGGTGCGGGTTCGTGCTTGTGGCGGATTTTGGCGAACACGCGCAGCGAGGCTGGCGGCTTTTCGACGGAGACCCAGTTTACCTCTTCGAGTTCGCAATTCGTTTTTCTCAATACATCATCTTCGCCAACGATCACGCGGTTCTTCTCCGGATCAATGGATAAAACGTAAAGCGCCTTGCCGGCGGCAAAGCCAAGGCCTTTGCGTTGCCCGATGGTGAAACCGTGAACCCCGTTGTGGCGGCCAATCACGTCACCGGCCTCGTTGACGATTTCGCCGCTGCTGTTTTGCAGCGGAATTCCGCGTTCCTTGGAATACGCGTGAATGAACTGCACGTAATTGCCGGTGGGCACGAAGCACAGCTCCATGCTTTCCGGTTTTTCGGCAACGGGGAGATTCGCGCCGCGCGCCAGCTCGCGCACTTCTTGCTTGGTGAGTTCGCCGAGAGGAAAATCGCTGCGCGAAAGCTGTTCCTGCGAGAGTCCCCAGAGAAAATAGGATTGGTCTTTGGAATCGTCGCGAGCACGCAACAATTCCCATCGGCCGGATTCTTCATTCCGGCGAATCCGCGCATAGTGGCCGGTGGCAAGGCGCTCGGCGCCGATCTGGCGCGCCATGCGCAGGAGCGGCTCAAACTTCACATCGGTGTTGCAATTGGTGCAAGCAATCGGCGTACGCCCGGCGAGATACTGCTCCACGAACGGGCGCACCACACGCGCCTCGAATTGCTCTTCGAAATTCACCACGTAGTGAGGAAAATTCAGGTGCTGCGCCACACTCTTGGCGTCGTAAACATCGTCGAGTGAGCAGCAACGGTGTTGCACAGGGCCATCGCCCTGCAATTCCGGCAAGCGGCGATGATTCCAGAGCTGCATCGTGAGACCCACCACAGCGTGGCCCTGTTGCTGGAGAAGGGCGGCAACGGCGGAAGAATCGACGCCGCCGGACATAGCGATGGCCACAAGACCACGCTGGGCTTCCGGGCGCTCCGGCAGAGTATCGAATTCGATGCTGGCATTCATGCTCATTTCATTATAGCCGGAGAAGCGCCCATTTGCTTGCGACGAGATTTGCACAGGCGCAGCATGCTGCGTTACTCCAAAGGCTGGACAAACTCAGGGTTCGGCATCATGAGCGCGCTGTGGCCTCTTTGCGATACGTGGGGGAGAGTTCGCGAAGTTGCGCGACGGCGGCGGGGACGACACTCAAGGCAAAGTCAATGTCCGCAGGGGTTGTGTGGCGGCCAAGGCTGAAGCGCAGGCTGGCGCGGGCTTCTTCCGGTGGCAAGCCGATGGCGGTAAGAACGTGAGAAGGTTCCACCGCGCCGGAGGAGCAGGCCGCGCCGGTCGAGCACGCCAGGCCCTTGAGATCGAGTGCAATGAGCAGCGCTTCGCCTCCCACGCCGGGAAAAATAAGATTCGTGGTGTTGGGAGTACGCAGAGCGGCAGCGGCGTTCACCCGGGACTGAGGCACGCGCTCGAGCAGGCCTCGCTGCAATTCGTCGCGGAGCAGAGCTACGCGCTTGGCGTCGTCCGCGAGCGAGCGCCGCGCGATTTCCGCAGCTTTGCCCAGGCCCACGATGCCTGCGACATTTTCGGTGCCGGGGCGGAATCCGCGCTGGTGGTGGCCTCCGTAGAGCAGTTGACGCAAGCGCGTTCCACCGCGGATGTAGAGCGCACCAATTCCTTTGGGCGCGTAAAACTTGTGGCCGGACAGGGAGAGCAGATCCACCTCGAGAGCGGTCACGTCGATTGGGATTTTGCCGGCGGACTGCACGGCATCGGTGTGGAAATAAATATCGGCTTCCTTGGCGATGCGGCCGATCTCTTCGAGAGGCTGGACAGTGCCGAGCTCATTGTTCGCGTGCATGATGGTGATGAGGACCGTTTCGGGCCGGAGCACACGTCGCAGTTCCTTGAGAGCAATCTGTCCATGGCTATCGACCGGCACGTAGGTAACCTTCGTCCCGCGCTTTTCAAGCGCCTGGCAGACGTTCAACACCGCTTCGTGTTCGATGGTGGTAGTGACCACATGTTTGTCGTGCCCGCCTGCGGCCTCGACAATCCCGAAGATCGCATGGTTGTCGGACTCGGTGCCCCCGCTGGTGAAAACGATCTCGCGGGGGCGGGCGCCAATCAGTGCGGCCACTTGTTCGCGCGCCGTTTCCACGGCGGCACGCGCGCGCTGGCCGGTCGTGTGGATCGATGCAGCGTTACCGAAATCTGCGGAGAAATAGGGCAGCATGGCGTCGAGCACTGCCGGCTCGACGGGCGTCGTAGCATTGAAGTCGAGGTAGACGCGATTCATAGTCCTGGGCCAAGGATAGCAGGTGGCCGTGGCCCGTGACGAGTTGAGTCCCCGGAATCGACCGAAGCAATCCGCCAGGAGGGTGCGGAATCCCACCTTTCGCCCAGTTGGTGTGGCGATGAACTGAGGATGTCCGAGAGTCAATTAGTGCTCAGGAGGCTGGGGAGAATGGGCTGCTTTCCGGAAGTACTCGAAGCGCGTTTGGAGTTCTACGTTCTTTGGATCTAGGCCTACAGCCCGCTCTTCGGTGATGAGCGCCTCGCTAGCTTGGCCGTTCAGTAATAATGCTTCAGCCAGAGTGTCCAGCAGGGCCGCAGCCTCCTCACCTGAGGGTATGGGCGGCTGCTGGAGAAGAGCGACAGCGTGCTTCGCGTGAAAGAGATCTTGCAATAGGTAGGAACTCGGGGTTTGCGCGGGTCAATGTAACTTCGGTTCCAGGGGAAGAAAATCATCGACCAGGAAATCAGAGCAACGACGAACTACGGACTCTGCTTCTTGGGGCGCCAGTTAACCAGGTTGCTGGTGTAGAGAGCGATGCAAAGAAGATTAGCGGGGACGAATCCGAATTGGGCGGTGCGGATGCCAATGACACAGACGACGGCGCTGTTAATTCCGGCCACGACCCAGCCTTGCCAGAGCTTCTTGCCTATGAGCACGGTGGCGAGCACCGTCAACACACAGGATAAA
>Ga0307477_10000415_pt1 | contig 48720 bp, 27 predicted proteins | sample atmos_gasesECM2C_FD_203316 | JGI IMG/M metagenome (GOLD analysis project Ga0307477, IMG submission 203316) | Hardwood forest soil microbial communities from Morgan-Monroe State Forest, Indiana, United States - atmos_gasesECM2C_515 | ecosystem: Environmental > Terrestrial > Soil > Temperate... | reverse complement strand
GGCGAGGGGCCGAGACTGCGGAGGCGGGGGACTTTTTCCCCTCGCCCAAAGGGACGCCGAGGGAAACTGACCCACTACCCGCGCCCCGAGCGGCCGTTCTCCCTCTCCCCGCGTGCTAGTGTCCCGTCTCAGAGATTCTCCCTCTACCTCCCGTGCCTCCGGAGTCGACCGCGCACCATGAACGCCGCCGTGTCGAGGACCACGCATCGCCGCCGCTTGGCGCTGCGGCTGCCACCGCGGCTGCCTCTGCGGCTGCCGCGGGCGCCCGCACTGGCCCTGGTTCTCGCCGCGGCGATCACCGCGGCGCTCGCCGCCGCCGCCGCCGACCCCCTGCGTGCCGAGCCGATCTTCACCGGCGTCTTCGGCCGTGGCAACGACGCCTACCAGCTGTGGGCCCTGCCGAGCTGGCAGGAGCTCCAGGAGAAGTGGCGGCAGGCAGGCAAGCAGGGCCTCCGGGTGGTGGCCGTGCGGACCTACGTGCAGGGCGCTCGCCGCTTCTATGCCGGCGCCTGGCGCGAGGGAGGCGGCGCCGAGGAGCTGGCGGCCGGTCTCGACGCGGCTGCCTTCGCAGCCCGTAACCGCGAGCTCGCCGCGCGCGGCCTTCGCCTCGTCGACGTGGACACCTACGTCGACGGGCGGCAGCGCAGCTTCCTCGGCGCCTGGCGGGCGGCCTCGGACCAGCAAGAGCTCGCGCTGGACCTCGACGGGCCGGCACTGGCCAGCCGCGACGAGCGTCTCGCCGACCGCGGGATGCGGCCGGTCCGGCTCCGGGCCTACCGCGACCACGGCCGGCTGCGGTTCCTGGCGCTGTGGCGCTCGGGCAACGGCGACCACCACCTGCTCACCGGCCTCGACGCCGCCAGCCTGGCCCGCGATCAGGCCGACCTCGCCCGCGGGGGCCTGCATCTCGTCGACGTGGACGCCTATGACGACGACCGCGGCCGCCGTCGCTACACCGGCATCTGGCGCGCCGGCGGCAGCCCCACCTCGCTCTGGACCGGCGAGTGGGAGCGCTTCGTGGCCCGCTGGCACGACCTGGCCGGCAAGGGCGAGCGCCTGATCGCCCTGGCGGTGGCGCCCGCGGCCTGCCGCGACGAGTGCGCCAACCAGGTCGTCGCCAATTCCCCTTACGATTACGGCATTCGCGCCACGTCGACTCACTGCCCCGGCCACCCCGGGAGCTGCGGCACGCCGGGCCCCGAGGCCACCGTGGTCTACCACTGGCCGGTCGAGAGCGAGGGCGCGGCGCACTACATTCGCCTCTCCGCCCTGACGGGCCACAATGCGCTCTTCACCCTCCCCTTCTCCGATCCCAAGGTCAAGCGCCGCGGGGTCTGGCTCTACAGCCCCGGCCGCTGGCATCACGCCGCCGACTTCAGCCGCGACGACGAGCAGACGTTCGAGGTCCGCGCCGCCGCGCCCGGCAAAGTCATCTTCATCGGCTGGGACCCCTGGTCGGGCAACACGGTGATCGTCAGCCACGATGCCGGCGGTCGACCCGACGCCTACCGCACCATCTACATGCATCTCCGCGACGGCGCCCGACACGACTGCGACGCCGCCTGGTCCCAGACCCTCGCCCACCCGCCGGCCGGCGCGGAGGGGCTGGCTACCTACCGCGCCCATCTCCTCGCCACCGGCTGCGCCCAGGACCCGGCGAGCCGCCGCCTCGATGCCCGTCACTGGGGCACCGACTCCCAGACGATCGATCTCCACCTGCTCGGCAAGCACGTGGCGGCCGGCCAGATCCTCGGCTGGGCGGGCGACACCGGACCCGGAGGCAAGCGCGGTCCGGGGAGCCCCAACACGCACCTGCACGTCTTCTTCGCCCGCCGCGATCCCACCGACCAGGGCTGGTACCTCTTCGATCCCTACGGCATCTACGGCCTGCCCGCCTGCTATCCCCTGCACCTGACCGATCCGGTCGTCGGGCCCTGCGTCCGCTACCCGGTCGCCTGGGCCGGCGGTCGCCCGCGCTTCCCCTAGACTCATCTAGACCCATCGCGTCGCGCCGCGTCGCGCCCGACTGCCGGGCCGCGGGGCCGGCAGCGGCATCCGCTTTGCATCTCTGGGCCCGTGAGAGCAGCAATCGAGGAACCGGCATCGCCATGTGCGCGAGACCCGCCGATTCCACCCCGTTGGTTCGCTGCCCGAGGAGGATGCCCACATGCATTCGAGGAACACGCTCAAGGTCGCGATGGCCATCCTGGGCTTCGCGGTAGGACTCGCCGCCATCGGCTGCTATGTCAGCGCGGCCGGGCCAGGGTACGGAGCCGAGTTCGAGGTGGAAGGTCCGCCGCCCCCGGCCCAGGAGGAGGTGGTCGTGGCGACGCCGGGTCCGGACTACGTCTGGATCGGCGGCTACTGGGACTGGGACGTGGGAGTCAGGCACTACGTCTGGCGGGCCGGCCGCTGGGACCACCCGCCCCACCCCGAGGCCCGCTGGGTCGCGCCGCACTACGAGTTCCGCGGCGGCCATCACTACTACCACCCCGGCCACTGGGACCGCGGCGAGCATCGCGACCACCGCTGACCGCGGCTGGCTGAGAATCACCGGCGGCCGGCCTTCTTCTCCAGCTCCTGGCTGCCTGGCCGGCCGCCGTCCTGCCAGACATCGCCCGCATCCTGCGGCAGCGTGGTCTGACCGCGGCCAGCAGGAGGGACGGGCTTCCTGGCGTCGAAACATCCGGCCATTGACAGCCTCGGCTCTGACCTGCTCTAACTAGAGTCGTTAAATGAGCGACTCCGAGCGCACCGAAACGGTGGAGGCCGAAGCAGTCCCGCCGTTCGCCATTCGACAGCTGGCGCCGGGGAGCTTGGTCGGCGGCCGCTACGAGCTGATCGCCATTCTCGGCAGCGGCGGCTACGCGGCGGTCTACCGCGCCCGGGACCGGGAGCTGCGGCGAGAGGTGGCGCTGAAAGTGCTGCACCCGGACCGCCACACGCCGGGAGCCCTGGTGCGCCTGCGCCGCGAGGTCGCCGTCGCGCGCGATGCCTCGAGCCCCAGGCTCGTGCGGATCTTCGACATCGGCACCGCGCCGGAGGGGATCTACCTCACCATGGAGGTCCTGGGCGGGTCGCTCAAGGACCGCCTGCGGGAAGGCGCCCTGCCCATCCTGGAGGCGGTGAGGACCGCCACCGAGCTGCTCGAAGGGCTGGCCGCCCTGCATGCGCTCGCCATCGTGCATCGCGACGTCAAGCCGGCCAACGTCCTGCTTACCGCGACGGGCGAGGTCAAGCTCGCCGACTTCGGGCTGGCGCGACATCTCGACCGCGATGAGACCCGGGCGACGCTGGATCACGCACTTATCGGCACCGTGGACTACCTGTCGCCCGAGCAAGCCCTGGGAGGCGAGGCCGACCCCCGCAGCGACCTCTACTCCGCCGGGCTCGTGATGTTCGAGATGCTGGCGGGACGGCTTCCCTTCTCGGCGAAGTCGGACCTCGGAGCGCTGCTCGCCCACCTCCGCACGCCGCCGCCGGACCTCCGCCGCCTCCGGCCCGAGGTGCCGCGCTGGCTGGCGCGCGTCGTCGGGCGGCTGCTCGCCAAGCGGCCGGAGGACCGCTACCCCACGGCCACGGCGGCGCTCGCCGACGTGCGCAGACGGCGCTCGGCCCTGGGCCCGCGGCGGAGCTTCGTGCGCTCCCTCGCTGCCGGATTCGGTGTCGTCGCGGTCGCCGGCGGCATCCTGGTCGGCGCCCGCTCCTTGTCGCCGCCGCGGGCGGAGTACTCCCATCTCGTCCAGGAGAGCGACGGCTTCGCGGCGATCGGCAAGCATGGGCAGAGGCTCTGGGCGATGCGCGGCTTCGATCCGGATACAACCCATCGTACGGCGCCGGCTCGGCTCGACCCCGCCGGCCCGAAGCTCCTCGCCACCGTGCTGCAGCGGCCCGCGCAGTGGCGGCCGGACCAGGTCTCGACCCTCTCTTACCTGGATCCCGAGACCGGTAGCGTGATCAAGCAGGTGCGGCTGCCCCTGGCGAGCGAAGTCTTTCCGAACGACCCGCAGCGCTTCAGCGTCCAGCACGTGGTGGCGGTGGATCTCTACGGCGACGGGATCGACGAGGTACTGGTCAGCTACGGGCACGTCCCGGAGGCGCCGTCGTTCACCGTTCTCTATGCGCCGCGCCTCGACCGGGCCGGCATCGTCTTCTATGCGCGCGGCGGCCATCGCTTCGAGGGCGCCTGGGACATCGACGGCGACGGCCGGAAGGAGCTCATCTTCTCCGGCATCAACAACGCCTACGATTGGGTCAACGTGCTCGCCGCGGTCCGCCTCGACCCCTGGTTCTCGGAACCAGGCCAGTCCATCTCCGGCGCCGCCGCTTCGCCCGACTCCATCATCGGCCCCGACCAGGAGCAGAAGCTCCTCTGGTATGCCCCGCTGCCGCGCGGCAGGATGCCCTATGTGGCGAGCATCGTCACTGCCGACACCCGGGCGCGCATGTTCGACGTCCACTACGAGTCCGGCCGGATCTGGAAGGTCGGCTTCGACGGGTTCCCGCCGGCTCCGCCCGGCAGGTTGCCGGTGGCCGAGCGCCAGGGACAGCGGCGAGAGGCCTACCGGCAGCTCCGCGAGGCGGAGCGGCTCCGCGCCCTGGGGTCGGTGCCACTGGCCCTGGCCGCGGCCCAGGCCGCGCAGCGCGCCGCCGCCGCGGCCCAGGAGAAATGGATCGAAGAGTATGCGGGCCGGGTCGAGGCGCGGATGCTCGCGGCCGAGAACCGCATCCCGGAGGCCGAGCGTCGCTTCGCGGCCATCGCCCGCGGCGCCGAGGATGCGACCGAGGTCTCCTACGAGGCGGCGGTGGCGTTTCACCTGCAAGGCGACCTCCCCCGGGCCGTGGCCTGGTATCGGCGGGGGCTCGACGGCGGTGCGATCTACGACGGCGGCAAGAGCAAGCACGAGTTCATCAAGGGCGAGGTGCTCGCGCTTCTCGAGGAGCGGCGGTACGCCGACGCGTTGTCCGCGATCGACCAGTTCGTCCGCGGGTTTCCTGCCGCGTACGGGCAGGGGGAGGTCTACCGGGAGTTCGTGAGATGGCGCGCCGGAGAGCTGCCGAATGATCCTTCGTCGCGCGTGCCCCCCAACGGCACGGACCTCGATCGCTACTGTGCCGCGGAGTGCCGGTTCGCCCGCGGGGCCGAGCCGCGGCAGCTGCTGGCGGAGATCGAGCGGATGCTGGGCGAGAAGCCGGAGACCCGGGGGGAGCTGCTGTCGCTCCAAGCCGAGCTGCTGGCGCGGCTGGGCGATACGCAGCGGGCCGCCGAGACGGCGCGCGGCGCTTTCGAGGTCGTGAGCGCGGAGCGCGCGAGCAGCATCATCGCCCGCGGCAACTGGGAGCTGGTGCGCGAGCGCATGCAGCGCCTGGCGGGAGGCACGGCAAGCAACGGCGGCGCCGCGGGCCATGCGGCAGGGGCGCGGCCGGCAGGACGCGCGGCCAGGTCGATGGCAAGGCAAGGGTGAGACCGGGTGCTGCGCCTCGAGATGAGCTACGGCGGCAAGGTCCGCCACTTCCGCGTGCGCGACGGCGAGCTGCGCCTGGGCAGCGCTCCGGACAACGACCTGGTGCTCGCCCTGCCAGGCATCTCGCGGCACCATGCGCTGCTGCGGCAGGGAGGCCGCGGGCTCGAGCTCCTCGACCTCGGCTCCAAGAACGGCCTGGTGAGTGAGGGCCAGCGCCGCGAGCGGGTGCTGCTCGCCCCCGGCGGCGAGGCCGTGCAGATCGGCAAGGCCTTCCTGCGCATCGAGGAGATCTCCACCTCGGACGCCGAGCTCGAGCTGGCGTTGACCCCCGATTCGCGGACCTCCGCACGCGCCGGATCGTCCCCGCGCTCACCCAGCACCGCGGAGGTGCCCACGCCGGGCCGGACCTCCTCAGCCGAGGCGGCGCTCCACCTGGTGCGGCGGATCGAGCGCACCGGCACCGGCGTCGCCGGGAGGCGCGGACGGCTGCTGGCCGAGGCGTGTAGGACGCTGGGAGCGGCAGCGCTGTTCGCGTTTCGCCTCGATCGGGAGGGCGAGATGATCCTGGTCGAGTCCGCGGGCCGGGTAGGCGACGAGGATGTCCGGGCCGTCGAGAGGCTGGCGCGGAGCCCAGCGCCGGTAGCGGCAAGAGGCGCGGGCGCGGGCGCCGAGCGGCACGGACCGTGCCTCCTCTCCGGCGGCGGCAGCCGTGGACCTACCTTCCTCGCGGCGTGTTTCGCGACGCCGGCCGCGGCCGGAGCGCCCTGGCGAGCGGAGCTGCTGGGATACCTCTACGATCGGCTGCTCGGCGAGGAGGATCGTGCGGAGTCCGGCGCGCAGCCCTCCGAGGAGGCCGAGCCGCTCAGCTTCCCGGCGGAGATGGTCCCAGGGACCTCGCCGGCAATCCGCACTCTCTACGAAGAGATCAGGGCGGCGGCCAAGAGCCGCCTCGACGTGCTGCTGCTCGGCGAGACGGGCACGGGCAAAGAGCTCTTCGCCCGCCTCATCCACGCCTCGGGGCCGACCGCGAAGGGGCCGTTCCTGCCGTTGAGCGCCCCGGCCATCCCCGCCGAGCTCCTCGAGTCCGAGCTGTTCGGCATCGCGGGCCGCGTGGCGACCGGCGTCGACGCCCGGGTAGGGCTCCTCGACCTCGCCCAGGGCGGCACCGTGCTCCTCGACGAGATCGGCGACCTGTCGCTGACTCTCCAGACCCGCCTCCTCCGCTTCCTCCAGGAACGCGAGATCCGCCCGGTAGGCGGGCTGCCCAAGAGTGTTAACCTACGGGTGATCTCCGCCACTAATCGGCCGCTCGAGCGCATGGTCGAGGAGGGAACCTTCCGCGAGGACCTCTACTTCCGTCTCCGCAGCCTCTGCTTCCGCCTGCCGCCGCTGCGCGAACGCCTGGAGGACATCCCGTCTCTCGCCCTCGCGTTCGCCGCCGAGGCCGCGGAAGTCCACGGCAAGCGCATCCGCGGCATCAGCCAGAAAGCCGTCACCACCCTGCTCGCCCATCGCTGGCCAGGCAACATCCGAGAGCTGCGCTACGGCATCGTGCAAGCGGTCCTGCGCTGCCCGAGCGGCGGCCACCTCGAGAGCCGTCACTTCTCCCTGCGCCCGCAGGCTGGCGGTCCAGACCGTACCCAGTCCGCCCAAGGGGCTGCGAGCGCACCACGCCACTCTGAGCGTGCCGTCGGGAGCCCCCTCCAACAGCAGATCGCGGACCTGGAGAGTTCCGCCATCGCAGCCGCTCTCGCCGCCTCCGGCGGCAACAAGACGAAGGCGGCGGTGCTGCTCGGGATCAGCCGCTACGGCCTGAGCCTAAAGCTCAAGCGCCTGGCCTGGCGCAAGGACAAGGGCAGCTGACCTATCGCAACAAGAGAGCGCTCGCTCACCATCGAGGAACCCCGCGTATCGCGATGAGACTGGACTGTCCTGAGCGATCTACGGCCAAGGCCCAATCCCGTTAGGCTGCGGTTCGCCGTCGGTAATCAACACAAGCGTTGACCTGGAGCTACAGTTGAAATCATACTCGCCTTTGGCGCCGTGGCAATTCTCAGTGAGAACGTGCGCCCAGCCAGTCGATGAATCGGCGAACACGAGACCGATCACACCTGGAATGGCTCTTACCCTCGCCGGCAGGCCGCCCTCGCCCCCGATGACGTAGAGTTGGCCATCAATCGCTGCTATCCAGTGGTCGAAGCCAACTACAGATACGGGTGGTCTGATCGTCGGAGCTGTTACTAGAGGTATCTCCTTCGTCAGCATCCAGGTCTGGCCGCGGTCATGCGTAACGTAAAAGGCCAGGCGGGGGTGCCTCTCGAGGAGGGTCACAGGAAGCACTCCGTCCCTCTCGCTCGTAAATGTTGGTAGGTCGTAGAAGGCTGCCTCTCCGTTGGCCACAGCTTGCGCTGACCATGTGAGGCCGCCGTCGCGCGTAACATACAGCTCGTCACCGGAGGCCCCGCCCGCTGTCCAGCCTAAGTCGCGGGTCACAAAACGCACACCTTCGCCGAGGGGGATGGGTAGTTCAGTCCAGGTGACACCACCGTTTTCCGTGCGGAACAACCGCCCCAAGCTAAAGTTGCTACTGGAAGGCGTCTTTATCACGACCCAGCCGATCCGGGCATCAATGAACTGGACATGGATGGTCCAGAGATTCAGCGCCATCGCGGCGACGGTCAAGACCGGAGAGGTTTCAGCCCGCCACGACTGACCGCCATCTGCCGTGGCCACTACTTCTAGCGAGGCGAGTCCCTCGGGACCAGAAGCAGGTGTCGGTACCGCTACAGCCGCCCACCCTCTCATCTCGTCCAAGAAGTAGACCGCCCGCACGGCAGGGTCTCCCTCAAGAATTGGTGTGCGATCCAGCCAGGTTCTGCCGCCATCCTTTGTCCAAAGGAAGCGACCGCCAACCAGGGCCCAGCCAACATTCGGCGAAAGCATTCCCATGGCGCGCACTTCTGGGCCCTGCTCCGTGCTTGGTTGTTCTGGCGCTCTTGTCGATGGGTGGGCATTCAGACCGGCGACTTCGCCATTCGAGACGTCGCTATCAATGCTGAAGGTAAGGCCGCCGTGGGTTTCAGAGTGGTCCCCAGAGTACTGGTGGATTCGCTGGTGATTCGCCCAGTAAGCCCTTGGGATGCAGGTAATGCGCGAGGCAGTGGCGTTGGCATTGTAACCCGGGTAGAGCCAAGCGCCGGCCCAAATATCGTCAGGCACATTGGTGATAGTCCACCATCCGGAGATCTGTGAGAGACATGCCGAGCCGTAACCTCCGGCCTGACTGCCCAACTCGTGCAGTCGGCCAACCCAGCCGGACATAAACGCATTAACCGCGGCTTCGCACGATGCGTCACCGCTGTAGTTTTCCATGTCGTAATAAATAATGGTTCCGCTCGTGCCACTTGCGGTCAGTCCCAGCGTGCTTGCCGCCGCCGCAGCAGCTTCGGCTTCCGTGCGCCCCTCGGCATCTGCTGTGGCCGGGTCACCGCTGATTCGGTGCCGGAATTTTGTGCAGGGCGCTTGTGGACCCACCCACGTCGGAATTAGGTTCCAGCCCTGGTTCCATATGGAGGAGACCCACGACGCCGAGAGCTGCGGCTGCCGGCAGGCGCGGCTGTTCCCGCCGATGTAGATGTTCATATCCCAATAGGGGCCAGAACTCCACCAATTCTGCATTTGTGCTTGTGTAGGAGCCCTACAGATGTCAAAACCCTGTTTAGTGCTAATTACGACGCGCGTGCCCACGCTTTCACTAACGGTAATCGTCTTCGTGTAGGTATTGCTGGTCGCCCCAATCACGTCGGTGGAGTCCGGCACGAGTTTCAGCGTGTGAGTGCCCGCCGAGAGGGGGCCGAACGGGTAGTCTTTGAGATCGAGGTACCATTGCGGCTGAAGTGGATCTGACCAACTCCAGCGGTTCAAGAGGGAGCCGTCGAGATCCACGTCTATGAAGAATGTGCCGAACGTGGCCAAGTCACCCTGGTTCTGGATGGACCAGCTCAGGTAGAGCGGTTCCGCGGTTGTAGGATTTGGGCTGTCGACTTGCGTGCCGCGGGTAGTGCTCACCACGAGCGGCGAAGACCAGCCAGACAATGGTGATGGCACAAGGCTCGCCGAGCCGCGCTGGGTGGAGCCGCCAAAGAGCGCAAGATCGGCGATACTCTCGGTGAGTGTTCCTCCGATAGGTGTCAGTTGGCCGGTGCTTTTCGCGACCCGATAGAGTTGGCCGGTGGAGCCTGAGGTTGTTTGGCCCGCGTAGAGTGTTCCGTCTGCGGCCACTGCGAGTCCGAAGATATTGCTGGTCTGGAAAGAGCCGATATAGGTTGCCGCACCGCTTGCGGGATTAATCTGGATGAGGTCGGTGCCGGTTGAACCGTAGAGGGTTCCGTCCAGATCGAAGGCGAGGTCGCCGCCTGCGGCATAGCCGGTCTCGCCGATTGTGGAGGCCGCACCGCTCGAAGCGTTGAGCTGGTAAAGTTCACCATCGTTTTGGCCCCAGGTAAAGAGGCGGCCCTGCCTGTCACAAGCCAGGGCAACTAGCCCGGCTGCCGCAAGGCCGGTATCGCCGATGAAGGTTGACGCACCTGATTGCGCGTCGAGCTGGTAGAGATAGCCCGTGCTCGGGTCGGCGGCATAGATGATCCCGGAGACCGGACTGATGGCGATCGCGGGAAAGCTAAGACCAGTGGCACCGATGACAGAGACCTGAGGGTTCGCCGGGAAGTTGAAGATGCTGTAGAGAAGCGACTGATTGCTCCCTGTGTCCGAGACCGCGTAAAGGGTTCCGGGCTGACCGGGCGTCACCGAGCCGGCTGGCGTCGAACCGGACAAGAAGAGGTTATAACCGCTTAAGTTCAGATAGTCGTTGAAAGTTCCAGAGCTCGTGGGCGAAAAACTCACCGTGTAGGCTAGCTGTTGACCTACGCCAACGAAGATGGGGAGTTGGACCGGCATGCCACCGCTACAATTTGTCGGACCAAAGGGCTCAAGTAGGTAGTTGTATGCGCTAAATGGAGTCGAGAGATTGTGATCGAGCTCGATGGTGCCAGAACCGGTGGCATCGCAGGGATTGGTGCCGCAACCGCCGTTGCAATAGCACACTGTCTGGCAGAGAGTCGAGGTTTGACCGACGGGAGTCGTGGGAAACGTCTCGTTGTTGTCCTGGACGACCGTTGGCGGGCCGCTTGGTCGTTTAACCTGGTTCGGAGATGCCCAAAGGCTGGACGGGCTGCTCAATGCGAAGACGAGAACGGCCGCAAGGGGCCAGAGTCTCGCACAGCGGTCACATTGGTCGTGCAAATACGATGAGTTACGCATGTAGTTCACCTCTTCGCGAGAAGCAGTCGCCAGGTGTACCAGCGGAAACAGGTTGCTCTCAGTCCACCCCGAACGAGTAAACCCTTTCTCCTGGCGAGAAGAAGCCGATGCTTCCCTGCGGGACGAAGCCGTACTCGCCAGGTTTCAAAGGTGCTTCCGGCGTGATCTTGAAGTAGCCTTCCGGCGTCTTCTCGAACCTGAAGCGGACGAGATCTTCCTCGGAGATGTGGAAGGACATGCTAACCGGTGTGAAGCGCCCCACCGACGTGTTGCGCTCGTCGCTTCCTTTGTCGAGGCTGAAATGGACGAGAGGTGCATCCGTGGGGTTGATGCAGCTCACGAACTGAGTCCGGCCAGCGACCCGCACGCTGGCTCTTATCGGGTGGAGGCTCAGGAGACTGGCGCCGAATATGAACCCCACGTGGGAGATGGTGCCGCGTTCGTAGTTCATCTCCACCCGGTCGCCCTTGTCCGGGTCGGCGTACCACATGGCCGGCGAGGCTCCCGAGAGCCACGGGGGCTGTCCGCCCGGCGGCACCTGGCAGGGCGCCGGCTGGTTTGAGTTCCCTGGGACGCCGCCGGGCTGCCTGGACTCGGATGATGGGTTCACCATCACCCGGATGATGTCGCCACCGACCCCCTCCTTCTTGAGCGCGACGAGGGCGTCGGTCGAGGTGTCAAAGGCGGTCTTCGAGGCTTTGATCTTCTCGATCACCACATCTTGGGGTAGGCCCGCCTGGACCATCGTGACGACGTCGTCGTTCGTGAGCGGCCTCGGTGCTCTTGGCGCTGTCGCAAGCGCGATCCCGGCGGTGAGCAGCATGAGGGGTACAAGAAACAAACAGATGACTACTTTGCACCTCATCGTAGAACCCTCCTCAAGATCAGAAACGAACAGAGTCGCATGGCGAGTGGTTGGCCGACCGAGCCGAAGCACCACAAGACGGCACCACTTTCGTCGAAGTCTCTCGCTCGGGAATAACCGTCAACACCGGCGTCTGCGTCTCTTCCACGGCCGGCGGCGCCGTGGCGCAGTGGAGGCAGGCGCAAAGGGCGAGGCTCGCAAGACCAGCGGCGAGCGGAGGCAGCGCCGCGCGGATGAAGCTCAGGTGGGTCGGGCGCGGTTCCATCGGTCCAATCCTCCTAATCTTTGACTCTCAGGCTGCGATTGTCATTTATACTGCAAGCCCATCTCAGCCACCTGCCAGCTGCCTCCAGCACGGCTCAACGGGTGGCACCTGACTGCAACTGCATTACCTTCGTGCCGGCGATCCGGTCGCCCACTCTCTCGCCCTGCGTGAACATGAAGATCGTCTCCGTCGCGATCACGATGAAGCCGCAGGGGCCCGCGAGGAAGGGTCCGATGACCGGCAGGATCAGGAACGCGGGAGCGAGGGCAAGCGGCAGGTTGCGCAGGATCAGTGCCTTGGCGAGTGCAGGACTGCCGTCCTTCATCACGACGCGCGTCCGCACGGCGAGCTTGCCGAGACTTGCCGCACGGATGTCCCGTAGCAGCCAGTACGGCAGAGTCAAGAAGCCGGTGGCCATCCAGCCGATGATGGGGATGAGGGATGGCAGCGCCAGGACCAGCGCGGGAAGAAGATCGATCAGATAACCGCCGGCACGCAGTCCGACGCCTGCCGGGTCGGGCAGCGCCGGATGCAGTGGGATTGGTGGCGCCAGCGGTTGAGTGGCGGTGGAGGTGGCGTTCATCGCGTCTTCCTTTCCGGAGCGCGCGCCTCCGGCGTTGCTGCATGTTGCAGCGGCTCCGAGCTTCATGCCCGGTCCAGGTGGCGGCTGTTGATGGACGGCCTGAAGCAAGGGTCATGCCGCCCTCGAATAGCCGTGTTCTCGCGGGGCTGGTACGAAGGGCCGCCTAGCGGCTTGGCGACTCGCGGCAAGTCGCCGCACGAAATGTCAAACCCCTTGACGGCGAAAAGGGGGCGGGGCGCGGACGACCTCGAGCCGGTATCCGACACTCACCATGGGATTGACGGCACCAGGGTGACATGGCAAACTCGAATCTCAGCACTCTGCCAAGTCGTCAACGGCGCGAACACCGATCGAGCGCGAACGCAGAAGGAGGTTCTACGTCCCATGAGAATGAGGCGGCTGCTGGTCTTGATCCTCGCGGCGCTGGCGCCGCTCACCGCCGCGCCGGCCCGCGCGCAGGGTACGACCGGGAGCTTGATCGGCACCGTCAAGGACACGCAGGGCGGCGTGCTGGCCGGGGCCGCCGTGACGATCTCTTCCGCGTCCCTCATCGGCGGCCCCAAGGTCACGCACACGGGACCGGACGGCAGGTTCGCCTTCGTCAAGCTGGATCCCGGGGCCTATGACGTCCGCTGTGAGCTCGAGGGGTTCAAGAGCGAGGAGATCAATGGAGTCCAGGTCGCGCTCGATCGCGCCGCCGAAGTGCTGCCGAGGCTGGAGGTCGGCAGGCTTTCCGAGTCGCTCACCGTCACCACCGACGTGCCGGTGGTCGATGCGACGCGCGCCGGAGTGAGCGTCGTCTACCCGCTCGACTACCTCGAGCGGGCCGCTCTCGGGTCGGGGGGCCGCACCTACCAGTCGGTCATCGGCAGGACCCCCGGCGCCGACAACGGCAACGGCAACCCGCACGTTTTCGGTTCGACCGACAACGAGAACGCCTACTACATCGACGGCATCGACACCACCGACCCGGTCACCGCGACGTTCAGCACCAACCTCAACTTCGACGCCATCCAGGAGATATCCTTCCAGACCGCCGGCTACGCCGCCGAGTACGGGCGCGCCACGGGCGGCGTGGTCAACGTCGTCACCAAGTCGGGCGGCAACCAGTTCTCCGGCACCTTCGACATGCGCTACAACGACACCAGCTTCGACGAGAACGGCAGGCACTTCAACCGCGACCTCGACAAGACCGAGTTGCTGCGGCCGTCGGCGACCCTGGGAGGACGGCTGGTGCGCGACCGCCTCTGGTTCTTCGTGGCCGGCGAGTACATCGAGCGCCAGTCGACGCCGACCGGCTCAGTGCTGACCGCGGACCGCAAGGGCGGCGACTACCTCGGCAAGCTCACCTGGCAGATCGATCCGAGTTGGCACGGCGTCGCCAAGTACTACGCCGCCCCCTTCACGATCGACAACTTCAATGCCAACGTGGGCGTCACCCCGGCGACAGCTTCCCAACAGCGCCAGCCCATCCACCTCTTCCAGGCCGAGATCAACGGCGTGCTCACGCCGCGGTCGCTGTTCGAAGCGCAGGGCGGCGTCCACCGCGCCGAGATCGACCTCGTGCCGCAGAGCGGGAACCTCGACCTGCCTGGCATCATCGATCAGGCGACCAGCACTTCCTCGAGCAACTACCCGAACTATCAGTTCTCGCATCGCGATCGCGACGAGCTGCAGGCCGCCGTCACCGAGTTCCTCGACCGCTTCGCAGGCAGCCACGAGGTTAAGCTCGGCGCGGGTTACAGCAACTTGCGGTCGCTGCTACAGAACAACATCACCGGCGGGGCCGAGTACTTGGATTACAACGGTCCGGACAATCGCAACGCCCGCCTCGAGATCCAGCAGCCCCTCGCCCTGGCTCCGTTCACCGGCAAGCTCTACACCGGCTTCCTCCAGGATGCGTGGCGCCCCATGGAGCGGCTCACCTTCCAGCTCGGCGTCCGTGTCGACGAGATCAGGTTCCGCAACAACTCCGGCGTGCAGATCTCCGATCAGCACTACTTGCAGCCCCGCCTCGGCTTCGCCTACGACTTGACCGGCGACGCCAAGACAGCGTTGCGCGGCAGCTACGGCATCTTCATGTCGCCGAACGAGCTGACGCTGCCCTCGTTCACCCGCGCCGACACCGCGCCACTCTTCATCTATGCTCCTTGCTCCGCCTTTTTCCCGACCGCCGCGGCCTGCGCCGCCGGCGGCCACTTCGGCCCGGCTGGCTACTTGCCGAACGACCCGCTTCACCGCGATCCGCTCGGCTACTTCGAGAGGGGAGAGTTCGGCTCATCTCCCGAGATCATCGAGCCCGGCCTCAAGCCGATGACGAACACCCAGTACACAGTGGGGATCGAGCGCCAGCTCTGGGCCCGTACCTCGCTCGAGCTGGACTACATCCACAAGAAAGCGAACGACATCTTCGAGGACACCTGCGCGGAGAATGTGCCCACTCCGACGTACGATCCGACCGGCAGCAACTGCGCGACTTTCGAGGTCGCCAATCTCCCCGCGGCCAGGCGCGACTACCAGGGGGCGCTGCTGATCTTCAACAGCCGCGCCCGCGACTGGCTGAACGTCAGGGCTTCCTACGTCTACTCGCGGTCACGCGGCAGCATTGAGGACACGCAGAACGCCGGCGCCGACTTCGACGCCTACCCGACGCTGTTCGTGAACCGCTATGGCTATCTCTCCGACGACCGCCGCCATCGCGTGCGCCTAGACGGCTACGCCCGGCTACCTCACGACTTCAGCCTCGGCATCCAATCGGACTACTCGTCGCCGTTCCCTTATAGCAAGACCATCCCGACGACGCCCTACGACGTCATGTACCTGGCGCCGCGGGGAAACTTCCGCGGCGCCAGCACCTACAACATCAACCTCGAGGTCCGCAAGGGCTTCGCCATCGGTAAGGTCCGCACCGAGCTGATCGCCACGGTCATCAACGTGCTCGGCTCGGAACAGATCACGGGTGTCTGCGAGAACGCCCTTGGCTGCAACGGCATTTACTCCTGGGGCGATCCCGACTCCTTCGCGCAGCCGCGCCGCTACGAAGCTGGTGTGCGCCTCATCTTCTAGGAACGCCTGGGAACGACCAGACCAGATCCAGGGCCTACAGCTTCACCGCCGCCGCCTTGCGCCGCAGCTGCAGCACCAGAGCGTCGGGATCGACCAGCACCGTGTCGGGCTCGAAGGGGCACCGCAGGCTGACGTGCCGCTCCTCGCCGGCGCCGAGCACGACCGTCGTGCGCGCCTCGCGGTAGTCGCCCACCGGCTTCCCCGCCGCGTCGAAGCGCTTGCCGCGCACCGCGGCCACCTCGACCGGCATGCGGCCGCTGCCGGCGTTCTTCACCTTCACCGAGACCTCCCACGCGCCGGCGGCCGCTGCGGCGGCGCCCGCCCCGCCCCCGCGGATGCCGCCCGCCTCGCCTCCGGGGCTGCCCGGGCCGCCCGGGCCGCCCAGGCTGCCGGCGCCGCCGGCGCTGCCGCCGTTGCCCGCCACTCGCCGCCGCTGTGCATCGCGCAGCTGGTACTCCGGCACGACCACCGAGAAGAACCACTGCCGCACGAACTCGTCGTAGGCCGCCGGGTCCGCGGCGAACGGGCGCATCGCGGCGACGAAGTCTTGCAGCACCGGGTGGTCAGGGCTGTCCTTCCAGGCGGCGATGAAGTGGCGGAGGCCGGCGAGGTCCCGGTCCCGGCCCAGGTGCTGGAGGAGCATCCAGAAGACCCAGCCGCCCTTGTCGTAGGTCACCGTCGTGTCGCCCGACCGCGAGCCGTCGATCTCGACCAAGGGGTGCTCGGCGTCGGGGTGGCGGTTGCGGCCGTACCGCTCCTCCAGCCGCTTGGCGAGCTCGATGCGGGCGGCGACGCCGTTCACCTGCTCCATCAGCAGCAGGGTCGAGAAGTGGGACATGCCCTCGGACAGCAGGTCGCCCCCCGGACCCTTGCCGGGAGTGATCAGGTTGCCCCACCACTGGTGCGCCGACTCGTGAGCGGCGACGACGAAGACGGCGTCGGTCGCGAGGTCGGACTTGGTGAGGAAGCCGATGCCCTCGGAGAAGGTGATGTCGGTCGGGAAGCCCTGCGCGTAGAAGGCGTGCGCCGCGAACTCGGAGATCTTCAGCTCGCGCCAGGGGTAGGGATAGAACCACTCCGAGTAGTAGCGGCGCGCCGCGTCGAGGGCGCGGCTCATGGCCGCGATGTTGTAGGGGTGCCGCCGGTCGTAGTAGATCGCCGTCCCGTGGCCGCGCTTCACCTGCCACCGGCCGGCGACGATGTTGAAGAAGCGCACGGGCTGGTCGCTGCGCCAGACCACGGTGCGCCGGCCCGCCGCCACCTGGTCGCTCTCGAGCACGCCGACCGAGTTGACGGTGTAGGCGGCGGGAGCGGTGACCCGGATGCGGGTGGTGAACGGCGAGTTGCTGCCGAAGGCGGCGTCGGTCTTCCCCAGGTAGAAGTCCGGCGGGTAGACGCGGGGCTCGTAGCGGTTGTCCTTGTCGACGCCGATCTCCTCGACGTAGCCAAGCAGCGGCGTGAAGCTCGGGCTGAAGCTGGTGAGGACGACGCCCGACGGCAGGATGAACTCGCGCACCGGGCCGCCGTTCTTCGAGATCCCTTGCGGCAGCATGCCCTCGCAGTCGAAGCCGACCGTCAGCCGCCCGCCGGGCGCGAGCGGCCTGGGCGGCGCGATCACGTAGAGTCCCGTGCGGTCCTCGGGCTTGTAAGGCCGACCGTCGAGGGTCCAGGTCACCTTCCGCCAGTGCGGACCCGCGGTCAGGGCGAAGCGCGGCAGCGCGGTGTCGCGGTCGTTCCAGAGCCGGTAGGTGCCGCGGGTGTGGAACCAGCGGCGGTCGGGCTCGAGGGTGACGTCGAGGTCGACCGCGGCGAGCGCCGGGATGGGCGAGTCCTTCCAGGTGCCGAGGTTCTGCTTCCAGTAGTCCTTCTGCCGCTTCCGGGTCACCCCGCCTTCGAAGCCGTCGAGCACCGCGGTCCCGAGCAGCGCGGCGGCGAGGAGCGGCGCCGCCGCGAAGGGCGCCAGCCGCCAGGCCTGCCGCGCCAGCGGCAGCGGCGCCAGGCGATGGAGGGTGCCGATGGCGTCGGGCTCGCGCCGCCGCGAGGCGCGCACCGCGACCGCGGCGCAGAGTGCCGCCAGCCCGACCGCTCCCAGGCGCGACAGGACGAGCGCCCGCCGATCGACCTCGAAGAGGCCGCCCAGGTCGCTCCAGCGGACCGCGTTCCACAGCGGCCAGTTGCCCAGCCAGTTGATCCTGCCGGTGGCGGCGCGATAGCCGGTGTAGGCGAGCGCCGCCAGGCAGATGCCGTAGGTCACCGCTCGCCGCGCGAACAGGGTCTGCACGGCGACGACGAAGGCGGTCCATGCCAGCAGCGTCGGCACCAGCAGCAGCCCCCAGACCTCCAGGAAGGGACCCACCGCCAGCGGCACCGTCCGCTGGAACAGCAGGACGGCGGCGCAACCGGCGAAGGTGATCGCCATCACCGCGGCCGCCAGCACGCCATTGGCCGCCCCCTTGCCGAGCAGCAGCGAGGGGGTGGAGGTCGGCGTCGCCAGCGCGATCGCGGCCAGGCCCGTCGAGCGGTCGCGCTCGATCGACTCGACGGTGTAGAACATCAGCAGCGGGCAGAGCAGGGCGCTCAGGTAGCCCAGCGTCTTCGCTGCCAGGTACCCGGGCGTGACCAGCACCTCGGTGTCGAAGGGGCCCAGGGCCACGGCGCTGTCGAGGACCGTCTGCAGCAGGATGAGCACGCCGAAGACGTAGACCCCGGGGCTGCCGAACAGGTTGCGCAGCTCGGCGCGCGCCACCGGCAGGCTGCCGGACCACAGCCCGGGCTGCCGGCTGCGCATGCCGAGGCCGGCGAGCGGCGCCACCGGGCGGCCGCCGGCGCCCGGGAGCGCGGCGGCCGTGGCCGCCGGCGCCGCCTCCGGCAGCGACGTGCCCCGCGCCACCGCCGCCGCGCCGCGCCGGCGCCGCGCCAGGCCGCGCTCGGCGAGCCAGACCGCTCCCAGGCCGAGCCCGAGGAACGCCGCGCGGCTGGCCAGGAAGCCGGCGTCCAGGGAGATGCGCGCCGTGTTGTAGAAGCGGGCGCCGCGGTCCAGCCTGAGCCAGGTCTCGTTGAGCCAGCGGAAGCCGCTCGGGTCGATCAGCATCAGGGCGCGGTTCAGCCGGGGGTCGAGCCAGGTCGGCGACCACTCCCAGAGGAAGAAGATCGACAGCAGGAACACCGCCAGCGGGAACAGGAACACCAGCAGCGGCCGCCGCGTGCGCTCGCCCAGGTAGAAGGCCACGCCGCCGAAGAAGACCAAGGCCGGCGCCGCGAAGACCAGCGCCGGGCGCAGGTAGTTGGCGAGCTCGAACGGGCCGCGGATCTCCGCCGTGTGCGGGTTCGGCACCAGCTGGTTGAAGAGCATCGCGAACAGCAGGTGGAGGCCGAGCGCGACGCCGAAGCCGCCGAGCACCGCCAGGTACTTCCCCCAGGCGTACTCGCGCGGCGACAGCGGCGTCGATTGGAGCAGCTCGGAGACGTTCCATTCGTCGTCCTGGACGACGGCGAGGCCGCTGGCGATGGCGAGGAAGAAGGCGTAGACCACGCCCACCAGGGTCGACAGCACGAACGCGAACGCGAACTCGGAGGTGATCCAGGCCTTGGTGCCGCCCACCGAGGCGTCGCCGGAGACGATCGTGACGTTGCCCCGGGACAGGCCGAAGCTCAGCAGCAGCAGCAGGGCCACCAGGAACAGGAACAGCGGCCGCGACAGGGTGTGCGCGAGCTCCAGGCGGAAGACGGCCGCCGCCCGCTTGGGGGAGTGGGTCACTCTCTCTGCCTCTCCATGGGCGAGGGCCGTGGCGGCAGCGGAGACCGAGGGCTTTGGCCCCTCGCCCAAAGCGAGGCAGAGGAAAGTGACCCTCTCCCCTGCTTCACGCGGCCTGTCCCTGTCCCATGCGCAGCAGGTAGGCGTCCTCGAGGGTGGCGGCGACCGGCCGGAAGCCGGGCGGCGGCTCGCCCTCCGGCAGGTGGACCCGCACGCGATTCTCGCCTTCGACCAGCACCGCCTGGATGACCTGCCGCTCCCGGCGCAGCGCCGCGAGCTCGCCGCTCGCCACGCGCCCCTCGAAGATCCTGCCCTCGATGGCGGCGCGCGCCGCGCTGGGAGAGGTCTCCGCCACCAGCCGCCCGGCGCGGATGATGGCGAAGCGCGGGCAGAGCACGGCCACGTCCTCGACGATATGGGTCGAGAGCAGCACGATGCGGTCCGCCGCGAGCTCGGTGAGCAGCCGGTAGAAGCGCATGCGCTCCTCCGGGTCGAGGCCGGCGGTGGGCTCGTCGACGATGAGGATGCGCGGATCGCCGGCGATCGCCTGAGCGATGCCCAGGCGCTGCCGCATCCCCCCCGAGTAGCTCTTCAGCTTGCGCTTCGCGGCGCTGGTCAAGTTCACCCGCTCGAGCAGCTCGGCGGCCAGCCGGTCGAGGCCGCCCGGGGCCTCCACGCCCTTCAGGCGCAGCAGGTAGACCAGCATCTTCTCGCCGGTGAGATGGGGGTAGAAGCCGAACTCCTGCGGCAGGTAGCCCAGCCGCCGGCGCACGCGGCGCGGGTCGGCCACGACGTCCTCACCGTCCAGGGTGACGCTGCCCGAGGTAGGCTCCAGGAGACCCGCCAGGATGCGCATCAGCGTCGTCTTGCCGGCGCCGTTCGGCCCGAGCAGCCCGAACATCCCGGGCGGCACGTCCAGGTCGATGCCGGCCAGGGCGGTGACCGGCCCCGGGTAGATCTTGATCAGCGCACGCAGGCTCAGCATGGGCGGCTCTCCTCGCGGGTTCTTGGCGCCCCCCGCCGGATGACGGCGGGCGGCGGGCGGCGGGGCGGCAGGCTGGCGGCTGGCAGCCGGCGGCCGGCGGCCGGCGACGGCGGCGCGGCCCGCTCCCGAGCGAGACTACGCCGGGAGGCGGCCGACTGTTTCACCGCCGCGTCCAGCAAGAAGTGCCGCGACTGGCGACAGGCGGAGCCGCGGCCGTCCAGCAAGAAGTGCCGCGACTGGCGACGGGCGGAGCCGCGGCCGTCCAGCAAGAAGTGCCGCGACTGGCGACAGGCGGAGCCGCGGCCGGGCCACGGGCGGCCGCGGGACCTCGCGAGCGCCGGAGCTCGGGGGCCGCGGGACCTCGCGGGCCAACGACCCCCGCTCGGCCTCCCGCGAGCGCCCAATCGATCAGTTTTTCCGCGTATTCAGCGTACCAGCGGCTGCGATCATGATGAGCAATGATCCATTCCCGCCGCGTGCCGTCAAGCCGGCGTACACACCGCGCGCGCGATCCGCGCGCACGGTATACTGATCGTCGACATGGCCTCATCCCAGGAGGACGGCGAACATCCGGCGGTACTACCGGATGCACGCGCCCACCGCGGCTCCACGCCGCCCGCGGCTGCCGCCCCGGCACCTGCCGCCTCCATCGCCAACATCGCCGCAGGCGCCGTCACCACCGAAGATCCCACCCCCTCCGGCGGCGAATCCGCCGGCGCGCTCGACGCTCTCTGGCCGCAGGTCTACGAGGAGCTGCGCCGACTGGCGCGCCGCTCGATGCGCGGCCAGGGCCCGGAGCACACGCTCGAGCCCACGGCGCTGGTCCACGAGGCCTACCTCAAGCTGTCGCGCTCGCCGGGTCTCGACGCCAGCGACCAGGCGCGGTTCCTCGGCCTGGCCGCCCGCGCGATGCGCCAGATCCTGGTCGACCACGCGCGCGGCAAGGCGGCGGTGAAGCGCGGCGACGGCGGCATCCGCGTCGAGCTCGCCGACGACCTCGGCGCCACGCCGCCGCCGGCGGTGGACCTGCTGGCGCTGCACGCGGCGCTCGACCGCCTGGCGGCGTACGACGAGCGCAAGGTGCGCATCGTCGAGATGCGCTATCTCGCCGGCCTCACTCTCGAGGAGGTGGCCGAGGTCCTCGGCCTGTCCGTGCCGACCGTCAAGCGCGACGCGGCCATGGCCAAGGCCTGGCTGTTCCGTGAGCTCGAGCGCTCCTGACTCCGACCGCGCCGCCCGTCTCTGGCGGCGTCTCGACCAGCTCTTCGGCGAGGCCAGCGAGGTCCCCGCGGCGGACCGCGAGGCGTGGCTGAACGCCCTGCCGCCCGACGACCAGCCGCTGGCCACCGAGCTCCGCTCGCTGCTGGCCGCGCACGAGCGCGGCGGCGAATTCCTGCAAGCGGCGGTGGAGCAGGCCGAGCGGGCGCTGGGCGGCGGGCCGGAGCCCGAGCTCCTGGGCAAGAGGATCGGCGCCTACCGGCTGGTGCGGCTGCTGGGGCGCGGCGGCATGGGCGCGGTCTACCTGGCGGAGCGCGCCGACGAGGCCTTCCGCCAGCGCGTGGCGATCAAGCTGCTGCCCTGGGCCCTGGCGACCGCGGAGGCCCGCCATCGTTTCCTGCTCGAACGCCAGACCCTGGCCAGGCTCGAGCATCCCCACATCGCCCGCCTGCTCGACGGCGGCGAGACCGCGGACGGCCTCCCCTACCTGGTCATGGAGTACGTGGACGGCGAGCCGATCGACCAGTTCTGCCAGCGGCAGGACCTCGATCTCGTGCGGCGCATGCAGCTCTTCCGCGAGGTCTGCGGCGCGGTCGCGCACGCGCACCGCAACCTGGTCGTCCACCGCGACCTGAAGCCGGGCAACATCCTGGTCACCGCCGACGGCGTCGTGAAGCTGCTCGACTTCGGCATCGCCAAGCTGCTGCCCGGGGCCGAGACCGACGGCACCCTGCCGCTCACCGTCGCCGGCAGGCTGCTGCTGACGCCGCTCTTCGCCAGCCCCGAGCAGGTCCGCGGCGAGCCCGTCACCACCGCCACCGACGTCTACGCGCTGGGCCTGCTGCTGTTCCGGCTGCTGGTCGGCGCCCATCCGTACCGGTTCGCCACCGAGAGCCCGGTCGAGGTGGTGCGCGTGGTCTGCGACCAGCCGCCGCCGCGGCCGAGCGTCGCCGCCACCACGGGGGCGGCGGGACTCGGCCTGCCGGCGCTGCGCCGCCGCCTGCGCGGGGACCTCGACAACATCGTGCTGAAGGCGCTGCGCAAAGAGCCGGAGCGCCGCTACGCCTCGGTCGAGGCGCTCGCCGAGGACGTGCGCCGTCACCTCGAGCAGCTGCCGGTGCGGGCGCGCCCGGACACGCCGGGCTACCGCGCCGCCAAGTTCGCGCGCCGCCACCGCCTCGGCCTCGCCGCGGCGGCCCTGATCGCCGCCAGCCTGCTCGGCGGCCTGCTCGCGACGGCTCACCAGGCGCGCATCGCCGAGCGCCGGTTCCAGGACGTGCGCGCGCTCGCCGACTCCTTGCTGTTCGAAGTCCACGACGCCATCGCGCCGCTCCCCGGCTCCACCCCCGCGCGGCAGCTGCTGGTGCGCAACGGCCTGGCCTACCTCGACCGCCTGGCCGCCGAGACCGGCGGCGACCCCGCGCTCGAGCTGGACCTGGCGGCGGCCTACGAGAGAGTGGGCGACGTCCAGGGCAACCCGAACCAGCCGAACCTGGGCGACATCGCCGGCGCCCTCGCGGCCTACCAGAAGGCCCGTCAGATCCTCGGCCGGCTGCTGCTACGGTCGCCGGCAAGCCCGGCGGTGCGCGCCGAGACGGCGCGCTGCGAGCGGCGCATCGCCAACGTCCTCGACTCGAGCGGCACGGTGGGCGCGGCCCTCGACCACTACCGGCGCGCGGTGGCGCTCGAGGCCGCGCTTGCCGCCGAGGCCCCGGGCGATCCCGGGCGGGCGCTCGAGCTCGCCCGCAGCCACGTCTCGCTCGGCGACCTCGAGGCCTGGAACAGCGACCTGGCGGGCGGCCTTGCCGAGTTCGCCGCCGCGCGCCGCATCCTCGCGGGCCTGCGTCTCCAGGAGGCCACCGGCCGCTCGCCCGCTGCCGTCGAGGTCGAGCGCGAGCTGGCCATGACCGAAACCAAGACCGGCGACGCCCTCTGCTGGCTGGACCGCTGCCGGGAAGCGCTGGCCTGGCACTCCCGCGCGATCGCCGCCCTCGAGTCCCAGTCCAGCTCCCATCCGAACGACGCGGACACGCTGCACGCGCTGCTCACCGCCTACCTCAAGCTGGGAGAGGCGATGGAGGGCCTGAACGACGCCGGCGGCCGTCTCGCGGCCGGCGAGAAGACCCTGGCCGTCGCCGAGCGGCTGGTCGCCGCCGACCCGCGCAACGTCTTCGCCCGGCGCTCCCTCTCGATCGCGCACAACAAGCTCGGTGACGCTCTGGCCACCCAGCACCGCTTCGCCGAGGCGCAGGCCCGCTACCGCGCCGCGCTCGCCCTGCAGAACGTTCTCGCCGACCGCGATCCGGCCAACATCGAGTACCGGCGAGACCTCGCCAACACCTACAATCGCATCGGCGAAGCCCTCCTCGCCGAGGGCCGTCCGCGAGACGCCGCGGATAGCCTCGGCCAGGGCCTGCGCCTCCGCGAGTGGCTGGTCGCCCGCGATCCCCAGGACGTCTTCGTCCGCCGCGATCCCGCCATCTCCTACGCCAATCTCGCCGAGGTCCACCAGCGCCTGGCGCAGACCGCGGGCACCCCGGCCGCCGAGCGCCGCGCGCAGTGGCGGGAAGCCCTCGGGCTCTACCAGCATGCGCTGTCTCTCTGGACCGACATCCAGCAGCACGGCGGCATCAAGCCCGCCGACCGCCCCGAGATGGAGCGCGTCGAGAAGGCGGTGCAAGCCTGCTCCGCCGCGCTGCACCAGGCCGCCGGCGCGGGCGGCTGAGCGATAGCCATGCGAGAACGGTCAGCGCGAGGAAAAGCTGATTCGGCGCATCGCCGCCGCATCGCCGTCGCTTGACAGAAGACACGACCTCGGCGTATCCTTGACCAACGTTGGTCAACCGAGAGCCGCGCCGATGTCCGAGACCGTCTACAACCTGTACGAAGCGAAGACCTCTTTGTCGCGGCTGGTCGATCGCGCCGCTCGCGGCGAAGAGATCATCCTGGCCAAGGCGGGCAAGCCCCTTGCCAAGCTGGTGCCGTTCCATCAGCCTTCCCTGCCTCGCCAGCCTGGAGGTTGGGAGGGGCGGGTGCGCATCTCGGAAGACTTCGACGCTCCGCTGCCGCCGGAGATCCAGTCCGCCTTCGAGGGGCGCGAGTGACCCCGGCGCGAGCGGCGCGCCACCTGCTGCTCGATACCCACATCTTCCTCTGGTGGCGCGGTGAGCCCTCCCGGCTGATCCCGGCCGTGGCGAGCCGCATCGCGACCGCGGACCTGGCCTTCGTGAGCGTGGCGTCGGCCTGGGAGGCCGCGATCAAGCGCTCCCTGGGTCGCCTGGATCTACCCGACACCATGGAGTCCGGAGTGCTCGCCAGCGGCTTCCAAGAGCTCCTCATCAGCTTCTCCCACGCCGAGCGCGCCGCGACGCTTCCCCTCCACCACCGGGACCCGTTCGATCGCATGCTGGTCGCCCAGGCGCAGGCCGAAGGCTTGACGCTGGTCACTCGCGATCGGCTCCTGGAGCCTTATGACGTCGAGATCCTGTGGGCATGATCGCACTTCTTTCGATCTGCTCCCCGAGGCCATTGCAGGCGTTAACCTGGCCGGCGCTATCATCAGTACATGGAACACACCAAGCACGTCGCCCCCCCGGCGACCGCGACCGAGATGCGCCGGCTGCTCGGGATCACCGGAGAGGAGATGGCCGCCGCCCGCCGGCTGCTCCGCCTCACCGCCGGGAAAGACGAGATCCGCAGCTCGCGGGCCGCGGTCGTCGCCAAGTCCACCGCGCGTGCGACCAAGCAAGCGCCGGGAAAGCGCGGCGCGCCTCGCTCGGCCAGAACCCGCACGACGAGATCTTGATCTCTCTTCTTACAGACCGAAGACTCGAGTAGCACCTCGAGGCCCCCGCCTGCGGCTTGGGTACCTCTGTGCTAACGTCCCCGCGGAGCGCGCGCTGACCCCATGCTGAGGCGAGTCCTCGACGACGCACAAGAGGAGTTGCTGGCCGAGGAGCGGCGGCTGCTGGCCGCTCTGGACGAGGCGCTGGCTCGCTTCGAGGAGGCCGCCGACGACCGCAAGATCCTGCGCCGCGCGGCACTGCAGCTCGACGAGCTCTTCCTGCTCGTCGTTGCTGGCGAGTTCAACTCGGGCAAGAGCGCTTTCATCAACGCCCTGGTCGGCAGCCCGCTGCTCGCCGAAGGCGTGACGCCGACCACCACCCGCATCCAGCTCCTGCGCTACGGCGACGGCCAGGCGCCACCACCGGCCCCCGCCCCACCACCCCACGCCCCGCTCCTCCCCGGAGACCCCGCCGCTCTCGACGTCGTCACCGCGCCGCTCGAGCTGCTGCGCGAGATCCACATCGTGGACACGCCGGGCACCAACGCCATCCACCGCGAGCACGAGGCGATCACCCGCGACTTCGTGCCGCGCTCGGACCTGGTGCTGTTCGTGACCTCCGCGGACCGCCCGTTCACCGAGAGCGAGCGCGCCTTCCTGCAGGGCATCCGCGAGTGGGGCAAGAAGGTCGTGCTGGCGATCAACAAGATCGACATCCTCGACTCGCCGGCGGCGGTCGACGAGGTGCGCGCCTTCGTCGCCGAGCACGCCGCCGCGCTGCTCGGCGCCGCCCCCGACGTCTTCCCGGTCTCGGCGCGCCTGGCGCAGCGCGCCAAGGCGGCCGGCGACGCCGCGCTCGCCGCCGCCAGCCGCTTCGCGGCGCTCGAGGACTACATCGTCGAGACGCTCGACGAGCGGCAGCGCCTGCGCCTGAAGCTGCTGAACCCGATCGGCATCGCCGGCCGCCTCGCCGCCCGCTACCGCGAGATGGCGGCGACCCGCCTGGCGCTGCTCGCCGGCGACGTCGCCGCCATCGACGACGTCGAGCGCCAGCTGGCGCTCTACCGCGAGGACATGGCGCGCGAGTTCCGCTTCCGGCTCGCCGACGTCGGCGGCGTGCTGCAGGAGTTCGAGGCCCGCGGCATGCAGTTCTTCGACGACACCCTGCGTCTCGGCCGCGTCTTCGACCTGCTGAACAAGGCGCGCGTCAAGGCCGAGTTCGGCAAGCAGGTGGTCGGCGACGCGCCGCGGGTGATCGACCGCCGCGTCCACGAGGTGATCGACTGGATGATCGCCGCCGACCTCCGCCAGTGGCAGGCGGTGATGGAGCACGTCGGCCGGCGGCGCCGGGAGCACGACGAGCGCATCGTCGGCCAGGTCGGCGGCGCCTTCGAGCTCGACCGCGAGCGCCTGCTCGCGAGCGTCGGCCGCGCGGCGCAGGACGCGGTCGAGCGCTACGACCAGGAGGGCGAGTCGACGCGCCTCGCCGAGGCGGTGCAGGGAGCGGTCGCCTCGACCGCGCTGGTCGAGGTGGGAGCGATCGGCCTCGGAGCGCTGGTCGCCCACGTCCTCGCCGGCGCCGCCGCCGACGCCACCGGCGTGCTGGCGGCGAGCGTGGTGGCGGTGCTCGGCCTGTTCATCATCCCCAGCCGGCGGCAGGCCGCCAAGCGCGAGCTGCGCGCCAAGATCGCCGCCCTGCGCGAGCAGCTCATGGCGGCGCTCACCGGCCAGTTCGACCGCGAGCTCGAGCGCGGTCTGCGCCGCATCGACGAGGCCATCGCCCCCTACACCCGCTTCGTGCGCGCCGAGGGCCGCCGCCTCGGCGACACCGCCGAGGAGCTCGACCTCCTGGCCGCCCGTCTCGACGCCCTCGCCCGCCGCGTCGAATCACTCACTGGAAATACCCGTTGACGTCGACCACCACGTTCACCGTCGCGCCGCCGCCCACCGACGGCCGCACGATGAAGGTCCCCTGGCCGCCCGCCGCGAGCCCGCTGACCGCGTTGTTCGCCCGCGTCTGGCCGGAGGTGAAGACGATCGTGCTGGTGGTGGGAGGGCCCCCCATCGCGTCCGGATAGATGCTGAGGTAGCCGTTGCCGGTCGACCCCACCACGGTGATGTTCACCGACACCGCCCGGGCGCTCATCGGCACGCCGCAGGTGCCGCCGGCCTGGATCGCGACCTGGGTGCCGGAGGCGAGCGGGCTGCCGGAGCGCGAGTCGAAAGCGCGGCACGGCGTCAGCGTGTAATAGCAGAGGCCGCCGCCGGCGCCGCCGCCGCCGCACAATGGCGTGCCGCCCTCGACCGAGATCAGCTGCTGCGCGGTGTTGGCGCTCGCCGTGCCGCGCGAGTCGGTCACCCGGAGCCGCGCCGGGAACTCGCCGTCGAGCACGTATTGGTGAGTGATCGTCGCCGTGGGCTGGGTGACCGGCGGCGAGCCGTCGCCGAAATCGAAAGTGTACGAGGTGATCGTGTCGCACAGGTCGGGCTCGGTCGAGCCGGAGCCGTCGAACATGACACCCAGGGGCGCCGGCCCGCCGTTCGGCGTCGCCACCAGCTGCGCGACCGGCGGCACGCTGGGCTCGCACGCCTGGTTCCCGGCCAGGGTGTAGCCGGCGCTGGCGGTCGAATCGATGGTCAGCAGCAGCACGCCGACCGTCTGCTGGGTGAGAGCATTGATGTTGCCGAAGGTGTCGCCCGGCGCCGGCGGCGGCAGCGTGGGCGGCGGCGGATTGAGATTGAAGGTGAGCTTCGCGAGCGACAGCACGATGGTGATGGTGCCGTCGGAGGTGAAGCCGCTGCCGGCGTCGGCAGTGCCGTCGGTGGTCAGCTGCCGCACGCCGCCGGTCCCGGTCGAGGTGTGGCCGTAGACGAACTGCACGCCGGTCGGGTTGCCGGTGCCGTTGGAGACCATGGCCACGAAGTACTCGGTGCCGTTGGCGCGGCTGAAGAAGATCGTCCACTGCGCCTGCGGCGGCACGACGCTCAGGTCGTTGACCTTCATCGTGAAGACCAGCTGGTTCGAGCAGGAGCTCAGCCACGGCTCGGCCAGCGAGACCGACAGGATGTCGAGCTCGCTGTTGGCCGGCGCGCCGGTCTGGTCGCCCGAGGGATCGGTGATCACGGTGATCCCGGGCAGCACGCAGGCGCTCTGGACGTTGCCGGCCACCACGCTGACCTCGCCGCAGAACGGTCCCTCGCCCTGGGCGTTGAACGCGGTGACGCGGTAGAAGTACTTCGTGTTGGGATCGGCCGTGGTGTCCAGGTAGGCCGGCTTGCCGGGCCCGATGGTCGCGAGCAGCGTCTCGCCGCCGCTCGCCGTGCCGCGGTAGACCTTGTAGCCGGTGAGCGGCGTGCCGCCGTTGTCCGGCACCTCCCAGGTGACCGTCACGGCGCCCGCCTGCCGGACGGCCGCCAGCAGCAGCGGCGCCGGCGGCCGCGCCGGCTCCGGCGGATCGAAGGCAGCCAGCAGGCGGCGGCCGCCGGATTGCCGCAGCACCGTGCCCTTGGCGCTGCGCGACGACGACGAGGGCGAGCCGGCGTTGCATCCCGGCGCCACGCAGCCGTCGGCGAACGCCGCCACCACCCGGCCCTCCTGATCGATCGTGATGTCGTTGAAGTCGAGCAGGTTGCGGTCGGGGCCGCAGGTGGTGCCGGCGGTGCAGATGGAGCCCACCTGCACCGGGTCGTCGGGCGTCGCATCCACCAGGTACCAGGAGTTGCCGCCGTCGAACGTGGTCGCGACGTAGAAATGCCAGATGCCATGGAAATTCGTGGTGTCCTGGTAGTTGCCGCCCGTGGGCGTGCCCAGGAAGCCGAACGCCGCGCGGTTGTCGTCGCCCGCGACGACCACCGGGAAGACCGAGTTCTGGATCCCCAGCGCGGCGCCGGCGTCGGTGTTGTTCTGCCAGGTCTGGCCGTGATCGTGCGAGACCGCGACGTGCGGATGGCCGTCGCCGTTCTGCCAACCGAGGTAGATGGTGCCGTTGGCACCGATACCGACCGACGGATCGCCGGCGCCGCTGCTGCCCGGCACGGTGAAGTCGGTCCAGGTGACGCCGTTGTCCCGCGACACCGCCACTCCCTGCGTCCCGCCGCCGGTGGCGCACGAGGAGTTCGGCACGTAGACCGTGCCGTCGTCCGGGGCCACCTTGACGTGGCCGTGGATGCCGCCGGTGCACTGCGTCACGGTGAAGATGTCCACGCCGGGCAGGTAGGTCCTGCCGCCGTCCAGGCTGAGGCCGCACTCGGCGCCGCCGGCGACGTTCTGCGAGCAGTAGTAGACGGCGCGCGGATAGAGCGGATGGGGCGGCGCGCCGGCGGCGAACGGTCCGCCGCCCAGCGTCTCGTGGTCGGGCCCCTGGTCGGCCGGCCCGCCCTGCCCCTGGGTCCAGGTGCCGCCGTCGTCGTCGGAGAACGCGATGCGGCTCTGGCCGCCCGAGAGCTGGCACTGATAGATGCGGCCGGTCACGTGGTCGCCGAAGCCGATCGGGTCGAGCGTCGTCACCCCCTCGGTGGGGCTGGTGACGTCCTCCCAGAGGCTGTGGGCCGGCGACGAGCAGTCGTCGAAGCTCACCCGCAGCTCGTTCTCGTTGGCGGTGAAGAAGTCGACGCCGCCGGTGTTGACCGTGCCGTGGCGCAGGGCGCCGTTGTTCGGGTTCCAGTCGATGCTGATCGAAGGCTCGCCCGAGGACTCGGCGACGCCGGCCGGCGCGGCGTAGCTCTGGTAACGCGGCGCGATGCCGGGAGGAGGAGGCGGCGCCACCGGGATCGGCACCAGGCTGATGGTGCCGGTGAAGCTCTGCCCCGCCGGATCGAAGGGCGCCACGAGCACCGTGTAGGCGCCGTTGACCGCCGGCAGGATCACCGTCTCCGGATCGTTGCTGGTCGCCGACTGGCCGACCAGCGTGTTGCTGGAGTCGAAGACGTAGAGGTCGAAGTCGGCGGTCGAGAGCGGCCACTGGATCTGGATCTTGACCTTGTTCGCCGCGGCGACGGCCGGCGACAGCGTGACGGTGAGCGCGAACTGGTCGCACTGCAGCGCGGTGTTGCAGATCGGGGTGCCGTTGGCCTGGGCGGAGGCGTTGCTGACGAAGTACGGACCGCCGGTGTAGCTGACCGGGCCGCCGGCGTCGGTCAGGGTGCCGCTGGGCGGGGTCGCGGCGGCCGCCGGCGCGGCGCCCCAGGCGAGCGCCGCGAGCACCGTGAGCGTCGTGGCCAGCGTCGCCCTGGTGAGCGCGCGACCTGCGAGAGCGAGAGCGTCGAGAGCAGCGCGAAGCACCAGCCTGCCGCGTGGCGCCATACGTCCTCCTCCTTCTTACTCTTCGTACTGTTGCTTTTCTGGCCCGGGCCCCTGGCCCGGGCTCCCGACCCGGTCCATCGGTGACAGGCTCGGAAGCCATGCAAGAACAGCGCCCGCGCGCCAGCGACCGGTGATCGCAAAGGCCTCGTTCAAAACGATTTACAGATGCACAAGTCTGCATTTCTCCGATCGGCGCCCGACACCTGGCGCGTTTCTTGAAGCGACAGCGAGCCAGGCCGCAGCAGTCATCGCGCGGTTCGGCGGCAGGGAGCTGAGCTGAGCCAGAGGGCAGGTCAAGGGGGGTCCGGAGTGGCAAAGCACGAACGCCGGCTGCTGATCACCTTGATGATCGCCGTCGCGGTCCTGGTGCTGAACGGGCTCTGGGCCGGCGCCGCGCTACGGACGCTGGTCGAGGACGCCGGCTGGTACTCGCACACCAACGAGGTCATCGCCCAGGTCGAGGGAGTGCGCGCGACGATCGCCGAGGCCACCGCCGCGGTGCGCGGTTACCTGCTGACCGGCGACGGCGCCTACCTGGCCAGCTACCACGCCGCGAGCGATCGCTTCCACCAGGCCTCGACGCGGGTGCAGCAGCTGGTCGTCGACAACCGCGCCCAGGAGGAACGCATCGCCCTGCTCAACCAGGCGATCGGCGTCCGGCTGGCGCTGTCCGACGAGGCAGTCGCGGCGCGGCAGCGCGAGGGCGTCGACGCCGCCGTCCGCCTCTTCATGAGCCGCCGGAACGACCCGGTGGTGGCGCGGATCGGCGAGCTGCTGCAGGGGCTCGAGCAGGAGGAGGTACGCCTGCTGGCCGTGCGCGCCGGCAACTCGCGCGCCGGCCAGCGCGCGGCAAGCCTCGCTTTCGTGCTGGCGAACCTGCTGGCGGCGGCGTTCCTGATCACCATCTGGGCGCAGTCGGGCGCCGCCGCCGCGGATCGCCGGCGCCACGAGGCGGAGCTGGTGAACCAGCGGGAGTGGCTGGCCACGACCCTGGGGAGCATCGGCGACGGGGTGCTGGCGACCGACGCGCAGGGCAGGGTCCAGTTCATGAACGCGGTCACCGAGCGCCTGACCGGCTGGAGCTCCGCGGCGGCGGCCGGCCGGCCGATCGGCGAGGTGTTCCGCATCGTCAACGAGCACACCGGCGCCGAGGTCGAGAACCCCGTGGCGCGGGCGCTGCGCGAGGGGTTGGTCGTCGGCATGGCCAATCACACGCTGCTGATCTCGCGCGGCGGCGGCGCGACGCCGATCGAAGACAGCGCCGCGCCGATCCAGTCGCAGGACGGCAGGACGCTGGGGGTGGTGCTGGTGTTCCGCGACGTCACCGAGCGCAGGCAGATCGACCGCGAGCGCGAGCGCCTGCTCGAACGGGAGCGGGAGAGCCGCTACGCCGCCGAGAGCGCCAACCGCGCCAAGGACAGCTTCCTGGCCACCGTGTCGCACGAGCTGCGCACGCCGCTCGGCGTCATCCTGGGCTGGGCCGGCATCCTGCGCGCCGGCAAGGCCGACGCGCCGACCGTCGCGCGCGCCGCCGAGATCGTCGAGCGCAACGCCCGCGCCCAGGCCAAGCTGATCGACGACATGCTGGAGATCTCGCGCATCGTCTCCGGCAAGTTCCAGATCGAGCCGGCCGAGATCGATCCCGGCCGGGTGGTGGGCGCGGCGGTCGAGTCGCTGCGTCCCGCCGCCGAGGAGAAAGGACTCTCCCTCGCGCTCACCGTCGATCCCCTGCCGGGTCCGGTCGTCGCCGACCCCGAGCGCTTGCAGCAGATCGTCTGGAACCTGCTCTCCAACGCCATCAAGTTCAGCCGCGAGGGCGGCAAGGTGACGGTGACGCTGGGCGCCGCCGGCGACCGGCTGCGGATCGAGGTCCGCGACGAGGGCGTCGGCATCGACCCGCAACGGCTGACGCACGTCTTCGAACGCTTCTGGCAGGCCGACACCAGCTCGACGCGCCGCCACGGCGGCCTCGGCCTCGGGCTGGCCATCGTCCGCCACCTGGCCGAGATGCACGGCGGCCGGGTGACGGCGGCAAGCCCCGGGGAAGGCTACGGCGCGACCTTCACCGTCGAGATCCCGTTGCGCGGCCCGCAGGACGCCGCCGCGGCGGCCGCCGCCACCACCATCCGGCGGACGGCGACGGTGGCCGCGGGCACGGAGGCCGTGCCCTTGGGCGGCCCGCTGCTGGGGCGCCAGGTCCTCGGCGGCGCGCGCATCCTGGTGGTCGACGACGAGCACGATGCCGGCGAGTGGGTCGCCGAGCTGCTGCGCGCGGCAGGCGCCGAGGTGCGCCTCGCGGCGTCGGCCGCCAACGGCCTCGAGGCGATGCGGAGCTGGCGGCCGGACCTGCTGATCTCGGACATCGGCATGCCGGGCGAGGACGGCTACGCCCTGATGAAGCGGGTGCGCGCCCTCCCCCCCGAGGACGGCCGCCAGACCCCCGCCCTGGCGCTCACCGCGCACGCCCGGGCCGAGGACCGCATGCGGGCCCTCTCGGTCGGCTACCAGATGCACGCCGCCAAGCCGATCGACCCCATCGAGCTCCTGATCGTCTCCGCCAGCCTGCTCAACCGGTCCCTGTGAGGCGGGCGGTGCGCCGCGGGCGGCGGTCGGGGTCGGACCTGGCCGATGGGCAACTACTCAGAACGCATAGACCGTCCAGATGCCGATCTCCTCGTACTCGCCCTTGTTGTTCGACTTGGCGGAGCCGATGGTGCCGTCGCTGGTGCTGATCGTGCCGTTCTTCACCTCTTCGTGCTTGTAGACGAGGGAGGCGGCGAAGGCCTTGTTGACCCGCCACTGCAGGCCGGCGTAGTAGAAGTCGTCCTCGAGGGTGGGTTTGAGGTCCTTGCTCGGCTTGCCCTGGTCGTAGCGGCCGAAGACGGTCCAAGCCGGGGTCGGGATGATCGAGCCCCAGATCGAGAAGGCGTCCGCCTTGTCGGTCGCGACGGTGGTCACGTTGTTGTAGTTCTTGGCCTGGAAGTACTCGCCGCCGAGGTGGAAGAAGGTGCCGTTGTAGGCGGCCAGGCCGTTCCAGCGGGTGGCGGTGTGCAGGGCCGGCGCGCTGTAGGTGTCGAGGCCGCGCTTGCCCGAGAGGAAGGCGCCGGCAAGGTTGAGGCCGGGCATCGGTTGGATGCCGACGCGGCCCTCGAAATCGACCGACTTGCTGCGGGTGGGGTTGCTGTAGCCCCGGCCGTTGTCGGCGACGACGTCGTAGTTGAGGAGCTTGTTGTCGGAGGTGCCGACGACGTGGACGCCCCAGTCGGCCGAATTGCCGAAGCCGAGACGGTCGGTGATCCCCTGCTCGACGTAGCGGAAGCCGGTGATGTCGTCGACGTAAGGGATCCAGGGCTGGTTGGCCGAGCCGAGGAGGACCTGGAACAGCGGGTCGAGCCTGGCCTTGATGTATGCCTTCTTGACGAACACGTCGTAGCGCTTGGCGCCCTGGTCGCCGATGTCGGTCTGGAACTGCGCCGACCAGATGCTGTCGAACTCGTGCGTGAGCGTGAAGTAGAAGCGCTTGACGTCGGTGCCGACGCCGGAGTCGCTGCTCTTGGCGCCGCTCGCCTTGTCCTGGTTCTGCTTGTCGCTGAAGTCCGCGTAGACGAGGCCGTTGATCGCGGTATCGGCGCGGGCGCCGAGAGGGTGAAGGACCGGGCAAGCGATCAACAGCGCGGCGACGACCGTCGGTGTGCGTAGGCTCATGCTCACGTCTCCTTGGGGCCATGGCGCTCTCCCGCCGGGCAGGCGCGCAGCCGGAGGCTGGCGGCTTGGACGAGGACCCGCCGGCTTCGCAGCACCGCCACCGCTCGATCGCCGGGGGCCTCACCTGGCAGGATGGGCGCCGTTGATTCGGCAAAAGCTAACCCGAGCGATATATTCTGTCAAGTATGACGCTTGTCAAGGATGACGGCGGTCCGGGGGAGCGCAGCGCGCCCGATCATGCGAAGATAGGAGCGGCATGAGTCGAGACGAAGCCCCTCTGCCTCGCCCGGCGCCGGGCCGCCGCGCCGCGCGCACCCGGTCGGCCGCGATCGATCGGATGGTGCGGCCGCGGATCCGGGTGCTCTGCGGCGGCGAGATCGCTCTCGGTCCCGGCAAGGTCGCGCTGCTCGAGGCCATTCATGCCAGCGCCAGCCTCACCGCCGCGGCGCGGTTGCTGGGGATGTCGTACATGCGCGCCTGGAAGCTGGTGCAGACCATGAACGCCTGCTTCCGCGAGCCGCTGGTGACGACCCAGCGGGGCGGCAAGTCTCACGGCAGCGCCACGCTGACGAGGTCCGGCGAGCGGGCGCTGGCGCTCTACCGCGGCATGGAAGAGGCCAGCCGCGAAGCGATGGCCGCGAGCTGGCAGGAGCTCCGCGTTCTCCTGAAATAGGATCCGCCGGGAGCGGGGAGTGTCCTAGCTGCTGGATTGCCCTTGCCGCCCTCCCGCGCGAGCGCGCTGATTTGACAGTCGCCGCCGCGCGTCCTATCTTTGCGGATATGTCGATCGCGCGCCGGCGTCCGATCATCGCCTTGACCCTGGTCACGCTGGCGGCTGCCGCCGCGCGCCCCGCGAAGGCGGCGGAGGTCTCGGTCGCGGTGGCGGCGAACTTCACCGCGCCGCTGGACAAGCTTGCCGCTGCTTTCGAGAAGGTGTCCGGTCACCACCTGGTGATCAGCTCCGGCTCCTCCGGCAAGCTCTACGTCCAGATCACCGCCGGCGCTCCCTTCGAGGTGATGCTGTCGGCCGACGCCGAGCGGCCGATGCGGCTCGAGAAGGAGGGCGCGGCCGTGGCCGGCACGCGCTTCACCTACGCGCTCGGCAAGCTCGTGCTGTGGAGCAGCGACCCGGGCCTCGTCGATCCGGCAGGCGCCGTGCTCGCCGGCGGCCGCTTCCGCCATCTCGCGGTCCCGAATCCCGACCTCGCTCCCTACGGCGCGGCGGCGCGGCAGGTGCTGCAGGGCCTGGACCTCTGGGAGAAGCTGGCGCCGCGCCTCGTGCAGGGAGAGGACATCGGCCAGACCTACCAGTTCGTGGCGACCGGCAACGCCGAGCTCGGCTTCGTGGCGCTGTCGCAGGTGCGCGCCGCCGGCAAGCCGCGGGGCTCCCTCTGGATCGTGCCCGCCGAGCGCTACCGCCCGATCGAGCAGCAGGCAGTGCTGCTCACGCGTGGCAAGGACGATCCCGCGGCGCGGGCCTTCCTGGATTACCTGCGCAGCGCGCCCGCGCGGACGTTGATCCAGGAGTTCGGCTACGGCCTGCCCTGAGCGAGGCTGCGTGGTAGGATTTCGCTGGACCATGAATCGCGATGCCGACGTCACCCTGCGCGAAGATCGACGGCTGCTCCCGCCGGAAGCTGTCTTCGGTCTGAGCGTCGACCGTCTCGGACCCATCCGTGCGGAGGACTTCGAGCGCAGCAGCCAGAGCGAGGAGAGCCCTCTCGAGCTCATCGAAGGGTGGCCGCTGCCGATCACTCCCGGCACCTACAGCACGGGCAGCGCGCTCGGGCAGCTCTTCTCGCTGCTCGCACCCCTGGTTCGCGAGCGGGGATGGTCGATGAGCTTGGACGCGCGGCATCGCCTGCCGCAGCCTCCCGACACCGTCGTCTTCCCGGACCTGGTCATCCATTGCGTCGCCGAAGTGACCTGCGTGCCGGGCACCGAGACCGTGGCCCGCGTGCCCGAGATCGTCGTCGAGATCCTGGGCCGCGAGACCGCCGCGCGCGACCGGCCTCCACACGGCGCCAAGTTCCTCGCCTACCAGGTGAGCGGCGTCCAGGAGTACTACTTCGCCTGGCCCGACGGCCGCGAAGCCGCAGGCTTCCACCTGCGCCACGGGAGCTTCGTCGCCGCGCCGCACGCAGCCGGCGGCTTCTTCGCCAGCCCCCTCCTCGGCGCGTCCCTGTGCCTGGTCCCGGCTGCCTTGCGCCGCGAGTAGGTCGTCCCGGCAGTGCCTGGCACTAGCGCGCGGCGCTGGCGCGCTTGCCCTCGTACATGAGGGCGTCGGCCTGCTCGATCGCCGCATCGAGGGCGGCGGCGCGGCCAAACGGGGCGATGCCGAAGGAGACCGACAGCGGCGGCGCGCCGCCGTCGCCGCGCTCGGGTGAGGGCTCGGCGAGGATCTCGTTGACGCGCGCGAGGCGGCGGCGCGCCTCCTCTTCGCCGAGACTCTCGAGGATGACCAGGAACTCGTCGCCGCCCCAGCGGAAGAGCAGGTCGTCGGCGCGGATCGCCGAGCGGATGGCCGTCGCGACCCGCCGGATCGCCAGGTCGCCGGCGACGTGCCCCTCGCGGTCGTTGATCTCCTTCAGCCGGTTGACGTCGGCGATCGCCACGCACCCGGCGAGGTCGGACGCGGCGCCGCCACGGCGGGCGAGCAGGCCCTGGTAGGCGTGGCGGTTGAGGGCGCTGGTCAACGGGTCGGTCGAGGCCAGCTCCTCGAGGCGCCGCAGCGCCGCTTGCAGGCCGCGGTTGGCGGTCTCGGATTCCCGGCGCAGGCTCTCCATGGTGAGCATGACCATGCCGAAGCCGAGCGCGACCTCGAGGATCAGGTCGACGAGCGAGGTGTAGTTGAGGTAGGCGAAGCGCCGGTCGAAGCCGCGCGCCGCCGCCAGCGCGAAGACCGGCACGTAATGGCAGAAGTCGAGCGCCAGCAGGCCGAGCGTGACGCACATGACGGTCAGGCCCGGGCCGCCCTGCCGGCCGCGGACCCTGAGCAGCGTCCAGCAGGCGGCGAGCAGGAAGGCCGCGACGATCGCCGCGTGGACGGCGAAGCCGACGTTGAAGTCGTCCGACACCCAGGTGAGCGCGAGCGCCAGCGCCGCGCCGGCCGGCAGCAGCCAGCGCCAGGACCGCCGCGCCGCCGGCGACCCGGCGGCAGCGCTCGCGCCGGCCGAGCCGCTCGACCCGGCCGCGCCGCTCGCCCCCGCCGTGGCGCTCGCGCCGACCGCCCCTGCGGCCGCGGCGAAGTCGCGGCAGCCCGCGACGAGCAGGTAGCCGAAGGCGTACTCGGCCAGGAAGTACGCGGCGCGGAAGAAGTGGTGCGGCGGCGCCTGCCGGAAGTCGAGGTAGAGCGCGCCCAGCGCCACGATCAGGCAGCACCAGGCGGCGGTCCAGTCGTCGAGGAAGCGGCGGCGGATCGACTGGGTGAGGAAGAGCAGCAGGCCGCCGACGACCAGGACGCCGACCCACTGGATCACCAGGCTGATGGTGGTGAACTCGATGACGAACAGCTGCGCCGCGGGCATCGGGGCGGCACCTAAGCACGGACGGCGCACGCAAGTCAATGGCCGGGAGGGGGCCAGGAGGGCCAGGCGCAAACGCGGTATCATCCCCGCTTCGACCCGGGCATCCCCCCGGGTCCGGGGCAGTGGGTCAATTTCCCTCGGCGTCCCTTTGAGCGAGGGGCCGAGACTGCGGGGGCAGAGGACTTTGGCTCCTCGCCCAAAGGGACGCCGAGGGTAACTGACCCACTACCGGGTCCGGGACCTTCACGGGACCATCGAGACACGGGACCAACGAGACCATGGCGAAGACCGAGACCGCAGCAGCCACGAGCACCGCGATCACTCCCACCCGCGAGCAGGACTACGCGGAGTGGTACCAGCAGGTCATCAAGGCGGCCGACCTGGCCGAGGTCTCGCCGGTGCGCGGCTGCATGGTGATCAAGCCCTGGGGCTATGCGCTGTGGGAGAACGTCCAGCGCGGCCTCGACGGCATGTTCAAGGCCACCGGCCACCGCAACGCCTACTTCCCGCTCTTCATCCCCAAGTCGTTCCTGGAGAAGGAGGCCGAGCACGTCCAGGGCTTCGCCAAGGAGTGCGCCGTGGTGACCCACCACCGGCTGATCCAGGACCCGAAGGGCGGGCTGATCGTCGATCCCGAGGCCCGGCTCGAGGAGCCGTTGATCGTCCGCCCGACCTCCGAGACGATCATCGGCGACAGCTTCGCCAAGTGGGTGCAGAGCTATCGCGACCTGCCGCTGCTGATCAACCAGTGGTGCAACATCGTGCGCTGGGAGCTGCGCACGCGGATGTTCCTGCGCACCACCGAGTTCCTCTGGCAGGAGGGGCACACCGCGCACGAGACCGAGGAGGAGGCGAACGCCGAGACCAGCCGCATGCTCGAGGTCTACAAGGAGTTCTCCGAGTCGTTCCTCGCCATGCCCGTGCTGCGCGGCCGCAAGACCGCGAGCGAGCGCTTCCCCGGTGCGGTCGAGACCTACAGCATCGAGGCGATGATGCAGGACCGCAAGGCGCTGCAGGCCGGGACCTCGCATTTCCTCGGCCAGAACTTCGCCCGCGCCAGCGGCATCAAGTTCCAGTCGCGCAGCGGCGGCGAGGAGCACGCCTGGACCACCTCCTGGGGCGTCTCCACCCGCCTGATCGGCGGCGTGATCATGAGCCACGGCGACGACGACGGCCTGGTGCTGCCGCCGCGCATCGCTCCCGCCCAGGTGGTGATCCTGCCGATCCTGCGCGCCGACGACACCCGGCGGCAGGTGCTCGACTACGTCGAGCGCATCGCCGCCGAGCTGCGCGGCCTGGTCTTCCACGGCGTGCCGCTGGGCGTCGAGATCGACCAGCGCGACGTGCGCGGCGGGCAGAAGAAGTGGGAGTGGGTCAAGAAGGGCATCCCGCTCCGCCTCGAGATCGGGCCGCGCGACGTCGAGCGCCGGACCGCCTCGTGCGCGCGCCGCGATCGGCCGGTCGCGGAGACCGCGGACCTCCCCGCCGCCGGCATCGGCGAGCAGGTCCTGCGCCTCCTCGACGAGATCCAGGACGGCCTGCTCGCCCGCGCCCGCGCCTTCCGCGCCCGCCACATGCGCCCGGTCGGCGACGCCCAGGAGTTCAAGGCCTTCTTCACCCCGCGCCAGGCGGACAAGCCCGAGATCCACGGCGGCTTCGCGGTCTCGCCCTGGTGCGGCGACGAGCGGTGCGAGGCGCGCATCAAGGACTCGCTGAAGGTGACCATCCGCTGCATCCCGATCGACGAGGTGCCGGACGGCGCCTTCGACCGCTGCGTCTTCTGCGGCGGCCCGCGGAGCGAGACGGTGGTCTTCGCGAAGAACTACTGATCCTCGCAGTCGGCACTAACGTCTCGGCTTGGCTGGTCGGGCTCCGCCGGCGCCGCCGGCGACCGTCCTCATTGCCAGCATGTCGCACCTGGCTGATCATTGATGTCGACCCAGAACCGCCGATGCGACGTTGACGGCGGCGGCGAGGGGGCCTAGCATCGCCGGGCCGATGCGCCTGCCTGTTCCTTGCCGCGCTGCCCGGCGCGCCGCCGCGGCGGTGGCGGCGGCTCTCGGCCTGGCCGTTGCCCTGGCCGCGGCCCTGGCCGCGGCCGCTCCGCCTTCCCACCATCTTGATCTTGCCGACGAGGTCGACCCGCTGATCGGCACCGCGAATGGCGGCAACACCTTCCCCGGCGCGGTGGTGCCCTTCGGCATGGTGCAGTGGAGCCCGGAGACGACGCGCGGCGACGCCACCCGCGCCGCGGCCCCCGGCGGCTATGCCTACGACGCGCGGCGGGTGCGCGGCTTCAGCCTCACCCACCTGTCGGGCACCGGCTGCCGCGGCGCCTCCGGCGACGTCCCGTTCATGCCGCACGGCGGGGCCGTCGCGTCGTCGCCCGCGGCCGACCGCCAGGACCAGGTCTACGCCGAGCGCTTCTCCCACGCCAACGAGACCGCGCGCGCCGGCTCCTACCGCGTCGTCCTCGAGTCGGGCATCGCCGTCGAGCTGGCCGCGACGGCGCGCACCGGCGCGGCACGGTTCTCCTTCCCCGCCGGCAAGCCCGCCACGCTGCTGATCCGCGTCTCCGACTCCGAGGTCGGCAGCGGCGACGCCGAGGTCACCGTCGACGCGGCCGCCCGCACGGTGACCGGCGCGGTGACCAGCGGCAACTTCTGCGGCTACCTCGACGCCGCCGATCGCCGCAGCTACTACACGCTGCACTTCGTGGCGGTCTTCGACCGCCCGTTCGCGAGCGCCGGCACCTGGGAGGACGGAGCGCTGAAGCCGGGAGCCGTTGCCGCCCGCGGCGGCACGACCTACGGCGGCGACGGCTACCCCGTCGCCGGCAAGGGCTCCGGCGCCTGGGTCGAGTTCGACGCCGCGGCCGCCCCCGGCGCCGACCCGGGCGCCGCCCCAACCGCCATCCCGGGCGCCGGCCCCGCGGTCCCGGGCGCCGGCGTGCAGGTCGGCGTTCGCGTCGGCATCTCCTACGTCAGCGCTGCCAATGCCGCGGCCAACCTGCTGGCCGAGAATCCGCCCGGCACGACGTTCGAGGAGATTGCCCGGCGCGGCCACGCGGCCTGGGACCGGGAGCTGCGCCGCATCGAGGTCGGCGGCGGCACCCACCGCCAGCGCGCGAGCTTCTACACGGCCCTCTACCATTCGCTGCTGCATCCGAACCTGTTCAGCGACGTCAACGGGCAGTACCCGGGCTTCGACGGCCGGGTGCACACCGTCGCCGGCCGCCAGCGGGCGCAGTACGCGAACTTCTCGGGCTGGGACGTGTACCGCTCCCAGCTGCAGCTGGTGACCCTGCTCGAGCCGGCGGTCGCCGCCGACGTTGCGCAGTCGCTGCTCGAGCAGGCGAGCCAGAACGGCGGCGAATGGGACCGCTGGACGCACAACTCGGGCGCCACCCACGTGATGGCGGGCGACCCGTCGGCGCCGGCCGTCGCCGGCATCGTCGCCTTCGGCGGCGGCGGCTTCGACGTCGCGGGCGCGTTCGCCTCGCTGGCGCGGGCCGCGACCGTCCCGACGGCGCACGACCTCGGCGCGGCGGGCTGCCCGGTCGAGTGCGCCGGCCAGCGCCCGGCGCTCGACCGCTGGCTGGCGATCCACTACATCCCGGCGGGAGCCCACGCCTGGGGCGGCGCCGGCGAGACGCTCGAGGACGCCATCGCCGACTTCAGCCTGGCGCAGCTCGCCCGGCGGCTGGGCGACGAGGCGGCGGCGCGGCGCTTCCTGGCGCGCTCCGGCTACTGGCGCAACGTCTGGAACCCCCGCGCCACCGCCGCCGGCGGCTACGTCCAGGACCGCAACGCCGACGGCAGCTGGCCCGCGTTCGACCCGGCCGCCGGCGACGGCTTCGCCGAGGGCAGCAGCGCGCAGTACACCTGGATGGTGCCGTTCGACGTGCGCGGGCTGTTCGACGCCATGGGCGGCGACGCCCGGGCCAACCGCCGCCTCGACGCCTTCTTCCATGACGCCGGCGGCGGCTGGGCCCTGACCGGGCTGGGCGGCGCCCATGCCGAGCTGGACAACGAGCCGTCGATCGGCGCGCCCTGGCTGTATCTCTTCTCCGGCATGCCGTACCGCACCCAGCAGACGGTGCGCCAGGCGCTCGATCGGCTGTGGAGCGAACAGCCCTACGGCATTCCCGGCAACGACGATCTCGGCGAGATGTCGTCGTGGTACGTCTGGTCCGCCATGGGGATGTATCCCGGGATCCCGGGGCGCGCCGAGCTGCTGCTCGCCAGCCCGCTGTTCCCGAGCATCGTGGTCCGCCGCGCCAACGGACCGATCCTGACCATCGCCGCTCCGCGGGCCGGCGCCGGCGCCCCCTACGTGCGGCGGCTGCGGGTCGACGGCGTCCGCTCGACCCGGCCGTGGCTGCCGGAGTCCTTCGCCGCCCGCGGCGGGCGCCTCGATTACGACCTGTCGTCCATCCCGGACGTCCGCTGGGGCAGCGCCCCGGCCGACGCGCCGCCGTCGTTCCCGCCACCGGCGCCGTAGAACCAGGAATCATGTCCCCCGCCGCGACGTGGCGGCGGGGGACTCGAAGAGACGCGAAGAGAAGACGCGAAGAGAAGAGAGGATGCGTTACGGCAGGTTCACCCGCCACGCGCCGCGGCCATGGGTGAAGGCGTAGACCGAGCGGTTGCCGGCCGAGTCCGCGAACATCACCAGGGCGTCGGCGACGGAGTCGGGGAAGCCGGTCAGCTCGATGGCCCAGTTCAGGCCGCCGTCGGTCGAGACGAAGATCCCCATGTCGGTGCCGATGTAGAGGTTTGTGGGGTGCGCGGGATCGACCACGATGCTGTCCACCGGGAGGTCGGGCAGCGCGCCGGACCCGTCGCCGTCGATGCCGAACCAGGTGACGCCGCCGTCGGCGGTCTTCCAGACATGGTTGCCGCCGAACGTCGCGTAGGTGGCATACGCCACGGCGGGGTTCGTCGGGTCGAAGGCCAGCCACGAGACGTAGCCGGGCCGCGGCTTGGCGAAAGGCCAACGGGTGTTGCCGTTCGCCGACAGCGCCGCGGAGTTGCGGTGGATGGTGCCCTCGGCCGTGCCCATGAGCACCTGGTTGGGATTCGCCGGAGAGCTGGCGATGGCGCTGATCGCGTTGAACTTGGTGCCGGCGATCTTGGCGCTGGCCCGCGACCAGTGCGCCGCGCCGTCATTGGTCAGCCACAGGAAGTTGCCGCCGGTCCACAGGCGCTGCGAGTCGGTCGGGTCCATGATGAACGGCGCGATGAACATGAAGTTGAAGTCGACGATGCCGTTGGTCGCGCCGAGGAAGTTCTTGCCGCCGTCGATCGACTTCTGGAGGGAGAGGCCGGTGTTCTCGGCGTAGAGCACGTTGGTGTGGGTCGGGTCCACCGCCACGAAGCCGCCGTCGCCGCCCAGGATGGTGGTCCAGCCGTTGGCGCCCGTGCTGTCGCTGCCGAGCGGCGTGCCGTTGTCCTGCGTGCCGCCGAAGTAGGTGGCGTTGTCGGGGAACACCGTGCCGTCGTAGAACTGGGTCGCGGCGAAGCTGTTGTTGAGGCCGGTGTAGGCGACCTTGGTGTTGACGCTGCAGAGCAGCGTCACCGGGCCCGCGGCGGACTGCGCCAGCGCGTCGTCGGTGCGGAAGACGCCGCCGTCGCTGCCGACGAACAGCGTCTGGTTGGCCGCGCCGTCGTAGTCCGGGTGGAAGGCCAGCGTGTGCTGGTCGGCGTGGTTGTAGCTCGGGTCCGGCTGCTGCCACCAGTAGGAGACCACGCCGAAGGTCTTGCCGCCGTCGTCGGAGCGGAACAGATCGATGCCGCCGACGAACACGCGGTCGGAGTTGGTCGGGTCCACCGCGATGATGATGTCGTACCACCCCTGGTTCAACGGGAAGCCCTGCCCGAAGCCGCACGCCGAGAGCACCAGGATGACCGGGTTGGTGAGCAGCAGGGTGCTCTGCAGGTCCTTGCTGTGGTTGGTCAGCTGGGCCTGCCAGGTGCCGGCCGCGCCGCCCTGGGTGGAGCGGAAGACCCCGAGCAGCCCCTGGTTGTAGAAGCCATGCGGGCCGTCGGCGTTGCTTGCCGCCACGGCGTAGATCACGTCGGGGTTCGACGGCGCGATCGCGAGGCTGGTGCGGCCCATCGCGGCGTTGGTCAGCACCAGCTCCCACGGCGTGCCCACCACCTGCGCCTGGACGTTGCGGAAGATGCCTCCCTGCAGGAAGCTGCCGCAGCCCGCGAACAGCACGTCGTTGCCGGCGGCATCGTTCCTGAGCGCCAGGCTGAAGCAGCCGAGGAAGGTCTGCGGCGCCAGCAGCTGCGCCCACCGTCCGGCGGTGGCGTTGAAGCGCCAGACGCCCGTGCCGGTCGCCGCGTAGAGGTGGCCGGTGGTCTTGCTGATCGCCAGGCTGTTGACGAAATAGAAATCGGGAGTGGCGGTGCCGGGAAGCTGCGTCCAGGTGTTGCCCGCGTCGACGGTCTGGAACACGCCGGCGCCGCGCACCGAGTCGCCGTTGAACGAGCCCTCGCCGGTCCCGGCGTAGAGCACGCTGGAGTTCGACGGATCCATCGCCAGGCTGCCGATCGCCAGGCTGGGGAAGAGATCGCCGATCGGGGCCCAGTTCTGGCCGTCGGTGGTCTTCCAGATGCCGCCGTCCGCGGTGCCGGCGTAGATGGTGTTGGCGTCGGCCGGGTCGATCACCATCGCCAGGGTGCGCCCGCCGATGTTGCCGGGGCCGAGCTCGGTCCAGCCCGCGGCGCTCCGCGGCAGCACCGCGCCGGCGCGCACCTCGCTGCGCGAGGGCAGGAACGAGCCCGCGGGCGTCGAGTGCTGGCGCATCGTCTGCATCCGCTCGCGCGCCGCGAAGTAGCGCTCCATGGGCAGGGCGGTCTCGCCCTGCGGCAGCCGCTTGCGCAGGAAGAACTCCTGGGCCTCGGCCGGATGATCGAAGCGGCGGCGCACCTTCTCGGCCGCCACCTTCGCCGGCAGGCCGGCGGATGGCACGGCCGCGGTGGCCGCCGGCATCGCCGGCTGGATCGGTGTCGCCGCGGCCACGGCCTGGACCGGCGCCGACGCGGCGGTCGCAGGGGTCGCAGGGAGAGTGGACGGAGTGCTCGGCGGCGCTTGCAAGGCCGCCAGCAGGGTGACTGCGGAAAGTAGGTGAAGCATTGCACCTCCTCGGTTGAACAGGATTGCTTTCGCCCTATCCTAACTCAATTCATCCCCTGGGTAGCCTATGCATTCAGCGAGCTCAGCCAACCCCCGGCTCGCGCCGGGCGATGGGTCTCCGCGGCGCGATCGGTCCTCCCGGGCGGCGCGGGCTTCCGACGAGATCAACCTGAGAGGAAGAGAGTGGTCCGGGTGTGGACCCTGCCTCTGGGCGAGCTTTGGGCGAGGCGCCCGCAGTCCGCAGCTCATGGATCGAGCACGAGCGCCTCGCCCAAAGGGAGGCCCGAGGGAGGGTCCACACCCGGACCCGGGCGTAGGGCTTCCGCGGCGGCGCGCGCTCGACGCGGCCTCACAACTTCTCACGATACCCCCGGGCAGCATCCGTGCGGTGAGCGGCGCCGGCGAGCACCGCGATGTAAACGGTTTCAAATGGATGTCATGCGAATGCGCGCGCATTTTTATTCATCGTGATCGATCACGAACGGCTCGCACATCGAAGGGGTTGACAGCGATCCATGTCTTCACTACATTGTGTGCGCACTTCAGGGCTAGGCAGCCCACCGCGAGTCGGTCGATCAAGCGCGACAGCAGGGCTCCCGGTTCGCCGGCGCCAGCACCGGGCTCGGGGCGGCGTTCGACGATTCCCGGGCGAAGGGCAGGCCGGACGGCAGGCAGCAGAGCAGACGACACATCCAGGTAGATCGCGTCGAACGAAGCCGTCCACCGGCGGCTTCTTGGTTTCAACCACTTTTACTGAAGTTGGAGGGGACCCAATGGAGCGATCTGCAGGTTCGTCTCGCGTGCGCGGGCTCGTGCACGCACCTCTGGCAGCAATCGTCATCGCCGGCCTCGCCCTGTGCGCGCTGGGTGGCGGCAGTGCCGCCGGCGCCGCGCAGCTGGGCCGCTGGCCCAGCGTGCAGGAACAGCTGGTGGACTCTCGCGTCATCCCGGGCAGCGCCCTGGAGCGGTTGATCCTCGAGAACCAGGATTTCAGCCTGCTGCGCGCCGAGGAAGCCACCGACTCGCTGCGGATCCCGCCATGGCTGCGAGTGCTCTATCACAAGAACCATCCGCACGACAGGTACTTGGCGCACGATCCCACCGGCGGCTACCCGCTGGTCCTGAACGAGGTCTGGGAGTGGATGCTCACCCACCAGGACCTCAAGCCCGGCCCCGGCAAGCAGGGCGTCATCGAGGGCAACCGCAGCGCCAGCGAGACCGGCGAGGAGCGCATCTCCGGCGCCCAGTCGTCGCCGCGCAGCGAGTCGGCGATCCGGGTCAACCGCAACAACACCCAGCAGATCATCGGCGCCTCGAACAACATCAGCGCCAGCGGCATGCAGGCGCAGTTCTTCTCCTCGAACGGCGGCGCGACCTGGGGCCAGACCTCGCTGCCCCTGGTCTCCGGCGACGCCTTCATGTCCGACCCGACCGTGGACTGGACCTCCGACGGCACCGCGTGGTCGATGACCATCGGCATCGATTCCTCGCAGACCGTGCTGACCATGCGCTCCTACAAGTCCACCAACGGCGGCGCCACCTGGACCTTCGACAACACCTTCTCCGGCAGCCTGAGCAACAACGACAAGGAGATGCTGTGGGTGGACCACAGCGCCACCTCGCCGTTCAAGGACAACATCTACGTCATCTGGCACGCCGGCAACCCGGCGGTGGTGGCGCGGCGCACCGGCCCGGCCGGCTCGTGGCAGACGCCGATCCAGGTCAGCGGCTCGGAGACCACCGGCACCGGCATCGGCGGCGACATCAAGACGAACGCCAACGGCGACGTCTTCGGCTTCTACCCCGACACCGGCAGCCAGGGGCTCTACGTCGTCAAGTCCACCAACGGCGGCGCGTCCTTCGGCGCCCCGGTGCACATCGCGACGACCTTCGGCTCGTTCCAGTTCGCCGTGCCGGCGGACGCCAGCCGCCAGCTGCTCATCTACACCACCGCCGCCGCCTACCGGACGTCGTCGCTCAACAACGTCTACGTCGCCTGGGACGACCTCTCGGGTGACTCCGGCTGCACCAGCGGCGGCGGCCCGGGCACCAACGCCTCCTCGACCTGCAAGAGCCGCATCTTCTTCTCGCGCTCCACCGACGGCGGCGCGACCTGGTCGGCGCCGGTCAAGGTCAACAACCAGTCCGGCCTCAACGACCAGTTCTTCCCCTGGCTGGTGGCCGACGACAGCAACGGCAAGCTCGGGCTCGTCTACTACGACACGGTCGGCGACTCGACCCGCACCTCGACCAATCTCTACTACCAGTCCTCGGTCGACAACGGGGTGACCTGGTCCGCGCCGTTCAAGGTGACGACCGCCTCGACCAACGAGACCACCGCCGGCGCCGACAGCGGCAACCAGTACGGCGACTACATCAACCTCGACGGCATCTCCAGCCTCTACTTCCCGTCCTGGACCGACCGCCGCAGCGGCGGCAGCGAGGAGATCTGGACCGCGGCCATCCAGGACACCACCTCGACCAGCGACTTCACGATCTCGGCCTCGCCGACCTCGACCTCGATCGCCCAGGGCGCCGCGGGGAACGTGACCATCTCGACCACCGTCTCCGGCGGCTTCAACAACGCCGTGGCGCTGTCGGCCTCCGGCCAGCCCTCGGGCACGACGGTGGCCTTCAACCCGACCTCGATCGCGGCGCCCGGCTCGGGAAGCTCGACGATGACCATCACCGTCGGCGCCGCCACCGCCACCGGGACCTATCCCATCACCGTCACCGGCACGGGCGGCAGCACCACCCACACCACCACGGTCACCCTCACCGTCACCACCTCGGGCTTCAGCATCTCGGCGTCGCCGACCTCCACCTCGATCGCCCAGGGCGCGGCGGGGAACGTCACCATCTCGACCACGATCTCGGGGGCCTTCAACTCCGCGATCGCGCTGTCGGCCTCCGGCCAGCCCTCCGGCACGACCGTGGCCTTCAACCCGACCTCGATCGCGGCGCCCGGCTCGGGCAGCTCGACGATGACCATCACCGTCGGCGGCACCACCGCCACCGGGACCTATCCCATCACCGTAACCGGCACGGCCGGCAGCACCACCCACACCGCCACCGTCACGCTGACGGTGACCGGCTCCGGGTTCACGCTCTCGGCGTCGCCGACCTCGACCACGATCGCCCAGGGCGGCGCCGGCAACGTCACCATCTCGACCACGGTCCAGGGGAGCTTCAACTCCGCGGTCGGGCTGTCGGCCTCGGGCCAGCCCACCGGCGTCACCGTGGCCTTCAACCCCACCTCGATCCCGGCGCCCGGCTCGGGCAGCTCGACGATGACCATCACCGTCGCCTCCTCCACCGCCGCGGGCACCTACCCGATCACCGTCACCGGCAGCGGCGGCAGCGTCACCCACACCGCCACCGTCACCCTGACCGTCACCGCGCCTGACTTCACCATCGCGGCGTCGCCGACCTCGACGACGATCACTCAGGGCACCGCGGGCAACGTGACGATCTCCACCACGGTCTCGGGCGGCTTCAACTCCGCCGTCGCGCTCTCGGCTTCGGGCCAGCCCACCGGCGTCACGGTGGCCTTCAACCCGACCTCGATCGCGGCGCCCGGCTCGGGCAGCTCGACGATGACCATCACCGTCGCCTCCTCCACCGCCGCGGGCACCTTCCCGATCACCGTCACCGGCAGCGGCGGCAGCGTCACCCACACCGCCACCGTCACCCTGACCGTCACCGCGCCTGACTTCACCATCGCGGCGTCGCCGAC
>Ga0307477_10000414_pt1 | contig 48807 bp, 35 predicted proteins | sample atmos_gasesECM2C_FD_203316 | JGI IMG/M metagenome (GOLD analysis project Ga0307477, IMG submission 203316) | Hardwood forest soil microbial communities from Morgan-Monroe State Forest, Indiana, United States - atmos_gasesECM2C_515 | ecosystem: Environmental > Terrestrial > Soil > Temperate... | reverse complement strand
GAACGGGAGACCGAAGTGCGGTTACTGTGGACTGCGGATACGCTCTATCTTCGATTCCGGGCGAAGTTCCGAACCATTACAATTTTTGCAGATGCTGAACCAAATGGGCGCCGCGACCAGCTGTGGGACCGCGATGTGGTGGAAGTCTTTCTCCAGCCCGATCCATCGAATCGGGGCCGTTACAAGGAGTTCGAAGTCAGCCCCAATGGTATGTGGATCGATCTGGACATCATGCCGGGAGAAAAGCACGACCTGAAAAGCGGCTTGCGAAGACGCGTGATCGTGACCGAAGCCAGCAAAACTTGGATCGCGGACATGGCGATACCGATGAAGTGTCTTGTCGATCGTTTCGACACCGGAGCTGCATGGCGCGTCAATTTTTACAGGGTGGAAGGCGCGACGGAGCCAAGATTCTATTCGGCCTGGCGGCCTACCGGCACAGCGGTTCCCAACTTCCATGTTCCGGAAGCGTTCGGCCAGCTGATCTTTGCATGACCCGACGCGCAGCGCTCTACACTGCTTCTCTGCGGAATAAAACTAAATTAGATGTATCGCCAGGGCTGCGGGCAACATCATAGCGACGAGGTACGGCGGCGAAAGGAGATCCAGGATTGACAGCGTTTCGAATTGTAATAGAATTTTTCACTTGTCGACCGTCCGCAGTGACCTCCAGGGGTGGGGGCCGGGCAGCCGCGGTTATCTAGAGTTTTGCAGCGACACGATGCTGGGGTGTGTCTCTCCCTCTCTGTAGGCGAGCTTTGTGCAGTTAGCTTCTGGCTTAACGGGTCAGAGGTGTATCTGCGCTTCTATCGAAACCTCAGGAACCTTGGGGCTCCGCATGACGCTCAGAAAGTCTTCTGTCCCGGACGATTCGAATCCACGCAATAGAAAGAAAGGAAGATCTGGAATGACTCGCTCGATTGCATTTCGCAGTATTTTCCTGATTCTATTTCTCCTGAGCACCGCGCATCGCAGTTATTCACAGGCGGACACTGCCCGTCTCCAAGGCACTATCACCGACTCGCAGAACGCCGCCGTTTCAGGCGCAAGCCTGACGGTAACCAGCACGAGCAATGGCCGGACCACTAGCGTCACAACGAACGAGCTGGGCTACTATACCGTGTCCGCGCTGCCGCCGGGACACTACCGTGTGGACGTCACGCAACAGGGTTTCAAAAAGGTTTCCCGGGAACTTGATCTGCAGGTGGCGCAAGTCGGCGTCGTCGATTTCCAAATGACCTTGGGTGACGTAACGCAAAGCATCACCGTCGAAGCGGGCTCGCCGGTAATTGACCCGGCGGATTCCGCGCTCGGCGAAGTGGTGGAAAGCCGGCAGGTGACGGAGCTGCCGCTGAATGGGCGCAATTTCACGCAACTGGCGACGCTGGTTCCCGGAGCAAGCCGCGGTATTCCAACCGGCTCGAATTCCGCAACCGGAATCAACAACAACGCAGAGACATTCCGGTTCGGGCAAGAAGGCGGAGCCTCGCTGGCCGTCAACGGCCTGCGGCCACAATCGAATAATTTTATCCTCGACGGAATCGACAACAACGAAACCCTGGTCAACACCATTATTTTCTTCCCGCCAGCCGATGCCATCGATGAATTCAGGGTTCAGACCAGCGTGGCGCCCGCTGAATTCGGCCGTGCCGGTGGAGCACTGGTCATTACCTCGCTAAAGGCGGGAACGAACGACATCCACGGCAGCGCTTTCTGGTTTAACCGCAATACCAGCCTGAACGCGAAAGATTTCTTTACTTCGCAGGGCACACCCACACCGGCATTCAATCGCAATCAATTCGGCGGCACGGTGGGGATGCCCATCATCAAAAACAAGCTTTTCGTGTTCGGCGACTACGAGGGGCTTCGCCTAAACCAGCCCAGTAACGTCGGGTTTGCCACCGTTCCCACGGACCTGATGCGGAAGGGAGATTTTTCCGAACTGCTGTGCACCGGCAATCCAGGATGCGCCGGAACGGGGATTTCGGGACCTATCGCGATTCTCGATCCCACGACCGGAACACAGTTCATGGGAACGGGTGCGCAGCCCAACGTGATTCCGACGGCGCGAATCAACAAGGTGGGGCAGGCGTATCTGAACATTTTTCCGGAGCCCAATTGCACCCATGCCACGAATAGCTCGTGCTTTTCGCTGTTCGACAATTACACCAACACGGCAAAAATCATCGAAAAGTGGAATGATTTCGATATTCGAACGGACTTCGTGATTAACAGCAAGAATACGCTGTTTGGCCGTTTTAGCCGGAGCCGTGTAGACCAAACGCACACCACTCTTTTTCCGAATATACCTTCGTGCGCGGGTTTCGGCTGCGGCACGAACTTCAACCATCCCTACGGCGCCTCGATCGGTCTGACAAGCACGCTGAGCACATCGCTCGTGAATGAAGCGCGCGTCGGCTTCGTGCGGACCTTCTACGGTTTCTTGAACCCGGACAACGGCACCGCCATTTGCACGCAGATCGGCATCGTGAACTGCAACACTTCCTTGCTGGGAGGAATTGCACTGATCGGCGGCTTCAATAGCCAGATTCAGTACACCGGCGACGGGGGACCCTACCTGATCCCGCAGACAGGATTGAACTACAACGACAGCTTGACCTGGGTGAAGGGCAAGCACACGGTCAAGGTCGGCGGAAATGTCATCCGCCGCGAACTGAATCTGTTTCGCGGCAACAATGCCAAGGGCTATTTTCAAATTGCAGGCAATGGCAGCGGCGCTTGCTGTGGCGCGGGACAAGGCCACAAAAACACCGGTTATGAGGTCTCCGACCTCCTGGCGGGCTTTGTGGATGGATATTCCCATGGAACGCCCTTTGGCACGGTGGGGACGCGGAGCTGGGAAAACGGGTTCTTCGCCGAGGATGACTTCCGCGTCACCCAGCGGCTGACCCTCAATCTTGGTTTGCGCTACGACATCCTGACGTGGCCGGTCGAAGTGGAGAACCGCCAGGCCAACTTCGATCTCGTCACCGGGGCGCTCGTCGTTGCCGGCAGCAACGGCGCATCACGACAGTTGATACCCAACGACTACCACAATTTTGGACCGCGTCTTGGATTTGCCTACCAACTTACCGGCGACGGCAAGACGATTCTTCGCGGAGGATACGGATTGTTCTACTTCATCGACCGCGGAGGAATCGCCAATCAGCTGGCACAAAATCCTCCTTTTGCCGGCGAGAACAGCGCGTCCTATGCTACCGGCGCGCGAATCACTCTTTCCGGTTCGCTGCCCTGCGAGCCGACCTGCACCCAGGCGCAGTTAATCGCAACCAACGCAACAGGTCCCCTGCCGAATGGAAGTTTCGCCACTCTGAACCTTGCGGCTCCCACGGGAGTCAGTGTGATCGCAGATCTGCCTACCAACCTGACGCCCATGGTTTCCCAGTGGAACCTGCAAGTGCAGCGCAGCGTGGGTACGAACCAGGCCGTCAGCCTTGCCTACGTGGGAACCCATGGCGCTCACCTCACCAGGAACTATAATGCCAATCAACAGTTGTTCGACTCACCCTCGGGAACGAGCCTCTTTCCGAATCTCGGAGGCAGCATTACAACGCAGGACAACCGGGGAAAGTCTGACTACCACTCGCTGCAGGCTCAGTACGAGCGCCGGATGACGAAGGGACTGCAGTTCCTGGGAGCCTTCACGTGGTCCAAAACGATCGATGACGCTTGCGGAAGTATAGACACTTGCCAGCCGCAGCTGTACACGGACTACACGATCGAACGCGGCTTGTCCAACCAGGACCAGCCGTACCGGCTGGTTTTAAGCTCGCTCTACGAACTGCCCATTGGCAAAGGAAAGCGCTGGGCAGGCAACGCCTCCCGGGCACTTGACTACGTCGTCGGCGGGTGGCAGATCAACGGGATTTACGTGCTGCAAGCCGGACAGCCCTTCAGCGCCACGGTGGATGGCAGCCCGGGTTCCACCCGAGCGGACCTGGTTGGCAAGCTTGGCGTAAATCCGGGAAATCTCACGAACTACGTCAATGAGACCTATCAAATGCAAACGTGCCCCGGCAGCCCTCTACCCATTTCGATACCAGTGGCGCCTTTTGCCCTTCCACTTAGCTCCGCGGGCCTCGGTTCCGCGGGCCTGCCCTGCCCCGGAGGCGTCTTTATTGCTCCGGGGACTGCGGGGCGCGACATATTACGGGGACCTGGCAGCTCAAACCTGGATTTTGCTTTGTTTAAGAACTTTGTAGTCACCGAAAAGCTCAAAGGGCAATTCCGGGTACAAGCCTATAACATCAGCAACACCCCACACTTCGCGAACCCGAATGGAGACGTGACTCAAGGAGCAAATCAGTTTGGCCATATCACGTCGACGATCCCATTTACGTTCCGCCAACTGGAGCTCGGTCTGCGTTTTACGTTCTAGTCCGGCGTTGCAATTAGGAGGCGGGACTGGCGTCCCGCCTCTTCTTTTCCTAGGATTCTTGCGTGAATTATCAGAAAGACGTTCCACAAATCCCCGAGGGCGATCCCTTGCGACGAAAGATTATTCGGTTGGCGGCGTTGGCGTTGGTTTTCGTTGGAAACATCGCACCGGCTCGGCCCCAAGAGGCCGCGAGCGCCGCCGCGCCGGTGGTCACAAAGGTTGAACCTCCTAATTGGTGGATCAACCTGACTCCCGAGGTTATGGTGCTCCTTTCCGGGCGGGAGCTGGAGGCGACGCACGTTTCCTGCAATCTTCCGACGCTGAGCGTTTCGCGCACGCAGGCGACGGCGGGCGGGAAATATCTTTTTGTGTGGCTGAAAATCGGGGCGGGGACAAAATCGGGGACGGCGGTTTGCCGGATTACGGCGCCGAAGGGGGCGACGTCGTTCGAATTGCCGCTGTCGGCGCGCACGCCGACGCTCGGAAGATTTCAGGGGCTCTCGGCGGAGGACGTGATGTACCTCATCATGCCGGACCGCTTTGCGAACGGGGATCCCACGAATGATGAGCCCGCGGAAGCGCCCGGATCGCACGATCGTTCGAAAGCGCGCGCGTACCATGGCGGGGATTTGGTGGGAATCAAGAATCATTTGGCGTATCTGAAGGAACTGGGCGTGACCACGCTGTGGCTCACGCCGATCGTGAAGAATGGAGGGACGCAGGATTATCACGGGTATGGCGCGGTTGATCTTTATGCGGTGGATCCGCACCTCGGAACGGTGAAGGATTACCAAGAGCTTGTCGCGGCCGCTCATCAGCAACACATGAAGATCTTTTTTGATGCAGTGCCGAACCATGTCGGTCCTAAACATCCGTGGGTTTCGAATCCGCCGCTGCCCGATTGGTTCCACGGCACGCTGCAACAGCACCTCGATTCGTTTTCCCCGGTAAAGGGGACGTTTTACGGAAGAGCAAGCGGCCAGGCGAGTGGCAACGATCCATTCGAAGCGTTGATTGATCCGCACGCGCCAGCAAGCATGAAAAAGAATCTCACCGAAGGCTGGTTCTTCGGAGTCTTGCCGGACATGAACACCGAAAATCCTGTGGTCGCGCAGTATTTGCTGGAAAACAGCATCTGGTGGGCGGAGACGTCCGGGTTGGATGGCTACCGCGTGGACACGTTTCCATATGTGGGGCGCAATTTCTGGGCGGCATGGCATTCGGGATTGCGCAGGCTTTATCCGTATCTGACGACGATCGGCGAAGTGTTCCATCCGGATCCGAGCGTGACATCTTTTTTTGTGGGCGGCGTGAAACGGTATGACGGAATTGACAGCGGGCTTTCCACGGTGTTCGATTTTCCGATGTACTTTACGCTGCGTGACGTTTTACTCAAGGATGCGCCCGTTGGCCGAATCGCCGATGTATTGCGGCACGATAATCTGTACGTGCACCCTGACACGCTTGTGCCTTTTTTTGCGAATCACGACGTGCCGCGCTTTGCCAGTGCCGAAGGCAGTTCACCGGAAAAAGTAAGGCTGGCGTTTGGATTGACACTCACGCTTCGCGGCATTCCTGAAATTTACTACGGCGATGAAATTGGAATGCAGGGCGGGGGTGATCCGGACAACCGGCGCGATTTTCCTGGCGGCTGGATTGGCGATGCAACCAATGCTTTCACGCAAGTGGGACGCACGCACGAGCAGCAAGAACTTTTTTCGTACGTGCAGACACTGCTGCGGATTCGCGGCGAACATTCCGCGCTGCGAGGAGGAAGGCTGTGGCATCTCGCTTCGGATGAATCGTCGTACGTTTTTGTGCGTGAGTCGGAAGAGGAGCGATTGGTGGTGGCCTTTAACAATTCGGCGCAACCGCGCGATCTTCACATTCCGTTGAGCGACACACCGGTGCAGAGCGCGGCGGGAATAACGATTCTATTTGGCGGGGCCAAAGCGGAGCTGGGCAGATACGAAATGCATCTCACGATGCCAGCGCAATCCCTTTCGATTTTTGCGCTGAATTGAATTTTCGCGCGCGCGGAGTCGTCAATAGGCGACGTTAACGCTCCAGCTCGGCAGCGCATCGGGGACGGTCAAAGTCACGGCGTGGGTCTGGGAATCATAGCGCCATTCATGAATGACCTGATCGCCGACGCGCACTTCTTTAGGCAGGCTTGCGGCGCCAATCAATGTCAGCTCGGCGCTCTTCCACCATGGTAGATAGGCGCTCTTCTCCACGGTGCTGACGACGCGCACGAAGCCCGCTGATACTTCGCAGGAATAGGTCACTCGCAAAAACTCGCCCTTTTGATACGCATAGGTATGGCCATCATCCAGGTAGAGCGATCCGCGGCAGTTGTTGCCTGCGGTGCTGCTGGGAAGATAGACGCGGAGTTGCAGAGGGCCATCGGGCTTCTCGCCGGTGTGCTGGACGAGCGGTTGCATCGGCACGATGGCGCCGGCGCGCACGTAGAAGGGCACTTCGTCCAAACGCGGATGAAGATCGATTTTGTCTTTGCCGGTGTGTTTTTCCGAAGACCAAAAGTCATACCACTCGCCGGGAGGAAGAGCGATGCCTTGGGTATCGAGTTTCTCGGTGACGACGGGGGATACGAAAAGATCGGGTCCAAACAGAAAATCATGATCGTCATTGAAAAATTCCGGAGATTGCGGGTACTCCAGAAAAATCGGGCGCATCAGCGGAATTCCAGTGCGCGTAGTCTCTTCGGTTAGCGTATAGATGTAGGGCAGCAGTTTGTAGCGTAGCTCGATATATTTCCTTCGAATCGCCTCGTGTTCCGGTCCGTTCACCCACGGCTCGTGGTCGAGGGAGTTTTTTTCCGCGTGATCGCGGTCGATAGGATTGAATGCGCCGAGCTCATACCAGCGCGTGAGCAGATTGGCAGGAGGCGAGCCGGCGAAACCCCCGACGTCATCTCCCACAAACGCATAGCCGGAAAGACCCATGCTCAGGAGCATCGGCGTGCTCATGGCAATGTGATTCCAGGTGGCGCTATTGTCGCCGGTCCAGGTGGCGGCGTAACGCTGCGCACCGGAGTATGCAGCGCGCGTCAAGACGAAGGGGCGCTCGTCGGGCTGCAGCTTGCGGATACCGTCGTAGGTGGCGCGGGCGTTTTGCATCCCGTACATGTTGTGGGCCGCGCGGTGGTCCATCTTCGTGCCGTCGTCCAAACGATGGATGACGTCCAGTGGCATGGTTTTTTCCGGCTGCCGGAAGACGGACGGTTCGTTCATGTCGTTCCAAAAACCGGCAACGCCCATGTCGACAAAGTCCTTGTAGAGAGCGCCCCACCAGTCGCGCACGCGCGTGAGCGTGAAATCGGGGAACACGCTCTCACCAGGCCAGACCGGGCCGACGTAGACGGAGGCGTCGGGATTTTTCACGAAGACGTCTTCCTTCATTCCGGAATCGTAAGGAGCGTAGCCGTGGCCCGGATTTCGCTTGATGTGCAGGTCGGTGATTAAGATTACGTGGAAGCCTTGCTCGCGCAGGTCGGCGATCATCTTTTCGAAATTGGGAAAGTACTGGCGGTTGATGGTGAACGGCGCGTAGCCTTCCTGATAGTCAATGTCGAGATAAATGGTGTCCGCGGGGATTTTCTTTTCACGCAGGAGCCGGGCGATTTCGCGGACGCGCGCTTCGGGATAGTAGCTGTAGCGGCACTGCTGGTAGCCGAGGGTCCAGAGTGGCGGCAGGGGCGGGCGGCCGGTGAGCGCGGTGTACTGTTCGATGATTCTTTTTGGATCAGGGCCGGCGATGAAGTAGTAGTTGAGTTCCCCACCTTGCGCGCCGAAGGAAAAATAATTTTCCGACTCTTTGCCGAAATCGAAGCTGCTGCGATAGGTGTTATCGAAGAAAAGGCCGTAAACCAGGTTTTTGCGAAGGCCGATGAAAAACGGAATGGTCTTATATAAAGGATCGGTGGACTCCTGCCAGCCGAAGGCATCGGTGTTCCAATTCGTGAAGGAGCGGTTGCGGCGGTTCATGGGGCCGGCCTTGTCGCCGAGTCCGTAGTAATTCTCTTCCAGCGGCATTTTTTTCCAGACGTGGACTTGCGGTCCATCCCAGGCCATCGGCAGGCTGGGTTCGTCGGCGAGGAGAACAGTTCCTGCGGCATCGGCGAAATCAATCAAAAGCGGAGATTTCTGGACGATAGCGACGAGGCTGCCTGCGGTGACGCGTACTTCTTTTTGGTTTTCTTCGATTTTTACGGCGGGCGGTTCGGGAGTTTCGATGACCGCCCAGGAAGAGTCCTTCGGAAATGTGCCGTTTGGAGCGACGCGCACGCGGAATACGCCGTCGTGAAAGGCGGTGACGCGCACTTTCGCGGCCCCAGTAGTGAGCTCGACCCCATCGCTCAACTTTTCCACGCGCTGAACTTTGCCAGCGTGCTGCCAACCCTGGGCCGGTGCGTTGCCGCCGGCCAAAGTGAAAGCCAGCATCCCCATCGTGATGCGTCGAGCGAGCCGTTTCATTTCATTCCTCCCAGGAGGCGAGAAAAAGCGAAGATCGAGCAGGCGGGAATTCTACTTGCTTGCGGACGATCCAGTTCAACCCCGTCGCTTCAGGCTGCGAGCCAATGTTCGAAAAACGCGCACGCTTTGGCGCCTTCCATGCGGCGGCGCACGGCGTCCATCACGCGGCAGCGGACGGCTCCGTCGCGCTCATGGAAACCAAGCCAATAAGGCATGTGCAATTCACAGGGCACGGGAGTGATCTCCAGAGTTGCGTCGCGCAGCTTGAAAAACCCTTGCTGGAAAATGACGCGCAAGACCTTATCGCGCAAGAGTTCTGATGCACGTTCTTCAGGGAGCGTAGCTTTCAGCCGGTTGCGGCCGTCCACCGCGAGCAGGTCCTGCTGATCAGGGATTCGCGGGAATTCGAACAAGTCCAGCGTGCCATCCACGGCGTCGATGGCGAAAAGCCGCGCGGGCGCGCCCGCGTATTTCACGCGGAAGAGGAAATAGGGAACGTAAGCGTCAGCGATGCGCCGCAAAGGGCCGCTGCGCATGCGCCAATAAAATGCGGAAACGCCGGCGCCGGAAAAGGCGCGCACGGCCTCTTCCTGGGTGACGTTTGGCTTCAGGGCGTGAATGGCGCTAGTGCTCATTGCATTGCTCTCGGCTTGCTCCTATCGGAAGTAAATCCAAAGACCGACCACGGTGGCGAGCAAGAGCAGGCTGAAGACGACGTTGACGGCGTGTTCCGCAGGCGTTTCGTGCGCAGGCTTGCGCACGGGGATGCCGACGGCGACGGTTTCCATTTTGTCACCCACGGTCGCGAACGTCAGTCCCGCGAGACGTTTGCGGTCGGGCGCCGGGGTGATCATACTGACGGCGATCAGGACCACAGAACAGACCACGAACATGAAAATCGCGTAATGCAGAAAGTTCATATCAATGAGCCAGCGGGCGACGGGAGATTCGAAATGAGCACCGCCGGCATGGTCAGCCAATTCCATTAGGAATCGAGTGGCGCCCATGACGAAGCCAGTAAGCAGCGAGGCGATGGCGCCCGAGCCGTTGAGGCGAGGCCACAGGATTCCCAGGATAAAACAGGCGGAGATGGGCGGGCTGATATAGGCCTGGACGCTTTGCAAGTAGATGTAGAGTTGGTTGCTGATGTAGCCAATGAAAGGGACCCACAGTAAGCCGAGCACCACCATCATACCCGTGGCGACACGGCCGAAATTCACGAGCTGTTTCTCGGAGGCTTGCGGGCGGAGCTTCTTATAAAAGTCGAGAGTAACGAGCGTGGAGGCAGAATTGAAAACAGAGCTCATCGCACCCATGACCGCCGCCAGTAACGCCGCCATCACCAGACCGACGAGGCCCACCGGCAAAAGATTGAGGACCAGCGTTGGATAGGCAAAATCAGGGGTTTTCAGTTGGTCACGGAACAATGCATAAGCGATGATGCCGGGAAGAACGAGCATGAACACGGGCAAGATCTTCAGGAAGCCGGCGAAAATAGTACCCGCTTTGGCGTGTCCTTCATCACGTGCCGAGAGCACGCGCTGCACAATCACCTGGTCCGTGCACCAATACCAGATGCCGAGGATAGGCGCGCCGAAAAAAATGCCGGTCCAGGGAAAGTTGGGATCCGAGGCAGGTTTCATCATGTGGAAGTATTCCGGAGGCACCATGGTGCGCAGATGCGCCAAGCCGCCAACACGGCCCAGGCCAATGATGGTGAGGGCTACGGCACCGGTGATGAGGATGAGCGTCTGCACGGTGTCCGTGTAAATGACGGCGGCCAATCCACCGGCGACGGTGTAAATGCCGGTGGCAATGACCAGCACCACGGCCGTTTTCCAAAGCGACCAACCCGCCACGCGCTCGAGGACCACGCTGGCGGCGTAGAGTTGCACGGAGATTTTGGTGAAGATATACGCGATGATGGAGATCGCGGCCAGATAGACGGCACACTGACGATTGAAGCGGCGTTCCAGAAACTCCGGCATGGTGAAGACGTTGCTGCGAAGGTAGAACGGGACGAAGACCCAGCCCAGGATCAGCAGGATGAGGCACGCCAGCCACTCGAAGTGGCCGACCGCCAGGCCGGACGAGGCGCCGGTGCCGGAGAGGCCGATGAAATGCTCGGTGGAAATGTTCGAAACAAATAGCGAAGCGCCGATGAAAAACCATCCAATGTCGCGGCCGGCGAGGAAATAACCTTCGGACGTGCGCTCTTTCAGGGAAAAATATAAGCCGATCCCGAAAACGATGGCGAAATAGACGCCGATGATGACGAGATCGATGGTTGCAAGCGCGCGGTGGGTTACCTCGACAGCAGATGCGAACAGCATCCATGCCTCCTTGGTGTCCCGGGCGACTGACGGAGCCGGAATCCTTGGCCGAAATCAGATTTCATATCTCAACGCCAGCCCGCACTTCCCCTGCCGCATCTTATTCCTCGACCGGGCCGACGCCAGCCCCAATGGTTGCTTTGCGCGGGATTCCGCGTGCGAAGTCTATAACAGGGTCAACCAAGGCTCAATGGCCGTTTCTGGAAAAACGGCAATCCACTCCGTGAGGATTTTTGGCTGCGATGGCATAAGCAGCGGGAGAAAACGGTCTACTCCAGTGCGCCGGGACTGCGGGCGTGTTGCGGTTTGCCGCTGGGCGTGGAACAGGGTAAAACAATAACTGGAGGAAACATGAAGAGGGTACTCATTGGCCTGATGATTTTTGCGGCCACGATGGTGGCTGCGGAGAAGACGGTGCATGAATTTAGTTTGAATTCGATTGACGGGCAGCCCGCGCCGCTGGCGGCCTACAAAGGAAAAGTCGTGCTGCTCGTAAACGTGGCCAGCCTTTGCGGATTCACGCCGCAGTATTCCGCCCTGGAAGCGACGTACGAGAAATACAAGGACCGCGGGTTTGTGATTGTGGGGATTCCGGCGAACAATTTTGGTTCCCAGGAGCCGGGTTCGAATCAGGAGATCAAGAAGTTCTGCACTTCGAAATTTCACGTTTCTTTTCCGATGATGGCCAAGGTGTCCGTGAAGGGCGAAGATATTGATCCGCTTTATCAATTTTTGACGGACAAGGCGGCGAGTCCGAAAACGGGCGGCGAGATCAAATGGAATTTCACGAAGTTTTTGATTGGTCCGGATGGACACGTCATCGCGCGGTTTGAGCCCGCGGTGACGCCGGACTCGCCGGAAGTGACTTCGGCGATCGAAAAGGCGCTGGCCTCGCTGAAATCCTATTAGAGGCGCGGCCGAGCCGCAGAGTATCTCACGCTCCGCCAAGACACATGCCCATACTCTCGTTGCAGGACGTTTTGAAGGACTATCAGACCGATGGGCAGCGAGTGCAAGCGGTTCAAGGTCTTTCGCTCAACGTTGAACGAGGCGAGCTGGTGGCCTTGGTGGGGCGCAGCGGCTGCGGGAAATCCACGTTGCTCAATCTTGCCGGAGCGATGGATTTTCCAACTTCCGGAAGCGTGCTTCTTGACGGAGTTTCGACTTCGGCGCTGAAGGACGCGGAGCTGACGCGGCTGCGGCGCGAGAAAGTCGGCTTCATTTTTCAGTCGTTCCAACTACTGCATACGCTCACAGTCTTCGAAAACGTGGAGCTGCCCTTGCTCCTCGCCGGCAAAACGAATGTGCGCGAGGCGGCGCGGGAACGCCTCGCGTGGGTCGAACTCGAGGGCCTGGGCGAGCGTTTTCCCCACCAACTTTCCGGAGGACAGATGCAGCGCGCAGCGATTGCCCGGGCGCTCATCCATTCACCGATTATTTTGCTTGCCGACGAACCAACCGGAAATCTGGACACCACCACCGGCAACGTCATTCTGGAACTGCTGCTGCGCCTGACGCGCGAAAAAAAAACCGCGACGGTGGTTGCGACGCATAGTATGGAAGCCGCGGCGCTCGCGGATACGGTTGTGCGATTGCGCGATGGACGGATCGAAGAGATTACCCGGCGCTGAAATGCCTCCTGTTCTGCTTTTTTACCGATTGATGGTCCGGCCGCTGCTTCGCGAACCTGTGCGCGCAGGATTGACGGTTCTTGCCGTGGCCCTGGGCGTGGCAGTGGTGCTGGCGATTGAGCTCGCCGGAGTCGCGGCCACAGGATCGTTTCATTCTTCGATGGAAGCGCTGGCCGGGGAGAATGATTTGGAAATTACCGCGGCAGGCGGAGTGCCGGAGGCCGTGGTTGGGACGCTGGCCGCGCTTCCTTATTCGATGCGAATCTCTCCGCGCATCGAGGACTATGCGGTCCTGGCGGATACGAAACAGTCTTTTCCTTTGATTGGGCTGGATCTTGTTTCCGAAGGCGGTGCGTATGCAGAGAGGGACACCGGAAGCGGCGGAACTCTTTCATCCGTAGAGACACCTAAGGATTCGCTCGAGTTCTTGGAGGACCACGAAAGCATTTGGGTGGGATCGAGCCTCGGTCACAAAACTGGTGACCGCGTTCGCTTGCTGATTAACGATCGCGTGCGCGAGTATATCGTGCGGGGCGTCTATCCCGATTCGAATGGCGATGAATCCGCGATTGTGATGGACATCGCGGCGGCGCAGCAGGCGCTGACGCGTTACGGTCGCGTGGACCGCATCCTCTTGAAGGTTCCGGAGGAACCGGGTCTTGGGGAATGGCAACTCCGCATCAGCGCTGCGCTTCCCGCCGGTGTGGAAGTGCGCCCGCAAGGCACGGGCACGAATGAGAATCGCCGCATGCTGGCTGCGTTTCGATGGAATCTGCGCCTGCTGAGCTATATTTCCCTCGTGGTGGGGGCATTTCTCATCTACAACACGATTTCTGTTTCCGTGGTGCGCCGGCGCCCGGAGATCGGGATTGTGCGGGCGCTCGGCGCCAGCCGCCGCGTGATTCTCGGCGCATTTGTTGGCGAGGCGGCATGCTTCGGAGTGGCCGGAGCGCTCATCGGGCTCCCGCTTGGGCGGTTGATGGCGACGGGAGCCGTGAAGCTGATGGCCTCCACGGTTGAGTCGCTGTATGTCAGCAGCCGGCCCGGAGCGATCGAGCTGAATGCCGCGTCCGTTTTGCTAGCGCTGGCGATTGGCATTGGAGTCGCGGTTGCTTCCGCGTACTCACCGGCGCGCGAGGCCTCGCTGGTCTCGCCAGTGGAAGCGATGGCGAGGGGGCGGCGGGAATATGACGCGAGTGTCCGGAAAGTACGCGATCTGTGGCTGGCGCTTGCTCTCGGGCTTGCCGCTGCCGCTGCGTCACGGGCGCCGGCCATTGCGGGGAAACCGCTTTTTGGATATCTCGCGACAATTCTGTTGGTGATGGCTTCGGCGCTGGCCATTCCGGCATTTGTTAGTGCTGTCACCACGCTCACTGCGAAGCTGCTCGTGAAATTCTTCGGGGTGGAAGCGATGTTGGCTTCGCGAAGTCTTGCTGCTTCGCTGCGGCGCACTTCAGTTTTAGTCGGCGCGCTTTCGACCGCCATCGCGATGATGACGGCGGTGGGAATCATGGTCGGAAGCTTCCGCCAAAGCGTTGTGCTCTGGATGAGCAACGAGTTGCCGGCCGATCTCTATCTCCGGCCGGCCGGTTCAGCCGCCGCGGATCGCCATCCGACGATTTCCCTCGGCTTGGCAGAAGATCTTGCAAAAATTCCGGGCGTCGTTGCGGTCGAACGACTCCGTGCCTACGAAATTCGCTATCAAGGAATGCCGGCCACCCTCGCTTCCGCGGACCTCGATGTCCAGGATCTCATTCGCTGGTATCCGCAGTCCGAGTTCTTATCCGGCCGGCGGCAACAACAGGTTTTTCCGGAGCTGCGCCGTTCGAATACTGTGGTTGTGAGCGAGCCGTTCACTTACAAGCACCATGTGAAAGCGGGGGACACCATCACGCTTTCTCTTGGCGAAACACAAGCATCCTTTCTCATCGCCGATGTGTACTACGATTATTCCAGCGAGCGCGGCAGCATCCTGATGGACCGCCAAACCATGTTGCGATATTTGCCCGACGCTGCGCCGTCCAACCTGGCCATTTACGTTTCTCCGCAGGCGCGATTGGAGACGGTTCGGGCTGAAATCGAAAAAGCAGCCGCCGGTCACCGCGTCTTGCTGTTTTCGAATCGCGAGTTGCGCTCCGAAGCCATCCGCATCTTTGACCGCACGTTCGCGATTACGTACGCGCTGGAAGCCGTGGCGGCAGCGGTCGCGGTCATGGGCATCGCGGGAGCGCTGCTGGCGCTGGTGATGGACCGCCGGCGCGAACTCAGTTTGCTGCGTTTTCTCGGAGCGGCGACGGGGCAAATTCGAAAAATGATTTTGGTCGAGGCTGGTTTGCTGGGGCTGCTGGCCAATCTTGCCGGGCTGGCCCTGGGCTTCGCGTTGTCACTCATCCTCGTTTACGTGATCAACAAACAGTCGTTTGGGTGGACCATCCGGTTTCACTGGCCGGTGGAGATTCTCGTCACAGCTCTCACGCTGGTGTACGCAGCGACGGTGCTTGCGGGGCTGTATCCGGCGCAGCTGGCGGTGCGGCTGAATCCGCTTGAGGCCGTCCATGAGGAATAAGCTGGCATGGCTGACGGCGGCGCTTTTTTTTCTGCAACCACTGCAAGCGCAATACCGCACGGCCTTGCCGGGATATCGCTACGAATTTCCGCGGGATTATTTCAATCATCCCGACTTTCAGACGGAGTGGTGGTACTACACCGGGAATGTAAAGTCCGTCGGTGGCCACCGATTCGGGTTCGAACTGACTTTTTTCCGACAGGCCGCCAGCCGCGACCCGGCAAAGACCGCGGCTTGGGACATCAACGATATTTATCTTGCGCACCTGGCGTTGAGCGATTTGGATGGCGGGAAGTTTTATCACGCGGAGCGCACCAACCGATCCGGCCCCGGCATGGCGGGCGCGAGCGAAGCACTCGCCCGAATCTGGAATGGCAACTGGCAGGTTCAATGGGAAGACGAGGATCAGAAACTGCAGGGTATAAACGACCGGTTTCAATTCCATTTGAAACTGCATTCGGAAAGACCGCCCGTCATCCACGGCGAGAACGGCCTCAGTCAGAAGGCGGAAGGCCCGGAACGGGCTTCGCACTATATTTCGCTTACACGCCTTGCGACTTCCGGCTCCATCGAACTGGCGGGCAAGCGGTTCGAAGTGAGCGGCACAAGCTGGATGGACCACGAATTTTTCACCCACCAGTTGGACTCCGACCAGACAGGTTGGGACTGGCTGAGCCTGCAGCTTGCGGATCACACTGAACTGATGCTCTTTCACATTCGTCGCAAGGATGGCTCGATTGATCCTTATTCGGCGGGGACCTACGTCGATGCCGCGGGAAAGACCGTGCACTTGCAAAGGAGTGACTTCACCTTGCAAGCCGCCGGCGAAACATGGACGAGTCCCGACACTCACGCTGTCTATCCGGTTCACTGGATCATTACAATTCCGAAGCTCGGTCTTGCGCTGGAGGCGAAGACGCCGCTCGAATCGCAGGAGCTCACCGGTAAGACGAAGCTCGCGCCGAATTATTGGGAAGGCGCCATCGTCTTGACGGGCACGCGCAAAGGGGAGCCGCTGGGGGGCGTCGGTTATCTGGAGCTGACCGGGTACGATCGCGCGGTTCAAATGAATCCCTAAGCAGCCTGCCAAGTAGAGAATCCATTTTCCGCTCTAGGCCGCGATGCTCTTGGATACCTCGGTAGGACTGCGAAATTCCCAGGAGAACTAACCGAGCACGACGCGAATCCGTCGTGGTTGTTTACAAGTCGTAGTCAGAATAAACTACGCCAAAGCTTACGAGGTCGCTCTTGCTTCCCTCCGGCAAGTTTTCCTGGCTGGCGCTCGGCGTCGCGGGGCTATTGACTGCGCTTCTGGTCTATGTGGTCGTCGGAATCTCCGTACCCGCGACAAGTTTCACGTTGTCGAATCTCCTGCAAACCGCGATCGTGCTGTGGTCCGCCTTCTGCGCACACTATGTGGCCAAGCGATCCTCGGGGCGCCTGCGCCAGCTCTGGATGCTGTTTGCCTCGGCGCTCTTCCTGGCCGCCGCCGCGCAGGGGCTGGAGACCTACTATCAGAATTTCCTACATGCACCCTCATTGGCTCCCCGGCCCTCGGACATCCTATTCATCCTGTGGGTAACGCCGGCCGTCATGATGTTGCTGCCCCGGGTCATGGAAGAATCCACCGCGATCGATTGGCAGCAGGTTCTCGACTTCGCGCAAGTCGGAGTCGTCGCTCTAACGGCTTACCTTTATTTCTTTTACATCCCCTCGCGTTGGGAGGCCGAAGGGCCACAGATGGTTGTCAAGATGTTCCGGCTGCAAATGCTTCGCGACGCGGCGCTCGCGGCCGCCTTCATGATCCGCGCGGGGACGGTTTCGGCGCGTTCCCGACGCGCATTTTTCCGCAGGGTGGCCGGCGTCTTCCTTTTATCCGGCACAACGGATTTTATTTTTCTTCTCACGCCAAATGCATCCCCGGATCGAGCGAGCTGGAGCGACGTTGCCTGGTGTGCGCCTTTTGTGTTTGTCGCTTGGTTCGCGGCGGCTCGGGATGAGGAAGACGAACCAGCCGAGCGCGAAGCGCGTTCTCCGTTCCACGGGATCATCGTCTCTCAAGTGCTGCCAGTTCTCATTCCTTTGCTGGTTCTATTCATGGGCCACCGTATCGCCGCCGAGCAATTGACGATTGCATGGATAGCGGTTACCGCTTCGTTCATTCTTTCCGCCGGGCGCCTCGTTCTGACCAGTGAAAAGCAGAAGCGAATCGCAGAGGACCTCCTCCAAACGAAACAGGATTTGCTGCGCTCCGAACAGATGTTTTCGAAAGCCTTCCGCTCCAGCCCGGACCCCGTCGGAATTACAGCGCTACCCGATGGCCAGTTCCTGGAAGTGAATGATAGTTTTACGCGCTTTACGGGATACACCCACGAAGAGACGCTGGGAAAAACGCCCCTGCAATTGAATTTGTGGAAGGACCCTGCCCACCGGGAAAGGGTCATGGCCATACTGCAAAAAGAATGGGAAGTCCGGGAAGAGGAATTCGATTGCCTGACCAAGCGTGGAGAAACTCGCGTCGGCCAGTTTTCCGGAACGGTGATCGAGCTGAACGGGCGGCCGTGTGTTCTGGCAATGATCAAGGACATAACCGCGCGTAAGAAGGCGGAAGAAGCCCTGCGCGCCAGTGAGGAGCGCTTCCGCAATCTGGTTCAGGATTTGCATATTGGCGTTGTGTTGCTGGGGCCGAATGCGGAGACGCAATTCGCCAATCGGGCGGCTCTCGAAGCATTTGCAATGCGCAAAGAGGAGGCCATCGGAAAGAAAAGCTCTCACTTCGTCATGACGGCGATCCACGAGGACGGCACGGAGATGCCATTCTCGATGCGTCCCGGGCCTAGGGCGATTGCGACCAAGCAGCCGGTTCGTAACGTAGTGGTTGGCTGGCGCCGGCCGAATTTCAGTGAAGTCCTGTGGACCCTTGTGGACGCCGTCCCGCATTTGACAGCCGATGGGGAGGTGGCCAGCACTATCCTGTCCATTACGAATATTACGGAACGCAAGCGGGCGGAGGAGGCGCTACGAGCGAGTGAAGAGCGCTTTCGCACTCTGGTTCGAGACTTTGATGTAGGCGTTGTTTTGCTGGGGCCCGGCGCGGAAATCCAGTTTGCGAACCAGGCGGCCGAGAAGATGTTTCGAATTCCACTCGAGAGCGGGCTTGGGAAAACATCATCCGGACTCGGCTTGATCGCCATCAACGAGGACGGAATCGAAATTCCCTTTGCGATGCGTCCTGGCCCCCTGGCGCTCAAGACCAGGCAGGCCGTGAAGAATCAGGTGATCGGCTGGCGCCAGCCAGAATCGAGCGAAGTTCTCTGGACCTTGGGGAACGCCGTGCCGCAATTCGCTCCGGATGGTTCTGTTTCCGTGGTGATCAATTCATTCACAAATATCACCGAACGGAGACGGGCGGAAGAGGCCTTGCGCCAACTCTCCACGCGTTTGCTGCAGCTGCAGGACGAAGAGCGGCGGCGCCTTGGCCGGGAACTGCATGACAGCCTGGCGCAAAGTGTGCTGGCGGTGAACCTCAACCTGGCGCAGGCCACCGGGACGATGGGTTCCCTCGATGAGAAACCCCGCCATGCGCTCGCCGAAGCCCGGCGCGTTCTTCAGGAAATGTCGCGGGAAATTCGCACGCTCTCCTACCTCCTGCATCCGCCGCTGCTGGACGAACTGGGTTTGGTTTCCGCGGTGAAAGAGTACGCCGAGGGATTTAGTGAGCGCAGCGGAATCCGTCTGGAGGTGGATTTGCAGCCAGGCTTTCGGCGCCTGCCACAGGACGCGGAGACAGCGCTGTTCCGCATCCTGCAGGAAAGCCTTTCGAACATCCAACGGCATTCCGACAGCCGGACGGCCAAGATTCACCTACGCGGCGATTCGAACGGCGTACGTCTCGAAATCGCGGACCAAGGACGGGGAATGGGAAAGGCCGCCGGCGAGCACGGAAACGGCGGAGGAACCCGGTTGGGTGTGGGAATCCTTGGCATGCGCGAGCGAATGCTCCAGCTTGGCGGGAAACTCGATATCGAATCTACATCTTCGGGCACTACGGTGCGGGCTACAATACCTTTGAAGACCGAGGTCTCTAATGCCCCTTCGCATCCTCGTCGCCGATGATCATCACGTAGTGCGAACCGGGCTGCGCGCACTGCTGGAATCCAAGAGCGGATGGCAGGTTTGCGCGGAGGCCGCCAATGGCCGCGAAGCGGTAGAAAAGGCCGTTGCGTTTAAGCCCGACGTGGCCGTCCTGGACATTGGCATGCCACTGCTGAACGGGGTCGAGGCCACCCGGCAGATTCACAAACTTTCTCCGGAGACGGAAGTCCTGATCTTGACGATGCACGATTCAGACCTTCTGGTCCAAGAGGTTTTGGAGGCCGGAGCCCGAGGCTATATCCTAAAAGACGACGCGGATCGCAACTTGCTCGCCGCGGTAGATGCTCTTCGTCGTCACAAACCGTTCCTGTCCTCGCGCGTATCCGAGGTAGCCGCTAAAGCTGGGGCTCCGACCAGCGACGGCCACGTTCGAGAGCGAAGCACTCGAAATCGCTTGACGCCGCGCGAGCGTGAAATCCTGCAGCTGCTTGCGGAGGGGAAGACCAACAAGGAAGTCGCTGGACTCCTCGGCATCAGCGTCAAAACAGCAGAAACCCACCGCGCCAACATCATGCTTAAGCTAGATTTTCATTCGGTCACAGACCTCGTGCGTTACGCAGTTCGTAACAAGATCATCCAAGGCTAGCTGCCCCAGCCCCACGTTTCGAATCTACAGGTAAATCCCTAGGGAATCGGCCGAATTTCATTCCCCGTGGTGTCAATCCACAATCGTGGATCGAAGTGGAACAGTTTCTGCGGGCAGGAGCGTGCGATGTCCCAAACCAGTCGTCGGATTCGCGTTTTGGTCGCCGATGATTCACCGACCGCTTTGCGATCGGTTTGCAGGTATCTCGAGTTCGAAGGGCAGTTCGAGATCGTCGGGACCGCTTGCGATGGTTTGAGGGTCTTGCATCAGACGCAACGGCTGCGCCCCGAATTGGTGCTGACCGACCTCAGCATGCCGCAGATGAATGGCCTTGAGGCGACGGTGGAGCTGAGGAAGTCGTTTCCGGAAGTGCGCGTGCTGATTTTCTCGGAACTGAACGGTCTTGCGCTCCGGGAGGAGTGCCTGCGAAGCGGGGCGGATGGCTTTATCGAGAAGAGTGGAATGCCAGAGAAACTCATGGCGGAGGTTGAACGGCTTTTTCCGAAATAACCGTGAGTGGATTCTGCGTCAGCGCCTCGTTGGCGGGAATTCTTTGGAAGCATCAACCGAGTCTGCTAGCGCGGCTGCTAAGTCACACGAACGTTGGGCAGCGGCTCCAAACTGTCGCGCAGCCAATCCGACAAGTAGTAAGGAGCAGCAAAACATAATTATGGTATCGCCGTTGTATCGAATTCTGATGATTGAAAGCGATTCTTCCTTTGCCGCAACCATTCGCGGCATGTTGCAGGACCGTCAGAATTCTACTTTCCAGGTCGTGCAAGCGGAATCGTTGCGTGCTGCCGCGTCGATGCTTGCTGCGGAGAACTTTGACGGGCTTCTCCTGGATGCGCAAGTTCTCGATTCACGCGGAATCCCTGGGGCGGTCGAGATGTGCCCGCGGATCCGCTCCTTGCCGGTCATCGCCATGATTTCCGAGCAGCAGGAGATCACCGGGAACGGGACGGTGGATAGAGGCGCCGATGAATTCCTGGTGAAAAAAACGCTAAGCACGGAATTGTTGCAGAGGACGCTGCGCTATGCCATCGAGCGCAGGCGCACCGAGCACGCCCTGCACCAGAGCGAGAAGCGCTTTCAGGACCTCTTCGAGAACGCCAAAGACATTCTCTTCACGCTCGACCTGGAGGGCAACGTCACCTCGTTGAACAAATCGGCCGAGGAAGTCATGGGTTGGACCAGAGAGGAGGCTCGGTCCATCAATATCAAGAGCCTGGTTGCCCCAGAACACGCCAACCTCTGCAATCAATTCATGCAGCGCATCCTGAACGAGGAACCGCTCCAGCATTTCGAAATCAGCTTGCTACGGAAAGACGGCCGGAAAGCGCTTCTGGAAACCAGCGCGCGGCTGATGTATTCCGATGGACAGAAGCAAGGCATTCAGGGAATCGCCCGGGACGTTACGGAACGGCGCCAGTTGGAAGGCATGGTCCGGCAATCCCAGAAGCTGGAAGCCATCGGCCGCCTTTCGGGTGGCTTGGCGCACGATTTTAATAATCTGTTGTGTGTCATCAGCGGACACGCCGAGCTTTTGTCCGAACGGCTGGAGGAAACGCTCCCCGCAGCCACCAACGTGACGCAGATCAAGAAGGCCGTGGACAGCGCCTCCACCCTGGTACGCCAGCTTTTAGCCTTCAGCCGCAAACAGGTATTTCACTCACAAATCGTGGATTTGAACGCGATCGTGGCAGAAACGGAAAAACTCCTTGGCCGCCTGATTGGAGAAGACATCGAGTTCTTTACCAGTTTGGAGCCGGAGCTCGGTCGCGTGCTGGTCGATCCCGTTCAAGTGGAACAAGTACTTGTGAACCTCGTACTGAATGCGCGAGATGCGATGCCGCAGGGAGGCAAGCTTACGATCGAGACGTGCAACCTGGATCTCGAAGCGGGTTCCCCATGCAGCGGCGGAATCGCCCCTGCCGGCAAGTACGTCGCGCTCGCGGTCACCGACAATGGTTGCGGAATGGACGAGGAAACGCAGAGCCGTATTTTCGAACCGTTTTACACAACCAAGGAGCTCGGCAAGGGGACCGGCTTAGGACTTGCTTCTGTCCACGGAATCGTGAAACAAAGCGGGGGATTCATTTGGGTGTATAGCGAGCTTGGCCAAGGCACAACCCTCAAAGTGTATCTCCCTCGAGTGGATCATCCCGCACAGACGCTGCCTTCAAAAGAAACAAGGAAAGAGGTACGCGGTGGAACGGAATCGGTGTTGCTCGTGGAGAATGCGGAGCCGTTGCGGGCGCTGGCTAAGGAATTCTTGAAGAGCAACGGGTATGCGGTGATGGAGGCCGATAACGGGAAAGAGGCGCTGCGAATTGCCAGAGCTTTCGGCGGCCCAATTGATCTGCTTTTGACGGATGTCATCATGCCGGGAATGGGCGGCAAACAACTTGCCGAACAGTTGACCGCTGTTCGCCCTGCGACCAAGGTGCTTTACATGTCCGGATATCCCGACGACGCTCTCGCACAATCGGGGAGTCCTGGCACGGGAGCGGTCTTTCTGGAAAAACCGTTCACTCGAGAAACTTTGCTGCGAAGAGTTCGGCAGGCGCTCGACCAGCTTCCGCTAACGACGGCCACAACAATGCGCTTTTGAACGTGGATTTTTATCCTGCGCGCTGGATTTCTCACGGCGATTTTTGCGTTTTGCGCCACTGGCGGCGCAACGAGGCCTGGATTCAACTACAAATTACTTAGGAGCAACGAAGGAAAGACATGATAGGCAAAAAAATTGGAAGCCGCTCGGCGGCTGACGCGGAATTAAGGACCGCACCCGCGGATGGAATGAAATCCTTTCCTGCCGGGGCGGACGAATTGCGCCTGCGCGCACAGCAACTCTCTTTTCGGGAAGAGCTGGAACAGAATCATTTCCTCCTCGAGCGGCTCCATGCCGCGAGCGCGCGGCTCATCCAGACACTGGAATTTGGCGACGTGTATGAAGCGATTGGAGATATCGTTGCCAATTTGATTGACTCGGAAGAGATTGCCATCTTTCAGTATCATCCTGCCGATCAGACGTTCTCGTTAGCCTGGTCGTGGGGCGTGGAAGCGGCGGCTCTTCAACCCTTCACTTCTGGCGCGGGCATGTTTGGCCGTGCGGTTCATCAGGGCATGAGCCAATTTCGGGATCGCCAGCCAAGTGCGGCGCTCCTTCCCCATGAGAGCAATCTGACAGCTTGCGTCGCTCTGAAATCGAGCCGCGAAGTTGTGGGAGTTCTTGCCATATTTGGCCTTCTCCCCGGGAAGACTCGCCTGGAATGGGCCGATTTTGAATTGCTGAAATTCTTGCAAACCTACGCCGCCGTCGCCATCCAGTACAAGAAAATGCAGCCCAGGCAGGATTAAAAGGTGGAGAGCCCCGTTACCGGCGGGCATTCCTGCAATCCCGATTGAAGAACCTCCTTCCCCTTGGAAGCGTTTCTTTAGAGCCCACATTCGGTGCTGATTGCTATATGGAGTTGAAGTCTCCAGTAGTAAGCTGCCCCGTGCTCGAAGGGAAGCGCGGCTCTGGCAATGGAATCAGTTCCGACGAAAATGGAAGCAGGATGCAGGGCGTTTCTCACGAGAGAAGTGTGTCAGGTGGGGTATGCGTGAGGTGACGGTTTACCTGTCGCTGGGATCGAACGTCGGAGAACGCGAGAAGAATTTGCGTTCGGCGATTCTGGCGCTCGGCGATGCCGGCGTGAGGGTGACCAAGGTCTCGGCGTTTTACGAGACGGAGCCGGTGGATTTGCGGGAGCAGTCGTGGTTTTTGAATTGTGTGGTGGAAGGGGTGACGGAGGTGCCGGCGCTGGAACTTTTGCGCGAGCTGCGGCAGATCGAGTCGCGCATGGGGAGCAAGAAGTTGGTGGCCAAAGGGCCACGGCTGATTGATATGGACGTTTTGTTGTATGGGCAAGAAACGATGGGTACTCCAGAGCTCCAGGTGCCGCACCCACGGATGCATTTGCGGCGATTTGTGCTGGTGCCGCTGGCGGAGATCGCGCCGGAGGCGGTTCACCAGGGTTTGAAAAAGACGGTGAAACAGCTGCTCGAGGAAACGACGGATCGCAGTATGGTGCGGAAGATTGATTCTGGTGCAAAAGCGTAAAACAGATTTAGCGCAGAGACGCTGAGAACGCAGAGGGAACGCGGAGAAGAAAAGACTTAACACAGAGATCGCAGAGGTCAGAGCACGGAGGGCACAGAGAGTTTTCAAGGCGTAGGGGCACGATACATCGTGCCCCTACGCGCACCTGCGCTAACTGGTGCGATGCAAAAGCAGCCGATGGAGTGTCAGGGCCTTGGGCTGCAGGGCGTCGAGCTCGATTTGGGCGAGCGGGCCTTCGGTGATCTCGCGCCAACGATAAACGCCGGGCTCGATCTCCTGGGTTTCGCGGCCATTCAAGCGGCGCAGGAATTCGCTCGCAATGTCGCGCGATGCGACGGCGCGGTACGTGGGACGAGCGAGGGCTTCAACAACGTAGCTGCGCAGCAGCTTGTTCCAATAATGATCGAAGAGATCGCCGGAGGCGAAAATATCGCTCCAGGCGATTTCGGCGCCGTAGGCCACGACTACTCCGACGACGCGCTCGCCCTTCAACCCATAAGTGGCTTGCGCGAAGCGGCGGCGAACTTCCTCAACGAAATCATCAATCGAAACGCCGACGGCCTGCGACTGGTAGATCTTCTCATAGGCCTCGGTGCGCCCGTTGGACGCGATGGCCCCTGCAATCGCGGGAGCCGACAGGCGGGCGGCCGGGGCGGAGGGCGCGGCTTGTGCGGTCGTGCCGCTGCGCACCGCGTCCCAGACTTCTTCCTGCTTTTGGTCCACCGCAGCCCTCTCGCGCACGCTAGGATGAACGATGGTATTCGCGGCGGCGAATTGTGAAACGCCGGTCCAGCGGCCGTGCTCGACGCAGAAGACGTCAAGAGGCAGCGGAGGAGCACCTGCCGGAACAATGCGATCCTTACCGATGACGCGGTCTTGCTTGCCGCCGCTGACGAGTTCACCGGCGAGGAGCAGCAATGGCCGCCTGCTGCGGTTGAGGAGCACGAGTCGGTTGACTCTGGCACCGGTGTTGTATTGCGGGACATAAACCGGTCGGCCGTCGCGGCCGCGAACCATCTCTTCGGACCCTTGTTCGCGGACCACCACTTCGCCGCTTGACAATCCTTCCTCAAGAGTAAGGAATGGACTGGTGTCTTGGCTGTACGTGCTTACGACTGGGAAAACGGAAATGTTCTCGTACGTGACGGGATCGAGCAAACGCCATTCGCCCTCTGGTTTGGGAACCGGTCCGGACGAGCTAGGCGGCGGTGGCGGCGGCATCGCGCCAGGTGGCGCCCAAACAAAAGCAAGACCGCCAAGTGTGCCAATAGCCAAGAAACCGCCCATGATGGCGGCAAAGATCGAGCGTTCCATGAAAACCTCCTGTGCATGTGCCCCGTACAGCCGAAGTGAACTGTCGAGAGCACGACTCGGAATTAGAACGGATGTGTGGAGTTTTCTTGCACGGAGAGGGAGCTATTAGACGGAGGACTTAGAACTAAAAACTTCTGTTCTCCAGTTCAGCGGTCAGAACCGCCGAGGTTGGTGCGAGGTTTATTGCGCTTGGATGAAGAAGATTCGCTTTCCTGGCGTTCGTACTCGGCGAGCTCCTCGTCGGTATAGGAAAAAGAATCGCGCGAGGCGAACATGGAGTTCGAACGGGACGCTTGCTTCTTCTTTTTGCGCAGAGCGCCGAATTCGTGGCGGACCTGCCGCAGGGGCGCCTCGATGGCCTTCACTTCGACCAACAGATCGCTGACTTTTTCCAGAAAATCGTGGAGGTGGTAGGGACGAACCACATACGGCAAGCGTGCGATTTCAAGAGGGGAGGTGTACTGGCTCCCAGCCATTTCTGGAATCAGATAGAGGACGCGAATGCGCCCACCATCATCGGGGGAGACGCTTGCAAGCTCACGCAAGGTAATAAAGACCGGTCCATCGATGCCCGTCAGTGCCACGTTAGCGATAACCAGGGACCATTCCCCGGTCTTCAGCTCGGCCAGGAGCATCTTCGCGTCCGCTACCGCCCGGACACGCCAGCCCTCCGAATCCAATATCTGTTTGACCGCGCTGGAGCCCTGGGCATCGTTGTCCAAGACAAGTATGCCCACTTGGCGAGGGGCTGGAGTAGGACTAGTACCCATCCTCGAAGTATAGCTGGAAATAGGCAAAACCGCTCTTTGGAAGTGAAAGTTTGCAGCGTATCCGATAATGCCGAACCAGTTTCCACTAGCGCTTCGAGTATAGACAGAGGGCGCGGCTGGGGGAGGTGGCAAAGCCCAAGTGTATGAGTTTAGACAGTTTATTGGCCAACGGCAAGGCTCGTGCCACCGACATAGCGCTGCATACCGGTGCCGTCCCAGAAGATCCGGAATGTCGCCGCAGGGCTTCCGGCAACTATCCGGGTATAGAAGACCTGGAGGCCGTCGCGGGACCATTCCCCGGCCCGTGCCCATTGGTCCGGCGGAGAAAGGATGGTGCGGCGCTTGGAGCGCAATTCGTATAGAAAAAAACCTGCCGCCAGGCCAATGGCGTCCTTTGGAGCGCCCGCCGGAACGGCCGCGTAGTCCGCGGAAACAAGCAGCAAGTCTGGATTGAGAGGGTGTACGCGAATCGTATCGGAGCTCATAGTTTGAAAGCCGGCACCATATATATCCTTGAGCGCGACAATTTGCTGGGGCATGTCCACGGTGAGCCAGTAGGCGTTCTCCATGTCACTTGCGAGAACGGTGTGGTCGTCTACCCATCCATGCAGTGAAGTGACGGGTCTTGGAGAAAAAATGGCTGCCGCCTCGGGCATGCCGGCAGGAAATGACCAAACCTGCCACGATTGATCCTGCGCCTTAAGAAACGCGACGCGCGTGCCGTCGGGAGACCAGAAAGCTTGCCGCACCAAACCATGAACCAGTTCCTGCGTTTTGCCTGAGCCAAAATCGTATAGAGCGATGGTACGATCCGGGCCCGTCTTTGAATCGGAGCGCGTGTACAGCAGCTTTGTCCCGTCACGCGAGACGGCCGGCTCCGTCCCGCCTGGCGCGATAATTCTCCGCGTTGTGCCGCGGCTAAAAACGACGGCCCCCGCCGAATTCAGATAAGCCACAGCGACGGGGTTCTTGAAGTTCGTGATGGTTGGGGCGGGCGGTTTCTTTTTATCGGCATCGTCCTCTTCGTCTGGCTGGTTGTTGATCTTGGGGAAGAGTTCTGCAGCGATGCGGGCGCAGCCTTTCATGAAGCTGAGTTGTGCGTGGTCCACAGAGGCGCGGAATGCGTATTTTCCCGTCGCAGGGGCCGCCGTACTCGTGGGATCGATCGCGGCGTCGGTACAGGCCTCGCGCGAGAGATGAACCGCGACGAGCGCTCCCGTCGCGGAATCTTTGGCGTGGTAAGTCCAGGAATCGGCCGTGGCTTCGTGGGTGACTTCTGTCGGGTCCAGAGCGATCGGCGGGTAACCGGGACGGTCGAGGCGTTCAGGGCCCTTCAAACCAATCCGCAGGCTCCAGTTCGGGTCGTTGCCGAACGCGAGAATGAGGATCGGATAGTGTGTGGACTGGGGTGCCGCTGGGCCGGAGGGCAGCTTCTTTGGCGCTTGAGCCGGCGGGGCTTGCCCGAAGGCAGGCTGAAAGGCCGCGATAAAGGAGAACACAGCGACATAGAGCATCCATTTTGTTTGCTGGGTGATGCGCAAGTGGTCCTCCGGGTCAAACGAGGATACCCCGTGCCGCCGAGGGAGGCAATCGCTTGGGGCCGTCGGCGCACACACGTGGTATCGAGACGTGTAACCGGAACGAACGGACAGGAGCACGAGGGCCTGGAACGAACAAAAGGCGAAGATTGTTCTTGACTTAGCGAACAAAAAGCGAAATACTATCGCGGTGCTGCGAGGTGGGCTATGTCTCCAGTTCTTTCCGCTTCGACGATGGGCATTCGTGCCCAGCGTCGCCCCGTTTCACCAACCACAGCAGGACTCTTCCCTGATTGCCCAGAAGACGTAGGCCCAATGCAAGTGATTCGTGACCTTGCCCCGGTTGCGGATCAACGCGGCAGCATTTCAGATCGCGCGACGGCGGATTGCCCCCCGGCGTCCTCGGCTCCGCACGGAAACCAAACCCGTGCGCAGGGCCCGGTCCGAAATGTTGCTGCGGTGCCCCAGGAACGCGCTCACGCGCGGCTGGCTGGCATTGCCCGCCTCGCAGCATCTTCCTTGCCCGCGGAGACGCGGCGGAATTCCGCCGAGAAGCCGGAATATTTTGTTTTGCCGGTGAAGTCCATCCTCAACCGCTGCGATTCGAATCGCGTGCCTTTCGAATGGACCATCAATCCTTACCGCGGCTGCGAATTTGCCTGCAAATATTGTTATGCACGGTACACGCATGAATACATGGAGCTGGACGGGTCTGAGTTCGAGAAAAAGATTTATGTGAAAAAGGATGCCGCGCCGTTGCTGGCGCACGACATTTCGCGGAAGTATTCCTATACCTCGGAGAAATCGGGCGGCGAACGCGCCGATCACATCGCCATTGGTACCGCAACGGATCCGTATCAACCGGCGGAACGTGAATACGGTGTCACGCGGGCGTGTCTCGAAGAGCTGACAAAACGAGACGGGCTGAGCATCTCGATTATCACGAAGTCGAACCAGATTGTACGCGATATTGATGTGCTGCAACGCATTGCATTGCGTTCGGATTTGGCGATCGACATCACGATTACCACGCTGCGATCCCGGCTGGCGCGTCTCTTGGAGCCGCGCGCGCCCCGGCCGGATTTGCGGCTCGCGGCGGTGAAGCAACTGCGCGAAGCGGGATTGGCGGTGGGAGTCTCTGCCTCGCCGTTGATACCGGGAATCACGGACCGAGAGGGGGATCTTGAAGCGGTCGCTGCGGCCGCGCGCGATGCGGGCGCGCAGTGGTTTTTCTCAGGAGTGCTTTTCTTGATGCCTGCCTCGGCAAAGCAGTTTCTGCCCTTTGTGCGCGAGAAGTTCCCGCGACTGGCGAAGCAGTACGAGCAGTGGTACGCGAAAAACGGGTACGCACCCGAGGACTACCGGAAAAAGGCATCAGAGCGGGTGGCGCGAATCCGAGAGAAATTTGGTTTCGCGTCGCGCCCCTGGATTGACGCAAGGCGCAAGCCACCCTTCGCGCAGTTGACTTTAGCCTGGGACGCAGCAGCGGTCGCTCAACAAGTGGACCGAATGCAGTCCTGCGCCGCGGGATAGAGCCAGTGGTCCGGCGTTCGTGGAATAACCGTTGGGGGCTTGCGAATCGTTTGCAATGCGGCGGCGCGGCTCCCGCACTCCGAAAACCTATGGAACGATAATGCGGCTTTCTTCGCGTTTGAGCTCGGGCGCCTGCGGGAATTGCGCGCGAAGGAATTCGATAAAACGGCGCGAGCGCGGCCGCCCGTTGGTGCGCAGCAATCCCATGCGGTAGAGAAAAACCAGCAGATAGAAAACGTCAGAGTCTTTCCAGCTTGCGGAATCGGCGCGCTCGGCTTGTTGTTTCTTGACTTCGCTGAGCAAGGCAACCAGCGCGGCATACAATTCGCGCGGAATCGGCGCGTCCGGCGGTTTCTCGTAAATGATGCCGGAGCTTAGCGTTTTGTAAGTCTGTGCGAGGGACTGAAGAGCCTCGCGGACATCGGGGTCGGTGGCCGCAGGCTGAACCGAACAGAATTTGGCGATGGAAAACGCCAGCGCGGACATGAGCTGCTGGTGCGTGTAAACGATGTCCTGCGGAATTTTCTCATCAAGCAGCGGTGTATGCGCCGGGAGCGCACGTTGATGGTCGTTTTCGTAGCGGTGTGCGGCGATAAGATAGGAACAGTCCGCCGGGCAATCGATGGTGACTTCGCGTTCCGTGCCGCAACATACGGCGCAGATCTTCTCGCCCTTGGCCGGACAAAAGCGCTCGGGCTTGCGCTTCTCACAGATCGGACAGGACACGGAAGCTCCTCAGTCTGCCGGAACAACCGAGCAGAATACGCTGCGACGAGGGAAAAGACAAAATGACAAGGCAAAGAGGCTAGGATTCGACGATGGGCGATTCAGGCGGGAGTGGGGCCTGCTGCGGCTTGCTGCCTTTGCGTTTCTGGACGGCCTGGCGGAGGAGATATTCAATCTGGCTGTTGACGCTGCGCAATTCGTCCTGCGCCCAGGCTTCGATATCCGCCCAGAGCGCAGGATCGATGCGTAAAAGGAATGATTTTCGTTCCATCATCCCTGCCGGTCAGTTGTACAGCGTACCGGTGTTGATCACCGGATGGATTTCCGATTCTCCGCAAAGAACAACCATGAGATTGCTGACCATGGCGGCTTTGCGCTCATCGTCGAGCACGACGACATGTTTGTCGGCGAGCTCCTTGAGCGCCATGTCCACCATGCTGACGGCGCCTTGGACGATCTTCTGGCGCGCCGCGATGACGGCTTCTGCTTGCTGCCGGCGCAGCATGGCCTGGGCGATTTCCTGCGCGTAGGCCAGGTGCGTCAGGCGCGCTTCGTCCACGGTGATACCCGCTTTGGCCAAACGCTCCTGTAGTTCCGCGCGCAGCGCCTGAGAGACTTCCCCCAGATTGCTACGAAGAGTGATTTCATGCTCCTCGCCGTAATCGTAGGCAAACAGGCTCGCCAGATGGCGCAGCGCCGATTCGCTTTGCGTGGAGACGTAGTTCTCATAGTTGTCCACGTCAAAGGTCGCTTGAGCCGTATCTCCCACGCGCCAGACAACCACGGCGGCGATTTCGATGGGATTGCCGCGCTTGTCGTTGACCTTCAATTTGTCGCCATTGAGCGTGCGCGCGCGCAGGGAGATTTTGTTTCGGCCCATGGTTTTTTGCCCGCCCGCACCGCTGCCCGCTTTTGTGCCCGCGACCTTGCCTTGCATCGCACTTTGCATTGCAGCGGCCTGAGCCAGTAGGCCAGACCGTCCCGGCCCGTTGGTATAGAACGGATTGCCCCAGTGGAACCCGCTCGTACGAACCGTCCCTTTGTAATCGCCAAAAAGCACAAGCACGCGTCCTTCATTCGGCTGCAGCGTATAGAAGCCCGTCAACAAGAGGATCAAGACGGAGAGAAGCAGGATGCTGAGGAGGAGCAAACCAAGATGCGGCTGCCCGGTTGTGTCTGTTCCATCTTTAATTGCGAAAATGAGGAGAGCAATGTCTCCCACGAGAAGCACAAGCAATGTGGGCAGCATAATCCAGCCGCTCGGGGCAAATGCCACCCGCTCTTGGCTGATTGTCGATGAATTCGTGTTCATGGAAACATCCTTTCGTGTAAAACGCGAGGACCATATCGAAATGATATCATTTAGATGTCAAATGTCAAGAGCGAGAAACCTGTCAGCCCGGCTGAACAGAGGAGGATGGCTAAAGGGTTATAAATGAGCTACTTCGAGTAATGAATTTCCAGCGTTTTTCACGTGTTCGGGGCGAAATCCCATGCCAATCAGCCGAGCCGGAATTCTGCAAAGGACGGGAAATCTGCGCAAAAGCCTAGCAGCGAGCGGTACCTGTAGCCGATTCATTGGACCCTTTAACAATGGACCCAGGAAGCGGTTGTGAGCCTGGACTTGAAAGAACTGCGTCAGGCGGGTTGGCAGCTCCCGGCGCTGCTGGATTTTTAACAGGTGCTCCGCGGTAGCTCTCCCGTGCAGTAATGGCTCAACCAGAATGTTGGCTGCGGCAACGGCATCCTGGATCGCGAGATTAATACCGACGCCTCCTATGGGAGACATCGCGTGGGCCGAATCGCCGATGCATAGGAGCCCGGGCCGAAACCACCGGTGCAGACGATCGACAGCGACGGAGAGCAGCTTGATGTTGTTCCAATCGTTCAGTTCGGCGATGCGGTCATGGAAAAACGGCGCGATTTCCACAATTTCCTGACGGAACGCTGGGAGGCCCTGTTGACGGATTTGATCGAAGGCCCCTTTAGGAATTACACGCGCACACTGCCAGTACTCACCGCGGTTAATGGTGACAAGAATTTTACCGGTCTTAAAGTAGCCGAGGGTCAAGTCCTCGTCGCCGGACTGCTTGGTGAGGCGCATCCAGAGAACATCGATCGGGGCGCCGAGATCGTTGACTTGTAAACCAGCTCTTTCGCGCACGATGGAATGACGGCCATCCGCTCCGACCGTTAAGCGGGCGCGTACTTCGAAAGGCCCACCCGATGACTTTCCTTTCACGCCGATCACGCTTCCATTTTCCTCCACAAGCCCGCTCACCTCGCTGTTCATTTTCAAGTGAAAGCCTGGATAGCGGAGGCCCTGTTCAGAGACAAAGTTCAGGAAATCCCATTGCGGCATCAGAGCAATGAACTTGCAATGGGTAGGCAGATGCGCAAAATCCGCGACTTTGACGGCAACGTCGCCGAACTTGGCGCTCACCTGGGGATATTCCTGATGCGGCCGCCGAAGGAGATCTTCGAGCAATCCAAGCTCGTACAGGATTTCGAGCGTTGCGGGGTGAATCGTGTCTCCGCGAAAATCTCGCAGGAAATCGCCCTGCTTTTCAAGAACGATAGTTTCAACGCCTGCTCGGGCAAGAAGAAAACCCAAAACCACGCCGGCGGGACCACCTCCCGCTATGCAGCACTGCGCGTCCATTCGTTCCATCGCTAGGCCATGATGACTTTTTTCTGGAAGCGGCGCGCAGCGATGAACAGGAGGATCGTACCGATGATGCAAAGCGCCAGGCCATCGGTCCACAGATGCTTGATGCCGGCCCCGCGCAGAATGACGCCGCGGGTGATGTTGATGAAATACGTGGCGGGAATCATGTAGCTGATGGGCTTGAAGATAACCGGCATGGTTTCGCGCGGGAAAATATACCCGGAAAAGAAAACACTCGGGAGAATCGGAAGAAAAGCGAGCTGCATGGCCTCCGCCTGCGAATTCGCCTTGCTGGAGATGAGGATTCCAAGCGAGAGTGCCGCGAAGAGGTACGGCAGCGCGAGAAGGGCGAGCAGCAAAACGCTTCCGTGAATGGGAACCCTGAAGAGGAAGCGCATAAACGTGAGAATCAAGCAAAGCTCAAAAAAGCCGATACCCAGGTACGGAAGCAATTTGCCGAGCAGAAGCCCGTACGGCCGGACCGGAGTGACAAAGAGTTGTTCGAGGGTGCCGCGTTCTTTTTCGCGGACGATGGAAAACGCCGTGAGAAAGGTGGTCACGTTAAGCAGCATGATAGCGGTGAGCCCGGGAAGAAAGAAATTCGGCGAGCGCGAATCCGGATTGAAGAGCAGCTTGGGACGCATCTCCACGGCGAACGTGGAACGGTCCTGCAAAACGCGGCGGAGGGACTCATCCAGCCCGATGGCGGTGGTCACGTTGATGGCTTGGCCCGCGACGGAAGAGTCTGAACCATCAATGAGGACGAGCACCTGCGCGCTCATGTTGTGGATCAGGCGGTCGGAATAATCCACGGGAACCTTGATGCCCACGCGCGCATTGCCCGAGATGATGAGATCGTTCAGATCGTGATCATTTTCAACGTAGCGAATGACGTGAAACGTGTCGGAGTTTTTCATGCGGTCGATCAACTCCCGGCTTTCGCGGCGGCCATCCGCGTTGTAGACGACAGTATTGATCTGGCGGATGTTGGTGTCCACACCGAAGCCCAGAAGAAACATCTGCAACAACGGCATGGTCAACGAGAAAAAAAGTGTTCCCGCATCGCGCCGCACATGCAGCGCTTCCTTGTAGAAGATGGCGCCGAACCCGCGGAATGAATCAAACATGGGTTGTCTCCAACAGCGCCTGATGTTTGTTGGTGAGTTCGACGAAGACATCCTCGAGGCTGGGCGCTAGCGGACGAATCTCCGCGACGGCGATGCCGTTCTTCAAAAGCTGTTCACGAAGATCGTCAAGATTGAAATGGTCTTCGACGAGCGCGTGGATGGATTGTCCAAAGATCGTGGCGCTGCGGATGCCCGGGATCTGCCGCGCGAAACGAAGCGCCCGCGTTACCTCCGGCGTGCTGATTTCGATGCGCATGGTGCCGGGAGGCTGGACGTCGGGAAGTTCCCGGAGCGAGTTGGGAGTTCCGTCGGCAATCAGCTTGCCGTAATAAATGTAGGCGACGTGACTGCAACGCTCGGCTTCGTCCATGTAGTGCGTGGTGACGAAAAAGGTTATGCCATGTCCGGAGAGTTCGAACAGCAGATCCCAGAGCTGGCGCCGCGCGACTGGATCGATACCGGCCGTGGGCTCGTCGAGAAAAAGAAGCTTGGGCTCGTGCAACATGGCACAGCCGAGCGCCAGTCGCTGCTTCCATCCGCCGGAGAGTTGCGCGGACAAGCGGTTCAGGTATGGCCCGAGGCCATTGAGCTCAACAATTTCGTCAAGGCGACGTTTTAGCCTCGCAGGGTCAAGGCCGTAAACACGTCCGTAAAATTGCAAGTTTTCGGCCACCGTGAGGTCGAAATAGAGACTGAAATTCTGCGACATGTATCCGATTCGTTCGCGAATGGCTTCAGAATCCGAACGAACATCGAGCCCTTCCACGTATGCCGATCCCTCACTGAGCGGCAGGAGGCCCGTAAGCATTTTGATGACCGTGGTTTTTCCGCTGCCGTTCGGACCGAGGAAGCCGAAGATTTCGCCTTTTTCGACGCGAAAGCTCACGTCGTTGACGGCGGTGAACTTGCCGAAATGTCGGACCAGATGTTCGGCGGAGATGGCAGCTTCGGCGGGATTGTTCGCAGCGCTCGCCATCGGGTCAATTTCCTTCTTTGAGTTTCACGTCCGCCGCCATACCGGCGAGCACGCGCCCGGCCGGATCGTTGATGCGAATCTTCACCCCAAACACCTGGTGTATGCGCTCCTCGCGGGTCTGCACATTGCGCGGCAGGAATTCCGCCTGCTGGTTGATCTGTTCGACCACGCCGTCGAAGACTTGCTTCGGGAAGGAATCGACGCGGACTTCTGCCTTCTCTCCGATCTTCACCAGCCCAATTTCCGTTTCCGGAATGTAAATTCGGACATAAATCTGATCGCGTTCGAGCAGCGTCGCGACCGGCGTATTCGGAGCAATCAGGTCGCCGGGGCGCACGTCAAGAACTTCCACGGTCGCCGCGGAGGGAGCGACGACCTGGCGCTCGCGGAATCGCGCTTCGTCGTAGGCGTAACCTGCTTTTGCCAGGTCGACATCTTCCCAGCGATTGCCGTGCTCCAGCTTGTCCAGAGTCGCTTGCGCCTGATGGTAATGCGCTTCCGCGGAAGCAATTTCCTCGGCGCGATAGCCGTGATGAAGCATATCGAGTTTCTGCTGAGCGTTTTCCCGCTGCGCCACGGCGACTTTCCAATTCGCTTCGGCGGTATCGCGTTGCTGTTTGGAGACCAGATCTTTTTTCGACAGCGCTTCGTAGCGGTCGAAATCAAGGTGCGTGCGCACTTCATCGGCCTTCGCGCGATCGAGATCGGCTTGCGCAGCGTCAATATCTTCCTGGCGGTAACCGTTCGTCTTCATCTCATAGTCGGCCTTGGCTTGCGCCGCCGCGGCGCGCGCTTCGGCGATTTCTTCGGGCCGATAGCCGCGCTGCGCTTTTTCAGCGCCGGCGCGGGATTGTTGCAGAGCCGCTTGCAATTCTTTGTCGTCGAAGGTGATCAGCACTTGCCCCGGTTGCACGGAGTCACCTTCGCGAACGAGAACCTTGTCGATCCGTCCTCCGATTTTGGAGCCCACGCGAATGTCGCGGGCTTCCACGGTGCCAGATCCCTGCAGAGAATTGTCACGATGGAACCAGCCGGCATAGAGCGCCGTGGCGGCCAGCGCCACGGCGACGACAATGATGATGAGAATGCGTTTGCGATTCATGGAACTACTCTCCCGGCCTTACGGCTGAAATTAGTGAGGGCGGCGCGGATTGTTCACGCGGCGCCAGCCCCGTCCAAAGCACGTTGAAAGACGCTTCGATCCGGGCGTTCAGCGTGGCGTCTCCGTAGAGCGACCAAATCAACAGCGTACCGAAAATGGTTTGGCGGAAAACCAGAGCGAGCTCCGTGGCGGGCAGATCCTTGCGGATCTCGCCGCGATCTTGTCCCAGCTGAATCATCTGGGTGTGCAGTGCGTGAACGCGCTTCTGCAGATCGAGCATGGCCTCGCGAACCGGCGTGGTCGAAAGATACGCCTGCAGGAGCGCCCGCATGATCGCCGGGTTGCGCACGGGCTCCTGGGTCATGCGCGCGCCGAGCCCGCGGAGAAACTCGGACATTGGCGTGCCGGCCTGGCGCGCCATTTCGATAGCCGCTTCCAGCTTGCCAAGCTGCATTTCCCCGAACGCCAGGAGGATGTGATCCTTGCTGGGGAAATAATTAAAAAAAGTGCCTTTGCCGACGTCGGCGGCCTCCGTGATGTCCTCCACGGTAGTCTCGGCAAAGCCTTTTTTTGCAAAGAGATCCAAAGCGGCGTGGAAGAGCCGTTCGCGGGTTTCCGCACTGCGGCGCTGACGGCGATCCAGTACAGGCTTGCGAGTCGAGAGCCGGGTCCGAGCGGGCGATTTGGGATGACGAGGCATGGTGACTACTGCTCATTTATGACTATAGGTCATATTTCGACCGTTGTCAAGCACTTTCATTTTTGATACGAAGAAACCCGGAGGGTAGTAACGGCTCGCCAAAAAGAAAACACCCCGGTGGTGTCCGGGGTGTTTCAAGAAACGCGTTGTTCCTGAAACTATTCCTTCAGAGAGTTGGGATCCGACAAGTTTTTGGGTGACTTCTGATTCAAATACGCAATCATTTTTTGCGCAGGGGGTGGAACAGCAACGGCGCCCTTGAACACGATGGACTCTGCTTCCACTTTCTTGCCGTACACGCGTTCATTACCGTCGTTGTCGGGCCGTACCGTCGAGCCTTCGAGCGAGATGCCTGCAAAAAGGCCGCGGTTACGGGAGTAACTCAGAATTTCAGCGCGCAAGGTAGCATCGGTGGACGCATTGGCCGTGCGACCCTTCGGACCGGCGGCGGCGGACGCATCGGCCCCGAGCTTCACTTTGCTGCTCAGGATGGAATGCGCGCCGCGTGGGTTCATGACCAGTAAAACGAAGTCCGTGGCCTGGCCACCGATCTGGAAGCCGACGCTGCCGCCTTCCAAAGCCATCATCGACGGAGCGCTCCACGGTCCGGTGTAGTGCTCGCCTGTGCGGCAGGTCATGGCGCCGCGGCCGTAGCTTCCGCCGACGATAAACGCGGCCTTGAGGACGGACGGGTAGACAATGATGCATTCCGTTTTGTCAACCAGGTCCTGGGGAATGTCTTCGGGAATGTCCATGATTTCTTTAATCACCGTCCCGCAGTTCTCAAGCCGGTCCGCTTCCTTTTTGTCTCCCTCGGCGGAGAGCGGCAGAGCGGTCATCGCCAGGGCCATCAGACTGGAAATTATTCGATTAATCACGATTCACCTCTTCGAAGTTTGCCGGGCCACCACATCATAGAGTGCTAATTGGTTGGGCGCAATACGCGGTCGAGTGAAACGGGCCGGACAGTGCAGTTCGTTCCTTGCGTAAGACGCGGCAGACGCATTGTGAGGCCTTTCGACTATACTTTTCCTGGACCATTTTCCGTGCGAGCGAAAAAGGATGATTGAGAATCTGGGTAAGCGGTGTTCGGCGGCGATCCTGACCGGCGCCGTGTTTTTGCTTGGCAGCGGACCGCCGCGGCTGGCCGCGCAGTCAAACGCAAAGAGCAATAGCGCGTGTTGCGGCGGGAAAAAGCAAAATATTTCCGCCCGGAAGGCATCCCAGGAATTTGCGGCCCGGGTGGAAACCCTGCTTGCCGAAGCGACCGTGAGCAAAGGGGCGTGGGGGCTACTGATCACCGATGCGCAAAGCGGCGAGACACTGTACGAACAGAATGCCAATAAGCTTTTCCTGCCGGCTTCGAATCTCAAACTTTTCACCACGGCTCTGGCGCTGGCAAAACTCGGACCGGAATTCCGGTTTCACACCACGCTGGAAACGCGCGGATCGATTTCGAACCAAGGAGTTCTGGACGGCGATCTGGCGCTCGTAGGACGCGGCGATCCGAATCTTTCGAACCGCAAGTTCCCGTATGAGCTGAAAGAAGAATTTGACGGGCCCCCGGAAAAAGCGCTCGCCGAACTGGCCGATGCGCTGGTAACGAAGGGCGTGAAACAAGTCTCCGGCGACGTGGTGGGCGACGATAGTTACTTTCCGCGGGAGAGTTATCCCAACGGCTGGGAAATTGACGACATGGTGTGGGAGTACGGCGCCGCGATTTCCGCCATCGTTGTGGACGACAACACCGTAACGCTGACGCTCACGCCTGGAGAGCAAGCGGGAACTCCGGTGCAGGCCGCGGTAAATCCGGCGACTCCGGATTTTACCGTTCAGAACGATGTGCTCACCTCCGCGCCGGATTTGAAATCCGATTTGACGCTGAAGCGCGAGCCGGGCTCGCATCTCGTCGTTGTGAAGGGCACGCTGCCGGCCCGGAGCACGTCGCGAAAGTTGGTGCTGGCGATCGAGGATCCGGCGCAACACGCCGCCGCCACGCTGAAGCATTTGCTCGAAGAGCGCGGAATCATGGTAGTTGGCGCAGCGAAAGCGCGGCACGACTCTGCGAGAATTTCAGATGATCCAATGGTTCTTGCGGAGCATGTTTCCGTGCCGCTCGGCGACTCGGTAAAACTCGTCAACAAGATCAGCCAGAATCTCCATACCGAAATGCTTTTGCGGACCGTGGCCCGTCAGAATGGCATGTGGAATACGCCGGATGACTTGATGAAAATTCCCGCGGATTTTTACGCCGCGGCGGGAATTGCGGCAGGTGACGTGATTCAAACCGACGCATCCGGCTTGTCCCGCCACGATCTCGTGACGCCGCGGGCCATTGTGAATCTGCTTTCGTTCGCGCAGAAGCAACCCTGGTTCGAGGTGTACTACTCTTCGCTGCCCGTGGCGGGAGTGGACGGCACGCTGGAAGACCGCATGAAAAACACGCCTGCCGCGGGGCGCATTCATGCGAAGACCGGATCGGTTGAGCACGTTCGAACGCTGTCGGGTTTTGCGGAAACGCCCGGGGGACGCCGGCTGATTTTTTCGTTCTTGAGCAACAATCAAGGCGGGAAGAGTCACGAAGCCGCGGATGCGCTGAATGGATTGTGCGTGGCCATGCTCGAAGTGTTCAACGTCACGCCGGCAAAACGCGGGCAAGATCACAAACATCCCAAGTGAGACGCGGAGCACAGGATGAGCGAGGAATTGGTTGTCACCGTTTTCGGAAGTTCGCGTCCGCGCGAAGGCGAGGCGGACTACGAGGAAGCGCGCGTGCTCGGCCGCGCTTTGGCGAAGCATGGGTTTGCTGTCTGCAGCGGCGGCTACGCCGGGGTGATGGAAGCGGTTTCGCGCGGCGCAAAGGAAAGTGGTGGAAAAACGTACGGTGTGACCGCGGAATTTTTCAAGACCGCGAAAACCAATCGGTGGATTGATGTCGAAGTCCGCAAGAACAGTTGGGAAGAAAGACTGTTCGAATTAATCCGGTTCGCGAACGGTTTTGTGGCGTGCAAGGGCGGCACCGGCACGCTGGTGGAACTTGCCGTGGTCTGGGAGATGCTCAATAAATCGGTGATGACCGGAAAGCCGGTTTCGGTACTCGGCAATTTCTGGGAGCCGGTCCTGGAGCGTGTGCGTGAAGTGGAACTCGGTCATCCGGGCCCGTGGGGCGAAGCGCATGAGCGGCTGGTGCACGTGGCGGCAACGGCGGGCGATGCGGCCAGTCATCTCGCTGGAAAATTGAAGCAGGCATAACGATGTCACGCACGGCGCAAGACGTACTCGAATTCGACAAGCTTCGGGAACTGCTGCGGCTGCGGACGACGTGTGCGCCGGGGCGGCGGGCCATTACTGCGCTTGCGCCGGGAACGGAGCGGGCCGCGCTGGAGTCTGTGTTCGCGCTCATTCGCGAAGCGCGAGAGTGGCTGCGCGCCGGGCGCGAATTGGGATTTGGGGCGCTCTCCGATCCGGAAGGCTGGCTCGAACGACTCGAGGGGCCCGGCGCTGTACTGGAGCCGAAAGAGTTTCTCGACGCCGGCTCGTTGTTGGAGACAGCGGGTTGGCTGCGCCAGCAATTTCGCGAAGAAGCTGCGAAGTTTCCATTGCTGGCGGCGCGGGGCGAATCGCTCGCGGATTTTCGCGAAGTGCGCGCGGCCATTCGGCGGTGCGTTCTGCCGAACGGCGAAATCAGCGATGATGCGTCAACGGCTCTGCGGCGGATTCGCGCCAGCATCACGCAGGCGCGCGACTCCATTCAGAAAACGCTGAAACAAATTCTGCGCTCGCGGAATGCGGAGGCCGGAGAGGACTACGTCACCTTGCGGAATGAGCGATTCGTCATTCCGGTGCGCGCGGAACATCGTCGAAATGTTCCGGGAGTCGTGCACGGCGCGAGCGCGACCGGACAAACCGTTTTCGTGGAGCCGTTCGAGACGGTCGAAGGCAACAATCAGCTTGTGCAACTCGCCGAGGATGAAGCCGCGGAGATTCTGCGAATCTTGCGCGAGCTCACTGACACGTTGCAGACGGTGCAAGCCCCGCTTCGGGTCGCCGCCGGAACGATTGCGGAACTCGACGGGGTTTTCGCGCGCGCGCGATTTGCCCAAGAGTTCGACGCCGCGATTCCGGAATTTTCCGAATGCAGTGCATTGCGTTTGGAAGGCGCGCGACATCCGGTACTCGAAGACAAACTCCGCAAGGAGAATCGCGCCATCGTGCCCATGACGCTCTCTCTTGGCGGAGAAGAGCGCGTGCTGGTTATCAGCGGGCCCAACACCGGCGGAAAGACCGTGGCGCTGAAAACCACCGGAATGGCGGCGCTGGCAGCACAGGCGGGAATTCCGGTGGCGGCGCAACGCGCGATCCTGCCGTTGTTCGATAGCCTGCTGGTGGACATCGGCGACGAGCAGTCGATCGCGGCCGATTTATCCACGTTTTCGGCGCACATGCTGAACTTGAAAGCCATGCTGGAAGCGGCCACGCCGCGCTCGCTCGTCTTGGTAGATGAAATGGGCACGGGAACGGCGCCGGAAGAAGGCGCGGCACTGGCGGTCGCGTTGCTGGATGAGTTTCGCGCCAAGAAATGCATCGTGCTGGCAACGACGCATCACGACCGGTTGAAGACTTACGCTTCGACGACACCTGGTGTGGTGAACGCGGCGGTGGAATTCGACGACGTGAATCTGCGGCCGACATACCGCTTGATGGTGGGCGTACCGGGCGGTTCGAGTGGAATCGCCATCGCGCAGCGGCTGGGAATTGCTACTTCGATCATCGAACGGGCGCGGTCACTGCTTGCCCCGGAGTCGCGCGAAGCCGCCGACTTGATCGCTTATTTGCATCGTACGCGCGACGAACTCGACCGCTTGCAGCAGCAGATGACCGCTGAGCGCCACGCGCTGGAAGAAGAACGCAAGAAGCTTCGGACCGAATGGGTCGCGCGGCAGCAGAAACGCATCCGGGAGCTCGAATCACAATTTGCTGAGATGCAGAAGCGCTTTGACGAAAACGTGGCGCGCGTCCTCGAGGCGGTAAAAGAACGCGAGCTGCGCGGACAGATGGAAAAATCCGCGCGGCGCAAAGTGCAGGATGTGCGCGCCGAAGCGCGCGACGGATTGAATGCCGCCGTCGTGCAGACGATTTCCGATTCGCAAGCCGATCTGGGCGTACATTCCGCTTCGCGAGAAGCCGTCACCGCAGACCGCCTGCAGCCCGGCGCGCGAGTTCGTGTGCGCGGCTTCAGCAGGTCCGTGGTGCTGCGCCGGATTGACGGTTCGTCCGCGGAAATCGAAGCCGGGCCGCTTCGTATGAAAGTGGCACTGGAGGAAATCACCAGCGTCGAGGCAGAAGCATCGCCGTCGTCTGCCACAAAGCTGCAGAGAGTAACGGTGACCTCACAGGGCGGTGAAGGCGCGGCCACGGATGAAATCAACCTGATCGGCATGACCGTGGAAGAAGCGACGGGCCGCCTGGACAAGTTTCTCGATGAGGCCGCGCTGGCGCAGCGCACGCAAGTGCGAATCATTCATGGGCACGGAACCGGTGCGCTTCGCAAAGGCATTTCACAGTTTCTCTCCTCGCATCCGCTGGTGGAGAAACACTCCTTCGAGTCGGAGGAGCGCGGCGGGAAAGCCATCACCCTCGTCGAACTCCAAAAATAAAATTGGAAACTCGAAAATCGAAACTGAACAATCGAGAGCAGAAAATAGATTTCCACCGTCCCGGTGTCTAGAACAGGTGCGAGCTCGCGCGCTTTGGTATACTCCCGGCGTTCCTTTTGCCCACTCACAACGAGGTGCACCGATGAAATTGCTGCAAAATTCCCCCTCGCTAGCAGAAGCGGCGCGTAAAACCAAACGGCTGCTGGTGTTTTTCGGTGTCGCCCTGTTCCTGCTCGCAGGAATGGCGACTTCCATCAGAGCACAGGCACCAGCGCCTAAGCGGACGGTGGTTCATCCAGGGCGCGTGCTCAACGTGCGCACCGGAGAGCTGCGCGCAAACCAGGCCATCGTCATCGAGGGCGACAAAATCGTGCGAATCGCGGCGGCCAGCGAAGTCAACGCCGCAGCGGGCGATACAGTGATAGATCTTCCAGAGGCCACTTTGCTGCCCGGCTTGATTGACATGCACACGCACCTGACGTTCGATCTGAGCTCGCTCGGCTACCAGGGGCTCTCGATTTCCACGGCGCGCGAAGCGCTGCACGGTGCGAGGAACGCGCGTCGCACGCTCGATGCGGGTTTCACCACCGTGCGCAACGTCGGCGCGAAGGATTATGCGGACATCGCGCTGCGCGACGCCATCAACGATGGCGACGTCATCGGGCCGCGCATGGTGGCGTCCGGGCCCGCGCTCGGAATTACCGGCGGGCACTGCGATGAAAATCTGCTGCCTCCCGCGTTTCATTTTCAGGGCGATGGCGTGGCCGACGGCGTCGCGGCCGTGCAACACAAAGTTCGGGAAGTCATCAAATATGGTGCGGACGTAATCAAGATTTGCGCCACCGGCGGCGTGGTTTCAAAGGGCGATGACCCGAATGCTTCGCAGTTTACGCTCGAGGAGATGAAAGCCATCGTGGCGGAAGCGCACCGGCTGGGGCGCAAAGTCGCGGCACACGCGCATGGCGCGGAGGGCGTGCGCTGGGCTTCGGAGGCCGGCGTGGATTCGATCGAGCATGGACACTATATGGATGATGCGGCGATCGCAACGATGAAGAAAAACGGGACGTACCTCGTGCCCACCCTCTTCTTGACCGAATACATGCAAGAACATCTGAAGGACAGCGGCATGCCAGAGTTCTCCAAGCAAAAGATGCGCGAGGTCGCAGCGGCCGCTCCGATGAACGTCAAGAAGGCGTTTGACGCCGGAGTGAAAATTGCGTTCGGCACGGACGCAGCGGTCTATCCGCACGGGCTGAACGCGGGCGAATTCCATGTTTATGTAAAACTGGGCATGACGCCGCTGGCGGCGATTCAGACCGCCACGATGAATGCGGCCGATTTACTTGGACCGAAGTTCCAGGTTGGCATGCTGGAGCCCGGCAAATTCGCGGACATGATCGCAGTGGATGGCGATCCGACCAAGGACATCACGATCCTCGAGCATGTAAAATTCGTCATGAAGGCCGGAACAGTCTATAAAAATGATTACACGAATAAATGATCGTGACTGAATGGCAGAAGCTGGATCGTTTGCGGAGAAGGTAAAACAACAAGCCGACATCGTTCGGGTTGTCGGCGAGTATGTGCGTCTGAAAAAGAGCGGGCAGAATTTCACCGGGCTGTGCCCGTTTCACGCGGAGAAATCGCCGTCGTTTGCGGTGCATCCAACGAAGCAGATTTACCATTGCTTTGGTTGCGGCGTGGGCGGGGACGTTTTCAAGTTCGTGATGGAAATGGAGAAGTGCCCCTTTCCCGAGGCCATTCGCATGGTCGCGGAGAAGTGTGGGATTTCAATTCCGCGGCCGAAAGAGCGCTCGCCGGAGGAGCGAAAAGAAAATCAGCAGCGCTCTGTGCTGGTGGAGATGCACCGCGAGGCGCAGACATTTTTCGTGAAACAGCTTGAGGGCACGCTGGAAGGCAAGGCCGCGCGCGCGTATCTCGAAGATCGCGGTTTGGATAAAGAAACGATCACGCGCTTCGGGATTGGATATGCGCCCAGCGGCGGCGACTTGTTGCTGCGCCACTTGAAATCGAAATACAGCGAAAAACTGCTTGTGGATTCGGGGCTGATTTCGCGCGATCAAGGCGGGCGCCTCTTCGACCGCTTCCGCCGGCGGATCACATTTCCCATATCGAATGAGTCGGGCAAAATCGTCGCGTTCGGATGCCGCGCGCTAGGCGACGATCAGCCGAAGTATCTGAATTCGCCCGAAACGCCGATCTATTCGAAGAGCAACCTGCTCTATCACATGGACCGCGCGAAAGAAGGCATCCGGCGTCAGGATTTTGCGATTCTCGTCGAAGGTTACATGGACGCCATCGCGGTGGCGCGCGCGGGAATCAGCAACGTGGTGGCCAGCTGCGGAACGAGCCTTGCCGAGCCGCAAATCAAGTTGCTCGGGCGTTTCACACGCAGGGTCATTGTGAATTACGACCCCGATGCGGCAGGCCAGGCGGCGACGGAGCGATCGCTCGTGCTCCTGCTCGAGCAGGATTTTGAAGTGCGGGTGCTCGCGCTCCCACCCGTGGGGAATAAAAAAGCCGATCCGGATCTCTTCATCCGCGAAATGGGCAAAGACGCGTATCTAAAATTGCTAACGGAAGCGCCGCCCTACGTGGATTATCTGATCGCGCGAGCGCGGCAGATGGATTTGACGACCGGCGAAAGCAAGCTGCGCGCCGTAAATTTTCTTTTGCCCTACGTGCAGAAAATTCCGAACCGGATTTTACGCTCTGAGTGGGCGACGCGCATCGCGCAGCAACTTCGTTTGGACGAGCCGGTGCTGCGCGCCGCGCTGAGCAAGGCGGCGTCGGAGCGGCGGAGCGAAGTAAAAACTCAGGCGGGACTCGTGGGCCGCGCGGCCAAACCGGCCGAACGGCGATTGATTCGCATGCTGGCTGAAGCCGAGGGCTTCCGGCACGAACTTGCCCAGCAGTTGCAAAATGCCCGTCTGTATCACGGCCTGGAGACGGAGAAGATCTTTGCGGCCTTGGTCATCACCAGCCTGGCGGGCCAGCCGCTGCAGGCCACCGAGGTGGCCGCAGTGCTCGACGAGCGCGACCGCCGGCTGCTCTTCGAAATCCTGTTCGAGGAAGCCAACGAGCCAACTTGGGAAGAGGCGAAGAGCTGCATCGAGGCTTTGCAGCACCGCCAGGCCGAGCACGAACTGGCCGAAGTCCAGCGGAGCATCGAGGCTAACCCGCCCGCCCCGGAGATGCGCGGGCTGCTGGAGAAGAAGCAGGATCTGATGCGGCGGCTCGCAGCGGCAAGATGAACCTCGGCTCCAGAGAGCAAGCCCCCTCCCCCGGTTTTTTGTAAACAGCTCATGAATAAAGTAAGTCGTTTCGTTTCAACACTTACGATCGTCCAGAGGCGCTGATCCCAAAGAAATTACGGAGCGCGATAAGCCTATCGCCAGTTGCGGCTGCTGATGGAGTCCGGCACCGCTGGCCCAGGAAAACCGTAAGCCAGATGGATTGCGCTGGTATCCCTAACAGATAGAGTACTCTAAGGGTATCTAACGTCAAGGGAGAGGCCGTCGCACTCCTGGGTTTCCAGCTACCTTCCCCGTTACGTCGAAGCCACAGCGCGCCGACGAATGAGCCAAGCCGATACCAGTAGCAGCGCGGCCGGAAGCCAAATCCACAACAGTTCACTCCGCACAACTTCCAAGCCGCGGGGGCCAAAAAAACGGCTGACGCCGATGGGCGAGACTCGAATCGGCGTCACTGGAAAAAAGTAGCGAGTGTTATTGAAGGGTGAGAAGAAGGCAACGCCAAGGCCGCCGTCCGTCATGGCGTCCAACAAACCATGGCTGGCGGTCGCCAGAAAGAAATACATCCACAGGGAGAAATGGCCAAGGCCAGGCTCTCTCTTCCGAAATCCGATGAGTGCCGTAGCCAGCAGAGCCGCGAACAGCAGAGAGTGGGTGAATCCCCGGTGGCCCCAAAAGTCACCGTAGCGGATGCCAAACCGGAATCCAATCACATCAAGGTCGGGAACGACGGAGCAAAGCGCGCCGACTACCCAAACTTGCCGGGGCGTGCCCGGGCGATAGAAACACGCCCCGATGCCGAGCGCCGCAACTGCGTGTGAGAATACCGAGGCCACTGCGATCTTCTCCCCCGGACTACCCGGACTCCGGATTGTGGACGGAATCCGATAAGGGCCACGCCAACTACCCAGACTTGCAGTCTTCCACACATTTCCACTAATTAAAACATTGACGCGGCGGGACTTAAACGTGTAGCGTAATAGGGTTTCGCGGGAAACGGAATTGCCGTTACGCGCATCTATATAGGTGTGTTTAGCGGCAGGTTTCCAGCCCCAGACAGTGCGGAACGCGGGCAACGCACGGGGCCGAGGGCGAGCAAGCGGCGCGGCGCAGAGGTTTTCAATCAAAAAAGCGAGCGATCTTCCGGGAGAAATCCCCGTGGTTTGCGCCTGCGCGCCAGCCTGCCTGTATCTCTGCCGGTAAACACAGTCCGGGCCATGCCTGGGCAGCATTTGGGAAAGCGGTTCGATTTTGGGAGGAATTTGTGGCAGCAGTAGGTCTTGAAGAAAAATATGATGCGGTAAAGCAGCTCATTGCCGTGGGCAAAGAGCGCGGTTACCTGCTCTACGACGAAGTAAACGATTCGCTTCCGGCGGAGGTGCATTCCTCGGAAGAGATCGACGACCTTCTCACGACATTTGAACGGAACGGCATCGAAATTTACGAGGACCAGGCCTCGGCGAAGGCCGCACGCGCGGTGGAAGTTTCCGCGGAAGCCGGCGACCGCGATGTGGTCGTCAAGGATGACGCGCATTCCGACGAAGGCGGGAGCGATCTCGACCTCACGCCAGGTTCACTGGAAAAGACCAATGATCCCGTCCGCATGTACTTGCGCGAGATGGGCACGGTACCGCTGCTGACGCGCGAAGGCGAAGTCACCATCGCCAAGCGCATCGAGCGAGGGCAACTGGTGGTGATGAAATCCATCACGCGCTCGCCGATCGTCATCAAAGAGCTGATCGCCGTCGGCGACGATCTGCGCAAGGGCGTACGGTCGATCAAAGAGATCGTGCAGTTTGACGATGAAGAGCTGACCGAAGAGAAGATCGCCAATAAGACGAAGCAGACGCTCAAGTACATCGACAAGATTGCGAAACTCTACGACACGGCGCTGAAGCAGGCGGCCAAGCTCGACAAAACTCTGAAGTCCAAGAAACGGCCGTATATCCGCGCGAAGTGGGACGTAGCGCGGACGCGCGTGGAGATTTCCGTCGCCATTCGCGACATTGATTTCAATCCGTTCGAAAAAAAGCGGCTAATCGACAAAATGCGCGGCACGGTCGAGCGGCTACAGTCGCTCGAACGCGAAGCCGGGCGGCTCGAGCGCCGCGCCGACGTGGCCAAGGGCGACGTCGCGGCGGAAGCGCGCAAAGAACTGCGCACGCGCCGCACCGAACTGAAAGACATCGAAGAGGCCAGCGAAGTCGGGCTGACCGAGCTGAAGCGCACGCTGACGTTCATTCACCGCGGAGAAGCCGAAGCCGAGCAGGCCAAAAAGGAATTGATCGAGGCCAACCTTCGCTTGGTTGTTTCCATCGCCAAGAAATATACCAACCGCGGATTGCAGTTCCTCGACCTGATTCAGGAAGGCAACATCGGCTTGATGAAGGCGGTGGACAAGTTCGAATGGCGCCGCGGGTACAAATTTTCGACGTACGCGACGTGGTGGATCCGGCAGGCCATCACCCGCGCGATTGCTGACCAGGCGCGCACCATCCGCATTCCGGTGCACATGATCGAAACGATCAACAAACTGGTGCGCACCAGCCGCCAGCTGGTGCAGGAACTGGGCCGCGAGCCGACCAGCGAAGAAATTGCCAAGCGCATGGACATCCCGGTGTCCAAGGTGCGCAAGATTTTGAAGATTGCGCAGGAGCCGATTTCGCTGGAAACGCCGATCGGCGAGGAAGAAGATTCGCATCTCGGCGACTTCATCGAGGACAAGGCCGTGGTTTCGCCGTCGGATGCGGTCATCAACCTGAACCTCAAGGAACAGACGTCCTCGGTGCTGAAGACGCTTACACCCCGCGAGGAAAAAGTCATCAAGATGCGGTTTGGTTTGGACGACGGCAGCGAGCACACCCTCGAAGAAGTCGGCCAGTCGTTCGCGGTCACGCGCGAACGCATCCGCCAGATCGAAGCCAAGGCGCTGCGCAAGTTGCGGCATCCTTCGCGATCGCGCAAGCTGCGCGCCTTCCTCGAAGGCCCTTCGCGGGATTACCTGTAGAAAAATCGGATGTACTCAAGATAGAAACGTCCCGACCCGATCGGGGCGTTTCTATTGTGTGCCGAGCATGTTCGATAGCTTGGAGGTGAGAGTCCTCTTCACAGCCTGATGGAGGCGAAGTGATAGCGAAGCGCAAGGGC
>Ga0307477_10000413_pt1 | contig 49101 bp, 37 predicted proteins | sample atmos_gasesECM2C_FD_203316 | JGI IMG/M metagenome (GOLD analysis project Ga0307477, IMG submission 203316) | Hardwood forest soil microbial communities from Morgan-Monroe State Forest, Indiana, United States - atmos_gasesECM2C_515 | ecosystem: Environmental > Terrestrial > Soil > Temperate... | reverse complement strand
TGATCAGCGACAATTAGAACTGCGGGGTGACGACAACTAGAATTGCGGGGTCCCGATCCTCGTAAGCGCCTGTTCTGTAAGCTGTTAGCCCTCCTATGGAGGGCTGATGGTCACAGACCGGCAGGTGAGGAGGTTGAGGATGGAACTCGGCAAGGGAGAGCCGCTGGCGACAGCGGCCTTGCGGTCGGGAATGAGCGAGAACACGGCGCGGCGGTACCGCGCCGGAGCGCTGCCGAACCAGCGCCGCCAGCCGCGGCGGTATAGGACACGGCAGGACCCGTTCGCTGCGGTCTGGCCGGAGATCGTAGCGATGCTCGAGCAGGCGCCGGGGCTTGAAGCGGTGACCATCTTCGAGAGCCTGAGGATGCGTCCGGAGCTGAGCTTCTCGGACGGGCAGCTGCGGACGCTGCAGCGGAAGATCCGTCGCTGGCGAGCGGCCAGCGGCCCGGAGCGCGAGGTCATGTTTCCCCAGCAGCACCGCCCCGGGGAGTATGCGCAGAGCGACTTCACGGCGATGGGAGCCCTGGGGATCACGCTGGAGGGTGAGAGGTTCGACCACCTGTTCTTCCACTTCGTGTTGCCCTACTCGAACTGGGAGACGGGGATGATCTGTTTTTCGGAGAGCTTCGAGGCGCTGATCAGTGGCTTCCAGGCGGCGGTCTGGGAGCTGGGCAAGGTGCCCGCACGACATCGCACCGACCACCTGTCGGCCGCGACTCACGAGCTGCGCGACGACCGCGGCCGCGGCTTCAACGAGCGCTATCTGGCGATGCTGGCTCACTACGGAGTCGAGCCCGACGCCAATACGCCCGGCCGTGGCCATGAGAACGGGGACGTCGAGCAGTCCCACCACCGCTTCAAGCGCGCCATCGAGCAGGCGTTGCTGCTGCGCGGGAGTCGAGAGTTCGCCGGCCGCAGCGGGTACGAGGCGTTCCTCCGGGAGATTCTTGCAGCGCGGAACCGGGGACGTGCGGCCAAGCTGCTCGAAGAGCTCGAGCGGATGCACTCCTTACCGCTGTCGCGACTCGACGACTTCCGCCAGGAGCGGGTCAAGGTCAGCGCGTTCTCGACGATCCGGGTGGCGGAGAATCTCTACTCGATGCCCTCGCGGCTGATCGGCGAGAGAGTCGATGTCCGGCTCTACGCCGAGCGGATCGAGGTGCGTTATGCGGGTGAGTTGGTCGCCGAGATGGAGCGGCTTCGTGGCCGTCGTCGAGCGACGATCAACTACCGGCACTTGGTCTGGTCGCTGATCCGCAAGCCAGGGGCCTTTGCGCGCTACCGCTACCAGGAGGCGCTGTTCCCAAGTCCGGTGTTCCGCGCAGCCTACGACGTGCTGGTGACGCGCCACGGCAGGCGGGCGGATCTCGAGTACGTCCGCGTCTTGCACCTGGCAGCAAGCACCAGCGAGGCGGCCGTCGAGGCGGTGCTCGCCGAGCTGTTGGGACGCGGCGAGCTGCGCGAGCATGGCCAGGTGCAAGCTGCGATTCGGCCGGTGCGCCTCGAGCCACCGGTCTGCCACCTCGATCCGCCCAGTCTCGCGGCCTACGACGAGTGCATCGCCGCCGCGGGAGGTGGCCTGTGAAGCCGGCTAGCGAGTCGACTCTGCCCATCTTGCTCAAAGGGCTGTGCCTGCCCACGTTCGCCCGCGAGTACGCGCCGGTGGCGATCCAGGCCGCGCGCCAGGGTCTCTCCCATGAGGCGTACCTGCTCGCTCTCGCGCAGCAGGAGGCGAGCGAACGCACCGCGCGTCGCATCGAGAGGCTGCTGGTCGACTCCAAGCTGCCGCGCGACAAGAGTCTGGCGAGCTTCAAGGAGGGCCGGCTCCCGCCTCCAGCCCGAGCTGCTCTGGCGCCGCTGCGCGACGGCTCGTTTCTTGACCGGGCCACGAATCTCGTGGTGATCGGCAATCCCGGGACCGGCAAGTCTCACTTGCTGGCCGGTCTGGGCCAGGAGCTGGTGCGCATGGGACGGACGGTGTTGTTCTCGCCGACCTTCCAGATCGTGCAGCGCCTGCTCGCTGCCAAGCGGGACCTGCGCTTGGCTGCCGAGCTCAAGCGGCTCGACCGCATCGAGGCTCTCGTCCTCGACGACCTCGGCTACGTCCAGCAGAGCCGCGAGGAGATGGAGGTCCTCTTCACCCTGGTGGCGGAACGCTACGAGCGGCGCTCGCTGCTGATCACGACGAACCTGGTGTTCAGCAAGTGGGATCAGATCTTCAAGGACCCGATGACGACCGCGGCGGCGATCGATCGCATCGTCCACCACTCGGTCGTCATCGAACTCAACATCGAGAGCTATCGCGCCGAAGAGGCCAAGGAGCGGATCGCTTCGTCGAAGCGGGCCGTGAGGCGATAACAGGTCAGACCCAATGTGCAGTTATTGCAACTTTGCGAAATCGGCCTGCCCTGGGGGCCCTCCCGCCGCCCCCCAGGGCCCCCAGGGCAGGCCCTTCCGGAGAACTCCCGGCTCACCGGGTAGGACTCCATTAACCGGAGGAGGGACCCCGCACTTCTAATTGTCGCCAACCCTCACTTCTAGTTGACGCCGGACACAGGCATGCTACTTGACGGAAATGAACGCTTGTGATATCAAGACACTACCAAGCTCAGGTTGAAAGGAGTGTCGATCCATGCGACCGAAACGGATCCTCTTCGGGGTGGTGTTCACTGCCATTGTCTTCGCAGCCATCGGGGTTGAGCGCGTTGAGGCGAAGGCGGCCAAGAAGTCCTGTAAGCCAAACCTCGCCGCCTGCCCCGACGAAGGGTGCGGCACGGACTTCGACCCCAACTTGAACAAGCGGAAGAATATCAGGGCCAACGATCCAGCCGCCGCCGGAACCGCCGAGGCGTGGACCCTCACCTCGATGAGGAAGTTGGATGACCCGGAGAGCTTTGAGAAAGGCGGCAGCCGAGACGAACTGAAGAACTTGGGAGAGGGCAAGAAGATCGTGGTGGTCGCGAATTTGCTCATAGCGAGGGCAGAGCTCAGCGGCGAATCCTGCAACTGCGGACTGCACAAGGCGGAGGAGACGGACAACCACCTGGTGCTGGTCACCAAAGCCACCGTGGACAAGTTTCCCCTTGATCCGAACGACACGGACGAGGCCACCAAGAAGGACATCCTCCACTCCCGCGAGCTCGAATCCCAGACCGCGGAGTTCACGCCACGTGTCAGACTCGATCATCCGAACTTCACGCGGGAGAAGGTGCAGCCGATGATCGACGACGCCGATCAGGAAGCGCTCCTGGTGCGCGTCACCGGCCTGCTCCTGTTTGACTCCGAACACTTCCTCCAGCACCACCTGGCGCGCGTCAACAACTGGGAGATCCACCCCGTGCTCAAGCTCGAGGTCTGCACGACGAAGGCGTGCACGGCCGCTAGCGATGAAGGCTGGAAATCGCTCGACGATCTCTAAACGAGAGTGGCCGCCCTGTTCGCTAATCGCGGGAGGCGGGGAGATGCCCCTCGGTGGTCATGAAGCCGAGCGCTGGGGTCAGTGTAGGGAGATCGGCTCCTGTATAAGACCATTAGCCAACTTGCTATAGTCGAATTACGTCTCTCGCCGCGAGGCAGCTGGCCGGTCCGGATGCCGAAAGTGGGCTTGACACTGCGCCCGAAGGGCGTAACATGGCGTCAGATTCGGTGGACTCGTCGATGACGGTCGCGGGGTGGAGTGGATCCCATTCTCCGCATTATGCTCGTCTACGACCCTGATGAGTCTTGGGGCTGTGTTGGCAATCATCCCCTGCGAAACGGGAGCGCTGTTGTCAGGTAAGGATAGAAGGGGACACCGCGATGATGCCCGGTGGCGCCCGCTGGTACACAGGTCTGGACCCGCAATCGGTGGCGGCGATCCAGGAGACGAGCGCGCTGCTGTGCAAGCATGGACTTCTCAGGCGGCAGACCACACCGGTGAATGACTGAACCAAAGGAACCAACACGGAGGCAAAGAGATGAGACCCCACACATTGCTCCTGATTTGCTTGTCGCTGCTCGCGCTACCACTGTTCGCCCAGGCCAAGGCAGCCGCAGACAGCACCGGAGCCACGACGCCACAGCCGCCCATTAGGCTCTCAAGCAGTGACGGAAGCATCTCGGCGAAGCTAGACAAGCTCTCCGGTGACAATTACTTTGCTAAGGTCAGCAATAGTGGGGTCTATGCATACAAGGTATATTATAGGATTACGGATGGAGGAAAGGTGGTGCAGGATGAAACGTCCATTGTGGTTTGGGGGCACTCCTCTAACTCTGACGGTCCATACCATTGCAGTTCAACTGCGACCATAACTATAACGAAGACCGAGAAGATATTTAGGTAACCCATCCCGCCGGCTGCCGCTTCCACGATGGCGAACAGGGTCGACTGCATCAGACCGCGACCTGGCCCGGCGAGGCGCTCGCGGAACCCAGCCGGCGGATCGGCAGCCAGGATGGTAAAGCCGTGATCGGACTGCCGAGGGGTGCGCGCATTTTGGGTGGCGCGGAGCGCTTCGCGCGTGGCCTCCGCGGCCCACCTGACCATGTGCGGCGTCGAGCCATCGGCGACGAAGCTGTGGGTCCTGCACGGCTCGCCAGCGGTAGCGAGCACTCGCCTGAGTCGGCTGTGTGGCCGCCGCTGAGCGAGCTGTTGCCGGCGCCGCTGCCTAGGGCGAGGAGGAGGGCCGCTGGTCGACCTCGCCGGCGACGAGCGCCGCGGTGGCGTACTCGAGGGCCAGGCGGGCGTCGGCGGGCTCGGGGAGGTCGCCGTCCTCGACATCGAGCCACCCCGGGTTCGTCCGGGAAGAGGTCCTCGGAGAGGGCGAGGTCGAGATCGCGGCGGTTGCCCCGGACCCAGGCGGTGACCACCTCCTCGACGGCGCGGCGCTTGGCGCCGGCGAGCAGCCGGTGGGTCGTTACAAAGCTTGATCGGGGGTACGGGGAGCGGATGAGCGGACATCTGCCCGATTCGCACGATCACGGTGGGCCGACCGCGGGCGGGGTGCGACCGGGAGCGGGGACGCGGAGACCCTTGGTCAGGGCACTGCCGGGTCTCGGTTCTCAACCGGTGGCCGGAGTCGACGCCGGTCGCATGGCCGCCCGGCAAGCTCGATGCCGACGGCAGCGGTGTCTCGGGGGCGTCAGCGGGTCCGGCACGCAGCGCCGGCGCGCCCCCGGCTCAGCTCAGCCCCAGCCGCTGCAGCAGTATCGCCGCCGTCAGTCCCCGGAACTCGACAAACGACGAGTCTTGAAACGCCCTCCTGTAGTCGGCGAAGATCTTCCGGCCCTGCGTCTCGTCGAGCTCGACCGCGCCGGTGACCGGGGCGACGAGATAGAACCTGGTGTACCGCTGGCCGAAGATGTCCAGGTAGGAGAGCCGCAGGTAGCGCTGGATGTCGAGCTTGACGTCCACCCCGCGGGCGTCCGCGAGCTGGTCGAGATCGTGTTCGAGCTGCGCCGCCCGCTCGTTATTCCGGTCACCCTCGATCATCAGTACCTGGCCGACGCCGGTGCCTGAGTATCGACCGGTACCGTAGTAGCCGTTGACCGGAACGGTGACCATCTTCTGCACCACTGGCGTCGCCGACATGACCGTGCCACGGAACGACGCCGGCATGGGCGTGCTACGGAGCCGGAAGAAGACGGCCTCGTCGCCCGAAAACTCTTGCGCGAGACTTCCGGAGTTGCTCACGTACAGACGCTCCACGGCCGCCTTGTCCTCCCCCGGGAGGGCCTCCGACCGCGCCTGGATGACGAATTGCGGCGAGCCCTGGGCGCGCGCAATCTCGGTCTGGAGCTTGATGAGCTGCGTTTGCTTCCACCCCGCGCAGAACTGGGCGGCGGCCATCACCGAGAGCAACAGCGCCGTCAGCGTCTGGTAGACGATCTTGTTTCGCTCGAGGACACCCCGAAGTCGGTCGTATCGGTCCTTCCAGCTCCCTCGCGTCCCCACCCTCGTGGCCGATGGAGTTCCAGCGTGAGCTGCCGCATGGGATTCGCCCTCTGACGTCATCGCCGCCTTGCGCCTCCTCGCTGAGCTGCCCAAACAGTCTACTGTTAGCTGGATTGCCAGCCAAGGCCGCCAAGCCTTTCGCAGCCGCAGCCTTCGGCCTGGATCTGCCGCACTCGACCGTCTCCCTCAATGGTCCTGTCGACCGCGAGCGGTCGTCGGCAAGTCGGACGCGGGATCGTTGAATAGCCTATAGCCGGCGCGATTTCACGGCGACAAAGTCCAGCCAGGGCGGCTGCCTCCGTGGTCCAAATTTGGTCCATTGCCACAGGACTCCTGGGCGAACCTCCAGGCACCATGGCGCACCGACAAACCGCTGATCCCGCTGGGCTTCTGGTGCCCGGTGGTGCCCGGGAGACTCCACTTTTCATCTCTTGCTCCGGGACCCTGGGGCCAGTCGGGTCGGGGGCCGGAGATCCTTGGTTAGGGCACTGCGGGTCTCGGTTCTCAACCGGTGGCCGAGGTCCCGCCGCAGAAGCCGGGGAGCGACGGGGGCTCCAGCATCGGCGGCGAGGCCGATGAGCGACGTGGCGAGTTCCGAGACGTGCTGCCAGGAGGCGCCACCGTCGGTGCTTCGCCAGATCCCGGCCGCCAGCGCGCCGGCGGCGCTGGTTATCGAAGGCCGCATAGAGCGCGCCCGAGGGGGCCTCCACCAGGTCCTGCAGCTGAGCGTTCGGCAGGCCGGCATTGGCGGGCGTCCAGGTAACGCCCGCGTCCCGTACTGCGCCACACGAGGGTGCCACCGGCGAGATAGAGCGTCACCTTCGGCGTGAACTTCTCTCTATGTTGAACGTCTCTCGGCCTCGCCTGGCTCTGCCTGCAAGGCCGCGATCTCGGCGAGTGCGAGGCAGGAAGGCCCTGCGCCTGGCCATCGAACTCGCCGAGCAGCATGGCGACGAGGGGGATCGCCTGCGGCTGCGCCGTGTGGCGGCGCGCCTCGACCACGCGCAGGGGCAAAGAGGCCCCGCCGAGCAGGCGCTCCGCCAGACGTCGAGGCGGTCGCGCTGCTCGACCGCGCCTACCAGATCTACCGCGGCGAGGGTTCAGGGCCCGTCGATGCAGAGGCCATCGAGCCTCACTCGGGCCGCTCTCCGATGCCGCCATCCGCTCGCTCCTGCGACTTCCGGATCTCCGCCTCGGTGCCGAGGCCTGAGCCAGCGCCCGCCGGCGCCACCACCGGATGGTGCGAGATGACCGTTCGAGCAGTGGACGAGGAGGCGCCCTTATCCCCCCAGCGGTCCGGCCTTCCCACCTGTCTCTACATCGCGCTATCTTCTACCTAGCGGAAGCTGTCTCAGGGAGGTCGTGCCATGCCCCGCGAGGCCCTCGCCGCGGTACTGCTGCAGCTCACTCATCTCAAAGACCGGCTGCATCTCGCCGCGGAGGAGGCCCTCGAGCTGGTGGCCGACGACGCCTCGCTCGTCCACCTCGAGCAGCGCCGCGTCGGCAGGGCGCCACAGGCGCTGACGCCGCCCATGGCTCCCGACCAGCTCCTCATGTTGCTCGACGGCATGGGTCTCGCGCTCGACCTCGAGCGGCACCTTGCTCCCCGGCCGCCGACGCTGGTCCAGCTCCCCGGTCCGGTGCCGGGCCGGCCCGTGCGGCAGCCGCAGGAGCCGCGGGGCAAAGCGTTGGATCGGGTGTTCTACCTGATCGACCTGGCGGAGCTCGACCGCATCGACCCGGAGGTGCGCAAGGACGCGACCTCGACGCTGGCGGAGATCCTGCTGCGCGGCATGGTCGTTTACAGCGCGTCGATCAAGGCGCGGGTGATCCTCAGGCTGATCTTCACCGCCCTCAACCTGTTCTCCAATAAGGCGGACCGCGTCCCGCTGTACTTCACCCACACCGAGGCGGAGGCCCGCGCCTGGATCGAGAAGCGGCGGCGGGAGCTCGACCCGTGGTGCCTGGAAACCTCCGACCACGGTCCGTCTCCTTCTTCTGCGCGCGGCGAGATGCCCGGTGCCGAAGGTCGAGGTGCGATAACCGGGCGCGAGGCGCCCGAAGCCGGGTGCGCGGCCGGGGTCGAGGAAGACGCGCTGTCGCCTCCAGCGCACGCCGCAGCGAGGGGCGTGGCGATGGACCGGGTCAGGGTTACGGCGATGGAGCGGGTCAGGGTTACGGACTATGGCGTGGACATCGTATTCGGCGACCCCCTCACACGCGAGGAGGCCGCCGAGCTGCTCGCGGAGCTACAGCGCAGGTTGCCACCGCCCGGCGGCCACTTCGGCCTGCTGGTCGATTCGCGGCGATCGCGGAGCTACGCGGCGGCGGAGCAGGAGATCTTCAAGCGCGGCATCCTGCTGTGCGTGGAGCGCGGCATGGAACGGTCGGTCGTGGTGCACGATAGCCACATCGCGGCGCTGCAGGCCAAGCGCCTCGGCAAGGAGACCGGCACGATGGCCTGGACGCGCTACATCGACGCCAGGAGCCACCTCGACTGGCAAAGGATCGCCGAGCACTGGCTGCGCCACGGCATCGACCCCGAGCTGAGCGAGATGCCCGGTGCCGAAGGTCGAGATGCGATAGCCGGGCTCGAGGCGCCCGAGGCCGAGAGTGCGGCCGGCGGGGTCGAGGAAGACGCGCTGTCGCCTCCCGCGCACGCCGAAGCGAGGGGCGCGGCGATGGAGCGGGTCAGGGTTACGGACTATGGCGTGGACATCGCATTCGGCGCCCCCCCCAAACGCGAGGAGGCCGCCGAGCCGGAACACCTCCCGATCCTGGAACACCTGCCGATCATCAGGGAAGCGGCGGCCCACGCCGGCCGCCGCTACGGCCTCTGCCGCGAGGACGTCGAGGACTTCACCCAGCACGTCCTGTGCAAGGTCTTCGCCGACGACTTCGCGGTGATCCGCAAGCACCAGGGCCGCAGCGTCCTCGCCACCTATCTCGTGGTGATGGTGCAGCAGGCGCTGCTCGACTACGTCGATGCTCTCTTGGGAAAACGGCGCCCGTCGGCCGAGGCACACCGGCTGGGACCGATGGCGGAGCGGCCCGCGTCCAAGGAAATGGAGCTGCCAGGCGAGATCGGAGGCGACGCCATCGACGAAACCACGGCGGCCGCTAGCGCATGCCCAGATCTGGAAGACATCGCCGCACTCCTCGACGGGAAGCTCCCGGCCGACCAGCAAGCCCAACTGATCGAGCACCGCGCCGCCTGCGAGAGCTGCAACGAGGTCTTTGCCGGCGCCGCTCGCTTCATGGAGGACAGCCAGCCGGCGGACAGCTGGCAACCGCACCCGCTCGGCCCTTTTTGAGCGCCCCATCGCGTGGGTAGCCGAGGTGAGCGGGGGGCTCCGCGGTGGCGCGGCTGGTGGGCTGCCGTCGCCGCTGCTGGCCGTACGACTGGCGCGTCTGCTCCCCCAGCTGGCCCAGCGCGGCGAGCGTTGCTTTGGCCATATCCGACAGATCTGCGGTCTGCAAACCGAGGGCGTCGAGAAGATCGCAGGGTCGGGAGGGGAGGCCGGCCTGGCTGCCAGCAGCAAACGCCGATTGGTCTTCCGGTGCTAATGGTCTCAGCGGTGGCGCTGATCCTGCTGAGCTTCCGCTGCCCGATGGTGCCCGGGAGAGGTCCTGGCCCTCGCTCAGGGACCGCGGGCTCGAGCAGGGTGGGGGAGGACCTCCGTGAGCCCCGGCAGCGGCGGGTGACGCGGGGCAGGGCGGGGCGCTGGCGCCGGCGTGGCCATCCCTTGAGGCCCTGCTAGACTGCTGGCCGATGAATCGGATCGACGACGGCATCCGCCGGCGCCTGGTCGTTTTCGGCGTTGGCATCGTCCTGATCTTCGGATATCCGACCGCTGCGAGCGCGGACGTCGGAATTCCGATGCTCTACCTCGTCTACCCGGCGCTCGTTCTGCTCTTGCTCCCGATCATTCTGCTTGAGGCGCTGCCTGCGAGGACGGTCCTCGGCTGCAGCCTGCCAACCGCGCTGAAGCTCTCGGCGACGGCCAATGCGCTTTCGGCGCTCGTCGGCGTGCCGGTGACCTGGCTGGCGCTCTTGCTGGTCGAGTTCGCCGCCATGGCGATCTTCTCCCTGTTCCCACAGCCGCCGCGAATCCTGGGCGAGATCCTCGGTTTCTCGCTTGGCTCGGCCTGGATAAACCCGGTTCAGCACGAATGGCCGATCTACGTCGCCGCGATGGTTCTTTGCGTCCCCTTCTACTTCATGTCGGTATGGGTGGAGGCTCGAGTCGCACGCCGCGTGCTCCCCTCGGCCGCGGACGAGGCGATTCGAAGATGGAGCCGCCAGGCCAACCTCCTCTCTTACTCCCTGATCCTGCTGGGTCTTCTCGCGATGACCGGTTGGTCGCTGCGCCCTCTGACGCAGCCGACCGACGACACCGCCACGACATTCACGGACTCGAGCTCTCACGGAACCGTTTTACGCAGTGTTCCGCTCAGCATGAACGCCGCCGCCTTCTCCACACGGATCACCGGCCGGCGCCGGGTGGGGCCCAACCTCTTCGATGTGACGGTCAACACGCTGGCAGCACCCCCGGGCGATCCTGCCGTGCGAGCCGCCTTCGAGCAGGCGCGGCGGGCCATCACGGCCGCCGCCGGTCATCCTGTCTCGATTGCCGGCCCGATGCTCCTCAGCTCGAAATCCAAGGCGGCGGCGACCGCCTTAGGCAACGTCTCAGGCGTGCAGACCAGGAGCACACGTGTCTTCAAGACCGCGAATGGGCCCATGACGATCTGCATCGGCGACCTCGGAGATCTGGCGAGCATTCCGTCGTCACAACCACTGCCGCCGTGCCCGCCGAGCGCCACGCGTTTCGTGGTCAAAGCTCGGACGGTGAACTACAACCGCAATACTCACACGGAAAGCGTCCTCTACTCCGCCCTCAACCTGACGGGAAACCTGACGACCGCGCACTACGAGTTGGTCGAGCAGGACGAGCGCTCACCTTGAAGGCAAGCCACTTGGATGGCTTCTGAGATCGTCTGCACCTCGGCCACGGCACGGAGGCACGCGATGGGGCCTGCGGAGAGGGAAGTCACGCTGATGTATTCGGAAGCCCTGCTGCGCAAGGTGGCGTGGGCCTGCTTGCGGCGGGCCGTGGGGTGGCAAGGCATCCTCGCCCTCGGCCTGCTCGTGAGCTGCTTCGCGTTCCTCTTGCTCAGCGGCGACCGCTCGTGGTGGGTCGGCGCGATGGGAACGACGCTGCTGTTCGCGATCGCATTCGGCATCGCCTTCTTCCGCGTCCACCTCGGCAGGTCGCTGGCAAAGTTCCGCCGTCTGGGAAAGCCAACTTCGACTTTTGCGATCTCTGCCGACGGCTTCCGAGTGGCGTCAACTTCGGGCAGCATCGAGCTGCCGTGGAACATGATCTCGGAGGTAGCGCGCTTCCCGGAGTTCTGGATTTTCTATTCCTCGCGCTCGTATTACATGACCTTCCCTCTGACCGGGGTTGGCGCCGAGGCGCAGGATCTTGTCCTCGGCAAACTCCGAGCGGCCGGCGCCAAGGTCTCCTGAGGACGCCGGGAGACCAGCGTCTCTGGCCCAACCTGCAGCCAGCTCTCACGAGGCCGCGCTGAAGCGCTCGCCGGCGCGAGCCGCGCCGCAGGGCCTCGTTCGAGGGTGCGGATCGCGGGGCGCCCGCGCCTGGTGCAGGGTGGGGGTGGCCGACGCCCGCTGAGACGGCAAGACCGATCGCCGGGCTTGCCGCCGATCGACGGAGGCAACACCCGTCCGAAGCCCGTCGGGAACTAACTCAGACACCCCAGAGGTGGGATCGGAGATCAGCGCTGAAGGAGCCGCGCCCGGTGGGCGGCAAGAGAGGGAAGACGCCGTCAGCCGGAGCGCGGGGAGCGCCTGGCGAGCGCGGTGTCGGCGGGGCCGAGATCGAGCGGTGGATCGCCGAGCTCGAGTCCAAGGGGCTGATCCACCGCCGCTCGGCCGGGCCGCGGGCCCGTCCGGAGCCCGTTGGAAAGCGCGAGAGCGTTGGCCGCGGAGACCACCGCGGCCTACGTCAGCAAGGCTCGCCTCGGCTCGCGCGGAGGCTCCGGCAGCGCTCGAAGCACCGGTCGGCATTTGGGATGACGCCGAGCGTCAGGAACGCCAAGGCAAGACGGTGATGACCCATAGAGACAGTGCAATGAGAAGATAAGCTTGCCCTGAAGTGTGCTCAAGAGCTACCATGAGGTCGGATCAAGAAACAGGAGCCGAGGGCAAAATGAAAAAGATCTTCTGGGTTTTGCTTTTGTTCGCTGCGTTTGGATCGGCAGGAGCGCAAAGCTTGTCTCCCCTTCGGGGTGGGAAGACCAGTACTGAGGAAGACGCCTTCCAACTGACGGCTATCGCAGAGCGCTCGCGGCAGGCACTCACGTCAAGGGCGCCTCTCGTCATCAAGGCGAACGAGACGTGCCAACCGAACCTCCTCTTGTGCGGGCAGCTCATAGACAGCAGCCTCACGACAAGCGATTGCGCGACTTCGCAGGGGACTGGCGATCTTTGGTTCTTTCCCAACTATTCAAGGCAGGCTATCGGGACCAGCGTGTTATCTCCTGATTTCGACACGATCTTTGGGTTGTTCGATCCTAGTGGTCAGCTCGTAAGAGTTGCGGAGGCACCGGCAGGAAGCATCGCTGGCTTCGGCGCATTTCTGCAATCGTCAGGCAACTATAGCTTATTCGTTGGTGCCCAGAGCTCGTCGGCAAAGAAGACTGGAAACTATACTATCGGAATCGCCTGCGGCGACTTCGAGTGCGGTTCTGACGTCGCGACTCTATGCCTTCTCCAGAGGCGCTTCCGGGTCCAGGTTGCTTGGCATAACCAATTCAACAATACCTATGGTTTCGGCCGCGCCGTTACGAAAACGGATTCGGTTGGCTTCTTCTCGTTCGGAGATCCCAACAACATTGAACTACTTGTAAAGGTGTTGGACTTCGGAGATGTCATCAAAGTCTTCTATGGCGAGCTCACGAATTTAGAGTTCTCGGTTGCGATCAGTGACATGGAAGATCCGCTGCAATACACCAAGACTTACACGAACACCGCCGGCAACTGCGGCGGCATCGACGACAGTTTCCTCGCTGGTGAGGAGAGCCGGGACAGCTCAGAGAAGAGTGCGGGCACCTGCAAGGCGGACAAGAATACGATCTGCCTCTTGAACCGGAGATTTGCGCTAACGATGAACTGGCTGAATCAATTTAACGGTACGTCTGGTGTGGGCGGTGCCGTGCCGATGTCCGATCTCACTGGCGCCTTCTTCTTCACAGACAAGAGTGATCTCGAACTAGTCGTCAAGATGCTCGACTTTGGAGACCGGATCACCGTATTCTACGGAGCGCTTAGCAATCTGCAGTACGATCTAATCGTGAGAGATACCGTGACGGGTGCTCAGAAAAGCTACCACAACCCTCCAGGCCAGTTTTGCGGCGGACTCGACAACACTGCGTTTCCTTAGAAGATGACCACGGAGGTACTATGCAAGGCGATCACATGCAGTCATCGTTGCGTTGGTGATCGTGGCCGAATGAATCGTCGATCTCAGGTCTTGCAGCCGTCCCCTCCCAATGCGCCGGCGATGCGTTGTCAGTCGCCGGCGCCAGGCCCTCGACGGTGCGCGACGACTCCAAATTACGGCCTCGGGCCGCACGCGCCCACCGGTGGACAGGCGGTGAAACCGTCCCGCACATATCCCGCAATGCCGGTTGCCCAGTAGTGTCATCAGGTGGCTTCCTGTGTTAGTATTGCCACTGCGGCGATCGGTGGAAGTTGCCGGGAATCAGCCACTTGGAGACAATGAGTGACGGGACGTGACAATGGGTGACAGTAAAGGTGAGGGGTCCCTAAACTCTTGGTCGGGGGTTCGAGTCCTCCCAGCCGCACCATTAGAATCAGTGTGTTAGGCGCCGTTGCGGGTCCCGGCTCTCTCCAGAAGTCAGTAGAGAGTCAGCAATCCGCGAGGAGTTGGCCGCACTCGCAAGCTCGCAATGAACGTCAGAGTGCCGATCGACCATGCCGCGATCTCCGATCTCTGCCGGCACTGGAGGGTCACGGAGCTGTCCCTCTTCGGATCAGTGCTGCGCGAAGACTTTCGGCCCGACAGCGACATCGACGTCCTGGTAACCTTCGCCGCGGACGCGCCGTGGAGCTTGCTCGACTTAGTGACCATGCGGGAGCACCTGCGGCAGATCCTCGGCCGTGAGGTCCATCTCGTCGAAAAGGAGGGCTTGCGCAACCCGTTTCGGCGGCAGGCGATCCTGAGCCACCGAGAGGTGATCTTTGCTGCCTGAGGACCGGGACCCGGCTTACCTGTGGGACATGCTGGAAGCCGCTCAGACGCTCCGCGAGCTGATCGCAGGGCTCTCCGTCGCCGCCTACCTGGCGGACCGGAAAACGCAGCTCGCGGTCGAGCGGGCGATCGAAATCCTCGGCGAAGCGGCTCGACGGGTCTCGCCAACCGTTCAGCAGGCACATCCCGAGATCCGTGGGCGGGCATCATTGCCCAGCGCAACATCATCGCCCACGAATATGGAGAGATCAAGCAGGAGCGGCTTTGGGTGGTGGCGACGGTGCACGTCGACGACCTGATCCCCAAACTCCGGTTGCTGGTGCCTCCTGTGCCGCCGTCAGGGGATACCTGATCCGAAACGCCGCCCCACCCGCTTCAGCGGGCGCCGCCGGCCTGGCGCCGAGCCTGGCGCCGCGAATCCTGTAGACTGCGCAGGCAGGAGCTCCGCCTTCTCCGATCTGGCGCGCGGCGCCTGCCTCGCAAACACCCCTCATGAGGATCGTCCACACCAGCGACTGGCACGTCGGCCGCCGATGGAAGGGGCTCCAGCGTTTCGACGAGCTCGCGGCGGTGCTCGATCACCTGGCTGCCTTCGTCGAACGTGAATCGATCGATCTCGTCCTGCACACCGGGGACGTGTTCGAGAGCCGCAACCCGCCGGCGGAAGCGGAACAGATGGTGAACCAGTTCCTGGTGCGTATCGGGCGGGCCGGCGCGCAGATGCTGATCATCGCCGGCAACCACGACGATCCGGCGCGGCTCGACGCCCGTTCGTTACTCACCGAGATCGTCAACGTCCAGATCGTCGGCCGCCCCCGCTCGGTCGCCCAGAGAGGCACGCGCATCGTCGAGACTCGCGGCGGCGAGAAGGCGGTCGTCGCGGCACTGCCGTTCGCCTCTCCCGGCGCCTGGGTGTCGGCGCTGGACCTTGCGGGCGACGAAGAGGCCGCCCGCCGCAAGTACGCGCGCATGTTCGAGCTCGCCGTGCGCGACCTCTGCGGCCCCTTTCGCCGTGATGCCGTCAACATCCTGATGGCGCACACGCACCTCGAAGGCGCCGTGTTCGGCGAATCGGAGCGCCGCGTGCACATCGCCGAGGACTGGGCCGCATCGCCTCAGGCGCTGCCGTCGAAGGCCAGCTACATCGCCCTCGGCCACCTGCACAAGCCGCAGCAGGTCGACGTTCGGGCACCTGCCTACTATGCCGGATCGCTCCTGCAGCTCGACTTCGGCGAGGCCGGGGAGGAAAAGGCGTTCAATGTCGTCACCGCGTCGCCCGGCAAGCGCGGCACCGTCGAGCACATGCCGTACGCAGGAGGAGTGCCGCTGGTCGACCTGCGCACGCCGCTGGCGGAGCTCGCGGCGACCGCGGACCGATACCGCAAGGTTTGGCTGCGGGTGACGGTGCCGCTGACGCATCCCGATCCCGATCTCAACCGCAAGGTGCGCGAGCTGCTGCCCAACGCCCTGGTCGTGCGCGCCGAGCTCCCCGAGGCCGAGGAGCCGGCGGAGCGCCCGCTGGAAAGCGGGTTGCCACCCGTGGGCCATTACGCCGCCTACCATTTCCGCGAGCATGGGCAGCCGGCGCCCCTGGCAGTCCTCGACACGTTCGAGGATCTCTACGATCGGGCGTCCTGGGACGACCATCCGGGAGGAGGTTGAGCGTTGCGCCCCATCCATCTCGCCGTCGAGGGCCTCGCCTGCTTCAGGGATCGGCAGCAGATCGACTTCCGGGGTCTCGAGCTGTTCGCCATCTCGGGGCCGACGGGGGCGGGCAAGTCGACTCTCCTCGACGCGATGATCTTCGCGCTCTATGGCGAGATCCCGCGCGTCAGCCTGCAGGGCCGGACGGAGATGATCTCGGCGCCACGGGACCGGGTCACCGTGGTGCTGGACTTCGAGGTCGGCGAGAGCCGCTACCGCGTCGCCCGCACCCTGCGGCGCAACGGCGTGCAGATGGTCCGTCTGGAGCAGCGCGGAGAGGACGGCGAGTTCCAGGGCCTGGCGGACCAGGTGCGAACCGCTGCCGATCGAATGGTGCAAGTCCTCGGGCTCGGGGCCTCGGCCTTCATGCAGGCCGTGGTGCTGCCGCAGGGCGAGTTCGCCCGTTTCCTCGAGGCGCCGCCGCGCGATCGGCGCAGCATGCTGCGCACCCTGCTGCGGCTCGACGTGTACGAACGAATGCGCGAGCACGCACAGCGGCTGTCCGTCCAGAAGCGAGCCGCCGTCGATTCGCTGCGCAGTGTGCTGCTCGGCGAGTACGCGGGAGTCGACGCAGCCGCCGTGGCCAAGCTGGCGGCGGAGCACGCCCGTGTCGTCTCGTCGCTCACTTCCTCGCGCGAGCGGCGGGACAAGGTCCAGGCCGAGCTTGCCCGGACGCAGAGCCTGCATGCGAAGACGCGCGAGTTGCGCCAGGTCGAGGCCAGGCAGACCGCCTTGCGCCGAGAGGCGATGCAGGTGAGGAAGGACCAGGAGAGGATCGAGGCGGCGGCGCGCGCGGCGCCCCTGCTGCCGCTGCTCGACGAAGCGGCGCGCGCCTTCGCCGTCGCGCAGACCGCGACGCAGGCGGCAACCGAGGCCAAGAGCCGCAAGGACGCGGCGCACAGGGAGTGGCAAGAGAAGGCTGCCGCGCAGCGAGCGGCGGAAAAGGGCGCCGGGACGATCAAGACGCTGCGGGCGAAGGTGGCCCGCCTCCACCAGGTCGTCGGCCGCTTGCCGGAGCGCCAGCAGCTCGAGGCAACCCTTGAACACTACACCCGCGCGCTCGACGCCCTGGACGCCGAACGGTCCGCGCTGGTGGACAGGGTGGCATCGGCGCGCGCGGCGCAGGCGCAACAGGCGGCAGCCGTCGAGGCGGCACGGCAGGCCGCAGAGGCTTCCGGCTACGATCAGGAGCTGGACGATCTCTTGCAAAGCGAGCGTGATCGCGCCGTCGAGCTGGGAGCTTCCCGCAGGCTTGCGGCGGAACGATCGGCCGAGCTCCGACGCAAGCGCCAGGCGGTGAAAGCGCACGCCGTCGAGGTCGAACGGCGGAAGCGGCAGGCCGCGTCCGCCAGGCGCTCCGCGTCGAAGGCGCAGCGCGCCCTGGATGCGGCCGAGGAGGAGCTCCGGCGCGCGGTCACGCTCAACGAGGCCAATCACCTGCGCCGGGAGCTGGTGCCGGGCGAACCCTGTCCGGTGTGCGAGCAGATCGTGGACGTGCCCCCCGAGGTCCGGGGGGCACCCGAGCTCGCAGCGGCCAGCGCCGCGGTCCAGGATGCGCGGAACCAGCGTGCCGCCGCCGAGGCGCTCGCTCGGAAGGGCGAAGCCGCGCTCGCGGGGGAGGAGGCGAAGCTGCTGGTCGCTCGGCAAGGCCTTTCCGAGCTGGAGGCACGTCACGACGAGCTCAGCGCCGCTGTGGCTGCAGGCGAGGACGAGATCCTGCGCGCGTTCGGCGACCGCGCTCCCCAAGGCGGCGGCGTGGTCGAGGCCTGGATCGAAAGGCAGATCGTGGCGCTCGCCAGGAGCCGCAGGCTGAACGTCGAAGCGCAGGAGCAACGGGGCGCGGCCGAGCGGGCGCTGGAGCGAGGCGCGGCCGAGGAGGCCGCGGCGAAGGAGCGGCTCGGCGAGCGGGAGACGCGGCGGCGGCAGCTGGCCGACGAGCGTTCCGCCACCCGCAAGCGCCTCACGGCGTTGCAGGCCCAGATCCGTGCCGTGACCCGTTCAGCCGATCCTGCTGCCGAGGTCGCAGCGCTGGAGGAACGGATCCAGCAGGCCGAGGCTCGTCTCAAGGCGGCGTCCGAGGAGGCGGCCGGCGCTCAGAACCGCCTGGCGGCCGCCGAGGCGGCGCACCGGTTCACCGCGGAAGCGGCCAAGGCGGCTCTCGACGACGCCCTCCGGAGAGTGGAGAGCCGGGATGCGGAGATCGAGCGCGCCGGTTTCGCCGGCGAGACCGCCGTCCGCGGGGTCCTGCTCGACGAGACGGTCGCCGAGCAGCTCAGGCGGCAGATCCAGCGGCACCTGCAGGACATTCACACCGTCGAGGAGCGTCACGCCGCGCTCGTCGCCGAGCTGGGGGACGAGCGGGTGTCCGACCGGCAGCTGGCGGCGATCGAGAGGGTCGCGGCGGAGCTGACCGCCAAGGTGGAAGCTGCGTTGGGCCAGGGAAAGCGCCTCGAGGAGCAGATCGAGCGGCTGAAGGAGCGCCTCGAGCGGCTGCAGCAGCTGCGCGACGAGCTGACCCGCGAGGTGGCGGCATTGCAGGTGCACGAGGTCCTGGCCGCTGACCTGCGCAGCGACCGATTTCAGGCCTATCTCCTCCAGGAGGTCTTCACCGACCTGGTGCGGGGCGCTTCAGCGCGGCTGCTGACCCTGACCAGCGAGCGTTACTCGCTGCGTTTCCACGACGACGAGATCCGCGTCGTCGATCACGACAACGCCGACGAGACCAGGATCAGCGACACCCTGAGCGGCGGCGAGACTTTCCTGACCTCGCTGGCGCTGGCCCTGGAGCTGAGCGACCAGGTCCAGCGTGCCGTCGGCGCTGTGAATCTCGACAGTCTTTTCATCGACGAGGGCTTCGGCACGCTCGATCCCGACACCTTGGCCCTGGTCTCCGAGACTCTCCAGGAACTCCTCGTGGGAGGCCGCATGGTCGGCGTCATCACCCACATCCCCGAGCTGCGAGACGAGTTCGCGCAGCAGATCATCGTGGTCAAGCACCAGGGGTACTCCACCGTCGAGGTGCACGGTCTCACCCACGACATAGTCTCTGTCGATCATGGCTGAATCTGGAGACGGTCGGGTGGAGGGCAACGGCACCGACGTCGGACGTCATGTGTTCGGGCTGGGGGCCGTCCTCTTCGGCGTCCTCGGCCTGTCCTGGGGTCAGTGCGGTGCCGCCGGAGCTGACGCCCGAGGCGTTGCGAGAAGGAGCATCAAGCCCGGCCGCGAGGACGAGCAACGCGGCGATGCGAGCCGCGACCGCCAAGCTGCGCGAGGAGCTCTCCCGCGAACCCGGCAACAGCGGCAAGCGCCGCGGCCCGCCGACCGTCAACCGCTACCTCAACACACTGAGCGCCGTCTTCTCCTTCGCCGAGTCCGGAGACGAAGATCATTCTCCTCGCCGCGAGCCCCTCGAGCTCTGATCTTCCAACGGTAGCTCGATAACAACTACGACCATCTCGCTCGCCCGGTCAAAGCGGATCGATAACCCTCCGCCTTGTGCCTGCATGATTCGGCGCGCCAGGAACAATCCTTGACCGCTGCCGGAGGACATCGTCGAGACAGCTGCCCGCCCTCGAAAACCGCGGTCGAAGACCCTCGCCAATTCTTCATCCGAGATGGGCAACCCTCGATTCGAGATCTCCACGAAAACCGTCGCGTGATCGGACCGTGTAGCCTCGATCATGATCGGACCGGCCGCTGGCGGCGAATACTTTATCGCATTCTCCATTACGTTGACCAACACTGCGCGGAGAAGCTGTCGGTCCGCCAGGATCCGCAAGGGAGTATTCTCCATTCCGCCAAGCCGGAAGGAGATGCCGCGATCCTTGGCTAACGGCTCGAGCATCAGCGCAGTGATCTGAATCTCCCGGGCTAGATCCACCTCCGAGCGGAAAATCCGCGGCCGCTCTTGGAGGGCCAGGGTCACGGCAAGGAAGCTCCTGAACCGGTCCATTATCATCTCGAATTCAGCAGCAAGGTCGTCGATGCTTTCGGCGAGCACTTCTCGTCGCCCTGTTGAGCGCGACTCCTTTCGAAGCAGGTCCAGCCGATGAGCAACGAGCGACAATGAACCGACCACGTTATGCGTAACGAGAGCCAAGTCGTTGCGCTCCAGTCGTATCGGCTCCGCTTGCGGACGAACGACCGATAGTATCTCCTTGAGACCATTGTCCCAATCTGCCGAGAGGTCAACCCATTGCAAGGACTGCAATGTCTCTCCCGCGCCGATGCCTCGCGCTGGGATCTCGCAAGGTTCCAGCTTGATTGGTATGAACCAAGCCTTGTCAATGGGCCGCTGCCGCAGTTCTTCAACGGCAAGCGTAAGCTCCTCATTCATATAGGTCTTAGCACGCGCCGCATATTTTTGTGAGAAGCAGGCGAGAAAGAAGTCTCCATCGGAGATACCGCGCCGAATTTCATCCTGCCAGCGGAGCCCTGGGCGCAGATTCTTCCTATCAATCCAGACAGTCACTCCATGCGACTCCAGATATCGTGCTATCCTATCTACGACGGGCTTGTCCTCCCGCACGTAAGAGACAAAGGCAGTTGGCATCGTCGTTGGTCTCCCCATCCACCAGCGCCACGCATCCAGGCCCCCGAGGAACGTCTCCATCACCGCCAGCCGCACCTTGGCGTCCCTGGCGCCTCGATGCTGCGGGTCGTGCCAGAGGCCCCGCCGTCACGCCGGCCCCCTCAGCTCCTCGGCACGACTTCGTAGCTGCTCTGAACGCTGCCCGCTGCATCCGCGAAGCGGTTGGAGACAACCCCCTCCGTCTCGTAAACCGCATCCTCCTGGCGCACCGGCTTGAAGCTCGAGAGCCCCTGCACTCTCCACACCGCGGCCTGCGCGATGACGTACTGCCTCCAAATATCTCTCGGGATGTAGCTCGCAGATTCCCACACTCCCCTGAGCAACTGGCCCCCACCAAGGTTTGCCAGCCGGCCGAGAGGAAGGAACGTGATCACGTGAAGATCGGAGGCCGTGGCCCCCTCATGCCTCGCCACCGTGACCTCGACGAGCCTCGGCAGCCCGTACGCTGCATGCGCATACTTGCGGAAGCCGAGGGCATCCGCGGCCCAGGCTTCGAATCCCGTGTAAAGCGCTTCGCGGTCGCCGAGCTGGCGTGTTGCAAGACTCTCGAGGATGCGCATGAGATTCATGCGGGTGAAGTAGGCCAGCGAGGAGATCGCGTCCTCCAGCCCGAATTCATCATACAGGTCGACCACGAGCTCGCTCGCCACCTCCGCCACCTTCGCCAGCGCATTCGCCGATCGGTCGACGCCCACGAGTTGCTCGATCGACACCTTGTCGTCGCTGCCCTCGTTCGCCTGCGCGGTCACGAACTGCTGCAGGTTGCGAAGCTGCGGCGCGTCGAAAAGCACCCGCATTCTCGGGAGGAATTCCTCTCGCTCTCTCATGGACACGACGTCGCCGGCGAGCCTGGCGGCATCGAGCTCGAGCCAGTCTCGGACGTGCACTCGCAGCGTGCCGCTTGGCGAAGATTCGCTGTTCGCGTCATGCGAAGCGGCCGGCTCTCTCGCGCCGCTCCCGGGCGTGGAACTGGGTTCCAGCCTGCGCAGACGCTCGAGGATGTGGTCGGCGATTAGCTCGGGGCTAAGGCGCCGGGCGTCGAGGTAGCCGTCCAGGCCGAAGACGCCCGGCACGGGAGCGTCATCGACGCGGACGAGGACGATCCGCTCCGAGGATTTCTTCTTGATCAGGTCGCGCACGGCCCGCCATTCAAGGCCGGGCCACTCCTTACGGTCGTAGTCCTTGCCGAGGATGACGACGACGAGCCGCGAGCGCTCGTGGTACAGGGCTTGGAGGTAGATGTCGAGGTCCAGCCGGGCGAGGTCCGCCTCGTGGTAGCGGTCGTAGAAGACCTGGTCGCGGCCGAGCGTGGCGCACAGACGATCGGCGACAGCGGCTGCCAGCGGGCGTTGCTCGCCGGCAAACGAGAGGGCGACCTGGAAGCCGTGCATGCGATGAAGCCAAGGACCAATCTAGTGTAGCAGATGAGAGGATTCAGCCTCTGCTCGCGGCCACGGCGACCAGGGCAGTACTTGAGGAGCTTCAGGAGCGGCGCGATAGTTATAGGCGCTATATGGCGGCTACGGCTTCTGTCCGGGCGGTCGGCGCGGCCCCATTCGGATAAGGGCCCGGCCAGTGGGCTCGGCTGTCCCCTCCCGCTGGGTCGACGGTTGAATCCTTTCACCCCGCCTCGCCATTCTTGACACGCGCAAGCGCTTCTCATTATCTTCCGGCTCGCTGAACCTCCTCACCTGGAGGGCTCGGGACATGGCAGGGAACGGCAAAGACGATCCGCCCAGCGGGCGTCCGCACGTCTGGAGCTTCGCGGCAGTGACCCTCGCGGCCGCCATCGGCGCCGCGGCCTCCATCGTGGCCACCGTCCAGAAGGGACGCTACGACGACAACCGCCACGATCTCGAAGCTCGCATCCACGCTCTCGAAGCCGATCGCGCCAAGGACCAGGCCCGCATCGACGCCTTGACCTCACGGCTCGCCGCCGCGCGCGGCCAGCCCGGCAGGCCGGGTCCGGGAGCGACCCCGAAGGGAAGCGCTCACCCCGCGCCAGCCGCCGCTCCTCCGCAGCTACCCGCCGACCCGCGGGTACAGAGGATCGACGACTACGTCTTCAGCCTCGATTCCTGCAGGCGGCAAGGCCCCGATCTCTACTGCTGGATTGTCGTTAGGAACGACGACGCGGACCGCCAGCTCCAGGTCACCTCCGAGTCGCGCCTCATCGCCGACGGCGGCACGGCCTATCACCAGACCACCCTCGTCCTCGGTGATCAGGAGACCTTCCTCTCCATCCTGTTCATCCAGCTCCCGACCGGCGTTCCGGTCCGCTTCGGCCTGCGCTTCAGGGGCCTGGCGGTGAAGGTGCGCCATATCTCCCTCGTGGAGATCGTGACGCCAAGCTTCCGAGTCCAGTTCCGGGACGTGGACGTCCTCTGACGACCTCGATCTGCGGCTTTACCTGCGGTAGGTCCCGCGGCATTGAGCGATCCCGTGCCACCGTCCGAGGGGCAGAACTGCGATGCCAGCCTCGGCGGCCTCGCTCAGCTCCTGCCGGTCTTTGGGCGGCATGAGGTGAGTCGTGACCATAGCGAAATGAGGCGGCATCGCTTGGCTGGCCTTGATCCCAGAGACCCTGTCTGCCCGAGGTGAGGATGCGGGTCGGCACCCCGCGCCCCCGTGGCGGCCCGGCGTCCTCCCGCGAGAGCTGCTGCGTCGCCAGGGCTGGATGGCGAAACGCACGGTGTAGGCTCCGGTCGGGCTCCTGCCAAGGCAGCCCCGAACGTCGCACCTCGTCGAGTCGTAGCCCACGAAGAAGGCGCCGCTGCCGGCAGCCACCGCGGGGTCCCCCAGGTCGTCGTCCGAGGTGATCGCACACCGGCGACATGTGGGGCGGCGGGCGGAGCTGCCGTCGGGCCGTCGGGAAGAGCGCGCATGTGCACATAGATGCAGTTTGCTAATTCACTGTTGCTATTGACGAAGAGCCGGAGGTAAGCTCGAGGTTTGCTCATCGGCGTCACGCTTCTATCAAGGAGGAGTAAGCAATGTGCTCGCGGAATCGATGCTGCGCCTGCTGGCTGTTGAGTCTCGCTCTCGTTGCAGGCGGGTCTGCCTGCACGTCCACTCGACGGGGCGTTCAGCGCCTCGCCTCCAGCCATCTGGCGGATACCGCAACCAGCTACAATCTCGCGATCGAGCAGACGCAGGACGAGATGCTCCTGCTCAACGTCATCCGCGCGCAGGACAACTATCCCATGTACATCACCACGGCCTCCAAGGTGACGGGCACGGTGAAGGCCGATATCTCGCTCGGCTTGAAGATCCCTTTGCTGCATACGGGGAGTGCCAATGCGAACGACGTTTTCGCGATGCCGTCGGTGGACTATTCCTCGAGCCCGTCGATGGACGTGAACTTGTTGAACACCAAGGATTTCATGACCGGCTTCCTGGCGCCGATCACCTCCGACCAGTTCGCGTACTACTGGGATCAAGGGTGGTGTGACGAGTTCCTGCTCTACCTGCTGGTGCTCAAAGTCGAAAGGTTCGGCCCATCGAAGCCGCCGCAACGAGTCGATTCATATTACAACCAACCGGATGTCTTGGACCTCACCAAGTTCTCCCAATGGGTGGATGAGCTGGTAGGCAAGGGACGGCCGCGACTCTGCAAGGACAACACGGATGATGCGTTGGTGGGTCCGGCTCTGGATGAGAATCATCTTGGAGCCTTGAAGTTCTTGGTGCCGGTTGCCAAGGAGGGTCTTTCCCTGACTGCTACCCCTGGCGTTTCCGCAACGGCCCAGTCCGCGGGTAGCGGGGGTAAATGGCAGTTGACGAGACCCAACCACATGGTTCGCCTCGTTCGTGCCGATCAGGATTGCGCCGGCGGCGGCACCGAAGATGTACTGACGTTGCGATCTCCGGAAGGTGTCCTGTACTACCTGGGCCAGCTGGCGCGCATGGAAAACCCGCGCGAGGCTAAGGAGGAGAAGCGGGCGCTGCTGGTCCACCACTACGACTTCAACCCAGCTGACAAGGAGAAATCAGCAAGTGCGCCGCGGCTCGAACCGCTCTTCGTCGCCCTGGACAAGAGCAAACATGGCCAGTGCCAGTCCATCATCTGGGTCAGATCGCTGGATGGCGACGACTACATGATCCCGAAAGGAAACGAGCTCACGCCGGCGCTCGACGAGCCGGGCGCGGCATTGAAGTTAGCTGATGCGTCACGCCTCTGCGCAACGGGTCAATCGATGCACGCCCTCACCCTCCTCTCCCAGCTCATCAGCCTGCAAATGACCGCAAAGGACTTCACGACGACCAGCACAGTCAAGGTAGTTGGTCAATAGTCACGCGTCGGCGCCCACTTGGGCAAGCGAGTCTACGGCGGACAGGCGCCGCGCTCTTGCTCGGGGCAATTCGCTCGCTGCAGCTCGCAGGCCCGCCGCCGGTCCTGCAAGCTCTTCTCGACGAAGCCGGCGTAGAGGCACCGCCAGTGACGGAGCTTCTCCGCGTCGGACTGCAGCCGCTCTCACGTCATCGCCCGCCGAGCGACTACCGGTGGGAACGCATGTCCATATTGCCATAATTCGGTTGCTCGGCAGCAGGTAATCGAGTACTGTCCAGGAGGGACTTGGATCCTTGCGGCGGCTTCAGCACGGACTCCTGGTCCAACCGGGTTCGGTGCCTTTCAGGACGCAGGTGCTGCTACCAGCGTAGCCAGGTATACAGGATCAGCTCCAGGGTTCTTCTTGGATCCATTCGAGCGTCGAGGCCGGCGCTCCCGCGAGGTGTGCGCCCGTGAAACGACAGGCCCTGTTGTACGCGATCTTCACGCTGGGATTCGCGGCTCTTGCCGTCGCGCAGGACTCGGACCTTCCCCTGTTCCTGCGTGACCGCGCCAAGGACAGCGACTACCTGCGGCGCCGCGCCGAATACGTCGCCTTCCGCCGCGGCCTGTATTTCAGCTCCCCTTACAACTCACGAGCCCGGGCCATCCGGGAGATGGAGACGCAGGAGCGGCGGCAGGGCCTGCTGGACTTCATTCTCAACGCCGGGCCGACGCCCGCGTGGACGCCGCTGGGGCCCACCGCGATCAACTACTTCGGGAACCCTCCGGTGAGCGGGCGCGTCACGGCGATCGCCGTGCATCCCACGAACCCGAGCAAGCTCTACGTCGGCAGCGCCAATGGCGGGCTCTACCGCTCCCTCGACGGCGGCGCCTCCTGGACGCCGCTGATGGACGGCGCGCTCTCGCTCGCCATCGGAGCGGTGGCCATCGATCCGGCCGACCCGACCCGGGTCTGGGTCGGGACCGGCGAGGCGAACGAATCCGGCGACAGCTTCGACGGCGTGGGCGTCTATCGCATCACCAGCGCCGAGTCGGCGTCGCCGACCCTGGAAGGGCCTTTCAACCTCGACGCCTCGTCGAGTCCCGTGCTGATGGGCCAGTCGATCAGCAAGATCATCATCAACGCCGGCAATCCCAATACGATCTTCGTCGCGGCCGGCGAGCCCGGTATCGGTCCGTACCGGAGCTCCTACGCCGGCCTCTACCGGTCGCAGAACGCTCTGGCGGCGGCGCCGACCTTCGCCGCGCTCGACGTGCCCGCCGGGGCAGCCCAGTGGCCGGTCGTCGACGCGGTCGCCGAGCCGGGCAATCCCGACAACCTCGTCTGCGCGGTGCAGGGCGACGCCTCGACCGCGGGCGTCTGGCGCACCACCAACGCCAACGCGGCGACTCCGGCCTTCAGCCGCACGCTGGCGCTGGCCTACGGGCAGCGGGCCGCGCTCGCCATCGACAAGGTGGGGAGCACGGTCACCGTCCTGGTGGCGGCGGCCGAGCCCGTCCCGGCCCCCTGCCCGGCGGGCGACGCCGGGACGCTGCGGCGTTCCGTCGATGGCGGCGCGAGCTTCGGGGCCCTCCTGGCTGCCGCCAACGGCTTCTGCGGCCCGCAGTGCTGGTACGACCTCGCCGTCGCGGTCGACCCGGGCAACGCCGGGCAGATCTACATCGGCGGGGTGAGCTACAACTGCGGGCGCGCGGTCGCCGTGTCGGGCGATGGCGGCGCGAGCTTCAACCGCACCGACAACGGGGTCCACACCGACACGCACGCCTTCGCCGTCGCTCCCTCGCTGCCGAGCACCGTCTACACGGGCAATGACGGCGGGATCTACAAGTCCACCGACTACGGGCAGACCTGGACCAGCCTCAACGGCCCATCCTTCAGCGCCACGCAGTTCGAGAGCATCGCGTATCACCCGAGCGATCGCCAGTTCATGATCGGCGGCACCCAGGACAATGGCACCCTGATGAAGCGCCCCGATGGGAGCTGGCTGGAGGCCGACGGCGGCGACGGCGGCAGCTCGCTGATCGATCGCAACGCGGTGGACACCGTGACCGTGTCCATGTACCACACCTTCTTCAACCGCAGCAATCCCAACGGTCTCATCGGCTTCGACCGTGCCTACACCACGGCCTGCGCCAGCCAGGGCAACTGGGCCTTTCGCGGCTGCGGTGAAGGCACTTTCTCGCAGCTGAACTGCGACGGGGTGCCCTACTCGACCACCAACGGCATCTCGTGCGATGACTCCGTCCTCTTCTACGCGCCGATGGCCCTGGGGCCGAGTTTCCCCGATACGGTCTACTTCGGCACCAACCGCCTCTATCGTTCGGCCGACCGGGGTGACACCATGGTGCCGGTCAGCCAACAGCTCGGCTTCTACGTGGGCGCCATCGGGATCGCGCCCGACAACGACAACATCCGCCTGGTCGGCAGCGACAGCGGGATCTTCCTGACCACGGCGGGAGCGAGCACCCTCGCCAACGTCACCGGCCCCATCCCCTACTGGTACTTCGCCGAGCGGATCAAGATCGATCCGCACAACCACGACGTGGCCTACGTCGGGATCGGCGGCTACGGCGTTCCCGCCGGGCAGCACGTGTGGAAGACCACCAACCTCACCTCGGGCGCTCCGACCTGGGTCGCCGCCGGCAGCGGCATTCCGGACGTGCCCGTCGAATCCTTCGCCATCGATGGCGCCAACACGCAGAACCTCTTCGCCGGCACGGACATCGGCGTCTTTGCCTCGACCGATGGCGGAGCCAGCTGGACGCCGTTCAGCAATGGGCTGCCACGAGTGCCGGTGTTCGACATGGCCTTCCAGGATGCCAACCGGGTCCTGCGCATCGCCACGCACGGCCGCGGCATCTGGGAGGTGCAATTCCCGGCCATGACCGGGTTGTCGTTCTACACCTTGCCGCCTTGCCGGGTCTTCGATACTCGGTCCACGACCCCCATGTCGCGCGGCGAGACCAGGCTCTTCCAGGTGAGCGGCATCTGCGGGATCCCCAACACCGCCGCGGTGGTCTCGGCGAACCTGACCCTGGTGACCCAAGGCAACGGTTACGTGTCGGCCTTCGCCGGCGGCGCACCGGTGCCCCCGACCAGCACGGTCAATTTCAGGGCCGGCCGCCCGGTGGTGGCCAACAACGCCACGGTGAAGCTGGCCGCGGACGGCAGCGGCACCGTCAGCATCAATGCGGTGTTCAATCAAGGCGTGACCAACGTGATCTTCGACGTCAACGGCTATTTCCAGTAGAGGGCCGGAGGATGCCGCGGCGCCGCGGTCAGGGTCGCGCGGCGCTGGTGGCATCCACGAAGGCGGCGACGTCGGCCTTGAACTGCTGCAGCGACGGTTCGTGCAGGTACATCATGTGGCCCGACTGGTAGAGCTTGATCTGGATGCGGGAGCGCGCCGACGGTTCGAGCCCGAGATGATCGATCTGCGCCTCGGTGCCGAGGAACGAGGTCGTCAGATCGTAGATGCCGTTGGCCACCAGCACACGCAGGTGCGGGTTGACGAGCATGGCGTGCGCCAGGTCGGGGCCGGTGTTGACGAACGGCAGCGGCTGCCCGCCCGGGACCTTGTGCTTGAAGTCCCAGGCGGCGTTGGCGTCGTAGTTGAGAAAGCGATAGGTCTTGCCCTGGCCGAACTTCAGCTCGCCATGGTAGTAGTCGAGGAAGGCGGCGCCGAACGGCAGGGAGGTGTATTCCAGCGCCGGATCGTGCTCGGCGTCCTCGGAGAGCAGGTCGAAGGGCGAGCCGGTGAAGCGGCCGTCGAGCTGGCCGGTGATGCGGTGCCGATCGCGGAACAGCTCCTGGGTGAACTGCGAGTTGCGGACGCGCAGCTGGGCCTGCTTGACGAACTCCGCCGAGAGGCCGGTGTACTCGTGCAGCTTGGCGGCAACCGCGTCGCGCTCCGCGTCGCCCAGCGCGTCGCCCTCGAGGAGCGCCGCGGCGTACTCGCCGAGCGCGAACTTGCGCACCTCGTCGAGGAACGGCTCGAGCTGGGCGGGCTGGTGCGGCAGCGCGTGATGATAGGCGGCGACCGCGGCGAAGGTGGGCAGCTCGTAGATGTAGGGCCGGTCGTTGGCCGGCCAGGGGATGAGGGCGTCGAGGTCGAGCGCCACCGAGACCAGGACGACGCCGTTGAAGGCCATGCTGTCACGGGTCTGCAGGTAGTCGACGATCCCCGCCGACCGGGTGGAGCCGTAGCTCTCGCCGAGCAGGTACTTGGGGGAGCTCCAGCGGCCGTTGGCGCTGACGTACTGCTCGATGAAGCGGGAGACCGATTCGATGTCGGTGTCGACGGTCCAGAAGTCCTTGTCCTTGGCCGCGCCGACCGCGTGGCTCAAGCCGGTGCCCACCGGATCGATCATCACCAGGTCGCTCTTGTCGAGCAGGCTGTAGGCATTGTCGACCACGCGGTAGGGCGGCGGCGGCGTCGGGCCGGCGTCGGCGGTGACGACGCGCCGCGGCCCCAGCGCCCCCATGTGCAGCAGCACCGAGGAGCCGCCCGGCCCGCCGTTGTAGGCGAAGGTGAGCGGGCGCTTGGCGGCGGCGACGTCGCGCTGGGTGTAGGCGACGTAGCCGATCGAGGCGTAGGCCTCGTCCTTGTCGTCGTGGACGATGAGGATGCCGGCGGTGGCGGTGTAGGAGATGGTCTTGCCGCCGATCGCCAGGCTGTGCTGGGTCACCGATTTCTCGGGCTTCGGCGCCTCGGGCGCCGGCTTCTTGCCCTCGTCGCCGGCGGGCTTGTCGCCGGCAGGCTGGTCGGCGGCGCCGGCGGCGGCGGCGCAGAGCAGGACGGTGGTGGTCATCAAGCAAGCGAGCGTCTTCTTCATGGGTCCCTCCTCGGGTAGGTGCGGATGGGCCAACAGCACACCTGTACGCGCGCGGCGGACGCGAGTTGCGGCGGCGGTGCGGGTCGCGCTCCCGCCGCGGGGCGGCAAGGAGCCGGGTGTCACGCCGGTCGGGGCCGGCGCCTATCTTCGGGTGGCGGAGGCCGCCGGACTGGGCTGGCGGCTGCTCGCGCGGAGGACGCCATGACCAAGGCTGTGCGACGGTGCCGGGTGCTGTCTCTCTCTCTCTTCGTGATCGCTGCCTTGCAGGCCCTCGCCGCGGCTGCCTGGGCAGGCGAGGCCCCGGCCGCTCAGGCGCCGCAAGTGCGCCCTTCGAGCCAGGTGGTGGGCGACTTCGTGGCCCTCTGCGAGATGCTGCTGGTGGGAGCCGCCGACGCCATGCCCGCGGACAAGTACTCCTTCGCGCCGGCCGACGGGGAGTTCGCGGGCGTGCGCACCTTCGCCCAGCAGGTGAAGCACGCGGCAGCCACCAACTACATCCTCGGGGCGGCGATCCTCGGCGAGCCGCCGCCCCCGGACGCCGGGGACGAGCTCGGACCCGAAACGGTGCGCACCAAGCCGGAGATCATGAAGTACCTCGCCAGCTCGTTCGCCTACCTCCGCAAGGCCGCCGCCGCCATCGACGCCCACAACGCGATCGTCAAGGGCAGCCCGATCTCTCCGCTGGGCGGCAAGACCACCCGCCTCGGGCTCGCGATCGAGACGCTGGCGCACGCCATGGACCACTACGGCCAGATGGTCGAATACCTGCGCATGAACGGCGTCGTACCGCCGGCCAGCCGTTGACGTCGGTGGCAACAGGCCGCCGGGGGCGCGGGTCTTGACGGTCTTGTAAAGGTCGACGTGTCAAGTATGGGAGTCAGGAAGCTCCCCGCTGCGACCCCTCGCGGATGGCCGCCAGCAGCTCGAGCAGGGAGGTCTTCTCCTTGACGCGCAGCATGGCGACGCCGGCCTCGGCCGCCGCCTCCATCTCGGGGTCGAGCCGGCCCAGGAGGCTCCGGCCTGCGCCGGTGAGCCGGCAGAGGACCAGGCGGCCGTCGTTCTCGGCGCGGCCACGCGCCGCCAGCCCCTTCGCCACCAGCCGGTCGATGAGCCGGGTCACGCCGGGAGTCTGCTCGACCATCCGCTCGCCGATGGCCAGGGTCGGCAGCCCCTCCTCGCCCGCCCCGCGCAGGATGCGCAGCACGTTGTACTGCTGGTAGGTGATGCCGTGCGGCGCGCTCGCCTGGGAGAGCCGGCGGCGCAGCAGGTCCGCGGTGTGCAGCACGGCGATCACCGACTCCACCCCCCGCGAGTGGAAGGGCCGCCGCTGCTTGAGCTCCCGCTGGAGAGAGCTGCGCCCGGACTTCATGGCGCCAAGACTACAAGGCTCTCAGGCGACGTGTCGAGCAAAGCGCCGCCGAGCATTCCGGCGAGCTTCGAGATGCGCGCGGTTCATCCGGCGCGGAAGGCCCGCATCGGGTCGATCCTCGCCGCGCGGCGGGCGGGCACGAAGCTCGCCGCCATCGCGGTCGCCGCCAGCAGGGCCGCGATGCTCGCGAAGGTCAGCGGATCGCTCGGGCTGACGCCGAAGAGCAATCCCGCGAGCAGGCGGCTGAGGGCGAGAGCGCCGCCCGTGCCGATCGCCACCCCGATCAGCGCCAGCTGCACCCCCTGGCGCACCACCAGCCGGAGCACGCTTGCCTGCCGCGCACCCAGCGCCATGCGGATGCCGATCTCGTGACGACGCAGGGTGACCGAGTAGGAGACCACGCCGTAGATGCCGATCGCGGCGAGCAGCAAGCCGGTGAGCCCCAGCAGGCTGGCGACCGTGGCGGCGATGCGCTGCGGCAGGCGCGAGACGGCGATCGACTCCTGCATGGACATCAGGCCGAGGATCGGCAGGTCCGCCGCCAGCTGGCGCACCTCGCGCCGCAGCGCCGGCGCGAGGGCCGCCGGGTCCCCCGCGGCGCGGATGCAGAGCGTCATGCGCGCCCCGGGCACCTGCAGGAATGGCAGGTAGAGGTAGTCGTGAGGCTCCTCGGTGACCCGCGAGGTCTTGCTGTCCGCGGCGAGGCCGACGACCTCGACCACCTGGCCGCCACGCACGAAGCGCTTGCCGACCGGGTCTTCCCCGGGCCAGAAGTGACGGGCCATGGTGGCGTTCACGATGGCCACCCGTGGCGCGCCGGCGCGATCTCCCTCGCCGAAGTCCCGGCCCGCGAGCAGCGGGATGCGCAGCGTCTCGAAGTAGCGCGTGCCGATCACACTGTCCTCCACCTCGAAGGCGTCCTTGCCCGGCGGCGGCTGGCGCCCCGCGACCTGGATCTGGGTCCGGCTGCTGCCGAAGAGGTTCCCGAGGCCGAGTGGGATGGAGTCCGCCAGCGTCACCGCCTGCACTCCGGGCAGTCCCGCCACGCGCTCGCCGAGCCGCAGGAAGAGCTGCTGCGACCGCGGCTTGTCGAAGCCGAGCACCGAGGGGTCGAGCGCCGCGGTCTCGACGTGCCGCGGGTCGAATCCCGAATCGAGCGCGTCGGCATGCTGCAGCGCGCGCAGGAAGAGGCCCGCGGTGACGAGCAGGAGCAGCGACACCGCGACCTGGGCGACGACGAAGGCGCTGCGAATGCGGGCCCCCCGGCGGCCGCCCCCCGCGGCGGCGTCCTTGAGCGCCGGCACCAGGTCGGCGTGCGCGGCCTGGCGGGCCGGCACCAGCCCGAAGGCCACGCCGCAGAGCAGCGACAGCAGCAGCGCGAAGGCGAGCACGCGCCCGTCGAGGCGGAAGTCGAAGACCAGCGGGATGCCGAAGGGAGGCTGGAAGCCGCGCAACAGGTCCAAGCCCCAGCCGGCCAGCAGGACGCCGCCGGCCCCGGCGAGCACGGCCAGCAGCATGCTCTCGGTGAGCAGCTGCCGGGTCAGGCGGGCCCGCGCCATGCCGATCGCCAGGCGAATGGCGATCTCCTTGCCGCGCGCCGTGGCCCTGGCGAGCAGCATGCTCGCGACGTTGACGCAGGCGATGAGCAGCACGAACAGCGACACCGCGAGGAGCACGGCGAGGAAGCCGACCACCCCGCCCTGCAGCTCCCGGTCGTAGCCGGTCACCGGCGTGAGGACGATCTCGTGGCCGCGGTCCTCCGGATAGGCTTGCGCCAGCCTGCCGGCGATGGTGTTCAGCTCCGCCTGGGCGCGGGCCAGCGACACCGCGGGCCGCAGGCGGCCTACCGCCTCCATCCAGACCGTGCGCCGGTCCTCGAGATCGGTGCGCTGCAGCACCATCGGCGCCATCGCGGCCGGCAGCCAGAGATCGTAGACGAAGCCGAAGAAAGTGCCGCCGAAGCCGTCACCGGCGACGCCGATGACGGTGAACGGCATGCCGTTGAGGATCAGCTGCCCGCCGATCAGCGATGGATCGCCGCCGAAGCGCCGCTGCCAGAGCGTCTGGCTGATCACCGCCACCCGGTTGGAGCCTGGCGTGCGGTCTTCCTCCGGCAGGAAGAAGCGGCCGCGCAGCGGGCGCGCTCCGAGGACGTCGAAGTAATTGCCCGAGACGATCTGCGCCGCGACCAGCTGCGAGTCGCCGTGGCGGGTCAGCGACAGCGCCCGGTCGGTGTAGACGGCGAGGCCGGCGAGCGTGCGGTTGGTGTCCCGGTAATCGCGGTAGTCGGGGAGCGGGAAGCCGCCGAGACGATGCTTCTCCCCGGTCTCGTTGCGGAAGACGTTGACCAGCCGCCCCGGCGCCGTCACGCCGGGCAACGGCCGCAACAGCAGCGAGTTGACGAGAGTGAAGATCGCCGTGACCGCCCCGATGCCGATGGCCAGAGAGAGCGTGGCGGTGAGCGCGAAGCCGGGGTTCCGGCGGAGCGCCCGCAGGCTGAAGAGAAGATCGCGGACCAAGCCCATCGTCGAACCTCCGGCATCGAGCCTACACCGCGGCGCGCGGCGCAGCCAGCCCAAGATCTCGCCGGCGCCGGTCGTGGCGGCCGCTGGCTAGAGCTGGCGGCCGCGACCGGCTGTGGGTCTCCCGCGTATACGGTCTGGGGGCGAATGAGCGGCAGTGGGCAGCGGCCGGTCTCAGGTCGTCACCCGGGCAGAGGTGAGCATGGGCGGTCGGGTCGGCGTGGCGACGGGGTGGGCGCTGGGCATGGCGATGTGGGGGGCGGGCGCATCGCCGGCGAGCGCCGCCATCGGGATTCAGCCGGCGCCTGCGGATGACCGCTTCGAGATCGAGCACCGCCAGGCCGTGGCGGCGAATCCGCCCGATCTCCACCTGCAGCTGCGGGTCCAGGGCGGGTCGAGGCGGTTCCATCAGGGCGAGATCATCCGGCTCGACCTCAGCTTCTCGAGCACCAGCCCGAAGCGTTACCGGCTCGACACCGCGGGTTACGATCGCAGCGGGCGGCTCCACCTGGAGGAATTCCATCTCGCTCCGCGCGTAGGAGTCGTGGATCCGCTCTGGGAGTACTTCACTCAATATATGGGCTGGTTCGTCGGCGGCAATCACCAGGTGCCGCTGCTGACCGAGGCGCCGGTCGTCCTGACTCTCGATGTCAACGAATGGGTTCGCTTCGACCGGCCCGGCGCCTATCGCCTCTACGTCACCTCGCATCGGGTGGCCGACCTCAGCTCATCGCCTCCGGTGGGGTTCTCTGCCGGCGTGCCGGCCCCGGTGTCCTCGAACGCCGTCGAGCTCACGATCGAGGATGCGGATGCGCGGTGGTCCAGCCAGGTCCTCGCCGATGCGATCCGGGTCATCGATGCGGGCTCCCCCCGGCAACGCGCGGACGGCTGCCGGACGCTCCGCTTCCTCGGCTCCCCGGCCGCCGCGCGCGAGATGGTGCGCCGGTATGACGAGAACGACAGGCCGTGCAGCGGCGAGCTGATGCTCGGGCTCGTCGGCTCGCCGGCGCGGCAAGCCGCGATCCGGGCGATGAGCGAGCGCCTGGTCGCGCCCGGCCAGGACGTCGACGGCTGGTTCCTGGAGAACCTCGCTCTCCTTGCCGCCGATCCGGCCGGTATCCCCGTTCACTCCGGGGAAGTCCTCGGCCGCCAACCGGGCTTCGGGCGCTCGGAGGAGCAGTGGCGGATCCGGCACGCGACGCTCGACGCGAGTTGGCGCCGACAGAGGGCGCGCCTGCTCGCGGCGCTGCCGCGCAAGACGGGCCGCGCCAGGCCGGTCAGCGCGCTCACTCTCCTCGATCTCGCCACGCTGCGACCGAGCTGCGAGCCGGGCGAGCCCGCGGCGGTGCCGCCGCGGCAGGCCGAGGCCCTGCGCCAGCTGGTGGCGCAGGGCTTCTCGGAGCTCCCCGCCGCCAAGCAGCACGATCTCCTCTCCGTCCATTGGCCCATGCTGCGCGGGCCCGACATGGCGGCGCCGCTGCGGCTCCTGTACACGGCCCCGCCGGCCCTCCCTTGGCAGGGAGGCGAGGACCTGCGGACTCTCGCCCTGCGGCGGCTCTTCGAGCTGGCGCCGGCGGAGGCGACGCCGCTCCTGCTCGCAGAGGCACGCCGCCCGGTGCCGCGCGTTGGCCGCGAGGCGCTCCGCCTGCTCCCGGGGCAAGCAGCGTCCGAGCTGGAGCTCGAGATCGTCGACCACCTCGAGCAGGCTCTGGTCGCGGAGACCGATGCGCTGACGTTCCTGGTGGCGAAGTTCGCGACGCGCGCCGTGCTGCCTCGCGTCCGGGCCCTCTACGAGCGTGGGCCGAGCGACGGCCGGTGCGCGCAGGCGCCCCTGATCGCCTACTTCCTGCGGGTCGAGCCCGTGCTCGGCAAGGCGAAGCTGCTCGAGCTGCTGGACACGGCGCCCCTGCCGGGAAGTCGGAGCTGCGCCGCCGGGCTGCTCGGCGAGGTGGGCCAGCTCTTCTACTCCGCAGAGCTCGAGTCCGCGGCCGTGGCCCATCTCGACGACCCCGACCTCGAGGTCGCGACCGAGGCGGCCAAGCTCCTGGGACAGCGCGGATCGCCCGCGGCCGAGGCGCCCCTCTGGGACCGGCTCGAGCGGTGGCATGCGCATTGGGAGACACGGCGGACGCAGGTGGACCTCTTCGAGAACCACGCGGAGAGGTCGCTGGCGTGTGCCCTGGTCGAGGCCATCGCCCGGTCACCGGCCTGGCTCGTCGAGCGGCCGCAGATCGAACGCTTGCGCGGTCTGAGCGTTGGACGGCAGATGGACGACCGGGTGCAGAGCCTGCTGCTGCTGCCAGCCCGAGATGCCGCGGGCAGGGTCACTCTGGGGGCCAGCCTCGACGTCGATGGGAATCAGGAGCTCGTCGTCGGCCAGTATACGTTGTCCACGCTCGACGCCGCCAGGTCGAAGCTGGCTCAATACCCCGGTGGGACGGTCTTCCGGTGGCGATCGTGTCCGTTGCCCGGCAGGGAGCATGAGCAGGAGGTGATGATCGAGGAGCTGGCAGGCTTCCTCCGCGACCGTGGCATGACCCTCGTCCGCTGAGCGCGCGCTCAGGCGTGACCGCCGAGATACTTCATTCCCGTGTCGCACATGACGGTGACGATCGTCGCGCCGGGTCCGAGGCGTTCCGCCAGGCGCAAGGCGGCGACGACGTTCGCGCCGGTCGAGGTGCCGGCGAAGACGCCGTCCTCGCGGGCCAGGCGGCGAGTCATGGCGATCGCCTCCGCGGTCGCGACGGGCTCGATCTGGTCTGCGACGCCGTCGCGCCAGAGCGGCACGACGAAGCCCGCTCCGATGCCGTCGATCTGGTGCGCGCCCGGCTTGCCGCCCGACAGGACCGCGGACTCGGCGGGCTCGACGGCGACGATCCTGATCCGTGGCTGGCGGCGGCGTAGGCTCTCCGCCGTGCCGCGGAGGGATGCCGCGGTGCCGACGCTCTGCACGAAAGCGTCGATCTGTCCGCCGGTCTGACTCCAGATCTCGTCGGCCATGCGGTGATAGGCGGGCAACTGATCGGCGTTCTGCAGCTGATCGGTCCAGAAGCCCCGCGTCTCCGCCGTGACGACGCGGGCCGCTTCGACCAGGTCCCGGGTCAGCTTCTCCGTCATCCGCCCGCCGTCGCTCGGCAGGACCTGCAGCTTCGCCCCGAGGAGCTTCATGTGAGCGAGCTTCTCCGCGGCGAACGCATCGGACGTCACGATATGGAGGGGATAGCGCTTCACGGCGCAGACCAGGGCCAGCGAGACTCCCGTGCTGCCGGCCGTGTACTCGACGACCGCCCCACCCGGCCGCAGGCGTCCGTCGGCCTCGGCCGCCTCGATCATGGCCAGCGCCATCCGGTCCTTCATGCTGCCAGTCGGGTTCTCGTCCTCGAGCTTCAGCAGCAGCCGTGCCCCACTCTCCGGCACCACGTGGCGCAACGCCAGCAGAGAGGTGTTCCCGATGCACTGCAGGATGTCCGGCCGCGTTCCCGTCATGTCACCCTCCGGCTTCTCGCACCGCTGCAACTGGAATGCAAGCGGCCGCATTCCCGGCGGCTCGGATGGACCGTCGGATCAGTTAGCGGAGCTGGCGAGGCCGCCGGGTTCCGCCGCGCGCCGGCCGCCTCGCGGGCTTCGGCGCCGGGAGGCTTCCGTGGGCGGCGATGCCTGCGACCGCGTCTTCGCCCGTCTGCGCTGCCAGCAGGATGCCTTGCAGATCGGCCATGGTGAGAGCTCGAGCGGCGAGAGCGGCGGCGAAGGCTTCGGCCGCGGCCGCGTCTTCCGGGAAGAAGCGAAGGAAGATCTCGCGCGCCTGGCCGCGATCGGCGGCGCGGAATTCCAGCCGGTAGTCCACGCGGCCGGGCCGCAGCAGGGCCGCGTCCAGGGTGCCCGGGTTGTTGGTCGTGAAGACGAGCACCCGCCCTTCGCCCGAGGTCGGGCCGTCGACAGCATTGAGCAGTCCGGAGATGGTCGCGCCGCCGCCGTCGGCATGTCTGACGGCCTTCGCCGTCGCCCCCTGCGTCGCCATGGGGCGGGTGCGGTCCACGTCTTCGACGAGGATCATGGAGCGCGGGGGCACCTGCGCCAGCAGGGTGAAGAGCTGCTGGTCCGTGATGCGGGCGCTCGAGAGGTCGAGCACGAACAGCGTCAATCCGAGCTCGTGCGCCAGCGAGCGGGCGAGCGAGGTCTTGCCCGAGCCTGGCGGTCCGAAGAAGAGGTAGCCCCGCCGGTAAGGGATCCCGCGGCTCGCGTACCACTCTCTCCTCGAGATGAATCGCTCCATGTCGGCGAGGACCCGTGCGCGCTCATCGCCTGGAAGCACCACGGACTCGAGCCGCCGGGATTCACCGGCTTCGAGCATCCGCCACGAGCCGCCGTCATCGTTGACGCGCACCAGGTCCTGCTCGCGCATCGCGCGGATGCCGTGCTCGACGACCTCCTGCACCAGCGCCTCGAGCGGCTGGCGAGTGCGCCCCAGGGTCCGGAGATGCAGCCTCGTCCGTCCAGCGAAGTGCTCGCGTTGCTGATGCTCTTCGCGCGTCAGCAGGAACCAGCGGCCGCGATACCGGAAGACGTGCGGACCGAGGCCGGGCTCGAGCTCGACCATGGACACCGTGGATTCCTGGCCGAAGTCGCCGAGATTGCGCCACTTGACCCACAGCTTGAGGCGCCGGCAGCGGGCGCCATACGGCTGCTTACCGAGCCAGGTCGCGAACCAGTGAACCGGATCGTTCTCGTCGACGGCGATCGAGATGGAGAAGAGATCGGCGAACAAGGTGCTGGCGCGCCTCGGGACCTCCCGCAGCACCGACACCCCCGCGCCGGCGGCCATGAAGACCAGGGCAGTGAGCGTTCCGTCCATCGCCTATCTCTCGGACTTGCCGCGGCTTTCCTTCGGCTCTTGATGCGACATGACCGACGCGCCGCCGTTCGCGTGAGATTTGATCGATTATCGCGTCACTCGACGCCGAGGGAACGCGATAATAACAAGTCGCTCCACGCTGTCAAGTGTGAGGCGTATGAGCTCCTTTCCATGCGGCGAACAAAGCGACGGCGCGTTTTTCCGCATATCGAGTTGTTCGTGCCCCGATCTCCAAATCGTCGAGTGTGCTGCGCACGAATGTACCGACTAACATTGCAGGTCTGGCGTCGGCGATTAATGGTACGAAGTGCGAGAACGATCTCCCCGCTTCCCACCAAGAAAGGCTGCCTTGAAAGTCCTCATCGAACGCGCAGTAAGCGATCCCCTTGGGCGGGCCGTGCCAGAGCTGCCTGGCTTGACCGGCCTGCCTTGCCGGGTGCATGCTCATGCGGTGACGACGGAGACGAAGCAGCGCCAGCAGGCGCTGGACCAGGAGACGGAAGAGCGCTTCTTCTCGGGCGCGGCGGAGGCGACGAGCTTCTTCATGGGCGAGAGCGATGTGCAGCATGCGATGGAGAAGTTGGCGCGTCTCCTCGAGGCCGACGAGATTCCGTATGCCATCCTGGGTGGCATGGCGCTCAACGCCTACGGCTACCGCCGGGTGACCGTCGACGTCGATGTGCTCTTGAACCGCGAAGGGCTGGAGGCGTTCAGGGCAAGGCACCTGGGCCTCGGGTCCGTGCAGCGCTCCCCCGGCGGCAAGAGCCTGCGGGACACCGAAAACGGCGTTCGGATCGATGTCGTCTTGGCCGGCGAGTTCCCGGGGGATGGCCGCCCGAAGCCCGTGGCGTTCCCTGATCCAGCGATCGCGGCCGTCCGGGGCGACAAGATTGCGCTGCTGCCATTGCCACGCTTGGTGGAGCTCAAGCTGGCTTCTGGAATGACCGCGCCCCATCGGCTGCGCGATCTGGCGGACGTGCTCGAGCTGGTGCGCATCCTCGGGCTCGCCGCCGACTTCGCGGACCAGCTCGCCCCCTTCGTGCGCGCCAAGTATCAGGAGATCTGGCAGGCGGCGCAGGTGGCCGACCCGAGCTGAGACCTGATCTCCTCGAGACCAGCCCGAGACCAGCCTGAGACCAGGGGAGGCCGGCAATGCTGTTCATGGTCGTCGAGCGTTTCAAGCATCGCGACGCGGGGGCGGTGTACGAGCGCCTGCGGGAGCGCGGCCGGATGATGCCCGAGGGGTTGCGCTACGTCGGCAGCTGGATCGAGGCCAACCTCGACCGCTGCTTCCAGCTGATGGAATGTGACGATCCGCGGCTGTTCCAGGAGTGGATCGTCCACTGGCACGACCTGATGGACTTCGAGATCACTCCCGTCGTGCCGTCGCAGGAGACGGCGGAGGCGATCGCCAGGCAGCTCGCTTCAATCGTCTCCTCCCGGGCCGACCCCCCCGGACCCTGACGACCCGTGGGGGCCCACCGGGCAGCCACGGCCGCAGTTGAAGTTCGTGGGGATGTCGATGCTGACGGTGCTTCCTGGCTGGACGACGACCTGCGTCCCGCCGCCGCCCGGGGCCGTGGACCAGGTGTGCATGCCCGGCGCCAGGGGCACGCTGAGCTGGCCGAAGATCTGCACGGTGCCCGCCTGCTTGCCGTCGACGTAGATGGCGATCAGCGGGTACGGCGGCGGCGAGCAGGCGCAGCCGCTGCCGATGAACAGCAGGCCCGTGGCGGCGGCCGGTTGGGGTATGGTCGGCGATGGGGGTGCGGTGGGCGAGCCGCCGCCGCAGCCCGCCGTCGAGAACGCCGCAAGACCTGCCGCGAAGCCAGCCGCGAGGAGAACCTTCCGAGTATCCATCTCGCGCCTCCAAGCAAGGTCGAAAGAGACGTATCTCGAAGCTAGGCCCTTGGCAGGAGTCTGTCAAGAGTCAAATGGTCGATGCGGTCGATGCGGTTGATGAGGTTGATGGCATGAGGGGCACGAGGGGCACGCAGGGCATGAAGGGCATGAGTGGCACGAGGGGCACGAGGGGCACGAGGGGGAGGAAGAACACGAGGAGCAAGGGTACGAGCGGCACGAGATGTGCAGTTTCCAGGAGGCGGAGGGGGTCGGGGGTCGTCATGGTCCGTCTTGCCATGGTCCGCACTGTGCCAGTCCTCCTCCTGCTGGGCCTGGCGCCCGCGAGCTCGGCCGCCGGGTGGGCGAAGCCGCTGCCGGCGACCGAGGTCGCCACCGCCGAGGCCGCCGCCGCGGGCGCCGGCACGGACGCCACCGCCGTGGACGCCGCCGCCGCGAGGGGCGGGCCGTTGCTGCGGGTGCCGCAGGACGTTCCCACTCTCGCGCAGGCCCTGCGGCAGGTCGCGAACGGGGCCGTCATCCAGCTCGCGGCGGGCACCTACCCTGCACCGGCGGCCGGCTTCAGGATCTCCAACGCGCGCAAGAGCTTCACGATTCGGGCCGCCGCGGGCGGCGCCGCGGTCCTCGACGGCGGCGGCCAGCACCCGGTGCTCGTGCTGCGCAACGCCGCGCGCTCTCGCGGCGGGCTGATCGTCTTCCAGGGCCTGGTCTTCCGCGACGGTGGCGGCGGGTCGGCGACGACCTCGCCCGGGGTCACCGTCGACCAGGCGGCGGCCCGCTTCGTGCGCTGCCGTTTCGAGAACAACGCCGGGGCCGCCGGCGCCGACGGCGGCGGCGTCAAGGTCCGCAACGGCTCCGATGCCAGCTTCGTCGGCTGCAGCTTCACCGGCAACAGCTCGCCCATCGCCGGCGGCGCCATGATGATCGGCACGTCCAACGTGCAGGTGATGCGGGGCGCCTTCGTCGGCAACCGCGTCAACCCGCCCGATCACGATCCGACGTCCCACGGCGGCGCGATCAGCGTCGTCGACGGGACGCTGCAGGTGTCGGACGCTCTCTTCCAGGGCAACCAGGCCGGCTGGGTGGGCGGCGCGATCTATGCCATCGGCACCACCACCGCGACCCCGGCCACGCCGCACACCAGCGTCTCGGTCACCCGCTCGACGTTCCAGGCGAACGCCATCGCGCCGCAGCCGTGCTGCCCGCCGCCGGGACCTCCCACCGGCGGCGCGATCCACGTCGAGAATCAGGCCAGGCTGAACGTGACCGGCTCGCGCTTCGTCGACAACCAGGCGCAGTTCGGCGGCGCGATCGATGGCTTCGGGGCGGTCGTCGACGTCGCCGGTTCGACGTTCCAGGGCAACGGCGGCGCGGTCATCGGCAGCTCCGAAGCGGTAGGCGGGGCGATCTGCGTGCTCGCCGGCGGCGCTCCCGCGGGCGGCGGCAGCTCCCCGCCGGCCGGGCTGACCGTGTCGGGCTCGCTGCTGCAGGGCAGCCATGCGGGCAGCGGCCCGGTGGGCAACGCCGGCGGCTGTGTCCTGGCCATCGGCGACCAGCAGGATCTCTACGGCCTCGGCGGGCACGCCCCGCACGGCACGTTGGACAGCGACCGGCTCGCGGTGGAGATCAGCGGCACCGTGTTCGACGCCTGCGACGTCCAGCAGAGCCCCGCGGCCGGGGGAGGCCAGGGCGGTGCCATCAACGGCGCGCTCGTCGCGCTGACCCTGGACGACTCGCTGGTGCTGGACTCGGCTGCCACCGGCAACGGCAGCGGCGGCGGGCTCTTCCTGGCCAGCGAATCGGCGGCGCAGATCTCGCGCACCGTCTTCGCCGGCAACCTGGCGGACCACTCCGGCGGAGCGGTCTTCGCGGGTGGCTCGACCGTCCAGATCAGCGGCTCGAGCTTCATCGCCAACCAGGTCGGCGCGGGGGCGGGCGAGCCGCTCGATGCCTCGCGCGGCGCCGCGCTGTACTTCATCCCGGCGGTGGGCGGCCAGCCGCACGTCGGCCCGGGCGATGCCGGCGGCGTCGTGGCGCAGACGGTCTTCAGCCAGAACGCCGGGCTACCCGTCTGGGACGTCGACTCGGGCGGTGCCGGTCCCGTCAACAGCGTGCAGTACGACGGCAACGAGCTCTTCAACACCACCTACGGCGACAGGGTCTACGTCGACACCTTCGCCGATCCCGGGCGGAGCGGTCTCGACGTCGCCAGCCTGAACGCCCTGGTCATCCGCCGCGCCGGCGGCCCCAGCACCGTCAAGTCGACGGTCCCCAACCAGGCGCTGGCGGCCGCGCCGGCCGCCGGGTCGCTCGCGGCCATCCCGCCGGCGGGCTCGCCCTCGGCGCGCTCCGCGCCTTTCCTGGCCTACGCCTGGACGGGAGGCGGCGCGACGCTCAACGGCGTGCCGCTGCCGCTGCACGGCGGCCTGATCGAAGGCGCGGCCCCCGGCAGCTACACACTGATCGTGGACGGCGTCGCCGTGGCTTCGGCCACGGTCACGCCCTAGTCTGGAAGAAACCTCCCGGCGAAGCGGGGGAGGGGCGACCCATCCCGCCGGAGGGGGCGTCCCCCTCCCCGGGTCAGACCCCCGTCTTCTTCTCCTTCTCGGGCGGCTTCTCGGGCGGCGGCGCCTTCTTCGGCGGCGGCGGCTGCTGCTGATGCTGCGGGGCCGCTGTCGCTCCCTGGGAGGGGGGACCGCCCTGGGGCCTGGCCTGCCCGCTCGGCTGGGAGCCGTGGGACTGGTTCGCCGAGGAGCCCGGTTGCCCGTGACCCGCGGCGGTGCCAGCGCTGCCGGTGCCCGTGTTGCCCGCGCCGGAGCCCTGCTGGCCGTGGGACGTCTTGTCGACGCCGACCCCGTAGTGGCCGCTGCCGTGGCTGCTCTGGTCGGCGGCGCCGCCGGTGTTCCGCTTGGATCTCTGCCCCGCCGTGGCGCCCGACGTCCTGGAGCCCGCCGCGTTCGAGGTGGATCTGGAGCCGGGGGAGCCGGCCGCGTTGGTCGTCGTCCTGGACCGTGACGACGCGGTGCCGGACCTGGAGGCCGCCGCGGCGGACACGAAGACGCGGCTCTTCTGCTGCGTCGCGACCTGCGTGGGCAGGGCCTTGCCGAACTCCGCGTGGGCCGATCTCGCCGCCCTGGTCACCACCGGCGGCTGGTAGAAGGCTCCCTTGCCGCTGGCGCTCGCCCTGGCCATCGAGGCGACCGCGACGCGGGGCACCGGGCGCCCGGTGACCTGGGCGATGCGGTCCGCGCTGACTCCCGAGTTCACGATGCGGCCGTTGACGACCGCGTAGTTGGTGATGTTCGTGGTGGCGTTGACGATGGTGATGTTGCGCGTGGTCGACACGATGACGGTCGACACCCGCGGCGCCAGGATGTCCCGCTCGCCCACGAAGGTGTAGAACCCGGGCGCGATGACGTAGCCTCCGAAGTCCAAGCCCGCTGCGAAGGTGAAGCCGACGGCAGGCCCCAGCGGCGCCCAGCCGAGGTAGCCGCCGCCGTGGCGCCACGCCACCCAGGCCGGGGCCCACACGGTGCCCGGCACCCAGGCCCAGCCGATGTCCGAGTCGTAGTACCAGCGGCCATAGTGGAAGGCCGCCCAGCCCCAGGGCTCATCCGCCACCCAGGCCCAGCCCTGGTCGGTGTAGACCCAGTGGCCCGAGGTGTACGGGCGCCAGCCGGCGTCGACCTGCGGCACCCACACGACGCCGTAGCCCTCGCGCTCCACCCACCGTCCATAGGGCGCCAGCTGATCGTGGAAGTATTCGACGCCCGCGACCGCGGGGTCGGCCGGGGCCTCGGGAGCCTCGGCGGCCTGCGGCGCGTTGTCCTGCGCCGCCGCGTCGTCCGGCGGCGCCTGGTCGTTGCCCTGGTAGGGCGGCGGCTCCTGCGATCGCGCGACGCGGCTCGCGAAGGGCGTGCCAAGCATCAGCAGCAGCACAATGGCGGTGCTCGTGGCTCTCATGATCTGGCGTCCTCTTCTCTGGTCTTCTCTGGTTGTCTTCGATCTCGCGGTCCGCGTGCATGGCCGCGCACGGGTGTTCGCCTGGCTCATGTCGCCGGATCGGATCAGCTGACTCTCTTATAGGCCAAACGGAGCTGGCGGGTCAAATCGAGGATTGCAGGATCGGCGTCGATCGCGGCAGCGCACGGCCTCGGCGCCGGAGCGCGGCGGTGCAGGCGGCCATGGGCGGGTCACCGGGTAACCGGGTCACCGGGTCACCGGGTCAATGGTAGAGGTTCCGGCGCTCCGGCGGCGCGAGGCCGGGAGGCGCGAGATCGCCGCCGTGCGTCGCTGCCCAGTCGAGGCGGCGGCGGATCCGGCCCGTCCAGGTCGTCGCGAGCCGGGTGCCGGCGGCCCCGGCGGCGCGCTCCTCGAGGGTGTCGGCGGCAGGGTCGGCGAGCCAGTAGAGGGAGGCGCGCGGCGTGCTGAAGCGGATGCCGATCCTGCCCGGGCGCGCGGCGAGGAGGGACGCGAGCTCGTGGGCGGCGCGTGCCGGCGCGAGCTCGCCCAGCTCGACGATCTCGTAGCCGGACGGCGGCGCCGCGACCACCGCCGCCAGCTCCGAGGATCGGTCCGCGCCGACCTGGGCGAGGAAGAAGCGCACGAAGGCGTACCCGAGAAGCAGCGCGGCGGCGGCCAGCAGGAGGTTCTTGACGAGTCGAGAGCGGAGCATGGGCACGGCGCGTCGATCGGGTAGAGGGGCCGTTTCCCGCGGCGTCCCTTTTGGGCGAGGGGCCAAGGTCCTCCGCCCTTGCAGCCCCGGCCCCTCGCCCAAAAGGGACGCCGCGGGTGACGGACCCTCTACCGGTGATCACCGCTGGCACTACTGGTCCGATACTACACTCGCCGCGGCCGCTGGGGCACGGCTGTCCCGTTGATCCGAAATCTCTGCACAGACAATAGATGAGTCGATGTAGCGCGCAGCGTTGCAAGCCATGCGGCTTGCGCTCGATCCGCGTGAAGTCCTTCCAAGCGCCGGCAGCCGGCCGGTGAGCGCCTCGGGCAGGCGCCGCCTCCCGGGCATGCGCGCCGCGGTGGCGCCCGCCGGCGCGCTGGAAGGGACGCCGCTCAGACCAGGCTCTCAGAATGGAAGGAGGTGCTCTATGAAGCGCTCACAGTGGATACCCTCAGGGGCAATGGCGCTGGCAATGCTGGCGCTGGCCGCGGCTCCCGCGACGGCGCAGACCTTCGCGGCCGGCGACGACGCGTTCAACACCATTGGCGGCGGGTCGACCACGGTCGACGTGTCCCAGTTCCCCGGCGCGCTTGCCGCCCTTGGCTCGCCGATCAATGGCGGCAACGTCATCAGCCTGAATGGCGTGTCGCTCAGCTCCTCGTTCGGGCCGTCGGTCGACAGCGTCGTCGCCCGCGGCGCGATCGCGAGCGGCTCCGGGAGCCTGACGCTGGCGGCGCTGAACATGGTGTCCGCGAGCAACCTGGTGCTGCAGGATGGGCGGCAGTACAGCATGGCGGTCTGCCTGTCCGACACCGCCCCCAGCACCGGCACCATCTCGCTCACCACCACCAGCGGCGACGGCGGCACCTTCAACTCGAGCTTCAACGTGATCCCGAAGCTGGTGTTCACCAACGTCAACAATCACAATGACGTGATCACCATCGACTGCGGGGCCGCCCACTGCAACCTGAACATCTCTTCCAGCGGCACCGGCTACGCAAACACGGGCGGCCCGAACAATTTCAATCCCTCCACCGAGGGGATCAACAGCCTGCCGACCGGCAACCAGACGGTCGCCAACTGCTCCGGCACCCACACCGTCAACATCCTCGCGCCGGGCGGCTTCTATCCGGGCTGGACGTTCTCCTCCTCGGGCAATAGCCTGAGCGGCGGCGGCTTCCGGGTCACGGGAGTCATCGATGCCTCCCGCCAGCGGCCGGCGAGCTCGAGCGGCGGCTTCAAGCCCTCGAACAACTGGGACAGCCATGCCGGCGCCATCCATGGGACCAAGCCGCCGCAGGACTGCCTGGGCGGCGGAGTGCAGCCGTCGGACACCGGCCGGGTGGGCGGCGCCGCGCCACAGCTGGCCATCCGGTACTGCACCGCCCAGCAGCAGTTCGCACAGTAGTTGCCCATCGGCCAGGTCCGACCTCGACCAATGAAGGTGGGCGAGGTGCCCCCTTCCCCCCCCGGAGGGGGGCCGCGGCTCCGCCTGTCGCCATTCGCGGCATCCCGGCTGGGAGGAAGGGGGACAGCTCAGAACTCCCCGGTCGCTCCGGCGCCGCCGGAGCGACCGCCGCCACCCTCGAACGGGTGCTCGTCTCCCGCGCCGCGCGCCTCCGGCTGCAGCGTGAGGACGGCGACGCCCACCTCGAGGGCGGCCTGGCGCCGGGCGTCGGTCAGGAGCGGGGCCGCGGTGAAGCCGCGCCGCTCGCCGGCGGGTCCGGAGTCGAGGTAGCGCCACAAGCCGAGCACCACGGCGATCCACAGCGCCCCGCCGCCGGTCAGGACGAGCCAGGCCGGCTCGAGGCGCAGGTAATGCTGGAACGTCGCCAGCGAGACCACGGCGGCGACGGCCCCGGCGAGCAGCAGCGGCAGGCGGCGGCGTCTCAGGCCGGCGGCCAGCACGAGGACCGGCACGAGCGCCGTCGCGGCCATGGCCAGCCACCACGGCAGGCTACCGTGCGGCGACAACGGCGATGACGGCGACGACAGCCATGCCGGCGACGCCGGCCCGGGGTCGCGGCCGCCGATCCGCTCGACGATCCGCTCGTCCCACGAGCCGACATGGACCGCCAGGTAGAGCCCGCCCAGGGCCGCCAGGAGCACGGCCATCGCCGAGGACCGGTGCGCCGGCGGCAGCCGCGGCGACTCGGAGAGACGCAGCAGCGCCGGCGCGGCGGCCAGCGCCAGGGCGATCCACACGGCGCGCCCCGCCGGCAGGTGAGCGAGGGCCACGAGCGCCGCGGCCGTGCCGAGGGCGGCATAGAGCGGGTAGCCCCAGCGCCAGGCCGCGGCGCCGGCCAGCGCCGCCGCGAGGGCGCAGAGCGCCGGCACGCCCGCCGCGGCGTCCATGCTCCTCGCGGCGAGCAGGAACCAGGCGGCGGCCGCGAGCAGCAGGCCGATCCCCAGCAGCGAGGTCGCGGCCTCGGTGCCGCCCTGCCGCCGGCGCAGCGCGCCGACCTGGAGCTCGGTCAGCGCCAGCAGCGCGACGCCCGCGACCGCCGCCAGGGCGGCCTGCGCCTGTTCGTGGCCCCCCAGCCCCGACGCCAGGAAGCCGAGGACACCGCTGACGGCGACCACGGTGAAGAGGAAGAGCAGCACGCGGAAGACCCGTCCGGCGCGCACCCGGTCATCCGGGAAGCCGCTCTCGACGGCGGCGAGCGCCGCGTCGTCGATGATCCCGGCGCGGCGCCAGGAGCGGGCGGCGGCGCGGACCGCTGCCGCGCGATCGGCCAGGTCGAGCGCCGGCGTCACGCGGGCTCCTTCATTCGCCCCATTTGCCCCATTCGCCGATATACGGCGAGAAGGCCGGCGATCATCAGAGCCGAGCTCACGCCGAGCCACAGGCAGCCCAGGGCCGCGTCGTGGAACAGGCCGGCCAGCAGGCGGGTCAACCCCGCGTAGGCCGCCACCACGCCATAGGCGAACAGCGGGAAGCGCCGGGTCCGGTAGGCGACGCCCGCCAGTGCCGCGCCGGCGAGCAGCAGGGCGGCGCCCCACGCCGGGTCGGCGATGCCCGAGGCGATGCCGCCGAGCGCCAGCAGGCAGCCGAGGTGCACGGCCACCGGTTCGAAGTGGGCCTTGCGGCGCCAGTGCGCGAGCGCGAGGCCGAGGCCGGCGAAGAGGATGCCGCAGGCGATGGCGTTCCAGCGCCAGGCCCCGGCCGCGTCCTCCCTGGCCCCGGCGCCCCAGGCGCGGGAGGTGGCGGCGTCGGCGAGCGCGACGCCGCGCCAGGCCGCGAAGCTGGTGAGCGACAGCGAGAAGGCGACGCGCGAGTCGCAGCGGAAGGCGGCCAGGCCTGCGAGCGCCGCCACGATCAGCAGGTGCCACGCCCGGTGGGAGGCCGGCAAGCCGAGCTGGACCTCGCAGTAGGCGAGATCCGCCGCGACGAGCAGGATGCCGAGCAGCAAGATGTAGTCGAACGCCAGGTTCGGCGACGCCACCTCCTGCCACGAGAAGGGCGGCGCCACCCGCGCCACCCAGGCCAGCGCCGCCGCGGCCGCCAATCCGAGGACGGTGGCGATCGCGACCGGTCCGATGCGGTCCAGGTTCTGCCGGACCAGGAGTCCCACGCCGCCGGTCAGCAGCAGCACGCCGGCGTAGAGCAGGGCGCGCAGCTCCGCGTGCACGGAGACCAGCTCCCCGCGCGCGATGCGCAGCAGCCGCGGCGCCGCCGCGGGCGGCAGCGCGCCGCTCTCGACCAGCGTCGGGATGGCCAGGACGACGTCGGGATTCATCTGGATAGCCTCGCCGTCATCCTAGCAGCAGGTTCCTTGACCCACTACCTTGCGCGACGGCTGGCTTCGCGGAGGTTGTGGCTGGCGGCGGCGTCGAGGTCGAGGCCGTAGATGCGCTTGAGCTCGGCGACCTGGCCCAGGGTCTTCGCGCCGAAGGGGGCCTTGCCCTCGAAGGCGTGCAGCACGATGCCTTCCAGCAGGTCTCCGAGCGACATGTCGTGCAGCTCCGCCAGCGCTTTGAGCACCTTCAGGATCCGCTTCTCCATGCGGACCCCGGTCTGCACGCGCTCGATCTCCAGCGCACCGCGCCCGCCGCGCTCGCGCTTCTTCGAGTCGACCATTCCATGTTCCTCCGATCCATGCTTCCCCAGCGGCTTGGCGTTGGTCGTGGGTACGTTTACCACGGGGAAAGGACCCACGACC
>Ga0307477_10000412_pt1 | contig 49164 bp, 42 predicted proteins | sample atmos_gasesECM2C_FD_203316 | JGI IMG/M metagenome (GOLD analysis project Ga0307477, IMG submission 203316) | Hardwood forest soil microbial communities from Morgan-Monroe State Forest, Indiana, United States - atmos_gasesECM2C_515 | ecosystem: Environmental > Terrestrial > Soil > Temperate... | reverse complement strand
AGCGCCAGCCCCTCGACCATGATCTGCATTCCGAGATAGGTCATGTCCCACCGCCGGTCGGCGATGATGTCGTCGAGCAGCAACCGTAAGTGCGCGTTGATCGGATAGTGGCCCGAGAGCTTCTCGTCGAGATACTTGTTGAACACCTCGACGTGGCGTGCCTCGTCGACCACCTGGGTCGCCGCGTAGTACTTGGCGTCGATCCACGGCACCGACTCGACGATCTTGGCCGTGCACACCAGCGCCCCCTGCTCCCCGTGCATGAACTGGGAGAGTGTCCAGTTCTGGCTCTCGACGCCGAACGTGATCCACTCTTCGTCGCCCCAGCGCTCGAGCGACGTACCGCTCACGTCGATGCCCTCGTTGAATCCACCGTTGGCGATGGCGTTGGCCACGACGAGCTGGCGCTGGTCGACCTCGGTGTCCCACGGCAGGTCCGTCTGGGCGTTCCATTGCGCCCTCTTCGCCTTTTCGTACAGCTTGTCGAGCTTCGGACGGTGACCCTTTTCGTAGTCCCACGTGAAGATGGTGTCGTAGACCGAGTGGACGGCGTGCAGCTCCTCGGTCGTGTCGGTGTTCACGACAGAAAGGATCGCTTCCAGGTCGTTGATGTCGTCTCGGCCGATGATCTCGGCTGTCGGGCGCATCGCTTGGGTCATGACGCTTCTCCCTTGGTGGTCGATGTGGTACTCGTCGTGTCCGGGGTCCCCCCGTACGGGGTTCGTCGGTCTCGTCCGGTGCTCGGTACTGCCCCCTCGTCCCCGTCGTCTGCGTCGTCGCGCCCTCGTTCACTGAGCGACCGGATCCCGGGCAGCACGAACGTGCGCACCAGGGCCCGGACCTCCGAGATGTTCGTCAGGTCGACGTCCTCTGCTGGGCATGCCAGGTACGACACGACAATGCGAGCGGCCCACTCCGCCACTCGGACGGCTTCGTCGTGGTCGAGCCACCTCCCGAGAAACGGCGAGGTGAAGGCCGATGCGGTGGCGAGGACGTCGTCCATGCGGGCGAACGCCAATTGGGGCAGGACCACCTCCGGCTCGTGACACAGGAGGTACGACAGCGCACCATGGCGGGTGATCCGGGTGGCCGCCTCGGTCATCCCCTCCACGAGCACGTCCTCGAGATCGCCGGCCTGGCCCATGCGGACGGCGAGCGCGCTGAAAAATCGCGACACCTCGGTGTCCACCACCGCCGACAGGACTCCCTCTTTGCCGCCCGGGAATACGCGATAGACGGTGGCACGGCTGCATCCGGCTTGGCGTGCCACGTCGTCGAGAGTGGTCTTGGCCACACCCTGGCGTGCGATGCAGTCGAGTGCACTGTCGATGACCCGCACCCGGACGGGAACCCGCTCTCCCGCTTCGTGTTCGGAAGAAGCGCCGGCGCCCGAGGGGCGGACGAGTTCGAGCCGGACTGCGCCCACGATGAGACATTATTGCTTAACGTGTCTCATTGTCAATGGGGGATGTCCCTGAGGGACGGCGCATCGCTCCCCGGGGGACCCCCGTGGGTCCGGGGATCAGCCCACCGCGGGTCGGGCGGCCAGGACTCCGGCCAGGAGCTCGGTGCGCACGAGCGCCGCCACCTGGACCGGATCGCCCAGGTCCCAGTGCCCTGGAGACGAGATGTACGACAGGATCATCCTCGCCAGGAAGTCGGCGGCGCTGTGGATGTCCACCCCCGGGGCGAGGGCGTGCTCGTGCAGGTACGGCACCAGGAAGCCGCTGATCAAGCCGACCGTCCGGTTGGACTCCACCGTCAGCTTGGGGAGCAGCACGTCCGGCTCGGTCTGGAGCACCTTCTGCAGGACCTCGTGCTCGAGCAACGCCTGGCGGGCGAAGGCGAGGCCCCGTTCGAGTACCTCCTCCAGTGAGCCGGCTCCCCGGACTTCCTCGTACAACCGGCCGAAGAACCGGAGGTACTGCCACGACACCACGGCGTCGATGAGCTCGTCACGACCCCCCGGGAAATAGCGGTACACCGTGGCTCGAGACAGACCCGCCTCGCGCGCCGCGTCCTCGACGGTGGTCTTCGAGAGTCCCCAGCGAGCCACACACACGTAGGTGGCTTCGAGGACCCGCTGGCGCGGACCGTCCACGAGCCAAACCTAGCCCTCGCTCTAGAAGCCGAGCAGCGCGTCGAGGCCGACCGTGAGACCACGACGGCCGCCGACCTCCTTGACGGCGAGCAGCATGCCCGGCATGAACGAGCTGCGGTCGAAGGCGTCGTGGCGGACCGTGAGGCTCTGTCCGGGTGCGCCGAACAGCACCTCCTGGTGCGCCACGAGGCCCGGCAGGCGCACGGCGTGGATGCGGACCCCGCCCGGCCCCTCGCCTCCGCGCGCCCCGGTCACGACTTCGGTTTCGGTCCGGTCTGCGGGCCAGGGCGGGGCGCCGGCGGCGCGGCGAGCGTCCGCCATCCGCTCCGCCGTCCGCAGCGCCGTGCCCGACGGCGCGTCCACCTTGCCGGCATGGTGGAGCTCGATGATCTCGGCCCCGTCCATGAACGGTGCCGCCAACGCGGCAAAGCGCATCATGAGCACTGCGCCGATGGCGAAGTTCGGGGCGATCACACAGTTGGCAGTCGACGTTGCGAACAGGTCGGTCAGCTCGGCCATGACCGTGTCGGCGATGCCCGTCGTACCCACTACGGCGTGGACGCCGTGGGCCGCGCACCACCGGATGTGGTCGACGGCTGCGTCCGCCACGGTGAAATCGACGGCGACGTGCGCCCCGGCGCGTTCGATCTCCTCGATCGACGCCCCGACCTGCACACCGGACGCGTCGATACCGAGGACCTGACGAAGGTCGATGCCACCGAGCCGCGGGTCGACTGCCGCCACGAGCTCGAGGTCGGCGTCGTCCGCGATGGCGCGACACACCACCTGTCCCATGCGGCCCCCGGCGCCGAGCACCCCCACGCGTATCACGCGCCAACCCTAATGGCGTCGGATCCGCCCCTACGGAAAGAGTGCGGTGACGACGGCTCGGCTCCGTCATGCCGGCGGCGCCGGGCTCCCCCCTGCTTGCGCGCCATCGGCCTCGTCTCGTGCGCTGCCGACCAGGATCGGCACCATCGATCCGTCGTTCCGGCGGGCCGTCACCGTCTTGTCGCGATGGTCACGTCGGATGGGCGTCGGTCGTGGCACCACCCGTGTGCTCCCCCGAACGGTGTCGCGCTCGACGACGCGCGGCACACGGCGCGCCAGTTGCGACACCGACGTGCGCGCTGTATCGCGGGCGGCCCGACCGGTGCGAAGAACGCGGATGGACGCAGGTGGCTGCCACCGTTCCCCTCGGCGGCTCGAGCGCATGAGTGCCGAGGCGGCGCTGGCCCGGTGCCGCCACGCATACGAGAACACGACGAGCGGGGTCCGAGCCAGGATGTGGATGTCGCGCCAGAACGACCACGTCTGGATGTAGTGGTTGTCGAGACGGGCCCGGTCCTCGATCGAGGTGCGCGCCCCGCGCAGTCCGTGCACCTGGGCGAGCCCGGTCAATCCGCCCGGCATGCGGTGCCGGCGGTCGTAGTGCTTGATTTCGGTGTTGAACCGGTCCACGAAGTAGGGCCGCTCGGGACGGGGCCCGACCAACGACATGTCGCCCCGGACCACGTTCCACAGCTGGGGAAGCTCGTCCAGGCTCAGATCGCGCAGCCACCGGCCGACGCGGGTCACCCGCTCGTCGTCACAGACGTCCCACGTCACGTCGGCATCGCCGTTCACGCTCATCGAACGGAACTTGAGGATCTCGACCCGCCGCGACCGCTCGCCCACCCGGACCTGGCGGTGGTACACGGGGCCGGGGCTCGACACCTTGACGGCAATGGCGATCGCTGCGTACAGGGGGGACAGGACCGCGAGGGCGAGGCTCGCCACGACGACGTCGAACGTCCGCTTGGCGAGACGCCCGGCGGGACTCCACGACGAGCGCGGCAGACGCACGAGCGGGTAACCCCAGACGTCGTCCATCTGGCAGTGCCCGGGCGTCCACCCGAGCTCGAAGAAGCGCGGCATCACGTGCACGTTGACCGACGCGTCCACGCAGGCGCGGACGATGTCGACCATGGCCGACTCGCTCGCCACCCCGAAGGCGATCACCACCCGCTGGACCCCGTGCTCCACGATGACGCTCGGAAGATGGGGGATCCGTCCGAGCAGCGGGCCCGGCAGGGTCTTCTCGCGATCGAGGTCGTCGAGGAACCCCACCGGCTCGAGCCCGTACTCGGGGTGCTCGCCCAGCGTGCAGACGAAGCGCGCCGCCATCGACCCGGCTCCGATGATCAAGGTGCGCTCGGCCATCTTGCGCTGCACCCGCAGGGCCCGGAAGGCCGCGTACAGCAGGGCCCTCGCCCCCACCATGACCAACGCCGCCACAATGCCGGCGTGCAGGGCGCCGGAGACGTGCCGGCCGAACCCTCCGACGATCGACACCACCACGAGCGGGATGGCCAGCGCGGTGAGCATCGCGCCGAGGTCGGTGGCCACGCTGAGCGTGATGCGCGACCGGAACTGGCCCTTGGCCCCGAGCATCAGCCCGGCCATGGCCAGGAACATCCACGCCCCCCAGCCGGGGCCGGGGGCCGCGGCCAGCATGACGATCGTCAGCACCCCGAGGTCGCTCGCGGCGATGGCGACGGACATGGCGGTGGCCGGAGTCACCCCCCACGAGCCCGATCGCGGGCCACGCCCGCGTGCGAGGTCACCTGGGTAGCGCGGCGTGAGCCACGGCGTCGGGCGGCCAAGGTGCATGTTCATCCCCGGGTTCTGGTCGATCCTCGTTGATCTGCATGCTGCCGCCGCATACCGCCGGGGCAGACGGAGCACTCCACAAGCCGCAATGACCGTGCCCGGTGAGCACGACTCCCAAACACTCCGAATTTTTCGGTCGACACCGCCACAACGCCCTCTCAAATTCGATGTCGCGCGCGCTGTGCGTCGCGACTGCGGCGGAGCGTCCGAAAAGCTCCGGCGGCGCCGGCGGGCGATCAGGGTGTGCGTGGCGAGCTGTCGAACGAAGTCGTGGTGGGCGGCGCGAGGAGCGCGGCGCGCCGCCGACGAGTCCGGTCCGTCCGCCCCGTGTCTGGGGCTCAGGACTCGCTCGGCTCGAAGGGCCCGACGACCGACAGGGCCCGTGCCGTCGCCGCCAGGTCGGCTGCGACCGCGGCGACGTCGTCGACCGTGACCGCCTCGACCTTGGCGAGCACTTCGTCGACGTCCATGACGCGGCCGTGCAGGAGAAGGCTGGAACCGATGCGGGACATGCGGGCGCCCGAATCCTCGAGCGAGAGCAGCGTCTCGGCCCGGAGGTGTCCGTGGGCCACCTGGAGCTCGCGGGCGGTGATGCCCTCCTGGCCGATCCGGTCGAGCTCGGTACGCAGCAGGGTGAGGACCTCGGGCGCGTGTTCGGGCGCGGTGCCGACCGTGACGGTCACCGAACCGACCTCGTCGTATTGGGTGCGCTCGGACCAGATCGAGTAGGCGAGCCCGCGCCGTTCGCGGATCTCCTGGAACAACCGGCTCGAGATCCCCCCGCCGAGCACGTGATTGAGCACGGTGAGGGCCCACCGCTCGGGCGCGTGCCGGCCCGGACAGCGCATCCCGAGCACCATGTGCACCTGCTCGGTCGGGCGTCGGTCGACGACGACCGGCTGGGGCGCGGCCTCGGGTGGCACTCGCTTGGGCACCGCCCCGCCCGCTCGCCCCGCGAAGCGTCGCTCCACGTCGGCTGCAAGGACGGCGTGATCGACGTCACCCGCCGCCGCCACGACGAGGTTCTCGGCCCGGTAGTGCGTCTCGAAGAAGCGGTGGATCTCGTCACGGTCCAGTGCCGCCACGCTCTCGGCCGTGCCGAGGACCTCGCGGCCGAGCGGGTGGTGGGGAAACAGCGCCGCGGTGCACTGCTCAGCCGCAAAGTCAGCCGGCTCGTCCGCGTGCATGAGGATCTCGTCCAGGATGACCTGGCGTTCGGCGTCGATGTCGTCGACGCGCAACGCGGGGTCCGTCATGATCGCCCCGAGTACGTCGAGACCGAGCGGAAGATGTTCCGCCAAGGCGCGGATGTAGAACGCCGTGTACTCCTTGGTGGTGAAGGCGTTCATGTCCCCGCCCACCTCGTCGATCGCCTCGGCGATCTCGGCCGCACCCCACGTCGGTGTCCCCTTGAACAGCAGGTGTTCGAGGAAGTGCGAGGCGCCCGCGTGCTCGTCGTCCTCGTCACGCGAGCCGGTCCCGACCCAGACTCCGACGGTGACCGAGCGGACGTCGGCCATCGGTTCGGTGACCAGGCGCACACCGCAGTCGAGGACCTCGGTGTCGATCACGAGGCCGGTCCTCGCCCGGCGGGCCGGGTGGCGACAGGGGGCCTCGCGGGAGTCCGCCCGGTCACCCCTAGGACGACGATGCGCCTGCAGGTCACCTGCGCCGGCGGCGCGGGCGGCGGTCTCCGCCCCGGTCTCCACCCCGGTCGCCGCTGCCTTCGCGGCTGCGGTCGCGCTCGGAGCTCGTCACCGGCCCGGGGCCCAGGTCTCCGAGCTCGTTTGCCAGCTCGGCCTCGAAGGCAGCTTCGAACGATGCCACCGGGACCGAAGGCCCGCTCGGCCGGTCGCTCGACGCCGTCCTCCGGGACGCGGCACCCGGTCCGGTCGAGCCGTTGGGGCCCGAGGGGGGCTCACCCGCGAGCGACAACGACACCTTGCCCTGCGGGTCGATGTCGTCCACCCTCACCTCGAGGTCCTGGCCCAATGACAACACGTCCTCGACACGGTCCACACGCTTGCCGCCGCCGATCTTGGAGATGTGCAGCAGACCGTCGCGACCGGGGAGGATGTTCACGAACGCGCCGAACTTGGTGATGTTCACCACCTTGCCCGGGTAGATGGCGCCCACCTCCGCTTCGGGCGGCTCGACGATGAGGAAGATCCGGCGCTTCGCCTCGGCGACGGCTCCCCCGTCCTTGGCTCCGATGGTGACCGTGCCGAACATGCCGTCGTCGTCCACCGCGATGTCGGTGCCCGTCTCGGCCTGGAGGGTGTTGATGACCTTGCCCTTCGGGCCGATCACTTCGCCGATGCGGTCCACCGGGATCTGGAACGACACGATCTTCGGCGCGTTGTCCGAGACCTCGGGGCGGGGCTCGGCGATGGCGTCGGCCATGACGTCCAAGATGACCAACCGGGCGTCGCGAGCCTGGCGCAGCGCCTGCGCGAGCACATCCGCGGGCAAGCCGTCGATCTTCGTGTCGAGCTGCAAGGCCGTGACCGCGTCGCGGCTTCCCGCCACCTTGAAGTCCATGTCGCCGAACGCGTCCTCGGCGCCCAGGATGTCGGTGAGCGTGACGTAGCGGCCGCCCTCGGCCACGAGCCCCATGGCGATCCCGGCCACCGGCGCCTTGATCGGCACACCGGCGTCCATGAGCGAGAGCGTCGAGCCGCACACCGACGCCATCGAGGTGGAGCCGTTCGACGACAGCACCTCGGACACGAGTCGCAACGTGTAGGGGAACTCGTCCTCCGAAGGGATGACCGGCAAAAGAGCCCGTTCGGCCAGCAGCCCGTGTCCGATCTCACGGCGCTTCGGGCCTCGCATGAAACCGGTCTCGCCGGTGGAGAAGGGCGGGAAGTTGTAGTGGTGCATGTAACGCTTCGAGTCGTCGACGCCGATGGTGTCGAGGACCTGCTTCATGCGGGGCATGCCGAGCGTCGTGACGTTCAGGACCTGCGTCTCGCCCCGCTGGAAGAGCCCCGAGCCGTGCGCGGTGGGGATCACCGCCACCTCGGCCGACAGGGGCCGGATGTCGCTGGTACCGCGGCCGTCGATCCGGATGCCCTCCTCGACGATCCGCGTGCGCACCAGCTTCTTCGTGAGGGCGCGCACCGCCGCCTTGATCTCGCGCTCCCGGTCGGGGAACTCGCCGGAGAGCTGGGTGAGCACCGACGTCGCCGCCTCGTCCAGGGCGGCATTGCGCTCGGCCTTGTCGGTCAACGTGTTGGCCTTGACCACCGCGTCGGTGCCGACTGCTTCGACCCGCGCGAACACGTCGTCGGCGTAGTCGGAGAACAGCTCGTAGGGGATGGTCGGCTTGCGCCCCACCCGGGCGACGAGCTCGCGCTGGAGCTCGATCGACTCGCGGATCCAGGTCTTGGCCGCCTCGAGCCCGTCGGCCAGGACGTCCTCGGTGACCTTGGGGGTCCCCTCCTCGTACAGGCGCCAGGAGTCCTCGACGCCGCCGGCCTCCACCATCATGATGGCGATCTCGGCGTCTTTGTCCTCCGACAGGGCCCGGCCCGCCACGACGAGCTCGAAGGAGGACGCGTCGCCTTCCTGGTAGCTGGGATGCGGGACCCACCGGCCTTCGGCCGTCCAGGCCAGCCGGACGGCGCCGATCGGCCCGTCGAACGGGATCCCCGAGACCATCAGCGCGGCCGAGGCTGTATTAATAGCGAGCACGTCGTGGGGGTTGACGAGATCGGCCCCCACGACGGTCCCTACCACGTGGACCTCGTTGCGGAACCCGGAGGGGAACGACGGCCGCAGGGGCCGGTCGATCAGTCGGTCGGTCAGGATCGCCTGGTCGGTGGCTCGACCCTCCCGGCGGAAGAAGGAGCCGGGGATCTTCCCCGCCGCGTACATCCGCTCCTCGATGTCGACCGTCAGGGGGAAGAAGTCGGTGCCCTCGCGCACGGAACGGGCGGCGGTCGCGGTGACGAGCACCATCGTGTCGCCGAGCCGTCCCATGACGGCTCCGTCGGCTTGAAGGGCGAGCTTGCCCGACTCGAAGGAAAGGGTGCGGTCAGTTCCGGTGATCGGCGCTGACACGGTGATGGCGTCCGCCATGTCTCCTCGCTTGGTTCGAGGACACCCCGCCAGGGCCAGTTCCCAGTGGTCGACCACCTCCCGCTCGCCCGGGTCCGAGCCGTGACCACCGCGGTGGGCGGCCGGACGGGCGGCGCAGGTGACCGGCGACTGGCAGCTGACAGCTGGCCGGTGCCCTGATGTCTGTTTCGGGCGGGTCGGTCCCGCCCTCTGCCCGGGTGGGGGTTCCCACCCGAGGTGGTCCCGCTCCGGCACCTGGGCCGGTTCGGGGACCGGGTCCCCCTATCGGCGGATGCCGAGCCTGCCGATGATCGACCGGTACCGCTCCACGTCGTTGTTCCGCACGTAGTCGAGCAGCCGGCGACGACGCCCGATGAGCTTCATCAAACCCCGGCGGGTGTGATGGTCGCCTTTGTGCACTTTCAGGTGCTCAGTGAGGTGGGTGATCCGCTCGGTGAGGAGCGCGATCTGCACCTCGGGTGAGCCCGTGTCGGTGTCATGGAGGCGATGCTCGGCGATCATCGCGGACTTGTCGGCCATCTGGAAGTACGACCTCGGAAGCGGTACGGGGCGTTCGGGCTTGGGACGCACACCGTCTCCGGCCCGGGAATCCCACCGAGACGGCGTCCCGGCTAACCCACGACTCTAGCAGGGAGGACCCGTCGCAGCCCGGGCGCCCCCGTCAGCGGGGAGCTGCTCCCAGCACGGCGCGCGCCGCCTCGACGTCATCGGCCATCTGCCGCACGAGCGCCCCGGCGGTGGCGAACGCTTGCTCGTCGCGCAGGCGCGCCACGAAGGACACTCGGGCTTGCTCCTCGTACAGGTCACCCTCGAAGTCGAGGAGGAACGCCTCGAGCAGCGGTGGGGCGTCGGGCTCGGGGTGGAAGGTGGGGCGCCGCCCGAGCGACACCGCCGCGGCGTGCACGTCACCGCCCGGTCGTTCGTACCAACAGGCGTAGATCCCCTCGCCCGGCGTCGCCATGCCGGGCGGGACTTCGATGTTGGCGGTCGGGAACCCGAGCTCGGGCCCACCCCGGCCGTCCCCGCGTACCACGGAGCCGCGCACCTGGTGGTGGCGGCCGAGCAGCATGGCGGCCCCCTCGACGTCACCCGCGGCGAGCAGGGTCCGGATGCGGGTAGACGACACGGCCTCCCCCGATGCGGCCCGCTCGAGCCCGAGCCCGATCACCTCGTAGCCGTACCGGCCGCCCAGCTCGGCCAGGAGGCCCACGTTTCCCTGGCGGCGATACCCGAAATGGAAGTCCTCCCCCACCACGATCATCCGGGCGCCCAGGGCCTGGACGAGGACCTCGAGGACGAAGTCCTCCGCCGTCTCATGGGCACGCGCCTCGTCGAACGCCACCACCAGGGTCAGGTCGACGCCGGCGTCGTCGAGCAGCTCGAGCTTCTGGTCGAGGTCCGTCAACAACAACGGGGCGGACTCGGGACGGACCACGGTGGCGGGATGGCGGTCGAAGGTGACGAGCGCCGTGGCGAGGTCGCGCTCGTCGGCGCGCCGCCGGAGCTCGGAGATGAGGTGACGATGGCCCAGGTGCACGCCGTCGTACGCGCCGATGGTCACCGCCGTGCCCCGCGCCGGCGGGCTGCAGCCCTCGGGTCCGAAGACGACCTCCACGATTCGGAGGTTACCTGCGGTCGTTCGGGGCCCCGGGTGCAACGGGGTGCAACGGGGCGCTCCCGGGCCGGGTCGAGATGGCGACGCCGAAGCGAGACCGTCTTAGCGGCTCGGAGCGAGCACGCAGGCCGCCACCATCCGGTCGGTCGGGGTGCCTGCGTACACGGCGAGTAGCCGTTGTCTCCGGTCGAGCACCGCCCACGGCCCGTCGCCGGTCGCCCCCAGGGCCACCTTGTCGAGGGCGAGGCCGTGGGCAACCTGGCGGGCCACGTCCGCGCCCACCGCCACCCGGGGCAGGTCGCGTACCGCACGGCCGGGGGTGAGGACGCTGGCCGGTCCCAGCTGGTCGAGCGGGCGCGCCTCGTCCACGGAGAACGACCCGACCCGGATCCGCCGGAGCCGTCTGAGGTGCGCGCCCCCGCCCAGCGCCGTGCCCAGGTCGGAAGCGAGCGCCCGCACATAGGTGCCGGTAGAACAGTCCACCGCGATGCGGTACACGCCAGGTTCACCGCCCGCGACCGGATCGACATCGAAGCGCGAGATCTCGACGGGTCGTGCCTCCCGCTCGACTTCGATCCCGGCCCGGGCGAGCTCGTGCAACCGGCGGCCGCCGACCTTCCGGGCCGACACCATGGGCGGGACCTGCTCGATCACGCCCGTGAGCGTCGCGGCCGCGTCCCGGACGTCGGCGACGGTCACCCCTGACATGTCCCACGTGCCGGTCACCTCACCTGAGGCGTCGAGCGTGCTGGTCGAGATGCCGAGCACCACTTCGCCCTCGTACGACTTGGGCAGAGAGGTGAGAAAGCGCAGCACGCGGGTGAAGCGGCCAAGACCCACCAGCAGGACCCCGGTTGCGTCAGGGTCGAGCGTCCCCGCGTGGCCCACCCGCCGCTCGCCGAAGATCCCCCGGCAACGAGCCACGACGTCGTGTGAGGTCCATCCCGCCTCCTTGTCCACCACGACCAGACCGAGGGGGCTGCTCGCGGCGGACAGTGCCGCCGCGCTACTCCCGGTCATCAGAAGCGTCGTCGGGGTCCGTCGACGCGTCGCCCGGGCGACGCAGCTCTCGGAGAATCTCCTCCACCCGCCAGCCATGGGCCACGGCGGGGTCGGGCTCGAACTCGAGTTGGGGTGTGCGCTTCATCCGCACCTGGCGGGCGATCACCCGTTGCAGCTCGATGCGCTGGGCCATGAGAACGACCATGGCGTCATCGCGAAGCGAGCTCACGTACACCGTGGCGCGCTGGAGGTCGGGCGCGGTGTCCACCGCCGTCACCGTCACCAGGCCGAGGCGCTCGTCGTGGTCGGCGAGACGCTCCAGGGCATCTGCGATCACCTCGCGCAGAACCTCGTTCACACGCGCCGTGCGGGGGAACGCGGCGGCTCTGCTGTCGCGCCGGCGTCCCGACAAACTGCTCACCTCCCGCACGCCCCGCTCCTGAGCACCACGCCGTCCGGCCGGCGCCGAGATCGCCTGGCACGGGCGTGACCGGTCAGGTGCGTGGGATCTCGCGCTCCTCGTAGGTCTCGATGATGTCGCCTTCCTTCAGGTCCTGGAAATCCGACAGCCCGATGCCGCACTCGAAGCCCGACTGCACCTCGCGCACGTCGTCCTTGAATCGCCGCAACGACGTGATCGCCCCTTTCCAGATGACCACGCCGTCGCGCAGGAACCGCACCTTGGAGCCACGCGTGATGGTGCCCTCCCGTACGTAGCAGCCCGCCACCGCGCCGACCCTCGGGACGCGGAACACGGCTCGGACCTCCGCCTCGCCCGTGACGATCTCTTCGAACTCGGGTGCGAGCATCCCGACCATGGCGGCCTCGATGTCCTCGAGGAGCTTGTAGATGACCTCGTAAGTCCTGATCCCCACGTCCCGCTCGCCCGCCAGCTCGCGCGCCCGGCGGTCGGGGCGGACGTTGAAGCCGATGATCGTGGCGTTCGACGCCACCGCCAGGTGGACGTCGTTCTCGGTGATGCCACCGACCCCCCGGTGGACGAAGGTCAGCTTGACGTCCGGTCGCTCGAGCTTGCGCAGGCTCTCGGTGATGGCTTCGAGCGTGCCCTGCACGTCGGCCTTCAAGATGAGGTTCAGCGTTGCGGCCTCGCCGCGCTGAATCTGCTCGAACAGGTCCTCGAGCTTGGCGCCGGGTGCTGCCGCCACGGGCGCGTGCCCGGCGACCCGGAAGCGACGCTCGCGGGCTTCTCCGATGGTGCGCGCCGTGGTCTGGTCGGAGGTGACGCGGAACTCGTCACCGGCCTGGGGCGGCTCCGAGAACCCGAGCACCTGCACCGGCGTGGAGGGCGGTGCCTCTTTGACCTGGTCGCCGTGGTCGTCGATGAGCGCCTTGACCCGCCCCCACGCCGCACCGGCCACGATCGGATCGCCGATCCGCAGCGTGCCGCTCTGCACGAGCAGCGTGGCCACGGGGCCCCGGCCGGCCTCGAGGTTCGCCTCGAGCACGACCCCCCGGGCGCGCCCCTCGGGGCTGGCGCGCAGCTCGGCCAACTCGGCCACCAGCACGATCTGCTCGAGCAGGTCGTCGATTCCGAGACTCTCGAGGGCGGACACCTCGACCACGATGGTCTCGCCTCCCCACGCCTCGGGCACGAGGCCGCGCTCGGACAGCTGCTGCATCGTCCGGTTCACGTCCGCGTCGGGACGGTCGATCTTGTTGATCGCCACCACGATCGGGTCGTCCGCGGCGCGTGCATGGTCGATGGCCTCGACGGTCTGGGGCATCACCCCATCGTCGGCCGCCACCACCAGGACCACGATGTCGGTCACGTCCGCGCCGCGGGCGCGCATGGCGGTGAACGCCTCGTGGCCGGGCGTGTCGATGAACGTGATCAGGTGGCCGTCCGCTTCGGTCTGGTAGGCGCCGATGTGCTGGGTGATGCCGCCCGCCTCCCCCGCCACCACGTTGGCGGACCGGATGCGGTCGAGCAGCAGCGTCTTGCCGTGGTCGACATGTCCCATGACGGTCACCACCGGCGGGCGGGGGCGCACGTCCTCCTCCCGCTCTTCTTCTTCGTCCTCGAAGTACTTCGCCTGGAGCTCCGCCTCCTGCTCCTCGCCCGAGTCGACCAGCCGGACATGGGCCCCGATCTCGGCCGCGAACAGCTCGATCATGTCGTCGGTGAGCGACTGCGTGGCCGTCACCACCTCGCCTTGCAGGAAGAGGAAGCGGATGACATCACCGGCGGAGCGGTTGAGCTTCGGTCCGAGCTCGCGCGGGGTGGAGCCGCGCTCCACGATCACCTCGTGCTCGGGAACGGGCGCGTTGGAGGGCGTGTAGGTGGTGAGCTGAGTGGGCTCGAGCTCCTCGAGGTTGCGCCGCCGACGGCGGGGACGCCGCGGTGCCTGACGGCCTCGTCCCCCCGGGCCGCCCCGGCCGGGCGGGGGCGGGCCTCCGGGCCGTCCTCCGTATCCTCCACCGCCGCCCCGGCCACCGAAGCCGCCCGAACCCAGCCCGGAGCGTCCGGGAGGGCCCCCTCCGGGCCGTGCCCCTCCGGGCGCGGTGCGCGGGCCGCCGCCCCCCGGCGCCCCGCCAGGGCGCGGTCCGCTCGCCGGAGCTCGCCGCCCGGGCGGGGGCGGGATAGGCCGCCCGGAATTCGAACGCGGTGGACCGGGTGGAGGTGGGATGGGCCGTCCTGACGGACTTGTCGGTGGTCGCGACGCGGCCGGGGCTTCGGGTGGGGCCGAGGACGCGGCCGGAGCAGACGGGCGGGCAGGCGGCGGAGCCACCGGGGCTTCGGGTGGGGCCGAGGACGCGGCGGGAGCGGACGGGCGGGCAGCCGGTGGAGCGGCAGGCCGGCTCGCGGGGGGGCCGGGGGGGGGGGGCGCGGCGGGCGGGACCGACACCTCGCTGGCCGGGCGGCTCGTCACCAGGCGCGGCCGAGCGGCCTGGTCGCGTCCGGCAGCCGGGGCCGACGCCGCTGCGGCGGGCGTCCGGGCGGCGGCCGCGGCTGGGGCTCGGGGCGTCGGGATCTCGGGCGCGCCGCCCTTGTCGGCCGCCGCTGGTGCCGCGGCGGGGGCCGAGCGGGCCGGCGCCTTGGCCGGGGCCTCCTCGGGTTGCGTGGGCCGGCGCAGCCCCTCGCTGTCGGCCTTGCGGCGCACCCGGTCTGCCTGGGCATCCTCGATCGACGACGAGTGGCTCTTCACCCCGATGCCCAACGACAAGGCGAGGTCGAGCGCCTCCTTGTTGGTCAGGCCGAGCTCGCGGGCCAGTTCGTAGACTCGGATCTTCTTCGGCAACGGCTCTACGGCCTCTCTTTTCCTTCGCGTGCGTCCGCGCGGGCCCGTGAGCTGGCGCACCGGCCCGGTCCACCATCCTCGCACACCTGTACGAGCCGCCCCGGCGTGGACGACGAGTTCACCAGCAGTGTACGGAGCCCATCGACCGCGCCGGGACGCACCGGGGCGCGCAGCGCCCGGGTGAACGCGTCACGGCGCTCCGCCTGGTCGAGACAGCGGGGGGAGTCGCGGCACAGCCACGCTCCGCGTCCGGGCCGGGCAGGTCCGACGAGCAGCCGCCCATCGGCGCCGAGCGTGATGCGGACGAGCTCGCTCGGGAGAGCGGTCCGGCGGCACCCGACGCAGGTGCGGCGAGGCGCTATCCGCTCGCCCCGGGTTCCGGTGCGTCGACCGATTCGTCCGGCTTCTGCTCTTCTGCCTCCGCCGCGTCGAGGGGAGCGCCTCCCGCCGCAACTCGAGACCATTCAGCCGCCGAGACCGCCTCGCCCCCCTCGGCCGGCTGCCACACCATCTCGCCCTTTTCGTTCTCGACCCACTCGCCCTCGGCCCACTCCTCGCCGTAACCGGCCTCTTCCTCGGCCAGCTGGGTCTCGCTCTTGATGTCGACGCGCCATCCCGTCAGGCGGGCGGCAAGCCGAGCGTTCTGACCCTCCTTCCCGATGGCGAGCGACAACTGGTAGTCGCTCACGACCACGGTGGCGGTACCGGTGACGTCGTCGAGCCGGACCTCCCGGACGCGGGCGGGCTGCAGAGCCGCCTGGATGAAGTCGACGGGGTCGTCGGCGAACGGCACGACGTCGATCCGCTCGCCCCGCAGCTCGTTGGTGACCATGCGCACACGCGAACCGCGAGCCCCGACACACGCCCCCACGGGGTCGACGTTCGGGTCGTTCGACCACACCGCGATCTTGGTGCGGTGGCCCGGCTCACGCGCCGCGGCACGGATCTCCACCACGCCGGAGGAGATCTCGGGCACCTCCAGCTCGAACAGCCGCTTGACCAGTCCGGGGTGGCTGCGGCTCACGACGATCTGGGGACCCTTGGTGGTCTTGCGGACCTCCACGATGTACGCCTTGAGGCGGGCCCCGTGCTCGTAGCGCTCGTACGGCACCTGCTCCGCCTGGGGCAGCAGCGCCTCCACCTTGCCCAGGTCGAGAAGGGTGTAGCGGTTGTCGGTCTGCTGGACGATCCCGGTGACGATGTCGCCCTCGCGCCCCGCGTACTCCTCGTACTTGAGGTCACGCTCCGCTTCGCGGATGCGCTGGAGGATGACCTGCTTGGCCGTCTGGGCCGCGATCCGACCGAAATCGTCGGGCGTGTCGTCCCATTCGCGCACCACGTTGCCGTCGTCGTCGAGCTCCTGTCCGTAGACACGGATCTCGCCCGACTCGGGGTCGATGGTGACCACCGCTTCCTCGGCTGCACCCGGGCGGCGCTTGTAAGCCGCCACGAGCGCGTTGGCCAGGGCGTCGAGCAGGGTCTCGACGGAGATCCCCTTGTCGCGTGCGATCTGGCCCAGGGCATCCAGGAATTCGAAGTTGGCCGTGCTCATGTCGTGGCCACCTGACCGCCCCCCCCACCTCCGGGTCGGGGTTGCGCACCGCGCCTCGCCGCGGCGCGCGACCCGCGGGCCCGCGCCGGGGGACGGGCGCCGGATCGAGGCGCGGGGGCGCCCCACTCGAAGACGGTGCGCGCCCGCTCGATGTCGTCGTAGGAGAAGCGGTGGGGCACGTCACCCGGCCCCGGGCCGGTCGCGGCCGCCGGCACCGACGCCGTGGCACCGTCCAGCACGAACCCGGTGGCGTCCGCCGACGACAGCAGGCCCGTGAACCGACGCTCGCCTTCGCCGCCCGACCGCGTTCGCACGGTCACGGTCTCGCCCACGGCCCGTTCGAAGTCCCGGGGCCGGCGCAGAGGGCGCTCCACCCCCGGGCTCGACACCTCGAGGGTGTAGCGCCGGCCCGGGAACGGGTCGCTGCGGTCAAGGGTCGCCGACACGGCGCGGGTGGCGTCGGCGATCAGGTCGAGGTCCGCACCACCGGCCCGGTCCACGACCACCCGGACGACGCCCGGTCGTCGTTCCACGTCGACGAGCTCGAGACCGAGAGGGCCGACGGTGGACGCGAGCAGGTCGTAGAGCTCGTCATCCACCTGGTCGTTCACCTCCCTGTCCTCCTCTACCGGCACGGCGCCGGCGCCCGGCCTCCTGGAAAACAGAAGCGTGGGCTGCCCGCCCACGCTTCGACGCATCCTTCAAATCCGGTTCGAACGGCGCAGAAAGTATACCAGTCGCCTTCACCGGCCCACCGGCACGGGCGGCCGCCGCGGGTTGGTCGCGTCGTGGGCGACGGCACGCTCCGGCCCGCACGGGCGGCGCGAGCCCACGGGGGTCCACGACCGCCGTGGCATCCTGGCCACCATGGCAACCAACCGCGTGCTGGCGTCACAGTCGGCCGACTTCCCACAGTGGTATCAGGACGTCCTGGCGAAGGCGGAGCTGGCCGAGAACGGGCCCGTGCGGGGGACGATGGTCATCCGCCCCTACGGATATGCCATCTGGGAGCGGATGCAGGCGGAGATCGACGCGCGCATCAAGCGCGCCGGTGTGTCGAACGCCTACTTCCCGTTGTTCATCCCGGAGAGCTTCCTTCGCCGGGAGGCCGAGCACCTCGAGGGGTTCAGCCCCGAGCTCGCCGTCGTGACCCACGGCGGTGGACGCGAGCTCGAGGAGCCCGTCGTGGTGCGACCCACCAGCGAGACCATCATCAACGCGTACTTCTCCAAGTGGATACAGAGCTACCGGGATCTGCCGCTGCTCCTCAACCAGTGGTCGAACGTGGTGCGATGGGAGCTTCGGCCCCGGCTGTTCCTGCGAACGACCGAGTTCTTGTGGCAGGAGGGCCATACCGCCCACGCCAGCGAGGCCGAGGCGCGGGCCTTTGCCTTGCTCGTCATGCGGGACATCTACGAAGACTTCATGGTGAACGTCCTCGCCATTCCGGTCCTGGCTGGACGCAAGACCGAGCGCGAGCGCTTCTCGGGCGCCACGACGACGTGGACCCTCGAGGCGATGATGCGCGACGGGAAAGCGCTGCAGATGGGGACCAGCCACGAGCTCGGCCAGAACTTCGCGCGCGTGTTCAACACCAAGTTCCTCGACGACAACGGACACGAGGAGTTCGTGTGGCAGACCTCGTGGGGGGTGTCGACCCGGTTGATGGGAGCGTTGGTGATGGCTCACGGCGACGACGCGGGATTGCGACTGCCGCCCCGCCTCGCCCCCATCCAGGTGGTCGTGCTCGTGGTGCGTGCCGACGAAGGGGCCGGAGCCGTGGCGGCCGAGCTCGCCGAGGAACTGCGCCAGGCGGGGCTGCGCGTCCAGCTCGACGACCGGACCGAGACCTCCTTCGGCCGCCGGGTGGTGGACTGGGAGCTCAAAGGCGTCCCGGTTCGCCTGGAGGTCGGACCCCGGGAGCTCGCCGAGGGCGAGGTCGTCGTGGCCCGACGCGACAACGACACCAAGGTCCGCGCCGCCGTCACCGGTCTCGCCGGCCGGGTCGGCGCCGCGCTGGAGGAAGCGCAGGCCGCCCTCTGGGACGAGGCCACGGACCGTCAGTCGCGTGGCACGGTCGCCGTGAGCTCGCTCGAGGAAGCGACCCAGGCAGCCCAGGCCGGCTTCGCCGTCGTCCCCAACGCCGCGCTCGGCCCCGAGGGCGAGACGTCGCTCAACGCCGCGGGCGTGTCGGTCCGCCTGCTCCGGCGTCCGGGCGGGGGCCTGCCCATCCCGGGAGAGCAACCTGACGACGAACTCGAGACGGTCGTGGCCCGCGCCTACTGAGACCCGCGCCTACTGAGTCCGGTCCGACGACAACGCTCACGACTCCGGCTTCGGGCCCTCGTCGTGGACTGTCTTGCGGATCAAGTCGACCTTGTGCGCCGTGTCGTTGACGTCGGCCCCCTGGGCGTCGAACAGAGCGCGCCGGTCCGCCTCGGCTTCGGCCTCGGCCCCCGAGTCCGCCGCGGCTAGGCGCGCTTCGATCCCTTCGGCCACCAGCTTCTCGGCTTCCTCGACCAGCGCCCCCACCATGTCGTCCTCGGGCACGACCCGGACGATCTTGCCCTTGATGAAGAGGTGGCCGCGCCGTCGGCCGGCGGCGATGCCCAGATCTGCCTCACGTGCTTCGCCCGGTCCGTTCACGACACACCCCATGACCGCCACCTGAATGGGGAGATGGCGTGACTCGAGCGCTTCCTGCGCGGCCTTGGCCACCCCGATCACGTCGATCTCCGCCCGGCCGCACGACGGACAGGCGATGAGGTCGAGCCCCTTGCGCTCGCGCAACCCCATCGCCTCGAGCAGCTGTCGGCCGGCGCGCGCCTCCTCGACCGGGTCGGCCGTGAGCGAGTACCGAATCGTGTCGCCGATCCCCTCCGCCAACAGCGTCGCGATGCCCGCCGTTCCCTTGACGAGCCCGGCGGGCGGCGGCCCGGCCTCGGTCACTCCCAGATGCAGCGGGTGGTCGAAGGTCTCCGACGCCAACCGATAGGCCTCGATCATGAGCGGGACCGACGACGCTTTGACCGAGATCTTGACGTCCTCGAAACCCACCTCGGCGAAGTAGGCGATCTCCATGCGGGCCGACTCCACCAGCGCCTCCGGGGTCGCCCCCCCATAGCGCTTGTAGAGGTCGGGATGCAGCGAGCCGGCGTTGACACCGACCCGGATGGGGACGCCGCGATCTTTCGCCTCCTGCGCGACCTGCTTGATCTCGGCCTCCTTGCGGAGGTTGCCGGGATTGAGGCGAAGCCCCTGGACGCCTGCTTCCAACGCGGCCAGGGCCATCTCGTGGTGGAAGTGGATGTCCGCCACGAGCGGCACGGGGGAGCGCGGCACGATGTGAGCCAGGCCCTCGGCCGCCTTTTCCTCGTTGCACGTGCAGCGCACGATGTCCGCCCCGGCGCCGGCGAGCGCGTAGATCTGGGCCAGCGTGCCCTCCACGTCGGCCGTCTTGGTGGTGGTCATCGACTGCACCGACACTGGAGCACCACCGCCCACGGCCACGTCTCCGACGTGGATCTGGCGGGTCGGTCGGCGCACCGCCGCGACCAGGGCCGGACGGCTCATGAGGACCTCCTCGTCTCCTCCATCATGCCCGGGCGGGATCCGCCCGATACCGCGCCCCGTGTGACGTGCGCAGCTCGCTCGGGGACGCTTCTCCCACCTGCGGTCATTGGAACGGGTTCTTCAGCGGATGGGCGATGTCGAGGTAGAGCGACGACAGCACGATGAAGCCGAGAAGCAAGACGAACGCGTAGGCGACCGGGGTGAGTTTCGTGACGTCCGCGTGGTACATGCGGCCCCGGCGGCTGCGGATGCGTTCGTAGACGGCGATCGCCACGTGACCGCCGTCGAGCGGCAGCATGGGGAACAGGTTGAGGATTCCGACGAACACGATGATGTTGACCAGCACCCACACCAGGTTGTACGCGCCGGCCCGCGCGCCCTGCACCGCCACTCGAGCCGCCCCGTAGATCGACTGGATGCGCGGCGTCCCGTGCTGTGAGGCCTGCGACGCGGTGTGCGAGTTCGTCAGCTCGTGGACGTAGCTCGAGATCCCGCTGGCCGAGAACACCTGGCCGAGGCCTGTAACTGAGCCGGTAATCGCCACCCCCAATTGTCGGCCCGCGTCGCCCAGCGATCTCAGCGGGCCGCTCGTCTGGACGGGGTGGGTCAACACCACGCCGATCCGGCCGTTCGCGCCGCGCACCGCGACGTCGGCTTGCGGGGTCACGACCACGGTGTGGTGGCCCCGGCCACGCGCCACCACGACGGTGACGGGCGTACCGGCGTGGTGCGACACGATCCGCTGCAACGTGTCGGCCGACACCACCCGGGTGCCGTCGATGGCCACGACCACATCGCCCGGGCGGATCCCGGCGGCGCGCGCCGGATCGACGCCGTGGGCGAAAGATGAGAAGCCGGCGATGGCCACCGTGTTGCCCTGTGGCGCGCCGATGAACGCGAACAGACCCCACAGGAGGATGAACGCCATGACGCCGTGCATGGCCGAGCCGGCCACCCCGACGAGCAGACGGTTGTGGAACGGCTGCTGTCGGTAGGTGCGCGGCTCGTCCTCGGGGTCGACCTCCTCGGCACTGGTCATGCCGAGGATCTTCACGTAGCCACCCGCCGGGATGGCCTTGATCCCGTACTCCGTTTCGCCCCGGCGCACCGACCACAGACGCGGCCCGAACCCGAGGAAGTACTCGGTGACCTTCATGTGGCCCCATTTGGCCGTGACGAGATGGCCGAACTCGTGGAGCATCACCATGGCGATGAGCGCCACGACGACGATCAGGATCGCCCCGGCGTGCGCCGCCAGAGCGAGGAGGACGACCGCCCCCGCGACGACCACCAGCTGGGCGAGTGCCCGGCTCGGTTCGGGGGCGCCCGACCCACCCGCCCCGGGCGGCGCGGGGCGTACCGCGGTCTGGCTCACGCGGCGCGCTCCCGACGGTGCACGGCCTGCTCGGCCCGCTCCCGGGCACGTCGGTCGGATTCGACGACGTCGCCCGCGTCGCGCGCCTGTACGTGGTCGTAGGCCGCGAGCGTGTCGGACACGACGTCACCGATCGCTGCCCATGAGATCCGACCACTCAAGAAAGCCGCCACGGCTACCTCGTTTGCCGCGTTCAACCACGCCGGGGCCATCCCGCCCGCCCGGCCGGCCTGCTCGGCCAGGTCGAGGCACACAAAGACATCCCGGTCGGGTTGCTCGAAGTCGAGTCGGCCCACCGCGGCGAGATCGATGGCCCCGTAGGCACGGTGCAGTCGCTGTGGGTATCCGAGCGAGTACCCGATCGGCAGACGCATGTCAGGTTCCGACAGCTGGGCCATGGTCGAACCGTCTACGAACTCCACCATCGAGTGTACGACCGATTGCGGGTGAATGATCACCGACACCCGGTCGTAGTCGATCCCGAACAGCTCGTGCGCCTCAATCACCTCGAGGCCCTTGTTCATGAGCGTGGAGGAGTCGATGGTGATCTTCGGGCCCATCTTCCACGTCGGGTGCGCCAGGGCGTCCTCCACGGTCACGGTGTCGAGCTCGGCCCTGGGGCGCCCGCGAAAGGGTCCGCCGCTCGCGGTGAGCACGAGTCGGGCCACCTCTTCAGGGCCCTGCCCGGCGCGTAGGCACTGGTGGAGGGCGCAGTGCTCGGAGTCCACCGGGACGATCTCGGCGCCCGGTGTGCGCCTGGCCCGCGCCACCACCGGCGCCCCCGCGATGAGCGACTCCTTGTTGGCGAGAGCCAGCCGGCGACCAGATTCGAGCGCCGCCAACGTGACGGGCAGGCCGGCAAAGCCCACGACCGCGTTCAGCACGACATCGCCGTGGCGGGCCGCTTCGGCCATGCCGTCGGGCCCCGCCATGACCTCGGTCCCTCGGGAGACGGCCGCCGCGAGTCGGTGCGCCAACTCCTTGTCGCCGATCGCGACGAGCTCGGGGTGAAGCAGGCGCGCCTGGGCGGCGAGCTCGTCGACCGACCGCCACGCGGCCAACGCCACCACGGAGAAGCGGTCGGGGGCGGCGCACAGGACGTCGACAGCCTGGCTCCCGACGGATCCCGTCGAACCCACCACGCTGACGCTCACAGGTCGCGCCGGACCCGCGGCCCGACCGCTCATGATCGTCGCCCGGGCCCGATCGTCACCCGAGATGGAGCACCCGGACGAGGTAGTACGTGGCGGGCAGCACGAACAACACCCCGTCGACGCGATCGAGCACGCCGCCGTGGCCGGGCAGGATCGAGCCCATGTCCTTCAGACCCAGGTCGCGCTTCACCATCGACTCCGCCAGGTCGCCCAGGGGGGCGACGACTGCGGCGACGATCCCGAGCACCGCCGCCTTGGACGGCGTCCACGGGTGGACCAGGCCGGTGACCCCGGCAGAGAGGGCCACGGCGAGCACGGCCCCACCGACGAGTCCCTCCCACGTCTTGTTGGGGCTCACCCGGGGAGCGAGCGGATGACGTCCGATCCAGCTGCCGACGGCCAGCGCGCCGACGTCGGCGCCGATGGCGGCCACCACCGCGCCCAGCATGAAGGCCACGCCGTGGCGCTGCGGGTACTGGCTCGGAGCGAGCATCAGTGCTGCGAACGACCCCAGCAGACCGATCCACGCGAATCCGAGCACGGTGCTCGCGATGCCCTCGACCGGCGAGCCCCGTTCGGCACCGACGAGGTACCACACCATGGCCGTCACCACGACCAGCACCAGGACGAGCGGCAGCGCGGCGACACCCTTTGTATACGCGGCCACCATCACCGCAACCGTGCCGACGAGCCCCAAGAACGTCGCCGGATGCCGGCCGCTGCGACGCAGGGCTGCGTAGCATTCGGCTGCCGCGAACGTCACCACCACGGTCGCCAGAATGACCGTGGCCACGCTTCCCAACTTGAAGCACACAACCGCCAAGAGCGCGAACCCGAGTCCGGTGGCGATGGCGACCGGCATACTCCGCCCCACCCTGCCGTCGCCGTTGCCGCGTCCCACCACCCCTCGGGGGCGGAACGGTCCCGGCATCGACGGTCCCGGTGGAGCCGAACCGCGGCCGACGCGCAACGGCGACGAACTGATCGACGCCACGCCCGTCGGCGCTGCGACACCCGAAGATGGCGCCTCCGGACCGGCGGCTTCACGGGAGAGGTCGGACACTCCGGCGCGTCGATCGGCCCGATGCGCGTCGCTGTCGTCCTCGTCCCACCATTCCCGGTCACCGGCGTCCTTGCCGGCGGAGGGACCGTTTCGGGCGCGCTGGCCGGTCCCGTGTACGCCTGCGTCGCCCACGCCTGCGTCGCGCTCCCCTGCATCGCTCTCCCGTTGGTCGCGCGAGTTCGAGCGTTCTTCGCTCACCCTCGCCCGGAGATCGTCGAACTCCCAGGGTCGGCGCTCTTCCACCGGGGCCTCTTCGAGTGCACCCACCCGAGTGGTGTCGTCGGCGAGAAGTGACGGGTCGAAGCCGCTGTCGTCCCACTCATGCTCGTGCTCGCGCCAAGCCGGACCGGTGTCACCGGTCGCGCTCCAGGAACTGTCTTCTGCTCCCTCGGAGCCGCGCCGGTCGAGGACGGCGGGAACTTGGCCGGTGGGCGGGTCGGTCCAATGGAGGAGCTCGGGTGTTCCCACGGTGGGATCGCCCGGCGCTGACTGCGGCACGGTGTCGGCTTCGGCGTTCGTCGCAGGCCACGTCTGGACGACCCCGCCGTCGGAATCGTCACCACCCTGCCCACCGGGCACGCTTTCCGCGCCATGGGCCGGGCGACCCTCACGCTTGGCTTGCTCCATGGTCACGTCTTCGACCGTTTCCGACGTCGTGTCGGGAGCGCGTCCGGCCTCCCCGGCCACGACGGCCGCAGTTTGCGCGCCGATGATGCGAACCCGCTCCGCGGGCTCGGTCGGCGCCTCCCCTTCGGTGTCGAATTCGTCGCGATCGTCCACGTCCCCTCCCCGCCAGCCGGGGACCCGCCCGGGCCGGCTCCTTCAGATCTCGAGGAGCTCCTGCTCCTTGTGGGCCAGAAGCTTGTCGATGGCGGCCACCATGTCGTGCGTCAGCTTGTCCAAATCTCGCTCGACCCGCTCGAGCTCGTCGGACGAGAGGTCCCCGTCGTGTTCGAGCGCCTCGAGGTCATGTCGAGCGGATCGACGCAGGTTTCGCACGGCGACCCTGCCCTCCTCCGCCTTGTGCCGCACCACCTTGACGAGTTCCTTCCGCCGCTCCTCGGTCAGCGGTGGGAACGTGAGCCGGATGACGTTGCCGTCGTTCGACGGCGTGATGCCCAGATCCGACGCCTGGATGGCCTTTTCGACGCTCGCCAGGGTGGACTTGTCGTAGGGCGAGATCACCAACAGTCGCGCCTCCGGCACACTCAAGCCCGCGATCGTGCGCAGCTCGACCTCGCTGCCGTACACGTCCACGCGCAGGTGCTCGACCAGTCCGGCCGTCGCCCTTCCGCTGCGGACACCCGCGAACTCAGCCTGCGTATGGGTGACCGCCTTCTCCATACGCTCGCGAGTGTCTACGAGCACGACCCCCGAAAGCTCGCCGTCACTCACCTGATCAGCGTACCGATCTCCTCGCCGGCGAGCGCACGGCGGAGGTTCCCGGGGCCCATCAGGTCGAAGACCAGGACGGGCAGGCGGTTGTCCTTCAGGAAGGTGATCGCCGTCAGGTCCATCACGCGGAGGTCCTGGTTCACGACGTCCATGAAACTGAGCTTGTCGTACCGCTGGGCGCTCGCGTCGAGTTTCGGGTCGGCGCTGTAGACCCCGTCCACACCGGAATGGGTGCCCTTCAACAGGACTTCGGCCTCGATCTCTGCCGCTCGGAGCGCGGCCGACGTATCGGTCGTGAAATACGGGTTGCCCATGCCCGCGGCGAAGATGACCACTCGCCCTTTCTCGAGGTGGCGCACCGCCCGGCGCCGGATGTAGGGCTCTGCCACTTCCGCCATATGGATCGCGGACAACACTCGCGTCGGCTGACCGTGGCGCTCGATGGCGTCCTGCAGCGCCAGGGCGTTGATGACGGTCGCCAGCATCCCCATGGTGTCCGAGGTGGTGCGATCGAGCCCCTGTCCCTCTCCCGTCGTCCCGCGCCAGATGTTGCCTCCGCCGATAACGATTGCGAGTTCGATGTCGAGCTCTTCGCGTGCGACGGTGATCTCCCGGGCGAACCGTTCTACGACGTTCGCGTCGATGGTCTCGTCCGACGCCGAAGAGGCGAGCGCCTCGCCGGACATCTTGAGCACGAGCCGGCGGCGGCGCAGCGAACCGGCCGGCTCGGGTGAGTCGACGACCGCGGCGGACGCGCCCCGGCCGTCTTCGGCTGTGTCAGCCTCCGACAACGACCTGGGCGAAACGCACGATCTCGGCGTCCTGGACGACGTCGGCGATGGTGCGCTTTTCGTCCCTGGCGTATGCCTGCTCGAGCAGGACACGCTCCTTGAACCACCCGTTCATGCGGCCCTGGACGATCTTCTCCAAGGCGGCCTCGGGCTTGCCCTCGTTGCGAGAGATCTTCTCGACCGTGGCGCGCTCCGCCTCGACTTCGTCCTTGGGGACATCATCGCGACGGAGATAGGCGGGCCGGGCAAACGCGATGTGCACGGCGATGTCGTGGGCGAGCTCCTCGGTCCCGTTGCGCATCTCGACCAGCACCGCGTTCACGCCTCGACCCGACTGCATGTGCAGGTAGGTCCCTACGACCGAGTCCGGTCCGATGTCGAACCGGACGACCTGGCCGACCGAGATGTTCTCCTGGAGGGTCGTCTTGAGCTCGTCGATGGCGTCGGTGCGCTCGGCGACGGCGTCGGCACCTCGTCCCGCTACCAGCTGGGCCAACTCGTCGGTCAGGTTCACGAAGGTTTCGGCCTTGGCCACGAAGTCAGTCTCGCAGCGCAGTTCGACGATGGCAGCGGCGCGCTCGGTCACCGCGAGGGCAACCGCACCCTGCGAAGCCTCCCGGTCGGCGCGCTTGGCAGCGCCGGCGAGGCCCCGCTCCCGCAGCCACTGACGGGCAGCCTCCGTGTCCCCATCCGTCGCCTCGAGGGCTTTCTTGGCGTCGAGCATCCCCGCGCCGGTGAGCCGACGCAAGGCCTGGACGTCTTTGGCGGTGAACGACGCCATTACCGTCACACCGTGTCCGACGCCTGGGGCTCCGAACCAACCGCGCCTTCGGCACGGTCGGGGACAGCGGCGCTCGCGGTCTCTGCAACCGCCTCGGGCGAAGCGGGGCGGGCGGTCTCGGCCACCGGTTCGACCGGGGACGACCCGGCCACGGCCTCGCGTCGAGGTGACTCGGACCCTCCCCCGGCGGGGGCCGACGGGGCGGGGCGAAGGGGGGGACGGGCCGTCTTCTGGGCGCGGCGTGCGGGCGTCGCGGAAGCTGCCGCGGGGGCAGGGGCGGGCTGTGCCGCGGACCGGTGCTCCGCCACCCAGCGGCCCTCGATGACTGCCTCGGCCATGACCCGGGACATGAGCGCACCGGACCGGATGGCATCGTCGTTGCCGGGAATCACGTACGTGATCACATCGGGATCACAGTTCGTGTCCACCACGGCGACGATCGGCATCCCGAGCTTGTTCGCCTCGGTCACGGCGATGTGTTCCTTTTTCGTGTCGATGACGAAGATCGTGTCGGGCAGCCGGTCGAGGTCCCGAATCCCCCCGAGGTTGCGCCGAAGCTTCTCGAGCTCGCGGCGGTGACGGAGCCCCTCTTTCTTGGGCATGGCGTCGAAATCTCCGGCCCGCTCCATCGCCTCGTACTCGCGAAGCTTCCCCACCCGCGACGAGATGGTGGCGAAGTTGGTGAGCATCCCGCCCAGCCAGCGCTCGTTGACGTACGGCATGCCGCACGCCCGGGCGTAGGTGGCGATGGGTCCCTGGGTCTGCTTTTTCGTCCCCACGAAGAGCACGATGCCCCCCCGGGCGATCAGGTCACGGACGTAGGAGTAGGCCTCCTCGAGGCCCTCGAGCGTCTTCTTGAGGTCGATGATGTAGATCCCGTTGCGCTCGCCCAGGATGAAGCGGCGCATCTTCGGGTTCCACCGGCGCGTCTGATGGCCGAAATGCATACCGGCCTCGAGCAGCTGCCGGGTCGTGACGACGGCCACGGCGTTCCTCCCATCGGTTGGACTTCCCCGGGCGCTGCGCCTCGATGGGCGACCGTGGACGTGCCTGGGTGTGATTTTCGTTGCTATTGCGGGTCGTCCCCTCCGAGTGGTGGGGACGAACCATGGTAACCGAATGTCCCTCGAGGCGTGTCCGCCCCAGGGGGCGCCGGCAACCTCAGCCGGTTGCGGCCGCTCCCGCCCGGCTCCGTCGGCCGCCCGAAGCCCGCCCGCGGCGCGGATCGGCGCCTTCCGGCGTGCGGTCACTGAGCCGCGCCCGGAGTTGGAGCACCGCCTTGGTGTGGATCTGGCACACCCGGCTCTCTGTCACCCCGAGGATCTCTCCGATCTCGGCCAAGGTCAGACCTTCGTAGTAGTACAGCGACAGCACCGTGCGTTCGCGGTCGGCGAGCTGCATGATCGCCTGAGCCAGGATCTCCTTCGACTCCTTGTCCTCGAACAGCGCCACCGGGCCCGCGGTGGCATCGGGGATCGTGTCGCCCAGGGTGGTGCGATCGCTCCGATCGCCCCCGACCATGAACACCTCGTCCAAGGCGGCCACCCCGACGAACGAGATCTGCCGCAAGATCTCCTGAAGGTCCTGCTCGGCCATACCGAGCTCAGCCGCCACCTCGGCGTCAGTGGGCGTTCGGAGCAGATTCGCCTCGAGGGCGGCGTACGCCTGCTCGACGGCGCGCGCCTTGGCTCGGATGGAGCGCGGCACCCAGTCGATGGCGCGCAGCTCGTCGATGATCGCCCCTCTGATCCTCGGAATGGCGTAGGTCTCGAACTTGACCTGCCGACCGGGGTTGTAGCGGTCGATGGCGTCGATCAACCCGATGATCCCGTAGCTCACAAGATCGGAGCCGTCGACGTGTTGGGGAAGCCCGACCGCGACACGCGCCGCGACGTACTTCACGAGGGGCGAATAAAGGACGATCAACTGGTCGCGGATGCGACGTTCGCCCTTCTTCTTGTACTCGGCCCATAGGCGGGCTGTAGCGCCGTCGTCTTCGGTGGTCACCGCCCCCCCTAGGCCCGGGGATGAGTTGCTCCGTACACCGAGAGCAGTCGGTCTTTGCTTACATGAGTGTAGACCTGCGTGGTCTGCAAACTCGCGTGACCCAAGAGCTCCTGGACGACACGGAGGTCGGCACCCCCGTCGAGCAGGTGCGTCGCAAAGCTGTGGCGCAGAGCGTGCGGATGGGTCGGCACGGGCGAAAGGCGGTCAAGCACCCGCCGGACATCGCGGGGGCCCAAGCGTCGCCCTCGCCGGTTGAGGAACAGGGCCCGGTCGGGCGTCTCCCCAGTCACGAGCACCCGGCGCCCACCGGACGTCCACGCATCGACCGCGCCGGCGCAGCGCCGGTGCATGGGGACGCGCCGCTCGCGTCCGCCCTTCCCCCGCACGTCAACAGTCCTCCCACGTGTGTCCACGTCATCGATGTCGAGCCCGCACAACTCGGCCACTCGGAGCCCGCACCCATACAGAAGCTCGACCACAGCGCGGTCGCGTGCCGCGATCGCGGCGGCCGGGGGTCGCACCGGCCCCACCTCAGGTGACGGCTCCCCCGGTTCGGGTGCCACCCGTGGCACATGACGACGACCACCCGTCGACCGGCCACTGGTCAGCCGGTCCCCGCTCGACAGGTCCCCGGTCAACATGACTTCGAGCTCGGACCGGTCGAGCATTCGCGGGAGCCGCGACCCTCCACCTGGCACGACGAGACGCCGGGCAGGATCGGAGCCGATCGTCCCCCGTCGCCTGTGCCAGGCGAAGTAGCTCCGCAGCGCCGCCGCCTTGCGCGCCACGGTCGCCCGGGCGTATCGCCTCGTGGTGAGAAACGCCAGATACCGGCGCAGCACGACGCGATCGATCTCGGACGGGCCTTCGACGCCGCTGCGTTCGACCCACTCCGTGAACGCCCGAACGTCACTCAGGTAGGCGCGTTGCGTAGCCGAGGACTGACCGCCCAGCGACCGGGCAAACGCGTCGAGCGCCCAGGCCATCGTTCAAAGGTACCCGTCCGGCGCTCCGCGCAACGCTATTGTCCTTGAGCGGCAGGGGGCGCGCGCCGCGTGAGCACCGCCTGGGCGCCCCGAAGGGGGTAGGGACAGTGCCTGACCGCATCGATCGCCGATCCTTCTTGGCCCGCGGGGCAGCGACCGCTGCTGGCGTGGGCTTGGCCAGCGCGGGGGGCGGCTTGCTGAGCGCGTGTAGCTCGGGTTCCGGTGGAGGCGGGGGCTCGTTGTCGAGCGGCCCGCGCAACGGGATCACGACGGCAACCCCAAAACGAGGGGGCTCGCTCGTCTTCGGGGTCGAGGGCGAAGACCAGGGTTTCGACCCGGCCACGGGTCGCTTCGACGAGACCGGCATCCTGTACGCGCGCACCGTGTTCGATCCGCTGACAATCCTCGCCGATGATGGGAGCGTCCAGCCGTATCTCGCCAAGTCCGTCACACCCAACGGCGACTACTCGGAGTGGACCATCACCACCCGCCCGGGGGTAGCCTTCCACGACGGCACGCCGTGCGACGCGGCTGCGGTGGCGGGGAGCCTCGAGCATTTCCTCCACGGCCTTCTCGGCATCTCGCTCAACGCCGTGTCGAACGTCGGCGTGTCCGGACCGGACACGGTCGTGATCACGCTCAAGCAGCCCTGGGTGGCGTTCCCCACCTACCTGGCCGGCGGGATCGGGGGCCAACCCGGTTACATCATCGCCCCCTCGATGATCAACGACCCGAACGGGACGAAGAACCCGGTGGGCACAGGTCCGTTCAAGTTCAAGGAGTGGGTACCCAACGACCACTTCACCTCGGATCGGAACCCGAACTACTGGCGGTCGGGCACGCCGTACCTCGACTCGATCACCTTCAAGCCCATCCCTGATGCACAGCAGCGGGCGAACTCCCTTCTGGCCGGGACGATCGACATCATGCACACCGACCTCCCCGAGAGCATCCTCCAGTTCCGTTCCGACCCCTCCTACGGCTACGTGGACGACTCGCGGCAGCTCGTGGGCGAGCCCGATATGAACTTCGCCATGGCCAACACCCAGAACCCCCCGATGAACGACATCCGGGTCCGACAGGCCATGGCAATGGCGGTCAACCCCCGCCAGTACGCGCAAGTGGTCGACAAGGGCGTCAACCGCCCGACGAACCAGCCGTTCGTCCCGGGGACGCCGTACTACGTCTCCGACGCCGGCTACCCGGCGTACAACCCGAGCCAGGCGCGCCAGCTCGTGGACGCGGTGGCCCGCGACCTGGGGCACCCCGTTTCGTTCACCTACACCTCTACCACCTCGGCGTACGCCCTTTTGGACGCCCAATTCCTCCAGAACCAGTGGCAGAGCGTGGGATTCCGGGTCCAGCTGGCGCAGGTCCAACTCGCCGACCTGATCAACCTGGCGTTGAACGGCAACTACCAGGTGGTCGCGTGGAGCCAATTCGCGGCGGTGGACCCCGACCTCAACTACCTGTGGTGGAGCCCGACCGAGATCTTCGGAAGCGGGCCGACGGCCATCGCCCCGAACTTCGCTCGGAACACCGACCCCCAGATCGAGACCCTGCTGCAACAGGGCCGTCGGTCGACCGACCCCGCCCAGCGCGCCGCGGCCTACAACGGCATCGCCCGACGCCTCAACCAGGACATTCCGTACATCTGGACCACCCGGAGGACGTGGGCGGTTGTGGCCCACAACAAGGTCCAGAACTTCAACAACCCAACGACACCCTCGGGATCCAAGGCGTACGGCATGCTGGTGGGGACGATCTGGAGCCCGCAGATCTGGCTCTCGGCCTGAGTCTCCGTCGCCCTTCCGGCGGGCCCTGGGCCGGGGAGGGACGACCAGCCGTGGAAGGAAGCAGGTGAGCAGCCGGATCCTCCTCGTTGAGGACGACGAGCGCATCCGCGCCTCGATGCGCCTGGCGCTCGAGGACGAGGGGTACGAGGTCGACGAGTCCGGGTCGGGGGAAACCGCCCTCGATCACTTCGCCGACCAGCCCTCCGACGTCGTCCTCATCGACCTGATGCTTCCCGGCATGGACGGTTTCGAGTGCTGCCGCCAGCTGCGGCGAATGAGCGCGGTCCCGGTGATCATGGTGACGGCGCGCACGGATACCCATGACGTCGTGGCGGGGCTCGAGGCGGGTGCCGACGACTACGTCACCAAGCCGTTCGTCGCCAAGGAGCTGGCCGCCCGCATCCGGGCGCTCTTGCGCCGGACTCGGTCGGTGGACGATCCCGACCTCCTCAGCTTCGGCGAGATCGAGGTCCGACCAGACGAGGGCAGCGTCCATCGGGACGGACAGGAAGTGCACTGCACGAGGACGGAATTCCGATTGCTGTGCGAGCTCGCCGCCAATCCCGGCAAGGTGCTGAGCCGCGAACAGCTCCTCGACCGAGTGTGGGGGTACGACTACTTCGGCGACGGGAGGCTCGTCGACGTTCACATCCGGCGGCTTCGCATCAAGGTCGAGCCCGACGCCGCCAATCCCCGCCACATCCTGACGGTGCGAGGGATGGGCTACAAGCTCGCCGTCTGAGGACGCCTTGCGCGCGCCGCGCTCCGACAATCACAACACCACGCTGGCCGTCGTCCCTCGAAGCACTCGGCGGAGGTGGTGGCGCCCCCAACAACGGCTGGGACTGCGATCACGCGTCACCTTCACCTTCGGGCTGGGCGCGCTCGTGCTGTCCGCCACACTGGCCGGACTCACGTACTTCACCGCCCGGCAGTTCATCTTGAACGAGCGGCAGACCGCCATTCTCCGCCAGGCTTACGTGAACGCTTCGCTCGCCCGCTCGTCGTTGCGCTCCTCCAACCCCGACATCGCCCAGCTCCTGGACTCGCTCGACACCGTTCCCGGCTCACGCTCCGTGCTCGAGTTGCGCGGGCAGTGGTACGCCACGTCGATCTCGGTGGGAGAGACCGCCCTTCCATCCGCCCTCAGGAAGCTGGTGCTGTTGGGCACCCCGGCCACGCAGCATTTCGCATTGGCGAGCACACCCGAGATGGTCGTCGGAGTGCCGATCCCGAGCTTGGACGCTGCCTACTTCGAGGTCTTCTCTCTCGACGAGCTGAGCCGGACACTGCGCATCCTGGCGCTCGCTCTGGCAGGGGCGGCGCTGGTCACCACGCTGGCGGGAGCGGTCATCGGAAGGTGGGCGAGCGGACGCGTCTTGCGCCCGTTGGCTCAAGTGTCGAGGGCGGCGGAGACCATCGCTGGGGGGAGCCTCGACACGAGGCTCGTTGCCAAGGACGACCGCGAGCTGTCTGCTCTCGCGGCGTCGTTCAACCGGATGGCCGACGCCCTCCAGGAACGCATCGAACGCGAGGTGCGATTCACCTCGGACGTGAGCCACGAGCTTCGTTCGCCCCTCACCACCCTCGCGACATCGCTCGGCGTGCTCGAGTCCCACCGCCAGGAGATGACAGGCCGCTCCCGGCACGCGCTCGACTTGCTCGCGGCCGAGCTCCGTCGTTTCCAGCACATGGTGGACGATCTCCTCGAGATCAGCCGGGTCGACACCGGGTCGGCCGAACTGTCGCTCGACGAGGTGGAAGTGGGCGAGCTAGCACGCCAGGCGGTGGCGGCCGGAGGGGCGGCCGGGATCGCGGTCGACGTCCATCCCTCCGTAGCGGGGGTTCGGTTGTCGGTGGACAAACGCCGAATCGAACGTGTGGTGGCCAACCTCGTCGCCAACGCCGAACAGTACGCAGGTGGCGTCACCCGGGTGGCGGTCGAGCCGAGCCCGGCCGGCGTTCGGCTCGTGGTCGCCGATCAAGGTCCCGGCGTCTCCCCGGCGGAGCGCGAGCGCGTGTTCGAGCGGTTTTACCGAGGGCAAACGGCGGGCCAGAGAGGCGCGGCCGACGGAACTGGCCTAGGGCTTTCGCTCGTAGCCGAACACGTGAGGTTGCACGGCGGGAAGGTGTGGGTCGAGGGCGAGCCGGGCGGCGAGAACCGGTTTGTTGTCGAACTGCCTGTCAGTACCGCAGACGGTCAGGTCAGGCCATCCGAGGAGACGGACGCGCCGTTCCCGTCGGGCATGCTCCCCGCGGTCGACGGGCCGTCGTTGTCCGGCGTGGAGGGGGATCCTGTCGGGCGCGACGGCGGCGACGAGCTCGATGATCGGACCCAGCCGGATCGGCGCAGCGCGCCAGTGCCGGATCGGCGCAGCGGGCCAGTGTCCGAGCATCAACCAGATCGGTCCGAGGCTGCCCGCGCCGGTCCCGAGACTGCACCAAAGGCACCCTCACCGTGACGTGCCGACCGGCTCGCAACCGACGGGCGTTGTGGGTGGCGGCGTCGGTGTTGGCCGCGCTCGCACTGAGTGCGTGCGGCGTCCCTATCGACGCACAACCGACCGCGCTCTCGCGCCATGGGGTCCCCTTCAACTTGCTCGGCCCATCCGCTCCCGCCACGACGTCGACCACGGCACCCTCGCCGGTCGAGGTCCCCGTCAAGATCTTCCTCATGGGTCCGGCCGGTCATGTGGTGCCGGTGGCTCGCGACGTCCCGGTGTCCGCGCCCGACCTGGTCACCGTGCTGACCGCGTTGGTCGCCGGACCCACCGACGCCGAAGCCGCGGCCGGAGTGCAGACGTCGATTCCGGCCCAAACCACCGTGCTCGGCGCCACGATTGGCGGAGGTGTGGCCACCGTGAACCTCAGAAGCACGTTCGGTCAGCTCGTGGGACCTCCCCAGATCCAGGCTGTCGCCCAGGTGGTGTTCACAGCGGCCGCGCTCCCAGGTGTCACAGGTGTCACCTTCCAGCTTGACGGGCAGCAAGTCGAGGTCCCGGTGGCGAGCGGCGCTCAGGTACCAGTGGCCACTCCCGCGCAGTTCGCTCCGCTCGCACCGCTACCCGGCCCGGGCGCGTAAGCCCGATTTCTCCGGTGCCCGAAAGCACCGACCGGGGCGTCAGTCGGGAGTGGCGCGACCCGAGAGCGCACCGGTGGCGCGATGGCGGGGAGCGTCTCCCCAGAGGTGCTCGAGGTCGTAGTAGGCGCGAGCATCGTCCCGAAACACGTGGACCAGGAAGTCGCCGTAGTCCATCAGGACCCACGTCAGGTCACGCAGTCCCTCGACGGCCCAGGGCGACCGGCCCGACGACACCTTGACCTCGCGCTCCACCTCGTCGACGATCGTCCGAACCTGCCGGGTATTGCGGCCCGCGGTGATGACGAACGCGTCGGTGACACCCAGCAGCTCCCGCATGTCGAGGAGGACGGTGTCCTCACCGAACTTGGCGTCGGCTGCCAGGGCGGCTGTCAACGCCGCCTCCGGCAAGGCTTGGCGCCCGCTGTCCGCCGACGTCCGCTCGGCGGATGCGCTCATGCGGCGGGAACCGCCACGTTCACCTCGGCCGCCCCGCCGGACCCACGTGGTGGTGTCGGCTGTCGGGGCGAACGGCGGTCGAACAACTCATCTGCTTCCAGCGTACAGATCCAGGCGAAGGATGCAACGGATGGCCGCATCGGGAACGAGGAATTGCACGCTGCGCCCCTCGGCGAAGCGCTGGCGGAGCTCGCTGCTCGAGATGTCGAGGCCAGGGATGCGCAGGCGTTCGACCTTCCAGCCTGCCGGGTCCGGTCCGCTCGCCACCCCTCCCCTGTCGACGACGACAAGGGTCACGACGTCGCGGACCTCGTCCACCCGCTGCCACGTGTCGAGCTCGCCGGCCACGTCGGCCCCGACGACCAGGTACAAGTCGGCGTCCGGGTCCGCTGACAGGAGCTCGCGCACGGTATCGGCGGTATAACTCGGGCCGGGACGGTCGAGCTCGATCCTCGAAGCTTCCAGCCCATCGATCTCCTGGATGGCCGCGGCCACCACCTGGAATCGGTCCTCCGCCGGGGTGACGACCCGTTGACCGACCTTCTGCCACGGCTCGCCGGCCACGACGAACAGGACCCGGTCGAGGTCGAATTCCTCGCGGGCCCACACCGCCGCGACCAGGTGGCCGACGTGGACCGGATCGAACGTCCCTCCGAAGACGCCGATGCGTGACCCCGGCGCGACACCGCCGGGGGGGTCGTCGCCCGTCGCTCGGTACACGTCGCGAGCGTAGGCGCCCGAGGATTTAACCTGGTTCGCCATGAGCCCGCCGGAATGGAGCCCCCAGCGCTGGCGCGACCGGCACGCCGCCCAGCAACCGGTCTGGCCGGACGAGGACGAGCTCGAGAGGGTCCAGAAGAACCTGGCGGCCTTGCCGCCGCTCGTTTTTGCAGGTGAGGCGAGGCGGCTCGTCGGGTCGCTGGCCGAGGTGGCGGGGGGCCGGGCCTTTCTGCTCCAAGCGGGCGACTGCGCCGAGTCGTTCGCGGAGTTCTCGGCCGACACCATCCGGGACAAGCTCAAGGTCATCCTCCAAATGGCCACGGTCCTGACCTACGGGGCAGGCGTGCCTGTCGTGAAGGTCGGCCGTATCGCCGGACAGTTCGCCAAGCCGCGCACGGCGTCCACCGAGAAGGTCGGAGACCTGGAGCTGGACGTGTTCCGCGGCCACATGGTCAACGACGATGCTCCCGACGCCGCGGCACGAGTGCCCGACCCCCACCGTCTCGTCGCCGCCTACCACCAGTCGGCGTCGACCCTCAACCTGGTTCGGGCCTTCACCAAGGGCGGCTTCGCCGACCTGTCACAGGTCCACATCTGGAACCAGCAGTTCGTCGCGTCGAGTGAAGAGGGTCGCCGCTACGAGCAGATCGCGTCGGAGATCGATCGAGCGCTTCGGTTCATGGCGGCGTGCGGCATCGACCTCGGGCGCGAGGAGTCACTGCATCAGGTCGACTTCTACACGAGCCACGACGCGCTCATCTTGGGTTACGAGGAGGCGCTCACTCGCCGCGACTCGCTCACCGGTGATTGGTACGACTGTTCCGCTCACATGCTCTGGGTGGGCGAGCGCACCCGCCAGCTCGATGGCGCCCACGTCGATTTCCTGTCCGGCATCCACAACCCGCTCGGGTGCAAAGTGGGTCCCGCGATGACCTCGGACGAGGTGCTCGAGCTGTGCGAGCGGCTCGACCCCGATCGCCGGCCCGGCCGGTTGACGCTCATCACCCGCATGGGGGCAAGAGCGGTCGTCGATGCGCTGCCACCGCTGCTCGAAGCGGTGCGGGACGCCGGACATCCGGTCGTTTGGGCGTGTGACCCGATGCACGGCAACACGTTCATGAGCGACGGCGGGCGCAAGACGCGTCGCTTCGACGACATCCTGGTGGAGCTGCGCGGATTCTTCGATGCTCACCGACAGGTCGGAACGTGGCCCGGAGGCGTGCACCTCGAATTGACCGGTGACGACGTAACCGAGTGTCTCGGTGGTTACGGTGACATCCTCGAGGACCAACTGCACGAGCGCTACACCACGACGTGCGACCCGCGCTTGAACGCCCGCCAGTCGATCGACTTGGCGTTTCGCGTGGCCGAGTTCCTGCGCGACTGAAGTCGAGCCGTTGACCTCGGGTGGTTGACACACCGACGGCCGGAGCAGCACATCCCGAGCGTCCGTGCAGGTGACAGGTTCGGCATCGGGGTGATTGCTTTGGAGTGTCCGCTCCGTGAGAATGGCGGGAACGCCGCGGCACCCGTGCGGGAATAGCGGGGATCCGGCGCCCGGCGGAAGCAAAGGAATTTCGCAGCAACAGCCCATGGCACAACTTCCCCCCTTCCCCACGCGCCCGAGACGGGCCTTGGCAGGCTTTTGCCTCCTGCTGCTCGTCGCCGCATTCGGTGCCACCCCGATCCCTCTCGAAGCCTCCCCGCGCATGACACCTGCGACCGCGCAAGGCGTCCCCGCGTACTGGACCGTGGCCTCGGACGGCGGGGTGTTCTCCTTCGGCGGCCTGCCCTACTACGGGTCGATGGGCGGCCAGCCCCTGAATCAGCCCATGGTGGGGATCGCTCCCACGACCGACATATCCGGCGCGGATGGCAAGGGCTACTGGACCGTCGCCTCGGACGGCGGCGTGTTCTCCTTCGGCAGCGCGCAGTTCCATGGATCCATGGGCGGCGTCCCGCTCAACCGCCCGATGGTCGGCATCGCGACCGATCCGGCCACCGGCGGGTACTGGACGGTCGCATCCGACGGGGGGATCTTCGCCTTCGACGCGCCGTTCTTCGGCTCGATGGGGGCGGTGCCGTTGAACAGCCCGGTCGTCGCCATGGCGGCCACGCCGGACGGGCGCGGCTACTGGCTCTTCGCGTCGGACGGCGGCGTGTTCTCCTTCGGCGACGCCGGGTTCTTCGGGTCGATGGGCGGCACCCGAATCAGCAAGCCCGTGGTCGGCGCGGCAGCGCCGGACATGGGGGGTTACTGGATGGTCGCGTCCGACGGAGGGATCTTCGCCTTCGGTGACGCCGGCTACTTCGGCTCGCTGGGCTCACACGCGCTCTCACGCCCGGTGGTCGCGATGGCCGCGGCCGACCCCGGCGGCTACTGGCTGACCGACACGAATGGCGCGGTGACATCGTTCGGGGACGCCGGGTACTTCGGGTCGGCGCCCCAGCACCTCGCTCGACCGATGGTGGCCATGGCCGACGGGCCTGGGTCGGGTCAGGCCGGCGGCGGGGGCATCTATCCGTCGGGCTCCTACGGGTACGACGTCTCGGTCTTCCAGGACCATCCCCCCCAGTGCGACATGACGCTGCCCTCGGGCCACACCATCGGGATCGTCCAGTCCACCGGCTTCGGTGGTGGGGCTCGCAACCCGTGTTTGTCCCACGAGGCACGCTGGGCAGGAGCGGGGTTGAACCTGTACATCTACATGATCGGCGGCACCCAGGCGCAGGGCGAGCCCGGGTGCAGCGGCACGTACGCCGCCCAATGCAACTTCGGCTATGCCGCCGCGCTGTCCTCGTTCCAGTACGCGCAGAGCAGTCCGGGTGTGAACGCCTTCGTCACGTGGTGGATCGACGTGGAGCCCGATCAGACCTGGTCGTCGGACCAACAAGCCAACGCGGCCACGGTCCAGGGCGCGATCAATGCCCTTCGGGATCAGGGCGTCAACAACGTCGGCATCTACACAAGCCCCGGCACGTGGAACCCGATCGTCGGCAATTACCAGCCGGCCGTCCCGGTGTGGATCGCGTGGTGGACCAACGACGGCCCCGGCAATTGCCGCAACATCGCCTCGTACGCGGCAGCCCACCAGGACAAGCTGCCCACCGGGCCCGTGTGGCTGACGCAGTACACGAACCAAGCGAACGGCCAGAGCCTCGACGGCGACTACGCCTGCTGACGACAAACCACCCGCTGATCAGCGCGTCAGCGTGTGCAGATGGGCCGAGTCGTTGTAGCGCACCAGGCGCCAGCCGAACGGGCCGAGCTCCCACTCCGTCATCGACGTGTGCTCGGTGGGCAGCCGGAGCCGACCCTGGTGGACCGCGACGGGAAGGAACGTGAGCAAGGTCGACTCGATGACCCCCGCGTGGCAGACCACCACGACCAGCCCTCCCGGGTGGGCACGCGCCGCGTCGGCTACCGCCGTCGAGGCACGCCGCACGAAACCGGTCCAGCTTTCTCCCCCGGGCGCGACCACCGCGTCCGGGTCGTCGTCCCAATCGGGCTCGCCGTAACGGGTGCGGAACTCCTCCCACGAAAGACCATCGGCATCGCCCGGGTGCAATTCGCACAAGGCGCAATCGGTCTGGGGGACAAGGCCGCGGCCCACCCCCGGAGCGATGATCGACGCGGTCTCGACCGCTCGGGCGAGCACGCTGGCATAGAGCGCCTCCGCCCTTGCCAACTCACCCGTCTCGAGAAGACGGGTACACAGGGCCGCCGCCTCGCTCCGGCCCAGGGGCGACAGGCCGGTGCACCCCGAACGACCTCCCACGACGCCGGCCACGTTGCATTCCGCCTCACCGTGGCGAACCAAGACGACGCGGGTCGGATCCCCCGCGGCGACGGGGACCGTGCGCAACCCCGGCGGCGGCCCGCTCACGCCAGTTCCGTCACGAAGTGTTCGAGTTGGCGGAGATTGCGGCACTCGAAGACGTTGTCGCAGTGCACGGCATACTCCCCCAGGATCGAATCACCGGTTCCCCAGTACGCACGGGGCTCGGGGTTGAGCCAGTACACGTGGCGGGCGCGGTGACGGATCTCCTGGACGACCCATGCCTGCGACGCGTGGTAGTTGTTGCGCGCGTCACCGAGGAGGAGCACACTCGTCCGGGGCGTGATGTCTTCGCCCCATCGCTCCCAGAACACCGACAATGCGTGGCCGTAGTCCGAATGGCCGTCCACCCAGACAACGTCGGCCTCCGTGTTGATGCGGTGTACAGCTTCCGAAACGTCGTCGACCCCTTCGAAGAACCGCGTCACCTCGTCGATGCCGTCGATGAAGACGAAGCTGCGCACCTTGGAGAACTGTGAGCTGATGGCGTGGACGAGATGGAGGGTGAAACGTGCGAAGGCGGCTACCGAGCCCGAGATGTCCGCGATGACCACGATCTCCGGTTTGGCGGGGCGCGGGTAGCGGAACTTCGGGTCGACGGGGACGCCCCCCGTCGACAGCGAATGGCGCATGGTCGATCGGAAGTCCAACGGGCCTTTGCGACCGTGGCGGCGCTTGCGGGCCAGGCGAACGGCGAGCTTGCGGGTGAGCGGATGGATGGCGCGTCGCAACGATGCGAGCTCTTCGCGAGTGGCGTGCATAAAGTCGATCTCCTCCGGAAGCGGCTTGCGGAGCGACCGCGCCAGGGCTTCACTGCCGCGGTCAGCCACCAGTCGGCGACGGATCTCGTCCTCGAGTTCGCGACGAAGGCGGTCCAAGCGAGCCTGGAACTCGTCGCGCGCCAGCCGGTCCTCGAGCGGGGTGAGCTGGCCCTCGGGTGAAGCGGCGCGGGCCGTTTGCATGAGTCGCTCGAGGAGGCCGTCGAGGTCGAGGTTTCGCAAGGTCCGGTACAGGTAGTAGGTGCCGCCCACGGGCCGGCCCGGCTCCATCCCCGCATACCGGCTAACGGCTTGGCGGGCGAGCGCGCCCACCTGGGCGTCGTTGGCGGACAACAGGGCCCGGAAAAGGAGCTCGGCCAGCTCCTCGGCCGACAACGGCTCGCCTCCTCCTCCCTGCCGCCCGACACCGGGCGGCATGTCGGCCTCGCCGTCGGGCGCGTGGTCCGACGGCTCGGGAGGCTCGGCGTCGATCTCGTACTCGGGCCCTCGCATGGAGAAGTAGACCTCGAACGCCGTCTCGAACGCCTTCCAGTGCGCCGAGGACTTCACCAACGTCGCGCCCAGCGCGTACTTGAGCGCGTCGCGGTCCTCGAGCGGGATGTGATGCACCGCTTCGGCCGCGTCGAGCGACTCGGTGAGGGACACGGGCAGGCCCGCCGCCCTGAGCTCACCGACGAATCCGGCAAGAACGTCGAGCACGAGCTACCTCAGACCGGGTCCTCCCCCGCGACGGCCAGTTCCTTGGCCGCCCGTTCGAGATCGCTGCGGTACTTGAGCAGCACGTGCAGGGTCGCCTTGGCCTGCTCCGCGTCGATCGACTCGACGCCCAGCACGACCAGGGTGCGGGCCCAGTCCAGCGTCTCGGACACCGAGGGGTACTTCTTGAGCTCGAGGGTGCGCAGGGAGCGGACGATCCGGGCGACCTGATCGGCCAGCTCCTCGGTTACACCTGGGACCCGGGCGCGCACGATGGCGCGCTCGCGGTCGAGCGAGGGGTAGTCGAGGTGCAGATACAGGCACCGCCGCTTGAGTGCTTCGGACAACTCGCGGGTGTTGTTCGACGTCAGGAACACGAGCGGGATCTGCTCGGCTCGGACCGTGCCGAGCTCGGGGATGGAGACCTGGTACTCCGACAGCACCTCGAGGAGCAGGGCCTCGGTCTCGAGCTCGACCCGGTCGACCTCGTCGACCAGCAACACGACCGGCTCGGGCGCACGGATGGCCTCGAGCAGGGGACGGGTCAGCAGGAACTCCTCGGAGAAGATGTCCTCTTCGATCTCGCGCCAGCTGTCGCCCGTCCGTATCGCCCCATCCGGCTCCGCGCCATCTGCCTCGGCGGTCTCGGACGCGATCCGCTGGGCCTGGATCCGCAGGAGCTGCTTCTTGTAGTTCCACTCGTACAGCGCCTTCGACTCGTCGAGACCCTCGTAGCACTGGAGTCGGATCAGCCTGCTGCCGGTGATCCTCGCCACGGACTTGGCGAGCTCGGTCTTGCCCGTGCCGGCGGGCCCCTCCACCAGCACCGGCTTGGCCAGACGGTCGGCTAGGTGGACGACCCCCGCGATCCCGTCGTCGGCGAGGTACCCCACCTGGGCCAGCCGTTCGCGAACGTCCACGACCGACGAGAACAGCGGGGGGCCTGGATCGGGAAACCCCAGCGCGTTCGGCGACCCGGGACCGGCCTCCGCGGGACCAGACCCGGCCGAACCGGACTCTGTCGACACGGCCGGCCTCGGCGGCGCCTCGCTCATCCCCGCACCCGCGCCGTCACGTCCACGAATCCCCTCACGATCGCACCTGTCCCGCGCCGCGCACCACGTATTTCAAGCACGTCAGCTCGCGCAGTCCCATCGGCCCCCGGGCGTGGAGCTTCTGGGTGGAGATGCCGATCTCCGCTCCCAGCCCCAGCTCACCGCCGTCCACGAACCGAGTCGAGGCGTTGACGAGCACTGCGGCCGCGTCGACCTCGCGACAGAAGCGGTCGGCCGCGTCCGGATCCGAGGTGACGATGGCCTCCGAGTGCCCGCTCCCATACCTGTCGATGTGCGCGATGGCCGCGTCAAGGTCGTCGACGACCGCCACGGACAGCTTCGGCCCCAGGAACTCTGTAGCGAAGTCCACCTCGTCGGCGCGACCGATCCCGGGGAGCAGCTCCACGGTGCGGGCGTCGCCGACCAGCTCCACCTCGGCCAGGGCGCGACGCGCTCGGGGCAAGAACTCGCCGGCCACGGCGCCATGGACGAGAAGGCTCTCCGCGGCGTTGCACACACCGGGCCGTTGCGTCTTCGCGTTGACCACGATGGACAGAGCCATGTCGAGGTCGGCCGCGGCATCGACGAAGACATGGCAGTTGCCGTCTCCGTCTATGACCACCGGGACCGTCGCGTGTTGCTTGACCGATGCCAGAAGGTCGGGTCCACCGCGTGGGACGAGGCAGTCGATCACGCCGTCCAGCTGCATGAAAGCAATGGCGGCCTCGCGGCTGGCGTCCTCCACTAGGACCACCGCGTCCTCGGGCAGCCCGGCTTTGACCAGCGCCTCCCGCAAGACCCCCACAATCGCCGCGTTCGAACGGAGCGCGCTCGAGGACCCTCGCATCATGGTGGCGTTGCCTGCCTTGAGGCACAGCCCGGCGGCGTCGCTCGTGACGTTGGGCCGGTTCTCGTAGATGATGCCGACGACCCCGAGCGGCACGCGCACCCGCTCGACCTGCAGGCCGTTCGGACGGGACCACGTCTCGACCACGTCGCCGATGGGATCGGCCAGCTCGGCCACGGTACGTAGGCCGTCCGCCATGGATCGGATCCTCCCGGGGTCGAGGCGAAGACGGTCGAGTGCGGTCGGGCCGAGGCTGTCGCCTTCGCGGACATCGGTGTGGTTGGCGGCCAGGATCTGATCAGCGCGCTCCTCGAGCAGATCAGCAGCCACCCGTAGCACGGCGTCTTTGGCCGCGCTCGACGCCGTCGCGAGCACGCGCGCCGCGGCCTTGGCGCGTCGGCCGAGCTCGTCGACCGGGAGTGGGGTCATGTCCAAGGGTACCTCCGTCGACGCGACGTCCTCGACGCCCGGTCTTCGCTCATGCGAGCACGACGAGATCATCCCGGTGCACGATCTCGTGCACGGCGCCGTCCGGCAGCTCGCTCGTTCGCCGGCCCGCCCACGACTGGATGCGATCGGCCGGATGGCGCACCAGTCCCTTGGCGAACACGACGCCGTCGGGACCTGCGATCTCGACCGCGTCCTCCGCGTCGAACTGGCCCGACACCGACACCACGCCGACCGGGAGCAGCGACGCCTCGCGTTCCACCAGGGCGCGCCGGGCTCCTTCGTCGACGACGACCGTCCCCGAGCTCGCCACCGCGAATGCGATCCACAACCGCCTGGCCGGGAGACGTCTCGCACGGGCCCTGATCACCGTGCCCACGCCCGCCTCACCGCGCACCGCGCCACTCAGTACCCCGGGGCGACTCGCATCGGCGATCACCGTCTCCACTCCGGACCAGGAGGCGATCTTCGCCGCGGCGAGCTTCGACACCATGCCGCCGCTGCCGAGCACACTTCCCGGCCCGCCCGCCAGAGACTCGAACTCGTGGTCCACCTCGACCACCTCTTCGATGAGCGACGCCTGGGCGGTCGTGCGCGGATCGGCGGTGAGGAGTCCGGGAGTGTCGGTGAGCAGGACGAGGAGGTCGGCTGCCACCAGATGTGCGACGAGCGCGGCCAGCCGGTCGTTGTCACCGAAGCGGATCTCGTCGTCAGAGGTGGCGTCGTTCTCGTTGACGACCGGGACGACTCCCAGGTCCAGAAGATGGGAAAGGGTCTGGCGGGCGTGGAGGTACTGCTGGCGGTGAATGAAGTCGAGGGGAGCGAGCAGGACCTGGCCGACGTGGAGGCCCCGCGCCGCGAGTGCGTCGTCGTACACCCGCATCAGGCGGGGCTGGCCGATCGCCGACACCGCCTGCAAGGTGGCGGGGTCGGCGGGCCGGGGGCCTCCTCCGAGCGCGGACCAACCCGCGGCGATGGCTCCCGAGCTGACGAGCACGACGCAGTGCCCCTGCCGCTGCAACTCGGCTACCTCACCGCACAGCCGGTCGATGGCGGCGCGGTCCACACCCCCATCGTCCGCCGTGAGCGAGGACGACCCGATCTTCGCCACCACCGTGCGGGCGGTATCGGTCGCGCCCACGCCCTCAGTCCCGTCCGCCACGGTCAGTCACTCGGTCGGCGCCCGCGCCGGCGGGTGGGTCGGTCGACGGTGGGCGCGCCTTCGGTGTCGATGGCACCGTCATCGGGCCGGTAGGTGAAGGTCAGGTTCCCGAGCCGGACGACGTCTCCGTCGCGCACCCCGGCGCGCACGAGGGCCCGCTCCACCCCGAGCCGGCGCATGCGCTGCTGGACGTAGTCGAGGGCGTCCTCGTCGGTGAGATCGGACAACGCCACGGCGCGCAGGGCCGAGCGACCCCCGACCACGAACGAACCGTCCGGGTCTCGCGTCACCTCGACGTCCTCGCCCAGCGGGCGGTGCACGACGATGGATGGTGCGGGACCCGTGTCGTCAGCTTCCCGCGCCCCGGTGACGATCGTGGCGAGGCGACCCACCAGCTCACCGATCCCATGTCCTGTGACGGCAGACACCGACAGGTCGAGCCCATCGGATCCGCGACCTGTGGCCAGCGCCAGGTCATTGGACGAGGCGACGTCGGCCTTCGATCCGACCATGCCAATGTCGGCCTTCGATCCGACCATGCCAATGTCGGCCTTCGATCCGACCATGCCAATGTCGGCCTTCGATCCGACCATGAGACGGGGACGCTGGAGGAGGTCGGGACGGTACCGCTGCAGTTCCCGCAAAAGGACAGCAGCTTGGTCACCGGGAGTGTGCTCGGGTGAGGCCAGGTCTAGGAGGATCACGAGCACCCGGGCGCGCTCGGTGTGCCGCAGGAATCGATGCCCTAGTCCCTTTCCCTCGGACGCCCCTTCGACCAGCCCCGGCACGTCCGCCACGACGAATTCGACCTCGTCGCCGGGCTGCCCGATCCGGACCACGCCGAGGTGAGGCTCGAGCGTGGTGAATGGGTAGTCGGCCACCTTCGGCCGAGCCGCGGAGATCCGGCTGATGAGCGTGCTCTTGCCCGCATTCGGGATCCCCACGAGCGCCACGTCCGCCAGGAGCTTGAGCTCGAGGTCGAGCCAGAGCTCGTCGCCCACTTCACCTTGTTGCGCGAACGCGGGCGCCCGGCGGCGATTCGTCAGGAAGCGGGCGTTCCCGCGACCCCCCCGGCCGCCGCGCGCCGCGCGCCATCGGTCGCCGGGATGCGCCATGTCGGCCAGAACCGTGCCGCCCCGGTCACGAACCACGGTGCCGACCGGCACGGGCACCTCGAGGTCGGCGCCACGCGCACCGTGGCGCCGCTTGCCCTGGCCATGGCGTCCGCTTTCCGCTCGTCGGTGGGGATGGTCCCGGAAGCCGATCAGCGACGCCTGGTTGGTCGAAGCCTCCAACCACACGTCGCCCCCCCGGCCGCCGTCTCCGCCGTCTGGGCCCCCTTGGGAGACGTGGGCCTCGCGTCGGAACGACACCGCGCCCGCGCCGCCGTCGCCCGCCTTGACGTGGATCTGCGCCTCGTCGACGAATCCGGACACGCGTTCGATCCTACGATCCACCCCGCGCGCCCCGAACGGTCCCGGGGCGGGTCGTCACGACTCGGCGCGGACCTCCACCAGACGACGGCCCTTCCGGCTCCCGTAACGGACGACGCCGTCGGCCGTCGCGAACAAGGTGTCGTCACCGCCGCGTCCCACGTTCTCTCCAGGGTGGAATCGCGTGCCTCGTTGGCGCACGATGATGGCGCCGGCGGGCACGGCGGTGCCGTCATAGACCTTCACGCCCAGTCGCTTCGACTTCGAATCACGTCCGTTGCGGGTCGACCCGCCGCCTTTGGTCTTGGACACGAGACAAACCTCCTCGGGCGGGCCTCAGCGACCGGCCGGAACGGTGATGGACATGATCTCGATGGTGGCGTATCGCTGGCGGTGCCCCCACCGGCGGCGCCGACGGGTCTTGGGCCGGTAGGTGAACCCCCGGATCTTCGGGCCGAGCTCCTCCCCCACCACTCGTGCCGACACCACCGTGCCCGCGAGCTCGGCCGGGGTGGCGAGGACCCGGTCCTCGTCCACCACGAGCACCGGAGCGAGTTCGATGTCCGAGCCCGGTGGAACCCCTGGGAGCTCGACGAGAAGCTGCTCGCCCTCGGCCACTCGCGCCTGCTTCCCTCCAGCTTTGACGACCGCGTACATAGCCCGGCGAGCTTACAGCAGGGTCTCGTCGAGGACGATCCCCCGGCCGCCACACACGGCGCAGGTGCTCGACAGAGACTCGACGAGCCCCTCCGAGACCCGCTTGCGGGTCATCTCGACCAAACCCAGATCGGAGATGTCGAACACTTGGGTGCGCGTCTTGTCACGAGCCAAGGCGGCCCGAAGTGCCGAAGCCACCTTGTCCCTGTTCTCGCGGATCTCCATGTCGATGAAGTCGATCACGATGATCCCCCCGATGTCGCGCAGGCGCAGCTGGCGGGCGATCTCCTCGGACGCTTCGAGGTTGTTGCGGAACACGGTCTCCTCGAGGTTCGAGGTTCCCACGTTCTTCCCCGTGTTGACATCGATGACCGTGAGGGCCTCGGTGCGCTCGATGATGATGGAGCCGCCGGACGGTAGCCACACCTTGCGGTCGAGGGCCTTGTGCAGCTGCTCGTGGACGTGGAAGCGCTCGAACACCGGGAGGTTCTCCTCCACCGGGTCGTAGTACTCGACGCGGGGGGCGAGCTCAGGGTTCACCTGCTCGACGTAGTCGCGGACCTGTGCGAACAGTTCTTCGTCGTCGATGACCACGCCGCGATAGTCGCGGTTGAACTCTTCTCGCACGATCCGCACGGCGAGGTCCGGTTCACGGTACAGGAGTCCGGGTGCCGTCGACCGGTTCGATTCGGCCTCGATCGCGGCCCATTGCGCAACCAACCGTTCGACGTCGAGGCGGAGCTCCTCCTGGCTCGCACCTTCAGCGGCCGTGCGCACGATCAGTCCGTGGCCCTTGGGCCGCACCTCGTCGACGATGCGGCGCAGGCGCTTTCGCTCGTTGTCGTCGAGACGTTTCGAGATCCCGAAGGCCGACGAATTGGGCACCATCACGACGAAGCGCCCCGGCAACGAGACTTCCTGGGTCAGCCGGGCTCCCTTGGCCCCGATCGGGTTCTTCGTCACCTGACACAGGATGAGCTGGCCGGGCCGCAGCATGTCTTCGATGCGCGGCGAGGCCCCCTGGGCGGTTTCGACGTCGTCGCGGTCATAGCGGACATCGCCGCGGTACAGCACGGCGTTCTTGGGCGTGCCGATGTCCACGAACGCGGCCTCCATCCCGGGCAGCACGTTCTGGACACGGCCCATGTAGACGTTGCCGTCGATCTGCGTGGCGTCGTCCGAGGCCCTCGACACGAAGTGCTCGACCAAGGTGCGCCCCTCGAGCACGGCGATCTGCGTGGCGTGGGGACGGACGTGGACGCACATGAGATACCGCCCCACCGGGCGTCCCCGTCGCTCTCGTCCGCTGCGCCGGCGGGACCGGCCGGCGCCGCGCTGGGCGTCCCCCGGGGAGTCCTCGGCGTCCGAGGCATCGCTCGGCGCCTTGGGGACCGGAACGACGGTCGGCACGGGAGCGGGGCGAGGCGCACGGCGCCCCACCGGCGGTGTCGGGCGCGCCGGGCGGGTGTCACCGATCTTCGGACGCTCCGCCGGAGGCCGTACCTCTCCGACGCGCGCACCAACCGGCAATTCCGACTCGACCGACCCTGCCGACTCGACCGACCCTGCCGACTCGACCGACCCTGCCGACTCGACCGACCCTGCCGACTCGACCGACCCTGCCGACTCGACCGGCGGCGGCGCGTCCGGACCGTCCGTCAGCCGGGAGTGGCCGGGACGCTCGCCGTCGCCGGCCGCTGCCCCGTCGGGTGGGGCGGGAACGGTGGCGGTTGGGTCGGGACCGAGGGCTTCGGTGATGCTGGGCGCGGCCACACGCACCTCCGGAGCGCCCGGCTCCGTTTCTGTCTCAGGGGAGACCTCGGCTTGCACCTCTGACGGGGGCGGCGCCGTGTCCGTCCCGGGTGAAGGCGCCGCCTGGGCCGGCCCGGGCCGCGCCGACCCGGGCCGCGGCTGCCCGACCTGGGGCTCACCTGCGCCTCCGGAGCCGGCGTTCGGCCGGCGCCGGCGCCGGCGCGAGCTCCTGCTCGAATTGGATCGAGCGGACGAGGTCCCCGTCTGGCGGGGGCCGTCAGGTGCGGTGTCGTCTCCCTCGCGGTGCGAACGCGACGCGCCATCGCGCTCGCCGTCGCCGGGTTGCGGCGGGGACGCGACAGGCTCCGTCGCGTCGCCGCCTCGGGGGCTGGTAGATGCAGGCGCAGCCGGCGAGCCCCCTGGCTCGGCCGCCGGGCGCCCGGCACTCGTTTCGGACATCGGGACGATCCCTTCTCGTACTACTCACGACGCGCGCTCCCACGTTCCGGCGGTCGCGGTGGCGTCCGCCTCGAGCGGTTCCCATCGGGAGCCGTCGCGTTCGATCCATTGACATGTTCTGCGCGTGACACCGAGCTCGATGCCCATGACCTGGGCCAGCTCGGCGGGACGGAGCCCGCGCGGCCGGGTCGCCAGCTCCGCGTGGAGCCAGGCGTCGTTGCCGCGCTGCTCGGCTCTGAGCGCGACCAGCGACGGACGCACGTCATCGGTAACCATGCGTCCCTTGCGTTCGCGCTGCAGTGGCAGCGTGCTCGCCGCGAGGGCGTTCACCACCGCCTCATCGAGGCCACCGGGCGACATGCCCGGCACCGCGATCTCCCACTCGCACGCCGTCACCGCTTCTTGCAGCGACGGCGAGCCATGCTTCACCACACCGGCGCCCATGACGTCGACGCCGTCGGGCAGGAACGGACCAAGATCGCCCAGCACTGATGCGAACTCGCTGTCCTCACCATCGACCGCGACGTCGAGGTACTCAGCCACCGATTCGCACGTCGTCGGCAGCGCCAAGCCGAAGCTCAGTTGCGGCCGGGG